>WNEZ01003124.1_pt1 | contig 33969 bp, 26 predicted proteins | sample 5400521 | NCBI WGS metagenome assembly WNEZ01 (sample SAMN13153339, study PRJNA577476) | soil metagenome | isolation source: 120 cm saprolite under Douglas fir tree site 2 hole 1 replicate 1 | place: USA:California | collected 2015-04-18 | reverse complement strand
CATCCATTTGACTGATACTGAAACGCACCAACAGAACCAACACCGCTGATGAGAGGTTTGGCATGAGCGGCACAAGAATGAGAAGGATGTTCGAGGGCAGGTGCGTGGCAACCATGGTGTTGATAAGACCGAAGCGGGAGGCAAGCCGCGATGCCAGCAACGACGAGACGCCAGCAAAGATGTTCGCCCAAAAGAAAATGATGCCGAGTGTTCCGGGGTCGACGCCGAAACGCAGATAGAACCAATACGCGGCGAAGCTCTGCACCACGAAGCCCCCCGCAAAGGAGTCGAGAGCGAACAAGCTCGCGAGCTTAGCCACAACATGGCGTGAGCGGCTGATTCCTAAGAAACTCGGGGAGGCGGTTTCTTCTCCAGGTGCAGTGACTTCCGCAGCGGACGAAAGGCGGGTAAAAACGAACGCCAACATAACACCCAATGCGGCATAAAGAATAACCACGGCGCGGTAGCTGGCCACGGGCCTCATTACGGTCTTCTGCAGCGCGTGCGTGACAGCCCCTCCACATAGCGCACCGATCGCGGTTGCCAATGAGCCGGCGAAGGTGTACCAAGCAAACACCTCCGTTCTGATCCGAGCAGGAACAACATGAGAGAGCGCGGCTTGCTCAATCGACAGAAACGGTCCCACTTCATTGCCACTGGGGCTTATGACGCCAATGGTACCCGCGAGAATCAGAAGTAAGAAATTGCTTGTGCAGGCGAAGGCTAGACCGGCAGCAGCCATGAGAATTGCGCCAACGACAAGCATGCGCCGTCGTCCAATCCGATCGGCGCGGGTAGTGAGATAGAGGGAGACGACAGTATCCCCCACCAACGTCAGCGTTAGGAGCAGACCCGTTTGGGACTCGCTCAGGCCGAGGCTAATCAGATAGAAAACCAACACTACGGATAGCGAGCCATAAGCGAACAAGCGCACGAATCGTGTAAGGAACAACAGCCACCCATCACGCGTGAGAGTTCTAAGCGGGGAGGGGATTGAGTCGATGGTCAGCATGATTCATCTATAGGTGCCGCGTTCCGGCGCCAAGATCGACAGTGAGGAAAGCCGCCTCAATCTAAGGAGACCTGAAAAAGGCTGCCATTTATTCCGAGTGTTCACTGCCTGGTGGTTGACTCCATTATTCGCAGCAGCGGATGCCCATCGATGTTCTCCAAAGGAAAGTAAACAAAATGGGTATTGGGATCAACGCATACCGTGTGAGCATGGGGAATTGACATGGTCCCTTCCAGAACAAGTGATTTTCCATTTTCACGGAACACGAAAACAAATCCGCCAAGTTCGCTATCCGGCCGAAGCGGATATTGTCGGTCGAGTCACCGCAGTGACCATGACCATTGCTTCACCAGAGGGGAATGAATCCAAGCCGTGAACTTGGACGGGGCGTAGTCGTAGGTAGTGCTTGACTCTTCAGTCTGACGGAAGCCACATAGACAGTTCACTGAAACAAGGTCGGCTGCCCTCCGCTATCCACGGGTTCTTCGAAATTGCTCAAGCCCACACCCACGAGGCGAAAACGTTGTTTCGGGCCAAGGTCTACTTTCTCTCGCAGGCTCAGCGCAATTGCAGTCAGGTCTTCACACGTGGAAAGAGGGACGGACGGAGTATGGCTGCGGGTGAGGATCTTGAACTCGCTAGTCTTGAGCTTGAGAACCACGGTCCGTGCGATTCGACTTTCCTTCCGCGAAGCGGCCCAGACCTTTTCCGCAAGGCTTCGGATCATCGGCTCGGTTTCGGCGATGGGTACGTCGTGCTCGAACGTGTCCTCGGCGGAGATGGATTTCGTCGGCCTGTCGGGAACCACTTCGCTCGGGTCAACACCGCGGGCGAGCTCATAGAGCCGGACACCAAAGCGTCCGAACTGCTGTTCAAGCGACGATCGATCCAGGCCTCGTAAATTCCCCACGGTCTTGATTGCGAGCTTTTCCAGTTTCTCCCCTGTGACCTTACCCACTCCCGGCAAACGACTCACTGGCAAGGGCAGCAAGAATGCGTCTACATCGTCGGGCTGGATGACGAAGAACCCATCCGGTTTGCGCCAGTCCGATGCCAGTTTTGCCAAGAATTTGTTGGGTGCGACCCCGGCGGAGGCCGTCAGATTCAATTCCTGCCGGATCTGCTCTCGAATGGTGCGCGCCACAAGAGTGGCCGTCGCTAGGCCAGTTTTGTTCTGACTGACATCCAGGTAAGCTTCATCGAGCGACAGCGGCTCGATTAGATCGGTGTGACGCTGAAAGATCGCACGCACGTCATGCGAGACGGCGCGATAGCGCGTGAAATCTGGGGGAACAAAGACAGCCTCCGGACATAGGCGTTGCGCCCGCATCGCGGGCATGGCCGAGCGCACTCCGAAAGTCCTGGCTTCGTAGGAAGCGGCGCACACCACCGAGCGGCTGCCCTTCCAGGCAACCACCACCGGCTTGCCGCGCAGATCGGGATTGTCGCGCTGTTCGACCGAAGCGTAAAACGCGTCCATATCGACGTGAATGATTTTTCGCGTGGGCATCTGCGAGCAATCCTGGTTTCAGTCTAACCGCGATTGGTGCGCGGCCAATCGATGCGCCAGCGGCCTCTTGCAGTTGGAGCCCAGACCAATCGCTTTTGGCGGCTGCCACGGGCGTGATGGTAAAGGGCGCCAGCGCGTTCGTAAAAGCCACGGGTGTGCCAGGAATCAGGAAAGTGAAAGAGCTGAAAATCGAGATGGTGACAGTATTCGTGAACCAGCGTGCTCAGAAAGGTCCCAAAAGAAGTGACTTCCTTTCTCACGGCGGTCCGCATCCATACACGAATTGCCATGGCGGAAGGCTCGTAGTCGCCGAACAGTTCACTCGACCAGTTTTCCCGAACGTGCAGAGGGCGGGATGCCAGAACGCGAATGGGGCAATCGGGTATCTGATAGAACTGCGAAAGTGATCGTAGGAAGTGGTCGCTAGCAACGCGTACTTCCGCCGTCTTATCATTTTTCATTCCGTTTGCAATCGCTTGCGTGAGCGCCAGCAAGGGAGCCTGCGGCGGCAAAGCCAGCGTGCCAGTCCGGTCGCTTTCCTGGAATTGTCTGAGCTTTGCTTTGCGTGGTGGAGCGTCGGTGAACATGGGTAGAGATTTGATCCTCTGAATCGGACCGGCGTTTCAGTGGATTCCGTATTTCACATCTAGAAAATCCACCAGTGCAGACGGCAAATACCGGCTGAGTTCCTGCCAGGTTAAAACTTTGCATCGGGTCTGAAAAATGGTCGAGCGAATACAACGCATAATTCGATACCACTGTTCCAGAAGATCCGGCCGGCGAGCATCGAGCAACACGCAAAAGTCGAGATCGAGAGCAAATGCCGCGAGCACGTTGCGCAACAGTTGATACGAGACATATTTTTCCTTCCGTCTGGGTAATTTGCGGCAGTCAAATACTTCTTCGAGGTCGCGGTATTGCTCTACGATTTCCGGACTTTGAATTTGAAAATTTGTTTCCGTAAGTTTGGCTTCAAATAAAACTCGACCGAGCTTCATGTCCACTTCGGTCCGTTCGATGATGTCCCTTACTAAAGGCACGCGCGGCATGAAGCCAAATTGCGGAACGTCATCTATTTCGGTTCCGAGACACAGAGCCAGTTCCCGATTTTTCGTCACGCGCGGATAACAGAAAATATTCATCAGCAAAGCGTCGGAACTCGTCGAAGCATCGAGTTCCCGCCAGACACTATCCTCTTTGGGCAGGGAGTGGTTGGCCTGGGTGTGTACTTTTTGTAAGCGTCGGCGCCACTCGGGGCGTTTGAGAATTGCGCGGTAGCTGGCGGCGATGAAATTTCCGTGATAACGGCCACAGTCGGACTGCCGATAGACCACTACTGGCTGGTGGCCATAGCTCAGCGCATGGGGTAAACCCCCAAGCCTCGCGTAGGAAGCATTGCGGGCGCTGAGTTCCTGGCGAAGAGTTCCCGCGGTGATAAATGGGCCGTCAGGCATCAATTTTCTGTTAGTCCCAAGTTCAAGCAATTGTGGTGCCGGTGTGCTGGCAACGCTATCCATTGCGTTTACTTGACAACCGGATTCCCGGCAGTAGAATCATACTCCCGTAGGCGAACAAAAGGCGAATATCGCCAAATTCAGGTATGGGAGCTCATGGTGGGCTTAGCGGCCAGCATAGTTCGCACGCAAATCGAGTCGGCTCTTGCAAACCGGATACCCGGCGCGCTGACCTTTCGGCCGGCGATTGAGCCCGAGACCATCTCCTTTGGTATCCCGGAACTGGATCAGCGACTCGTTGGAATCATGCGAGGGTGCCTCACGGAAATCTGCGGACCAGCCTCTTCGGGCCGTACCACCCTGATGCTTTCTGCCATGCGAGAAGTCACGCAACGCGGGGAATGCTGTGCCTTGGTGGATGCGAGCAGTGCCTTCGATCCTTATTCCGGCGCGGCCAATGGTGTGAAACTCAAGAACTTGTTTGTGGTGCGATGCGCGGCCCCGCATCCCAAACTGACTCCAGTCGACAAGGCGCTGCACGCGGTGGACATGATCGTCAGCAACGGAGGTTTCGGACTGGTCGTGCTGGATCTCGGGGACATCCGGCCGCAACTCGCGCAACGAATTCCGTTGCATCACTGGTACCGCTTCCGCCGTGCCGTGGAATCCACCAACTCGTGCCTGGTTGTCGTCGAGCAACAGCCATTTGCGAAATCCTGCGCGGCGCAGGTGATTACCTTGCAGAGTTGTGATTCGGAATGGGCGACGGCTCGTAATCAGGTGGAAGGGCCGAAATTACTAACCGGGATTCAATACGTGGCTGAAGTGACGCGCTCCCGCGCAGCATTTTCGCAAAGGAAACCACCCGGTTCTGCCGGCACGCAATACCGCATTGCAACTCCCTGGGCAGGATGAATGGAACAGTTTCATGCTTTTGCCTGCATCTTCGTTCCCGATTTTTCCTTGCAGTCGCTTTTTGCGAAAAGGCCCGAACTGCAAACCAAGCCGATTGCGCTGATTGATGGGACTCCACCGATTCTCAAGGTCCTCGCTGCGAATGAAAAGGCCCGCAAACTTGGAGTGGAGATCGGACTGATGAAAGCCCAGGCGGAAGCGGTAGGAGTTCACATCATCCAGAGATCGGTGGAACTCGAAGAAGCGGCACACGTTGTGTTGCTGACTTGTGCGCGAAGCTTTTCGCCCCGCATTCAGGACAAGGCCATCGACCTGATCGTGCTCGACATCGATGGACTGAAAGGTCTTTTCGGGACTCCCGAACAGATCGCGAGAAAAATTCGTTCCTCTCTGCTGCGGGAGCGTCTCACGGGGAATGTGGCAGTGGCAGGCAATCCGGACAGCGCGACGATCGCGGCACGCGGCTATGCGGGCGTCTCGGTTCTTGCCGAAGCCGCGCAAATCAAGTCTCTTCCCCTGACTTTGCTCGACCTGAGCCCTTCCCAGCTCGAAACCTTAGATCTGTGGGGCATCACGACGCTCGGTGGACTCGCCGCTCTCGATGCCAAGGCGCTCTCGCAAAGGTTGGGTCAACAGGGCGTGCAACTCCAGAAACTGGCGCGCGGACAACACGTACATCCGTTTGTCGCGGACGAAGAACAAATCGAGTTTCGGGAACGGAGTGAGCTGGAATATTCCATCGATCTTCTGGATTCGTTGTCGTTCGTCCTGTCTTCCTTACTGGAACGGATCTGCGTAAAACTCGAAGAACATTCCCTGGCAACCAATGAAGTCGATTATGAATTGGCTCTGGATCCCCCTCGGGTCACGGGAGAAGACCTGCCCGATGATCGGCTTTTCTTTCGCCGGACCCTCAAGTTGCCCAACCCCACCACCGATCGCACTCTCCTGTTGCGTCTCCTGCAACTGGATTTGCAGGCGCACCCGCCGGGCGCGGCAGTCCTGAAAGTTTCCCTCCGCGCGGACGCCGTGCGGCCCCGTTATATCCAGCAAGGGCTGTTCGCTCCGCAGATGCCCGATCCCGGCAAACTGGAGTTGCTGACGGCACGGCTTTCCAGTCTGGTCGGAAAACAGGAGGTGGGTTCTCTCGAACTGCTGGACACGCACCGCCCGCGCGCTTTCGTGATGGCGAGATTCGAACCCGAGACAGATCCAGAAACACCTCCACAATCACGGCGCTGGTCTTCCCGAGTCGCGCTGCGGCTCTTTGATCCTGCGAAACGGGCCAGCATCCGAATCCGTTCGGATGTACCGCTGCACGTATCGTTCGATGGCAAAAGTGGTGATGTCATCGAGCATTCGCCACCCTGGCTTGCCAGCGGGGATTGGTGGAATGAGCTGGGATACGACCGCAAAGAATGGGACGTAGAGGTGCAATTCTCGGACGGAACAAAAGCCAAATACCGGATCTTTGTTGATCTGTTTACGAACCAGCCTTTTATCGACGGGAGTTATGACTGATGTATGTCGAGTTGCACGCTCGGTCCGCATTCAGCTTTCTCGAAGGAGCGTCGCTTCCAGAGCAACTCGCAAGGCGATGCGGCGAGCTTCAGATCCCGGCGCTGGCACTTTTAGATCGGGACGGCGTTTACGGCGCTCCGCGAATGCATCTCGCCGCCAAGGAAGCCGAAATCAAGGCGCATGTCGGCGCCGAAGTGACCTTGTCGAACTCCTTATGCAAGGGTGTGAAACGGGACATTCGCTATCCACTGCTCGTGGAAACCCAGGGTGGCTATCAAAGTCTCTGCCGCTTAATCACTCGATACAAGTCCCGTGACAAAAAGAAGGGAGAGGGATTCAGTACCGCGGAAGAGATCCGCGAATACTCCAAAGATCTGGTCTGTCTTACCGGGGGCGAGGAAGGCCCCCTGGCCGCAGCTTTGCAGCAAGGGGGAATGGACGCGGCGCGCCAGGAGATGGAAACGCTGCTCAGCATCTTCGGACGGAAGAATGTCTACGTTGAGTTGCAAAGGCATTTTGACCGGGATGAGGAATATCGCAACCGCGCCGCTCTTGAAATTGCGGAAAGGTTCAAGCTCCCGATCCTGGCGACCAATGGCGTCAGCTACGCCAAGCGCGAACAACGTGCCATTGCGGATGTCTTCACGTGTTTGCGCTATAAGCGCAAGCTCGACACAGCGGGCCGGCTCCTCGGCCGTAACGCAGAAAGATATCTGCGCAGCCCGTCCGAGATGGAGCAGCTCTTCGGTGATCTGCCCGATGCAATTGAGAACACCGCCGAACTCTCCCGCCGCCTGCAATTTAGTCTGGAGAACCTGGGTTACGAATTTCCAAAATATCCCGTTGCCGATGGTGACAGCATTCACGCGCTGTTGCGGCGGGAAACGATGGCACTGCAACCGGGAAGGCATCTTCGCGCAAGGCCGCGGCTCCGCCGCCAATAGCGCCGTCTGCTACAGCCTGGGAATTACTGCGGTGGATCCGGTGGGAATGAAGCTGCTTTTCGAAAGGTTCTTGAGCAGAGAGCGCGGAGAGTATCCCGATATTGATATTGATCTGCCCAGCGGAGACGACCGCGAAAAGATCATTCAATACGTTTACAAGCGATACGGCAGTCACGGCGCGGCCATGACGGCCAATGTCATCACGTACCGGCGCAAATCGGCTTCGCGTGAGATGGGCAAAGTGCTGGGCATCTCGGAAGACATGGTGGACCGCCTGAGCCATGTCTTCACCGGCTTTGAATGGAGAGACCCCGACGACACCCTGGAACGGTCTTTTCTTGATGTTGGACTGGACATTTCTCATCCCATGATCCGCCGATATGTGGACCTCTGTTGGAACGTGATGGATTTGCCGAGGCATCTCGGTCAGCACAGCGGAGGGATGATCGTTTGTCAGGGACACTTGAGTTCGGTTGTTCCCCTCGAACCGGCAACCATGGAGGGCCGGGTCGTCTGCCAATGGGACAAAGACGACTGCGCGTCCCTGGATCTGATCAAAATCGATCTGCTGGGTCTGGGCATGCTCAAAGCGATGAAGAACACGCTGGAGCTGATCCCAACTCATTACAACGAGAAGGTTGACATCGCGCACCTGACGCAGGATGACCCTCTGGTTTTTTCCGCGCTGCAGAAAGCCGATGCCATCGGAATCTTTCAGCTGGAGAGCCGGGCCCAGCTTTCTTTTCTGCCACGGCTTTTCCCAAAAACGTTCTACGACATTGTGATCAGCACGGGATCGATTCGACCTGGCCCCATTCAGGGCGACATGATTAATCCGCTGATCAAGCGCAGACAGGGGCTGGAGCTGATTTCTTATCCTCACCCGATTCTGGAAGAAACGCTTGCGCGCACGTACGGCGTGATCCTGTTCCAGGAGCAGGCACTGCAAGTCCTGATGCGGGTTGCTAATTTTACGGCTGCGGAAACCGAGCAGGCTCGACGTGCCATGACCCACAAGCGCTCACGGGAATTGATGGACCCAATCCTCAAGCGCGCGCGCGAGGGCATGTGTAAGAACAGAATTGATACTGAGGCCCAGGAAAAGATTGTTCACTGCATTGAGAGTTTCTTGGGTTATGCCTTTCCGGAATCTCATGCTTACAGTTTTGGGCTGATCGCGTATGCCAGCGGCTATCTGAAGTGCCACTATCTGGCGGCGTTCACCGCAGGTTTGTTGAATGCTCAACCGATGGGGTTTTATGCGCCCAGTGTCCTGATTAAGGATGCACAAGCCCACGGATTGCAGGTGAAGCCGATCGACATTCTGCGTTCCGATTGGGACTGCATTCTCGAAAAAGATAACGACAAAATTGTTCTGCGGGTGGGCTTCCGGTACGTGCGCAAGTTGAGAGAAGACAGCGCGAGGGCCATTGTGGCCGCGCGACAACAGGCCTTGTTCGAAGGGATTTCGGACTTAACACGCCGGGTGCCGGGCTTGCGCAGGGATGAGTTGCAGAACCTCGCGGCTTGCGGCGCGCTGAATCCACTGGATCACAAAAACCAGTTGCACCGGCGGGACGCTCTCTGGCAGGTTGCGAAGTTCGGAAGGCCTACTGGGCCATTGTTCCAGGACATTCCGGATTACGATTCAACGTCGATTCTTTTGCGGATGACCGCTATGGAGAGACTGATCACAGATCACCATATTTCGGGATTCACGATTGGCCGGCACGCCATGGCCTATCGAAGAGGGGACCTGACTCGCATGAATCTGGCCACTCTTTATGACGCCAGAAACAGCGGTGCCGGAGAATACGTAAAGACGGCAGGCGAAGTCACCGTCACGCAGAGACCGGGAACGGCGAAAGGAATCATGTTCATGACGCTGCACGATGAGACCGGCTATTGTGACGTTGTGATCAAGCCCGCCGTGTACGAGCAATATCGGGCGCTCATCAAGAAGAGCCGATTCCTGCGTGTCCAGGGGAAATTACAAAAAGTAGAGAACGCAAAAGAGAGGGGCGCGTTCGTAGTATCTATCAACGCAACGCAGCTATTCCCATTGGATTTCCCCGGGATCGAGACCAGACGGCGGCACGCGTACTAGGCAAAGCGATAAACTTAACTTCTTATGTGTGGACGTTACCGGCTCACGGCGAAGGAGCGCTACCTGCGCGATCATTTCGGCCTGGATGTCGGAGTCAAATGGTTGCCTCGCTGGAACATTGCGCCCACGCAAATGATCCCAACCATCCGGCAGCATCCCAAGGAACCGGTGCGTATTTTTAGCCTCATGCGCTGGGGGCTGATTCCGTATTGGGCCAAGGACGCATCCATCGGACTTAAAACCATTAACGCGGCGTCGGAGACCGCGGCTGCAAAACTTCGCGGGCTTGTGGGATCGTTGGCGTCAACCCGACAACACAATCCTCGAAACGTGCGCGATCCTGACGACACCGCCGAATTCTCTGGTGGCCGAAGTCCACGACCGGATGCCGGCCATTCTGAACGAAGATGACTATGACCGCTGGCTTGATCCCGGGATCACGAATCCCGTGCAAGTGGCAGATTGCCTCAAACCATTTGATCCGGAACTCATGAAGAAATATCCGGTGAGCAATCGCGTGAATCGCCCTGAAAATGATGATGAATCGTGTGCCCAGGAAGTGCCCGTCGAAAATACCCCTTTGGGCTTATTTTGAAATGCTTCGATAATCCCACCAAACGTATAAAACACTCCACTGTACCCTCAGTCTTTACGACTTCTCCCGACAGTTACCTATTTTGAACACACGTCAGGTGAAATGGTTCTCTTTGGCGCAGGAGACTGTAGAATTGAGGCCAATTACCCGACTGCGTCGGCTCCGTTGCCCGGTATCCCAGGCTAGACCATCGGAGGCGTACGAAATCGGTTTGGCGTGAGCGCCCTCGATAATGACATTCCTGTGGAATGGTCTTGCTGCTGGTTGTCTCATAGCGCTATTTGCTGTTTCGTTCTCGACCATTTACCTCAGCACGCGCGTGTTCCATGTCGCATTGGCGGCCATAATATCAGGCGCACCGTTTGTCGCATTGGCGCTACATTCCGGCGGGATTTCATCAGTAAGGGTGTCCTTAGTGATTGCCGTACTAATCTCGGGAATGGCATCCTGTACATGCGAGTTTCTAACTCACTGGCCACTACAGGGGCGGCGTGCTTCGTCCGGTCTCCACTTGATTGCTTCCCTCGGATATGGTCTTATCATCGGCCAAACAGTCGTCCTAACCTGGGGAAGCGGCCCACGGGTTCTTCGCGGCTACCCCGATTCCATGTGGACAATTGGCGTTATCTCCCTTGCTCGGTCGCAGTGGCTCGCGATCGTTTGCGGTATTGGGACACTTCTGATCGTTTTCGTGGTCATGAGACTGTCGCGCTTCGGTCTGTTGCTTCGCGCTCTCGCCGATGATTCCTCCTCTCTCGAACGGGCTGGATACAACATTCGATTGCTACGGCTTGGCATATTCGCCTTGGCAGGAATGATCGCTGGTGTGGCTTCACTTCTCTCAGCTTTTGGGCAGGGTTTCGATGCTACCTCTGGCATTTCTCTGCTGTTGCCAGGCATAGTGGCTGTAATTTTGGGCGGTCGAAGTTTCGTAATTGGTCCCGCAGTGGCTGGAATGATCCTGGGTATTGTGCGGTCGGCGGTCAGTTGGTATGCCTCACCTCCATGGCAGGACCCGATCACCTTTGCGATACTCCTGGTCGTTCTCCTGTTTCGCCCCCAACATAATCGAATTCAGCGCTTCGAGGAGGGTCGATTGTGAATTATGCCGTTCACTTGGCGATCTATTTCTCGATATCTGCGCTGCTGGCAATGAGCGTCAACCTCGTAACTGGCTACGGTGGATATTTGACCTTCGCCACATCTTCATTCTTCGCGATTGGAGCTTATTCATATGCAATAACCGCAGTCCAATGGCACGCGGACTTCCTCGTCTCGTGGGTGCTCGCCGCCTGCTTTGCCTACGTGCTGAGCCTCCTTTTATCAGTGCCCTCTTGGCGCTACAAAGGAGACACATTCGTAGTGATTTCATTGGCCGTCCAGACAATTGTCTTTGGCATTCTCTACAACTGGTATTCGGCGTCAGCCCCTTTGGGTTCTATACGGAATCTGACGAACGGTCCCTACGGAATTGCCGGTATATCGACCCCATCCTTCTTAGGCATCTCACTCGTATCGCGAATCTCTCTCCTCGTACCGGCGGCGATTCTGCTAAGCAGCGGAATGCTTGTCACCATGCGGATTGCATCATCTCCCTTTGGAACACTCGTCCAGTGCATGAGAGACGATGAAATAGCCTTGCGTTGTCTGGGCAAGAACACACGAGTGCTCAAGGTGCACATTTTCGGTGTTGCCAGCGCGTTTGCCGCAACAGCGGGGATCTTGTATGCCGCGTATGCGCGATACGTGGATCCTTCAACCGCGACTTTTGATCAGGCGCTACTCCCAGTAGCGATGGCCATAGTTGGTGGACTTGGAAATCTCAAAGGATCCTTAGTCGGCGCGGCGGTGTTTGTTGCAATTCCAGAACTCTTACGTTTAGCGCCGTTCCAGAGTGGTGACGCCGGCAGCATTCGCCTTTTGCTCTATGGTTGTTTCTTGGTGATATTGGTGCATGTTCGACCTCGAGGTATTTTCGGAGCCTACTTCTTCGAATGAGCGCTCATGACCCAGCCGACGCCGACGTGGTTCTCGCGGTTCGTGGTCTGCGCAAGTCATTCGGCAAGATGCCAGTGTTGGACAACATCAACGCCGATCTACACCGCGGGGACGTGGTGCTGCTGCAGGGTGAGAACGGATCAGGGAAGACAACGCTGGTCAATCTTCTGACTGGGATCCTTTACCCTGACTCTGGGTCAATAACGATTTCGACGACTACCAGACCAGAAACGATTCGGTTCCCGGTCTCCTTTTTGGACAACGTAAACCCGATACAGCATTTTGGTCCCGAGCGCATGGCATCGAAGGGGCTTGGGCGTACATGGCAGGAACTCCGACTATTCAGGAATATGGATGCAGTCGACAACCTTCGTGTGGCAGCACCAAACAAAAAGGGTGAAAGCATCAAATCTGCCTTGTGGCCTTCGACAAAAGCCCGAGCAGAATCGATTGCTACTACAGAACGGTCGAGATCCATGTTGCAGCGACTGGGACTTTCGTCCGTATCGACGCATGCTGCGGCCACACTCTCCCTTGGTGAAGCACGTCGGGTAATTCTTGCACGAGCACTAGCGTCTGGCAGTGAAATCCTGATTCTCGATGAACCACTGTCCGGCCTGGATCTCAAGGGTGTCCGAGAAATCCTTGACCTGCTGAAGCTCTTACTGAGAGAGAGAACGCTGACTTTGATAATTGTGGAGCACGTTCTGAACCTGGCTTTTGTGCTTGATGTCGCAACTAAAGTCTGGACGCTCGCCGAAGGACAACTGAGAGAAGATTCAGTTGCAGACGTTAGCCGCGACCTGGTCTCGTGGAGATCGCGCTTTAATGAACATCATGCGCCTACGTCTCACTTTTCAAACTCTACTTCGAATCGAGTCCAGACGCTGTGCCGTGGGGGACGGTTGATCACCTTCAAGTCGAAGGCCGTGACCAACAGCCGATCCGAGGTGATATTGAGCGCGCAGAACTTGATCGTTAACCGGTTCGGCCAAATTCTATTCGGTGCCACGGAAGAGTCTCCTCTTTGCGTTGAGCTAGAACGTGGCTGCTTGCACGTCTTGGAAGCCCCCAACGGTTGGGGCAAAACGACTTTGCTCGACATATTCGCCGGAGCTGTACGGCCAAATGCTGGCACGATCCATTACGAGGGCCATCCTCTAGGTGGATTGGTGCCTTGGGAAAGACGACGCTTGGGTGTAGCCTATCTTCCGAGCAACAATGGCCTATTTTCTTCATTGACTGATCGTGAACACCAAAGGCTGTTTAAGGTGAAAAACAGTGCAAGCAAACATCGCCGAGTCTCAGAGTTCAGCGGCGGACAACAGAAATGGTTCGCGTTTTCCTGTATTACGCAAGCGCCGAATGTGAAGTTGCTGTTGCTCGACGAACCCCTCAATGAACTAGATCACGAACATGCCCTTGCTGCGTGGTGCACAATCCGTGATTTTGTCGAGCGCGGCGGAACAGTTTTGGTAGCGGTCCCCAGAACCCTGGATGCTTGGAACTATGATTGAGCAGAAATTTCCCACGATGGAACCCGACATGCTTGCCGCCGTGGAATCGATGCTTGGAAAGGATCGCGCACATGTCGTGTCGGAGATTGAGAAGCTTGACGCTGTTTGGAGTTGCAGTCCGTCGCTTGGGACCCCGCTGTACGGACGCGATGCAGTTGATGAACCGTTCCGGGGTTGGTCCATTCCTAGGATAGAAGCAATATATCTGTATTCACTTGTCCGCTTCCTGAAACCAAAGGTGGGTGTCGAAATTGGGACCAGTTTTGGATACAGCACTATATGGCTGGCTTCTGCCATGCAAGGGTCTGGCGGACATCTTCACACGTGCGAAGTAGTGAGTGAAAAAGTGGAAATGGCGAGACGATTCCTGGATCGTGCGTCGGCGAGCAACGTGACTCTCCACAATTGCGAAGCTCAGAATCTATGCCGATCCTGGTCGCAGCCCATCGATCTGCTATTTATGGATGCGGACGCGGAGAACTACATGACGTATTGGCAGCATCTCTTGCCCCATTTCCAGGCCAATACTCTGGTTGTGGTTGATAATGCTTTGGACCGCGCCCTGCAACTCCGACCGTTTATGGACAAACTGTCAAGCGACGCTGGGCTAGATTGCTGGACTGCCCCTATCGGGCATGGCATCCTTCACATTCAATCCAATTTGGCCGGGAGAACTCCATGACCTCAAAGAACGCAAAGCTGACTCTGGTGGCACTGATCGCACTGACAGTCGTTCTCGGTATTTGGAGGCTTTATTATGTCCGCTCACAGCAACCTTCGTCGTCCCAGCAAGTCCCGGAAAGAGTTCGCGTTGCGATCAACCTGCCGCTTTCGGGCCCAATAGCAGCTTTTATGGGGCCTTACCCCGATGCATTGCGTATGGGCCTAGAAGATGGGTTCGCGAAGGCGGGCCGGCCATTGAACAGCTTCGAACTCAACGTCCAGGATAATGCCGGTAGCCCGTCTCAAGCGGTTGCCGTGGTGCAGCAACAACTAGCTAGAGGCTTCGATGCATATGTTTCTGGATCCTCTGAGATGTGCACGGCTGTCTTGCCATTTGTGACGTCCACAGGTGTGCCCCATTTTCTAATCGCGTTCGATGCATACATGACATCCAAATGCGCGAATTGCTTGCGTATCCTTCCTAGCTACAAGTCGGAAGGCCCTGAATGGGTGGAGTACGTTAAACGGCGTGGCGCCAAGCGTGTCGCTTTGCTGACACTCAATAACGCGCCCATTGAAGAGGAATTTAACCGGATAGTGGAGCCAGGACTTAAGGCACTAGGCACCCAATTCATGCGTGAACGCTTTGAATGGACTGGTTCTGACTACCGCACCCTTGCGCTCAAGGTCCAGAAATACAAACCGGACGCCATCTTAGTGAATGGATATTCTGTTCATCTTTATCCCATCGTTTCCGCTCTGCGATCGTTGGGGCTGGTACACGCCGAAAACGTTCTCGTAGGCCTAGATTTTGACGACCTGCTGTATAATGGCACCCCCAAGCAGGATCTTGAGGGTGTGGCGTTTGTTGCCCCGTTGTTCGAGGTGGCCAGCAGTGCCCAATTGAGACAGTGGAAACAAAGATTTGAGGACCGCTTTCACAAGCGTGCTACTTGGGTGGCAGCATATGCCTATGATACCGGCTTCGCATTGGCGACGGCGTCATTGGGAAAGCCAAAGGTATCCAAGACTGATATCCGGGCAGTTTTGCCATTTGATGGGGTCGCCGGTCGAATTGCTCTCGACGTAGACGGGGACTCAGAGTCGACGATAGTACTAGCTAAACTTGATTCGCAATATTCCGCGATCCGCTTATTTCCATGACCACGGCGTTAAATTCACTCGGCAGCGCGCAGCCTCCGGGGCCAGATCTCGGTGAAATACTCGGGCACAAACGACGCGCGTGCGAGGCTTTGGATCCGGACTACCCAGATAAGCTACCAGAACAAGTCTTGAATTATCTTTGGGCCGAACATTCCTCGGCAATGCAGCACGTTATATTCATAGATCTGTTGTTCGAAGCCAAGGCTCTAAAAGACGGTAAAGACGAGAGGCCAGGATTTGCTGGTTTCGTAGCATTTCGTAAGTCCCCTGCGCCGTTTTGCGACAATCACTTGAATCAGTATCTCGGTCTCCTTCAGCGGATACTTGAAGAGAGACGGACGGTAGGATCTCACGCCGTGTTTCAGCATTCACTTCCTCGGTACCACGATGGGAATCCCGAGACGTCCGACGAGCTCCAGCGTTGGCGGGGGAGTGGACCGCCTGTCGGCGAGTACTATCTCCGGGCAACGTTGAGAAAGGTTGTTCCCGCGTCCACAGTTTCTTTTGCATGCAGCTCATGGAAGGAGTGTTTTTCTTCGCAGTTGTTGACGAGCAATCAGCCACTGCCATCGCACTCCGGGGATGATTCTCCGTTTTACATAAAAAGTGGGGTCGAAAGCTATGTGGCCTGGCAACTACAGAGTTCATCATTCCGAATCCACGAGAGTTGGAACCTCTTCCGGGAACGACTGGAAGCTTGGCTTGTCAGCAGCTTCCCAGACACTACGACGTCCGAAGATCATTTGGATGGCCAAGTTTGGGGAATTCCCATAGCACTGGCAACAAATGACGACGCAGCCGTCGGTGGTCTGTTCATAGGTTTTTGCGGGTCCGGTGAAGAGCTGACGTCACAGATCCAAGACCTCTGCCGAGCTATTGCTACTGCGAGCTTCCGCGTCAACATGCATCATCGCGCTCTGGAAGCTGTGAAAGCGGCCGAGAAAACAGCGGAGATCGCCGATTTCTCAGCCGAACAGTGGGCTTCGCTGCGAACACGGCTCGGGGAAGTCTGCAAGGATATCAGAAGCAAATTCGAAGATGCGGTTAGGACTGAAGATACCAAGCCCGATTGCGCTCATCATTTTCCCTGCGGCGGGCTCGAAGATAATTCGGCCGCCACTGACTCCCTAAGAACGAACTTCGTTCAGTCGGCAACAGGCATTTTGAAGAACATTCGGGCTGGCTCTAAGAACCGCTGGTTTGATCCCAGGCGACTTACTCCATGGTGCTGGAATTCGAATCGTGAAACTGACGCTTGGGCGTATCCGCCGCTGCGAGCTCTGGCGCAGGTAGACGGCGAGGGGCATGATCTTTCGACATTCTTCTCTTCGCTTTCTAAAACTCTCAAATCGTACAGCGTGGCACATCAAATCGAGTTTGTTTGGGACTTCGATGAGGATGACCTCAAACACAATTATCTTTGGTTCAACGCTGCCGCCTTAGGTCGTGCGCTTGAGATTTTGCTTAACGGATTTTTCGAATTTTTAATAGCTGCTAACAGTCACGAAGTTCTGTTTCAGGGCAAAAGAAAGTTCAAGGTGAAAATAGAAGAATTCAAAACTTTACCCACTGAGACGGGACTCCTTCTAGACATCACTCAGGTACTTTGCGCGGATGCTCGGTTTTCCACAGTCTATAAGGAGGGCGTTGCCAAAGCAGGGGAACCAACGGTTTACAAATTCTTAGCTGTGCCCGAGAGCGCTCAAAATCCTGAAGATAAGATCGGGAAGTTTTGGCAGTTCCTTCGAAACGCAGGGATGACAAAAAAAGACTATTCTGCTGACGGTGCAACCCTTCAGGTCCGCATCGGTGCCAAAGAGCGCTTCCCGGGCGTCTGGGAGCCGCAATAATATAGAAGTGCACAATATATGAGATTTTGCATTTTAGGTCGAGGCCTTCCGAAGGACATGGGCTTTGAGGCTGTGGGAGAACACCACGAACTTCGCCTTGGTGAGCATCTTTTCTTTCTGGCGTTACGTCCGGATGTGGCCAGTCAGCTTGTGGTCGATTTTCTGCTTTGCCACCATTACCAAGATACAGAAATATATGAACGGTTTCGAAAATGTGGACGGCTTGTAATTCTCACCACTGGGGGCGAGGCCAAGTTTAGTGGTTCGGGAATACCCGTAATAGGCAATCGACCATCCGTACGAAGCTTACTACAATTGAACTGGGATGGGGTTCCCGCTGACTTCGCCGGAGATGCCCGCCAACTGGTATGCATCCTACTCCCAGGTGAAGCGCAGGTCGCGCAATGCATTGGATAAACTTTAATCGATATACGTTGAAGGAACTGACTGGAACGTCCCAATCGCCCTTCGCCGCTCTTAGCACACTTTTGCCAACAGAATGTGCAAAGATAGACTGCCTGACTGGCAAATATGTCGCGTCAGTCCAAGTTGGCATCCCGACTGGAGTCGCTGAGTCGTACGCGGAGTATCGGCCGACAAGACTGCAGGAACTATCACGGTTTGCAAAGTCCTTGGGCTTTCCTGGCCGAATTTTCTGTAAACGAGAGGACCTAAATCCAACTGGCAGCCACAAGTTGAACTGCGCTTTGGCGGAAGCATATTTCGCGGCTAAACAGGGCGTTGAGGAAATTGTGGTTCACACCGGAGCTGGGCAATGGGGTCTTGCCATAGCATTCGCTTGTCACCGTTTGGGTTTGAAGGCTACTGTGTTCATGACGCGAAGTTCGCACGTTGACAAGAGGGAACGTGTGGACCTTATGCGAATGTTGGGCGCAGATGTCGTTCCTTCACCAAGCGATCGCACAGCGACGGGTCGACTGCGCATAACAGACCATCCCGGTGGTAGTTTGGACGTCGCTCTGAGTGAAGCCGTGGAGTGGTGCCGAGACCACCCAAACGCGAGAATTGGGCAAGGCTGCCTCTCGTATCATGCATCCCTCTTCCAGAGCATTATCGGTGCCGAGCTCGTAGAGCAGTTCTCAGCCATCGGTATCAAACCGGACGTGCTCGTTGCTCCTGCCGGTGGCGGAACCAACTTCTTGGGTTTTGTCAGCGGGTATTTGGAACAACGTAAGGAGGCGCGTACGCCGCGTTTGCTAGCAGCGGAGGCGGCGGAAGTGCCTGTCTTGACATCGGGGCAACTGCTGCTGGAGTCACCCGATTGGGCCGGCCATTTGCCTCCAAGTCTTGTCTATTCGCTGGGGAAATCCAAATGCCTTCCTCAAATCGAAGCAAACGGACTTCGCTCAAACACAAAATCTGCTGTATTGTCGTTGTTAAAGCGCGATGGAGTAGTGGAGTCCGTCGCCGTTGACCAAGACAGTGCGCTCACTGCTGCTCTCATGCTCTATGAGAATGAAGGTATTCTTGCCGCTCCAGAATCAGCCATTGCAATCGGCGCTGTGGCGCAATTGATCCGTTCAAACGATCTGACGGCGGCAAACACGATCGGGGTCAATATCTCTGGTTCAGGATTACTTGATGTTCGTTCCTACGAGCGAAAAGTATCATCTCCCGCCCAGGGACGCTGACGCAACACCACAATATGAGATGCGTACTGACAATCTCCTCCTCCGGCTCCGAAAATTCGGACAAGGTGCAACTCAAGACGGCCGACAACGATTCTTGGAATGAGTTTTGTCGAGTTGCAGATATTCTGGCCTTGAAGCTATCGGAGCCTAGCCCTTTCGTTCTTGCTCGAACTGTTACAGTTGACGCTCAAGTTGAACCCGGACTTTTCTATCCATTCCTTAACGGTGACGCCCTAGAGTCTGTTGTTGCCCTACTGATGCTCGCCTTTCCTGACGTAAAGTTCCGTTTTACCAACGTCAAGCCTTCGAAATACCCTAATAATGACCTGACCATCGCGGCAGCGGCATTTCACGCTAGCGGGAAATTTGCGGATTTCCCAGATTCTTTCGCTCCAGTGTTCGACCCTTATGGGTTAAGAGCGTGGATTCTTTGGCGGCATGGCGGAGAGGAACTGTTCGTGGCGGACGCATCTCCGGGAGCTGAGCGCACGGACGATCGGGTGTTGCTTCCTAACCGGATTCAGCAACGGGGACTTAAGTCGGTAGCGGACGCGAACGCAGTGGCGATGCCCACTGCCGTTGTACTTGAAGATGAATCGGAGTTCGCCTTATTCGCTGGTTACGTTTGTTACCGCTCCGGATACCTGACACAAACGATAAGCTCTTGGCGTGCGGCCGAAGCCAGGCTGGCAGGAAACACGACCGACCCAGCAATCCCCCCGAGTCCCCTCGAAGGCAGTCCCACATTGGCAGTGGAGGACATTTGGCTTAACTTCAATGCAGGCAAAGACATCAAACTGGAGGACAGAGCCGTTCGATATGGGCTCCTGCCAAAGCTTAAAGGGGTATTCCACGTTACTATCTCGAGTGCTGATTGGAAGGATAGTAACCGGGACGAACCGTATGTCCTAGTTCGCAAGCCGCTGCCCGGCGTGTTCTCGTTTTGGAAATCGGCCTCTTCATCCAATATTGGGCTACGAAAGGACGTCTATTCTCCTGGGCCCACGCCAGGCCCAGTTGATCACGGTGGCGATCACCCGTCGCCCGATCGAGTAGTTGCCCTGGCCGAATTCATGGTCGGCAGGGCGCGGAGACTCTTGCCTGATGTTCAGTCTATGCTGGATGCCACTACAGGGGCGGTGCTTGCCGGGGACGCTCTTGATCTGCTGGTAGGGCGCGCAGTCACTTCGGCGCTCGAAGCCCTTTCTCTGAAACATCAGTTTGAAGTTCTCGCCGAATGCCGCTTTATGGGCGTCAGGGCGGAGATTGATATCGGAGATCGATTTGCCGAAATAGCAGTGATTGCGAAAGCCATTGTTGACTTTATCGAACCTGCTCGAGATCGAGAGTCTGTTGCGAACAGCGCTTTGATGAACATGGCAACAGATATCGCGAGGATCTTCCAAGAACACGGTCGGTTCCAAGAAGAACAAGACTCGTTGAGTTATCAGAGACGATATCTGGACAGATTTCTTCGAGCTCAAGCAAATCCGTGGTCGAAAACAAAGGGTGTATTGCTTATATATCCTCATCTCCTGCTCCGGTCGCTGTCGACATTTGTTCTCGTGCTTGTGGCATGGGCTTCTAGTTTGACCTTGATACATCTCCTGCTCAGACCCGTTCACGACACAACCAGCAATGTGATCGGTGGTTACGGCCTATATTTGGCATACACTATTGGGAGTTTCATGAGTTTTGAGCTGTGGTCAGGTGACCCTCACAGTCTCTGGCGATTGTGCGCAATTACAGTAGGAGTGTTTCATTTTGGCGTTTTGCTTACCTATCTATATAGCGCAGTGAGTCGAAAATAGCTGATGCCTCTCGATGCGTTAAACGCGAGATCGTCCGGAAGTGCACCGCGCAGTATTGTCCAAGCGCTAACTAACACCGAGCATGACGCTGGCGGCTTTGCAATCAACACCTGTTCGATGTCTCGAATCGGCGATGATCCCCTTCAGCAGAGATACAATCTGATCATGCCTGCCCTTGTCCTCCTCCTTAACTGTGACAGCTTCCAAATACGATTCAATGTTTAGAAGTTTAGCTAAGACCTCGGTCATTCGAAGGGGCTTGGACTTGCCAGAAGCGGAGCCTATCAAGTCCTGGAGATCCGCGAGTGCCCTTGCCTTCGCCTGTTCGGGGCCTCGAGTTGTCTGAACGTACGCCCGGATTGCGGTGAACTTTTTCACTACATCCTTGGTCACTACTGGATGATGAGGGTTCTGCGGATCTTCATCCTGACAGTTCTTGTCATAGGGTGGAAAATCTATGGCTTGCTTTAGCGAGAACAGATCGACGAGATCCTTGAACGCTTGTTTGGATTGGTTATCGCATGGATCGGGCTGAGGGCCGGGCTCTGGTTCTATCGCAAACTTGATGACTCGCGGCACCCCCAGATCGATCATGAAGTCGGGAAAAACGTCGCCGGCCGTGTCCGGCGTCCCGCTGATATGGAATGCTTTGAGATCCGACACTGCGTACAGGAATGTCATTGCTACAGTGTAAGTCTTGTGTTTGCCAGGATCTGGTGGCCAGGGATAAGCTACCGTACTTTCAGATCCGGCGGCCTCAGCCGCACCGTCGGGCTTCGGCAAGCGGATGACGTATCCGCGGACTTTTTGTCCAACGACAGTGGAAAGCGCACCTGACGCAATGGTGTCGCCGACGGTCGTCGGGAGAGGAAATGCTTCGAGCAGGGTTGTGCGATTGTCGACAGCCAGTCGGTAGTCTCCGAATGGCAGGAGGGTGCCATGCGCGGCCTGTAGGTACGACCCGTAGTGATTCTTGGCCTTGGGTGCTACCGCAAGTATGTCTCCCCCGGGTTCGGTCACGAACGCCCAGGGCCCTTCAAACACGACGAATACTGTGGTGGAGCTCGCCGTCGCCGCTGTTTTGGCGGCATTTTGGGACGACTTGCATCCCGAGCAAATTGCCAGGGTTCCAATTACGCACATGGCAAGTACGCTGGAGAGTCTACGCTTCGATATCATGACATCGCTCCTTACGCTTCTATTCTCACTTCAACCCAAATGCACTGAATGCTGACCAATAATACGGGTGGGCCGTCTCCGGCCTCGACCGGATCACAAGCGCCGCACGCTTCGTTGCTTCCGAGACCATGATTCCAGACAACAAACCCCGATAAAACTCCTGCATGAATATCTCTGTGGTCGCGGAGTCCACAGGCCAGTGGCTGGCGACGACATGGGGCACACCTTTGCTGATAAAGACCCGCGCTAGACTATTTGGCTCTGCAAATCCTGCGCCTTGCCCCTGAGCCGTCGCACACGCAGAAAGTACAACAAGCTCAGTGTCTCGCAATCGCACCGCGTCGAGCGCCTCAGCATCAAGCATTCTCCTCTTCTGCGGGTCATTGCCAGAATCCGCCAACAAAAGTCTTGGCTGCCCTTCAACTGCAACTGCATGTCCCGCAAAATGGAAAATGGCAGCCCCGGGTAGATATTTCTCAATGTTCTCGATCGTGGCTTCGTTCCCCTTCAAGAAATACGCATGGGGGAAACTGGCTGCAAGCGCCTCCGCTTCGTGAAGAGCATCCGGAAGTGCATCCGATGGCTGATCCCCTGAAACAGAGGGAACACCGACGACGAGAACGGGCTGTTGAGAAGAGAAGTCGTGTCCCGATATCAGTCGCATGTCGTAGTAGAGACCCATAGACATAACGACAGAACTTCCCTCGTCAAGGTATTGATCGCTTGCTTCAAGAAGTGCCTCAAAAGGGATGCCAGCCAGGTCGCCGTCGGTTTCAATGACGAGGGCGCGATGGGAGAACAGGCGACCTTGTATTGGTCCAACGATCAAGTCATACAGGCTCTTTCCGTCGCGGCGAACTGTTCCGATATCTGAGGCAGGATCGGAACACAATTCTGTAAACCGCGCGGCCAATAAGGCCACCTGTCCACTCACTCCCGGACGCCATTGGAGCGCGACACCGGCATCGTCGTATACCCATATCGCAAGCCCGTGGGGCAGAACCGCATAACTGATTGTCGTTCGATCATTCAGTCGGGGGAGGCTATTCTTAACAACCTGCAAATCAGGCAGACGCGGCGCTTGAACTGAACCGGGAACGAGTACGGCCCGCGGCGATGTTTCGGTGTCGGCAAGTCTGTGGCGCCCTTGTCGCAGCGGTGCACCCCGATACCATTCCCAGAGTTCCAACGACGTGCGGGCATCACCCTGCAGAACCTTCAATTCGACAAGAGCGCGGTAAGCAGTTTGGGCATCGCGATTCCATGTCGCCCTTGCCCGCTCGGAGCGAAGGGATTTCAAGCTCTGCTCCGCAAGCCCGACAGCGGTGCGCACGGAAACGTCAGAGTCCTCCAGCAAGTGGTTGTCGAGTTGAACTTCCCCCAGACTCGAATAAAAGTTGATCGCCACGTAGTTGTTGGACATCGCTGATAAATACGGTTTCAGTCGGGTCAGGCGGGCGAGCGCGTCCTTCGACTCTCCCCGCTTCGACAGCAAGCGAGCTAGCCAGACTTCAGCTTGGATACGATCATTCAGGGTGGCCTCGGTCTGTGGTGCCGCGGCGAAGAGTCGGCTCGCCTGTCCATACTCTCTTTCCGCCGCTCTCGGCAAGCCGGCCGTATAGTAAGCTTGGGCCATCCAGGAGTGGGCCATGGCTCGCAACAACACATCGGACTCGGAATCAATCAGGTCAATGGCTTGTTGCCAGATCGCCACTTGAAGATGACGTTGTTGGAGCATATCGGCAGCTGTATCGAGGTTGGTATAAAGGTTGTAGCCCTGCATTGGGGCATAATTGCCCGCCCAGAACTTGGCCAACCCGTCATAAGCGCGTTTCCAACCAGCCGAAGAGTCCCCAAACGCCAATTCCGTATCTGATGCCAGTCCGATTGCCCGCAGGTGGAGTGTCGGGTAGCCCGCGCTCTCAGCCAAACCGATGGCTCGCGCAGCTAGCTGCTGAGTCGAAGTGAAGTTGCCCAGCATGCTCAGGCATACCGCATGTTCCAGATCGAGTTGAAAGACGTTCTCAAATTCTGCTCGCAAAACACCTGCCCTGTTTCCCGACGCGGTAAACAGTTGCTGCGCCACCGCAGCCCGACGACGGGCTAACTCGTAGTTTCCTGTGTCACTGGCCGTCACCGCCTGCGAAAGAGCAACCACGGCAGCCGAAAAGCTCGTCGAGTCGTCGTCGGCAAGAAGATCATGCAGCCACGTGTCAGAATGCCGCGCGCTTGCCAACTCTGCAACAAGACCTAAAGCAAACCTCGATTGTTCTCGGGTCTTCGGGTCGGCTGCTGAAAATCCGGATGGCAGCCAATCCTGCACAGCAACACGCAGATATTCCTCGAACCGCGTATCAATTCGCTCACGAATTGCAGTCTCATCTTTATCCGGTCCCGAAAGCTCGGCTGGCGTCAGTAGCGGCTCGTTAGAGCTCTGTTGATGGTCTTTGACTTTTTGTCGCAGCCTGGTGAGCCGGCCTCGTGCCTCTTCAGACCACTCACCTTGCGGGTCTATTCGCAGGTAGTGCTCCCAGTCCTGAATCGCCTGCGAATACAGGAACATCCGCTCGGAGACAATGGCGCGGTTGAATAATGCGATCGGATCGTCGGGAGACTTGGCCAGAGTCTTGCCTAGGTACTCAACCGCCACTCCATAGTCTGTTGGGGAATCTGAAGCAATCCCACGTTGAAAATGCGCTGTAGCGAGGTCAGTCAGTAGGTGTGAGGAGTCAGGTTCGATTTGAAGAGCGCGCTTCAGGATCCGGATAGCAGAGTCGTAGTTGCCCTCAAGCAGGTCGACCTCCCCTTCCGCTCTTAGCAACGTTGGTTCATCGGGGTTTCGGCTGAGCTGTTCCTTGATCAACAATTCCGCCCTCAGAAGCGATGCGGGACGCTCCAAGGTAGATCGACCGCCAAGTCGTTCGGTTCGCATCGGGCCATACTTTGCCCCTCCGATTCGCAGCTCCAGATTCCGACGCTGCGAGTACGCTTCTGCCAAGAGTTCATCGACTGACCTGGATCGAAGTCTCGAAGTGATGAACCAACCCGAAGCAATCGCCAGAGTGCACGCGACACCGACAACCGCCCAGCGCGGCCACGCTGTGCCTTGGTTCCACAATTTGTGGTAGCGATGGGCAGGAGGATTGATTCCAGGACCCTTCCCAAGTTCCGTGGCGAGTGTGCGTCGCCAACCCGGCCGCGCACTGGGCAGGGACGCCAATTGTGCCTCCTCCTCAGGCGTTGCTGCATCGCTGAGTGTCGCTGCGGCGTTGCGCAGTATAGGTCCACAATGATCGCATTGAGAGGCATGAACCATTAGTTCTTTGGCCATGACGGTCGGCAGCAAGCCTGCTGCTACCTGCAGCCACTCAGAGTCTCCAGGACATTCGCTGCTTGCGTGCTCCGATCCTGAAACCTTCAAGTTGGCAATTACAGCTTGGGCGTCCTGGTGCATTTGCACCTTACGCGTGCACTCTTCGCAGGCATCGATGTGGCTTCTGAGTTCGCGTACATCGTGTTCAGCCACGGACTCCCTACTGCCATCGCTCTCTTGCGGCAACGACACAAGCGCATCAATCTCTGCGTCGTCGAGGTGCCTATCTATGGGCCGTTTCAAAGCAACTTCTCCTTCTTAATACGATTCAGCGGGGCGAAATCCTTTTTCTCCTAGCGTGGAGGATTTGCCTTTTCGGACTTCAATCAGGCGTTGACGGACAAGCCGTGTCATTCTAAGAATCGCGCTCTCGACTCCCTTGCTTGTCAAAGCTATGCCTGGCAGGTCTGCGATGGCTTGGGCTGTCATTCCTTGGCGATAGTAGAGCCAAAACACTAGCCGATCGCGCTCTTGGTCAGGTCCTATCGTGCAGGCTTCAAGATATCGGCCAACTTCCTGCAATAGGACCTCACGTTCAATGGCCTCTGAACTGCCTAAGCTCCCAGTTCCTGCTGGCGCCTCAATATCTTCGAGGGTTTCAGGCAGCTTTCCGGAGCCACGTTTTGTGGAATGCAGAGCCTTGAAATGATCATGCACAACATTGATTGCAATCGTTTTGATATAGCTCGGTATGGTCTCGGGGTGCAGCGCGGCGAAGTCTTGGAGCAAGCGGCACTTGGCCGCGCATAGCTTCAGATAGGTCTCTTGAACAAGGTCGTCAACAACATGGGATTCTGTAACACCCCATTGACGGACTGTTCGAATCACCGAAAGACTGATTGCCCGGTCGAACCGAGCAATGAATTCCTCCCACGCGAGTTCGTCGTTGGACTCGGCGCATAGGCGGATTAGTTCATCGTCGGATATTGACAAATGGCGACTCAAGCATAGCCCCGACGCAATAGTGAGCGAATTTTACACGAAAGCCCCCCAATTGACGCCCCAGATCGTGGGGCTACCCCCATTTAGCCGATATTCGCCTCGTTTGTTGGCCCGTGAACAAAAGAAAAGGATCGTGGCCCTGTTTGTCGTCCTTAGGTATTAGGCGCTAATTGGCGGAACGGGTGGAAATACATGTTCAAGCAGGGAAAATCATAACCCGGGGAGCCTTGCTCGGCCAGCGTGATGCTGGGGGTGCTACCGCAGAGATTCGGGCCATTGAGATCCCAAACGAGGAGAGACGAAATGTTGACAGTATCTAGAATGCATTGGGTACGGATGCGCACACCAGTGATGGTCGTTGCCATGTCCGTTGTATGGGCCGTTGTGGCCCAAGGGCAGCAAGTAGTCGTCGACTGGGCGGCGAAAAAGGTTACTTCCCAACCCGGCACGATTGAACAAAAGACAAAGGCAACGGTACGCCTCGACAACGTCAATGACATGATGTTCACGTACTCAATCTCCTACCAGGTGAAGCCGGCACCGATTTCAGATTTCGATTCAATCGCAAGAGCATTCTCAATTGCCGGCAAGGCGGCAGCAGGGGAAGCCGTGTCATGCGATTTCTCCGGAGTACTCGCCTCAGTAAAAGCACTCGTCGACGCCGAGAACGACTTTCACAAATTGCCGGCAACAAACAAGGGATGTTCAGAAACTAAACCGTGCAATATCACGCTCAAACAGGCTCAGGATGCGTGGGAGCAGTCAGTTCAGCCAAAACTGGGTAGCGCACAGAACGATCTCGATGGATTTACAAAAGTGTGTACATCGGAAAACTACAAGCCATCAATCCAATCCGCGCAGACCTCAATCGACAGCGCGCGCGCGATTGCAGGCGGCGGTCATTCAATACAAAAAGCTGACGCAATTGACCTGATACCCGATAGCGTAACTTCCTTGGCGGTGGATCAACTGTGGCAGGGCATTCCCACAACTGACGGAACCTATTCCGTAGATCTTCAACCGTCCAACAACCGACTGAATCTTTCCGCGGGTGCGCTTTTCAGCGAGGTCCAAAATCGATCCTATAACGTTCGCGCCATACCAAACGGAAGCGGAACTTCGAATGTCTTGAGTGTCGACGGTATTTCCAAGTTCAGCCCGACAGCAGTGGCACTGCTTAACTATGAGATCCCCCATTTGGATTGGGATCGCATGGGATTCGCTCTTTCGACAGGCCCCGTGTTTCGGCTGGGAAGCAAGTCAGACACGTCCTCGTTTGGGTACTTCGCTGGAGTTAGCATGCACCTATTCCATCGCTTCTACATTACTCCCGGATATCACCTCGGCGAATATGCAGACTTTCCCGCTGGATTCTCACAACCCAATCAAGTAGTTCCACCCGGACTCGGGACCCCTATACCCGTAAAACGCTGGACGTGGCGGTTTGGCCTTGCTTTTTCTTATAAGGCCAAAGATTTCGGTCAATTTGGGCTCTCGGGGAGCGTTAACAAATCTAGTGACACCAGTTCGAGTAATGCGGCTCCGGCTGCCAAGAAATAGAGATCAGCGAGGTTATGGAGGTCAGTCATGCGCAGGATCTTCGCAGTAGTCCCAATTTTATGGGTCATTTCGACCATAGGAAGCGCTCAGGTCCCGTCTCCAGCTGCGCCCGAACATGCTGCCGAGACAGATACAGAAGCCGGCGCGGTGCTCGCTGCCGCCCAGGAGCAGATAAGAAATCTACCAGACGCCAAGAAGCAACAGGTGCTTAACGGGTTCGGCGAAATTGTGCGCAACAAGCTAGGCGTAGTGGCAACCGCCACGATGGACTTGCATGACCCAGCGACTATTCTCAAGGTCGATCCTAAAAAGCTCACCCTTCAACAAAAGAATGAACTCCTGTCACTCATTCAGCAGACACAACAGGTCGTCGATCCGACCCTTGTTCCGTCCCCGACAACTAGCCAAGATCCCCAGGACATCTTGTCCGTGTTCAGTTCTTCAGCGCCATTGACGCCTGCAGAAGTGGCCCTCTATTCGAACAACGTGAAGAAACTGCCGACAGTCGCGGCGTCGGTCGGTCGCCTCCTGTGGGCGAACAAGATAGACCAGAAATGGAATTTCGAGGGAACGGTATTCGTTACAAAAACGAACGTCGTTGCTACAGCTTGCCATGTCATCGAGCCATTGGTGGATGTCTCCAACGGCAGTATTTCGCTGAGAAACGATCGGATTGCCGTTGTGGACTTTTCGGACAACTTGTTTCCTGTGCCCGGCGTGATTCCGCCGGGCGTTCATACCTATGCGGTCGTCAATATCATCGCGACCGGTTCCGGGCAGGGATGCGATGTGGCCTTGCTTCGCCTGTCGGGAGCCGAGGGTATCGCTCCCCTTAAAGTGTCAGACGATGCGACAAGGCTGCCCAAGAGGGTCGTGGTAGTCGGCTACCCTCAGTTGACGGACCTTTCAGACCTTGTTTGTCAATACACCATAGACAAAACGACGAAATACTTCTGCGATTTCCATCAGGCGCATCCAACGGTAGCGAAGGTGAAGTCGCCTGGCAGTACGTATACATCGAACGCCCATGACGGGATTGACGTATTTACCTACAACGCCTCGACACGAGGCGGTCAATCTGGCTCTCCGGTAATCGACCTAGACTCTTTGCGCGTCGTCGGTGTGCATTATTGCTGCACCGGCTCTTCGCAAGTGGATACCGTGCTGGGTTGTGCTACTTGGCACGCGCAAGACCTGAGGTGGAACGAGGCAATCAGTGCAAAGACGCTCATTGGCGACAAGGCCTTGAAAGACTACTTTGAAATTTCGCATCAAAGCCTGGCACAGCTCAAATCCGCAGATACCGACACGCACGCGCTGCGTTCTTTTCCGTAAGAAATGGGTCGCGTCATTGCAGCGGTGACAAACGCCTCCTAGAGTCCTGGCATCTGGAGCCCTTCTAACCGAAGCGGAGTCAGTCTTTGCTGCTGCTCCCCGCGCTGGCCTTCCGCCATTCCGTGTCAGTCTTGGTCGCTCACTTTGTCTTGTATTTCACACATGGCCGGAGATCGTCGAAAACTGCCCTTTGAATCGCAGGAGAGATTCACTCGTTTCCGAGGAGAAATCATTGCGCATCCCGCCTGCAAAAGGAAACTGGCATCGCCTGTCGTTTCTTATAGTGAGTCTTTGAATCCAAAAGTGGCTGTCAGATGCAAGGGCCTGCCCCGTAGTGGTCTCGATGACAGAATCCTCTCAAGGAGATTCCGATGGAAACTTGGCGCGTAGTTCAAATTGGAAGCGTGGTTCTGAGCGTGGTTCTCTCTTTCGCCGCGCCCGCATCAGGCCAGTTTGTGGACATGGGGAACATCCCAACTAGCGGCGGCGAGGTCGTTCTACGAGCGGACCAAGCGAATAAGGTCGAGTTCGGAACGGCCAGCGGCGGTCAACCGTACGTCAGACTGACGTTCCCGCCCCCAAAAGGTGCAGTAGTTTCACAAGACGCGAAAGCAATCGTCAAAATGCAGCAAATGATAGCGAGTTCCGCCGCGTCTTGGTTTCCTGTCTTTGTGAGTGGTGGGACAGGTTATGTGAGACTCGCATCCATACTGCGAGCGGCGTTCCCGCCGTGTGGTTCACCTCCGTGCCCCGGCACGGTTGAGCCGTATCAGGGCCTAATTGAAACTGTGCAGCCGGGAGATGTGGCAAAACTGAGAACCGTGACTGGTGACACCACGAACTGGCTAGCCCTCTCGGATAAACGAACCTACCTTCATCTGAATGACGTGCGGGCCGTGACGTTCTCGTGCGCCAGCGGTGTGTGCAGTAAGGCTACAGTAGATTTTTCAATGACTACGTCTGAAGTGTTCTCGGACTCGAATGAGATTGTGCAGCTAGAGAACTTCGTCGGCTATACACCGACAGCCGCTGCGAAAAAGCAAAAGCCACCAGTTCTCGCTCGGTCTTCTGCAATGCGGAAACCGTCGTCAAGACATTGAGTGACACTATCCGTCGTTTTTTGGTTCTGATCTCTGAAGTCCACTCCAACGAGTCCCACGATAAGAGGGAGGGTCGTCTCGATGACAAAACTTAGAGCAGGTTTGGCTGCGCTGGTGCTCTGCGAGGTTCTCGTAACGTGCGGATGTCTGGTGAGTCGAGTCAACAAACTGTGGCCGCCGAAAGAGCCCGCTGCGATTCAACTCAAAGCGATCGAGGATGCTCAACAAGAGCTAAGCACTCTCAACAGGACCGATGTGTATGCATCCGTCGCGACCGCAGAGATCAAGCGGTTTCTCCCGCCGGCAATCGTCGCGAGCACGCCAGGCATTCAGTCGGTCACCGTACAAACCTCCCTTCAGGAACTTGTAGCCCAAGTCACTTTCGATAAAGAATTTGAGGCTACGGACAGCCAGAACAAATCGTTTCCGATTCGACTTGCGGGGCAAGCAACAGTCAATGCAGCATTGCTTGTGGACGGACAGAATCCACTGCCGTGTCCTTCTTTCAACTCTGGCAATGCGACATCGATGGATCAGTCGGGGTTGAAAACAACGGTCAGTTTAACGCCGGCTGTTCCGGGTCAGGATCTCATTATCTGCCCATCGTTTGGCACGGTTAAGCTGCGACGCATTGTAATCAAAGGCGTGTCAGTTCCGAAAGACATCGTCGCGATTATCAATGGTCTGCTCAACACATTTCTGAACAATATCAATGGCACTCTGCACGCACAAAAGATTTCGCTGAGCTTCGACTATGTCACGACATTGGCGCCTCAAGCCCTACTAAGCAGTTTGCCCGGAGTTCACGATATTGGTGGTAGTCCAATAACGTTTAGTGTCGGGCTAGACAAGGGTGCGGTACTGGTTGATGATGCGGGCGTGCACGCGTTGGCGAAGCTCAGTGAAAATGGAAAGAGTATCAAATATGCTGATGAGGTCAGACGATCGCTAGCTAGTGATCCCGTCCTGGAAGCCTATGAGCAATACAAAGCCCAGTTTCTTGCATCCGCACAACGAGACTTGGGAGACATTCCTCCCGCTTATTGGACTGGGACAGACGCGCTCGTTTCAAAGTCATATACGGCGGGCCTAATCAACGACACCTTGGGCTTCATGAATTTCGCCGCCGGCTTCGGTTTCCCGGATACTGAACCCTTCAAGTTTGATCAAGACATCCAGGCTGACCCTGCACCAGATCTAAATTGTGCAGCGCGCGCGGCTCAAACGAGCTGCGACATCCAGCTCGAATGCAGTCAGACGCGTGACTGCAACCCGAACTGGAATTGCGAGAGCTGCGCTTGGTACGACGTCGGGTGCGACGCCCGTCGACTCGGTTGTGAGGCCGACAAGGTTCGTTATCGCGCCCAGTGCGAAGCAGAGAAAGAAGGCTCGAGACTTGGGTGTGAGGCCGACAAAGCGAGAATGCGAGCGCAGTGTGAGGTACAGAAGGCTATTGACCAAGCGGCTTGCGACGCCAATCAGACTTGGCTCAATGCCTGGAGCGGCGCCAAATTCGGCAATGTGAAAGGCGACGTCAAACTCAGTAATATCGATGCCAATGCCTCTCTCGCTCAAGTGAGTGTGCCAGACGATTTGTCGGCGCTTGCGATCAATAGCACAATCCAAGCCGTGTCCCAAGCAAATGCAAACTTCGTGTTCACCCCTCTTGATGCCGGCCATCTGCTCTGCCAGGTACCGTGGGGTGGACCTGTTTCGGTGACGGCCGGGTTGCCGACACAACAACTGAATATGTCGGCAGCTCTTCAGGGGACATCTGCAGGACCGGATGCGGGAATTAACCTTACTTTTAACACGGTTGATTACAAGCTCTCCCTAAAAACGGTCCCGCCCCCGATGGTTGCAATAACCACCCAGGATCCTCAATTCTTTTTGACATGCGCCCCGGCGGTTGCTCTCGGGGGCCCATTCCTTTTCATAAAGAAGTTCCGTGAAGACTTGCTCAAGGATACGTTCGATTTCAAACTGCCAGCTCAGCAATTAACGGTGGGTATCCAGCCGATCCATTTTCAATTGATGGGGTCGGACTTGAAGCTAAATCCCGAGTGGAATGCGAAGACGGTCGGATTCAAACTGTTGCCGATATCCGGGAAAATGGACAAAAGAGACTAGGAGAATCAAGGACGCTTGGATTGACCAGTCATTGGCCTAAGAATTGTTATTGACATTTCGAAGTCCGGGGCATATGTTAGCGCCGATTCGGCGAACGGAAGGATGAAGCTGTTCTGGCTTCTCGTCCGAGGGGGCTTCTACTCGCCGACTTCCCCGAAAATTTGGTGTGTCAACTGGAGGTGGGATGGCTCGCCTTCGTTGATCCGTGTCTTCGTCTTGGTGCAGGGCTGCACTGTGAAACGCACAGGAGTCATGCAAAGCACCACAGATTGAGGCCCCGCACTTTGTAACGAACGAAGGGGTAATCGCACAATAGTGTGAAGTAGCACTTGTCTCACGCTGAGCTCCCTGGGGCAGTTAGGTCCTACCTGTGCTCCTCGTCCTCAATCACATGGGGAGGCAAAGCCAATGGAAAATAGAGGGAGACCGCAACGACCCAAGTCAGACGACTCAGGTCGCACTGCAAAATCGTCAGTCGAAGATCTCGTCCGCTCATCTGGGCTGATCTTTACTGGAACAGTGGTCCAGCGAGGCACGTCGACTGTGCCGACTCTGAAGCCGTCTCAAAACTTAGTTGTGGTGCGCGTCGACCGTGGTCTGCGTGTTGAACCAGTTCTTGGCGACCTGCGAAGCAAGCTGGTTACTGTTGCCACGCGCGCACCCGAAAGTCTCAGCATGGGTCAAAAGGCAGTCTTCTTTACCAACAGTTGGATCCACGGGCAGGGCATCGCCGCGCGTGAGGTCGAACACATTGATGTTGGGGAGGAGGACCGCGTGGCAGCATCGGTGTCTCAGCTGCCACTTGCGCATCTGCGTGAAAGACTCCAGAACGCAGAGTTGGTGGCAGAAGGCCAAATACTGGGCGTCGGCACCGTCGAGAGGATGACTTTTGAACGTAACGCGGCCCTTTGGAAGTCGGCCGAGCTGAGAATCGAGAAGGTCCTTAGTGGCAAGGGTGCCAAATCAACGGTTGTTTACTTCCCGACTTCGACCCATCCAATGTGGGCACGCGCGCCCCGCCTCACGGCGGGCCAGCGGGGTGTTTTCATCCTCCGCGCGCCCTCTCGACGTGCGAGCCCAAGCGAGGCAGCTCTGCCTACCGACAGCCTTGTTGCGCTAGACCCAGCAGATGTTCAACCCGAGTCACAACTCCACGAAGTTGAGAAGTTGATTGTTGCTATCAAGCAGTAAGGGGAGTTCCTATGCGCATCATGAGGATCGTAAACGTCATCCCCAATGACCACAGCAATGAGACAAATGATGATTCCGAGCCAAGCGTTGCCGTAAATCCTAGCAATATTGATGAAATGGTTGTGACGGCCTTCACACCCACAGAAGGGGGCAACCCCAACGGACCGTTGTTTTTTTCTTCGGACGGTGGCGAGAACTGGAGTCTTAAATTCGACATTCCCGGCGGCACAACGCACGATCAGTCTCCATGTTTTGCGAAGACATCCAACCAGCTTTACTTGGGTACACTGCGCGGAGACACTGTGGAGCTGAACGTGTTGCGCACGGCGGCTCCTTCGACCGGCACGGCATCAGTTGTGGAGACACGCCCCCCAGTTGACCAGCCATGGTCAGAGGCAACATCAGTCATTGGCGGTTCCGACGACGGCAAGGATCGCCTCTATGTC
>WNEZ01000431.1_pt1 | contig 34043 bp, 23 predicted proteins | sample 5400521 | NCBI WGS metagenome assembly WNEZ01 (sample SAMN13153339, study PRJNA577476) | soil metagenome | isolation source: 120 cm saprolite under Douglas fir tree site 2 hole 1 replicate 1 | place: USA:California | collected 2015-04-18 | reverse complement strand
ACCGAGATTCCGGCGGCGTTCCCCAGTTGGGGGAGCTTCAACGAGCTGACCGTGCGCAACCTGGACGTGCTGCACGGCATCCTCGACGCCGCGGTCCACGACACGACAGCGGCACCCGGGACGAACCGCCGCAAGCTCGGGGTCTTCTACGCCAGCTGCATGGATTCGGCCGGCGCCGAGGCGGCGGGGATCCGGCCGCTCCAGGCGGAGCTGGACCGCATTGCGCAGGTCGGCTCGGTCCGCGACCTGGCCGCCGAGGTGGCGCGCGTCCACCGCGTGGGAGGGGCAGTCCTGTTCACCTTCAGCGTGGACCAGGACCGCAAGCACTCGAGCGAAATGATCGCCCAAGCGGGACAGGGTGGGCTCGGGCTCCCCGACCGCGACTACTACACGAAGAGCGACACCGCTGCCGAGCGCCTGAAGCACGCCTATACTAGCCACGTCGCCCGGAGCGTCGAGCTCCTCGGATCCGAGCCGGCCGCGGCGCGTCAGGCCGCGGACCAGGTGATGGCCATCGAGACGGCGCTGGCCACGGCGTCGATGACGCGGGTCGAGCGGCGCGATCCCAATGCGACGTATCACAAGCTGACACTCGCGGAGCTCGAAAGCTTGATGCCCGGGTTTGCGTGGGGCGATTACCTGCGCGGGATGGGTGCACCGCCGATCGCAGACCTGAATGTGCTGCAGCCCGCCTTCTTCAAGGCGGCGAATACGCTGCTCACCGCCCAATCGCTCGACGCCTGGCGCTCCTACCTGCGCTGGCATCTCATCGACCGCGCGGCGCCCTGGCTGAGCACTGCCTTCGCGAACGAGGACTTCCAGTTCCAGCAGCTCCTCACCGGTGTGAAGGAGCAGCAACCGCGCTGGCGCCGCTGCGTGCAAGCGTCAGACCGCTTCTTGGGTGAGGCACTGGGTCAGGCGTATGTGGTGCAGACGTTCAGTCCGGAGGCGAAGCGGCGCGCGCTCGAGATGGTGCACAACCTCGAGGCGGTGATGCAGGACCGGCTCCATCGCCTTGCCTGGATGAGCGACGCGACCCGCGAGCAGGCGCTCGGGAAGCTCGCGACCTACGGCAACAAGATCGGCTACCCCGACCGGTGGCGGGATTATGGAGCGCTCAAGGTCGAGCCTGGCGCCTTCATTGCGAACGTGCGGCGGGCGACGGAGTTCGACACGGACCGCCGGCTCGCGAAGATCGGCCAGCCGGTCGACCGCGGTGAGTGGGGGATGACGCCACCCACGGTCAACGCCTACTACCGCGGGGTGATGAACGAGATCGTGTTCCCGGCCGGCATCCTGCAACCGCCCTTCTTCGATCCCAAGGCGGACGACGCGATGAACTATGGAGGCATGGGAGCCGTGATCGGGCACGAGCTGACGCACGGGTTCGACGACGAGGGGCGCAAGTACGACGCCCAGGGCAACCTACGCGACTGGTGGACCAAGGAGGACGCCGACCGCTTCACGACGCAGGCGAACCTCGTGGTGGACCAGTTCTCGAGCTACGTCGCCGTGGACTCGCTGCACGTGAATGGGCGCCTCACGCTGGGGGAGAACCTCGCCGATCTGAACGGCCTGCGCATCGGATATGCCGCGTTCGAGCGTGCGCTCGCCGCCAGGCCGCGGCCACCCCTGCTCGACGGCTTCACGCCCGAGCAGCGCTTCTTCCTGGGGTGGGCGCAGATCTGGCGTGGACGGACGCGCGACGAGTACGCCCGACTGCTCGTCGCGGTCGACCCGCACTCGCCGCCGCGGTGGCGGGTCAACGGGCCGCTCTCGAACATGACCGAGTTCGCGCGGGCATTCGGCTGCCAGGCGGGCGACGCCATGGTCCGCGCCGATTCGCTCCGCCCGCGCATCTGGTGAGCGGCCCGTGAGCCGGATCGCGGGGAAGCTCATCCTCATCACGGGGGCGAGCTCGGGGATCGGCGAGGCGTGCGCCCGCCGGTTCGCGGCCGAGGGAGCGCGCCTGGTGCTCTGGGCGCGGCGCGCGGACCGGCTGGAGCGGCTCGCCGCTGAGCTCCCGCGCCATGGTGCCGGCCCGTACCGGCTCGCAGCCGTGGACGTGCGCGACCGCGCCGCGGTGAACCGGGCCGCGGCCGAGCTCATCGCGGCCGGTCATGTGCCCGATGTCCTCATCAATAACGCCGGCCTCGCGAGCGGGCTCACGAAGGTCCAGGACGGTGACCCCGATGACTGGGATCGGATGATCGACACGAATGTCACGGGGCTGTTGAACGTGACCCGCGCGATCCTGCCCCACATGGTCACGCGGCGTCGCGGGCACATCGTCAACCTCGGCAGCACGGCGGGCCATATGACGTATCCTATGGGGAACGTGTACAACGCGACCAAGTTCGCCGTGCGGGCGCTCACCGAGGGAATGAACCTGGACGTCGCCGGCACGCCAATCCGGGTCTCCGCGGTCGACCCCGGGTTCGTGGAGACCGAGTTTTCCGAGGTGCGGTTCCACGGGGACAAGGATCGCGCCAAAGGGGTGTACCAGGGGTTTACGCCGCTCAGCGCGAACGATGTGGCCGATGCCATCGCCTACGTCGTGAACCTGCCGGAGCACGTGAACATCCTCGACCTCGTGATCGTCCCCACCGCACAGCGTAATGTCTACGTCGTGGATCGAGGGCCGGGATGAGTGGGGGGAGCGCCGTTGCCCACACCCACACACCCAACGCAGATGATCCATCGACTCTGGCTGCTTACCACACTTGCGGTGCCGTTGTCGGCTGATGGCCAAACGCCCCCGGCGGGCGACGCACTTCGCAAACTCAGTGCGCTCGGTCGCGCTGTGACCTTTGCGGTGCCCGGGGCGTGGCACGTGCTCTATGAAAGCGACACCGGCTCGGTGGGGCAGTTCGTATACCATGTTCGCAATGGCGCTACGGACTCGGTTGGCGACGATCGCACTAACATCATCATCAACGTGCGCCGTCGCATGGGCTCCCGCACGTTCGCAGCGTATTCTGATTCACTCCTGGGTGGCCTCATCGATTCTACGATGATTGTGCTCGACGACACTACGACCGGACCCGCCCAGCGCGCAGTCATGTGGCGTGGCCAGATCAAGTCCACTCCATACGTTGGGTTCGACGATATCGCACATTCCGGCGACATTTGGGTGAGCGTCCGCATCGCCTTGCCCCTCTCGGAACGCACACCCGAAGAGTGGACCCGGCGACTGTCTCGACAGACGGAACGGCTGCTTCAGACGATGCGCTTTGGCTCGAAGGCCGCCTTCCCAGTGGTCATCGGGTACCCTGCGCTAACCGCCTTTGGACCATCCCAGTAGGCACGTCCTATGTCCTTTTTTGCTCACTACTGGTGGGTGCTTGTCGCCTTTGTCTTTGCCTTTCTATGGTTGAGAGGCCAAGCGAAGCTCAAGTGATAGTGCGGCCTACCCTCAGGGGGAAGACCCTCTTCATCACCGGCGCCAGTCGCGGCATCGGCAAAGCGATCGCGCTCCGCGCCGCCCGGGACGGCGCCAACATCGCCATCGTGGCCAAGACGACCGAGCCGCACCCGAAGCTCCCCGGCACCATTCACACGGCCGCCGAGGAGATCGAGCGGGCCGGCGGTAGGGCGCTGCCCTGCGCCGTCGACATCCGCGACGAGGGGCGGGTCGCCGCGGCCGTGGCGGAGACGGTGGCGAGGTTCGGGGGCATCGACGTCCTCGTCAACAACGCGAGCGCCATCTTCCTCGCCGGCACGCTCGAGACGCCGATGAAGCGCTTCGACCTCATGCACGCGGTGAATGTGCGGGCGACGTTCGCGTGCTCGCAGGCGTGCATCCCTCACCTGAAGAGGTCGAGCAATCCGCACATCCTGAACAACTCGCCGCCGCTCAACCTGGAGGCGCGCTGGTTCGCGCCGCACGTGGCCTACACGATGGCGAAATACGGGATGAGCCTGTGTGTGCTCGGCATGGCCGAGGAGCTCAGGCCCGACGGGATCGCCGTCAACGCGCTCTGGCCGCGCACGGTCATCGCGACCGCTGCGGTGCAGAACCTGCTCGGGGGCGACGAGGCGATCCGAGGCAGTCGGACGCCGGACATTATGGCCGACGCCGCGTACGCTATCCTCACGAAGCCGAGCCGCGAGTTCACCGGGAACTTCTGCATCGACGAGGCGATCCTGCGGCGGGAAGGGATGACCGACTTCTCGCAGTACCAAGCGGTGGTCGGGGCAGAGCTCCTGCCCGATCTCTTCCTGTGACGCCGTGGCCCCCCGGGGTCGTGGACAGCGAGGTCGCGGAGCTTCTGCCCGTGGACGTATTCCAGCGCCATCGACTGCACGATGCCGATCCCCCTCTGACACGGCGGCTACGAGTTCGGCATTTGAGGAGGGGAACGTGGCGCCGTCGGTGAGCGGAACCTCGATACGCGCGTCGCGGGTGAGCACGGTGTCGAGGCCGCTCACGGCGGCGGCACCGGACCGATGTGCCAGCGCACCATGGCGCGGGCGACCACCTGGCCGCTCGCGTCCGAGATCACGGACTCAAACTCGTGGTCCGCTTCGCGGCTCGCGTCGGGGAGATCGCAGTGCGCTTCGGCCGTGAGGACGCCGCGTGCTTTCTTGAGAAAGGTGATCGACAGGGCCGTCGGGATGCCGCGCGCGGTCGGCGGCAGCCCGGTCGTCACCGCGAGCCCGCTCGTCACTTCCGCGAGGTTGGCGAGCGCGATGGCATGGACCGAGCTCAAGTGATTGCGGACCGCGCGGCGGTCGCGCATCTCGATCTTCGCATAGCCGGGGCGCAATTCGACCACGCGGGGCCGAATGGTGCCGGTGTAGGGGACCATCCAGCCGAGCAGCCAGCTGAACACCCGCTTGCCTCCCGGCAGGCGGGCGAGCCGTGCCCAGAGCGCGGCGAGCCGTGCGCCGGAAGCCGCAAGTGATGTCGCCATGGCGCATCAATTGTATCCTCGCGGTCTCCGGAACAGCACCCCAGGCGAGGAGCGCCTAGGCTCGCCGCGCACAACGAAGGCCATGTCACCGGATCGTCCCCGCAGCGGCCAGGGCGGCGCCGCGGTGAGATCGAGCTGCGGCCCGTGAACGGCCAACGCCCCCGCATCAGGGCGTGAGCACGCGCCCGAGCAGATAGCGCTCGGTGAACAGGATGGTCGCGTAGAACTGGAAGTCCTGGTTGGCTTTCTTGCGGAACCCGTGTCCTTCGTCCTTCGCCATCAGGTACCAGATGGGGACGCCGCGCCGTTTCAGGGCGGCCACCATCTGTTCCGACTCGCTACGCGGGACGCGGGGGTCGTTCATGCCCTGAACGATGAAGAGCGGCTTCGTAACCTTGTCCACGTTGTTCAGGGGCGCGGTGCGCTCCATCCAGGCGCGGAGCGTCGAGTCACGCTCGTCCCCATACTCGACGCGCCGCAGGTCCTGGCGGTAGCCCGACGTATTCTGGAGGAACGTGGCCAGGTTGGAGATCCCGACAACGTCCACCGAACAGCAGATGGCTCCATCGTAGCGCGTGGCGGTCACCAGCGTCATATGTCCGCCGTAGCTGCCGCCCGTCACCAGCATGTGATCCGCGTCCAACTCGGGTCGCGTGCGAATCCAGTCGAGCAGGGCCCCGATGTCCTTATAGGCCCCCTCCCGCAGCGTGCCGTTGTCGAGCTTCACAAACGTCTTCCCGAAGCCAGTCGAGCCCCGGATGTTCGGGTAGATGAGGGCGATCCCCAGCTCCTGGAGGTAGTAGTTGTTCCGGCCGAGGAACCCGGGGCGCGACTGCCCTTCGGGCCCGCCGTGGATGTTGACGACCACGGGCCGGCGGCCGGCGAAGCGCGCCGGAGGCAGGTAGAGGAATCCCGAGATCGCGCGCCCGTCGAAGCTCGGCCAGTGAATCAGTGCGGGCTGCGCGAATGCCGCGGGATTGAGGCCGCCCGTCTCGCTCTCGGTCCAGCGGACGAGGTGGCCCGTTGCGAGATCGAGCGAATAGGCATCCGCCGGCGAGCCGGCGGAGGCATGTGTGAAGCCGAACTCGCTCCCGTCCTTGCGCCAGCGAAGACCGTATACGAGGCCAGCGGAGAGGCGGGGCGTCCGCCGCTCGGCCCCCGTCACCGCGTCGAGGACGCGTAGGACGCCACTGCCGTCCTCGTTCGTGACGAGCGCGATCGAGCGCCCGTCCGGCGACGGCGCGAACTCCTCCACGTCCCACGGGATGCCACTCGTGAGGAACCGGTAGCGCCGGGTCGCGAGCTCGAAATACGCGAGGCGCTTGAACTCCGAGCCTTGGTCGGTCGTGAGATAGAGCCCCCGGCCGTCGGGACTGAACTTCGCGTCGCCGAAGGCGACGGTGTCCCCCCGCTCCGGGGCCACGAGCGTCTTGGTCCCGGTTGCCGCATCCACGATCCAGAGGTAGCCCTCGTTTACGGAAACGCCCTGGCCGAGCAGGATCGTCCGGTCATCGGCCGACCAGTCGAGCGGCTCGTACCCGCCGCCCTGGAGCTCGAGCAGCCTGCGGTCGCCGCGCGGGTCCTCGGGGTTCATCACCCAGAGGTCCACGTCCCGGCCGTTGCGGCGCGTGGACATGTAGGCGTAACGATCACCGCGATGGGACCACGCCCCGCCGATGTTGCGTGACGTACCGTCGGTGAGGAGCGTGACGTCCCCGGTCGCCACGTCATAGCGATATTTTTGGAAGAACTCGGCGCCGCCCACGTCTTTCGTGAACACGATGTAGCGGCCGTCCGTCGGCTGGTACGAAGCGCCGGAGACGGGGTCGGGGAGGAAGGTGAGCTGGGTACGCGCCCCGCCGGGGAAGCTCACTTGGTGCAGCTGCTCGGCGTCTGCCAAGCGCGTCCCGACGAGCATCCGGCGCAGCGTGGGATGCCAGTCCCAGAAGGCCGCGGCACGCGTGTCACCATAGCGCCGCGCGGCGCCGGCGATCCGTACCGGCACGGGCGGCACGCCGTCCGTGACGAGTTTGTCGGCCGGCGCCAGGACGCCCGACTGGGCGAGGGCGGGCACCGGCAGAGCGAGCATGAGGAGGCAGACACGGGACAGTTTCGTCATGGCAGTTCCCTGCGTCGCGTGGGTTGACTAAGGTAGGGCAGTGGGGGGAGGGTGGCGAGCGCGGGTGCGAGTCGCTCGCTGATCATCGCTCGCGGTCGTAGCTTTCCGCGGGCCGCCAACGACGGGGGTGGAGTGCCGCTCGACCGCTATCCCGACAGCAACGTCTTCTACCGCAAGCTGTCGCGTTCCTACCCGCGCATCGTGCGCGGCGAGGGCTGCTACCTGTACGACGCCGCCGGGAAGCGCTACCTCGACGCCGTCGGTGGGGCCTTCGTCGCAAACCTCGGCCACTCGAACCCCGAGATCGCGGCGGCACTGGAACGCCAAGCGCGCCAGTTCGGGTACCTCTCGGGCACCGCGTTCACCCACGAACCGATCGAGGCGCTCGCGGCGGAGCTCGCCGACACACTCCCCGGCGATCTCGACAAGCTCTACTTCCTCTCGTCTGGCTCCGAGGCGGTCGAGGCGGCGCTGAAGCTCGCGCGCCAGTACTGGGTGGAGCGGGGGCTCCCCGCGAAGCATCAGATCATCGCCCTGGCCCCCGCCTACCACGGCAACACGCTGCTTGCCCTGTCGGCCTCGGCGCGGGAACACTACAAGACATTCTTTCGTGAGTGGCTGGTGGACGTCCACCGCATCCCGGCGTCGTACCCCTACCGCTGTCCCTGCGGAGGCGCTGACGCGCGCTGTCCGGTGTGCAGCGGCGCGGTGCTGGAAGACGCCATCGCGCGCATCGGCGCCGGGCACGTCGCGGCGTTCATCGCGGAGCCCGTGGGCGGTTCCTCGACGGGCGCCTCCACGCCCCGAGCCGAGTATTTCCGCCGCATCCGGGAGATCTGCGACCGCCACCAGGTGCTCTTCATCGCCGACGAGATCCTCTGCGGCGCGGGCCGCACCGGCACCTGGTGGGCGATCGAGCCGTACGGGGCGGTGCCCGACATCATGACCCTCGGCAAGGGAATCGCGGGTGGCTACGCCGCGCTCTCGGCGCTCGCCGCGCCCGAACGCATCGTGGACGTCATTGCGCACGCATCGGGCAGCTTCATGCACGCCCAAACGTTCTCGCATCACCCGGTCGCGTGCGCGGCGGGGCTCGCGACCGTGCGCTATCTGAAGGCCGAGCGGCTCGTGGAGCGGTGCGCCGCCATGGGGCGCGTGCTCGCGCAGCGACTTGCGCCGCTCAAGGAGCTGCCCCATGTAGGGGACGTGCGAGGCCGCGGCCTCCTCGCCGGGGTCGAGTTCGTCGAGGACAAGAAGACCCGCGCGCCGTTCCCGCGAGCCGCACAGTTCGCCGAGGCGTTCACGGAGGCGGCGCAAGACGTGGGGCTCGTGGTGTGGCCCAACGTAGGGCACGCCGACGGGGAGAACGGTGACCTCGCGATGCTCGCCCCACCGTACATCGTCACCGAGCGGGAGATCGAGGAGCTGGTGTCGCTGTTTGCGCGCGCGCTGGAGCAAACCCTCCACGCCGTGAAGGTCGGGGCCAAGTGAGGCCTCGGTCATGACCGTCGCGGCGCCGGCGCAGTCCAAGATCACCTACACGTCCGCCAACGTCGATTGGGAGCAGTTTCATCGCCAGTTCGACGACGCCCTCGTGCGCGTCCGCGGCGAGCTCGGCCGTGACTACCCGCTCTACATCGCCGGCGAGCCCGTGACGTCGCCTGTGCGCCCGCTCGTCGATACGTCGCCGATCGACTTCGAACTACTGCTGGGTCGCTTCGCCGTGGCCACTGCGCAGCATGTCGATCGCGCGATCGGCGCCGCGAAGGCGGCGCAGCGAGACTGGGCCCGCAAGCCGTGGCGCGAGCGCGTTGCGATACTCCGTCAGGCGGCAGTCCTGATTCGCGCGCGCAAGTTCGAGCTCGCGGCGATCATGAGCCTCGAGGTCGGCAAGAGCCGGCTCGAGTCGATGGGAGACGCCGAGGAGTCGGCCGATTTGATCGAATACTATTGCCAGCAGGTGGAAGACGCGAACGGATTCGTGCGCGAGATGGCGCAGGTCACGGCCATCGAACGGAACACCGACCTGCTCCGTCCCTACGGCGTGTTTGCCTGCATCGCCCCCTTCAACTTTCCGCTGGCGCTCTCGACCGGCATGTCGGCGGCGGCCCTGGTCGCGGGGAACGCGGTGGTCTACAAGCCCGCCGAAGACGCACCATGGACGGGGCTCAAGCTCTACGAGGTGTACCGCGACGCGGGCGTGCCGCCCGGCGCGTTCAACTGCCTGTTCGGCAAGGGGGAGGAGACGGGGGAAGCGCTGTGGCGCCACTCGGGGGTGGACGGAGTCGTTTTCACGGGCTCCAAGGACGTGGGGATGCACATCTACCGGGGTCTAGCGACCGATTGGGTGAAGCCGTGCCTGCTCGAGATGGGCGGCAAGAACGCCACCGTCGTGCTCGATAGCGCCGATCTGGACGCCGCGGCGGAAGGGGTGACACGATCGGCGTTCGGTCTACAGAACCAGAAGTGCAGCGCCACGTCGCGCGTCTATGTGCAGGCCAGCGTCGCACGCGCGTTCACGGAGAAGCTCATCCAACAGGCCGGTGGGCTGAAGCTCGGAGACCCCACGGAGCGCGACGTCGTGTTTGGCCCGGTGATCAACCCTGCCGCGGTCGAGCGCTTCCAGCGCGCCGCCGCACAGGCGCGCCGCGAGGGTAAGATCGTGCTCGGTGGTACGCGGCTCAAGGGCGAGCCGTTTGACCGCGGGCACTTCGTGGCCCCCACGATCGCAACGCTGCCGCTCTCGTCTTCACTGTTTATGGAGGAGCTGTTCGTGCCCCTCTTGGCCGTAGGCGAGGTGTCGGGGCTCGACCAGGCGATCGCCGAGACCAACCGGACCGAGTACGGACTCACGGCTGGGATCTTCTCGCAGCGGCCCGAAGAGATCGAGCGTTTCCTCGATGAAGTCCAAGCCGGCGTGTGCTACGTGAACAAACGGACTGGCGCCACCACGGGCGCCTGGCCCGGGGCGCAGCCGTTCTGTGGCTGGAAAGGGTCGGGCTCGACCGGAAAAGGCGGGTGCGGACCCTACTACGTCGCGCAGTTCCTGCGCGAACAGAGCCGGACCGTGATCGAGGAGTCGCGATGAGCGCCGTGCCCCTACGCAGGACTGCGCGCGACTATCCGCGCATCGTCGCCGGGCCGCCGGGACCCAAGGCCAAGGAGATCGTCGAGCGTCAGAACCGCTGGGCCTCGACCTCCTATCCCAAGGAGTATCCGCTCGTGATCGCGCGTGGCGCGGGCGCCATGGTCGAAGACGTGGACGGCAACCGCTACCTGGACTTCATGGCGGGCATCGCGGTCGCCTCCACCGGCTACGGCCATCCCCGCGTGGTCGCGGCGATTCAGGACGCGGCGGCGCGCTTCCTCCACATCTGCGGCAGCGACTTCTACTTCGAGGGCTTTGCGGCGCTGTGCGAACGGCTCGCTCGGCTCGCCCCCGGGCCGAGCAAGAAGCGCGTGTTCCTCGCCAATTCGGGCACCGAGGCGGTGGAGGGGGCGATCAAGCTGGCGCGCCATGCGACCGGGCGACCCGCGCTCGTCGCCTTCACGGGCGCGTTCCACGGTCGCACGTACGGCGGCTTGAGCCTCACGGCCAGCAAAGCGGTGCAGCGCACTGGCTTCGCCCCCTTCCTCCCCGAGGTGTACCACGTCCCATACGGCTATCGCTACCGCTGCGACTTCTGCCGCCCTGAGCCCGGGTGCACCATGCGGTGCGTGTCGTCGATCGAGAGCGACCTGTTCGCGACGCGGCTCGACCCGCAGAGCGTGGCGGCGATCTTCGTCGAGCCGATCCAGGGCGAGGGCGGCTATGTCGTGCCGCCGCCCGGATACCTGAAAGGGCTGCGCGAGCTGTGCGATCGCCACGGGATCCTGCTGGTGTGCGACGAGGTACAGTGCGGGATCGGGCGCACGGGGAAGATGTGGGCGTGCGAGCACGAGGGGATCGAGCCCGACATCCTCCTCAGCGCCAAGGGTCTGGGCAGCGGCATGCCGATCGGCGCGATCATCGCCCGGGAAGCGATCATGAAATGGCAACCAGGCGCGCACGGCAGCACGTTCGGGGGGAACCCGGTGTGCTGCGCGGCGGCGCTCGCTACGCTGGACGTCGTGGAGCGCGACCTGTTGCCCAACGTGCCACGACTGGGGGAGCGCCTGCTCGCGGGCGCGCGGCGGCTCGAGGAGCGCTACCGCTCGATCGGCGAGGTGCGCGGACGCGGGCTCATGATCGGGGTCGAGTTCGTGAAGGACCGCGTCACCCGGGCCCCCGCGCCCGAGATCCCGCACGAGCTGGTGGATCGGGCGTTCCGAAAAGGCCTGCTGCTGCTCGGTGCGGGCAAGAGCACGCTGCGGCTCGCGCCCCCGCTCGTCGTGGACGAGTCCGACGTGGATACCGCGCTCGCGATCATCGACGACTGCTTGAACGGCCTCGCGTGAGCAAGGTGATGACCATGAAGGCGGCGGTTGCCGCCTTCGTGCACGATGGCGACGTGGTCGTCATCGAGGGGTTCACCCACCTCATCTGCTTCGCGGCCGGCCACGAGATCATCCGGCAGCGGCGTCGCGCGCTCACGCTCGCCCGCCTCACACCCGACCTGATCTACGACCAGATGATCGCGGCGGGCTGCGCCAAGAAGCTCGTGTTCTCGTGGGCCGGGAACCCCGGCGTCGGATCGCTGCATGCGTTTCGGCGCGCCGTCGAAGGGAAAGGTGGCCCGCCTCTCGAGATCGAGGAGTACTCCCACTTCGGCATGGTCGCCCGCTTCTCCGCTGGCGCGGCGCGGTTGCCGTTTTGGGCCCTGCGCAACTACATCGGCACCGACCTCCCGCGCGCCAACCCACGGATCAGAAGCGTCACCTGTCCCTATACGGGTGAGGCGCTCGCCACGGTGCCGGCCCTCAATCCCGACGTCACGATCGTGCACGCGCAGCGCGCCGACGCCGAGGGGAACGCCCAGATCTGGGGGCTCGTCGGCGTGCAGAAAGAAGCCGCGTTCGCCTCGGAGCGCGTCGTCGTGGTGGTCGAGGAGTTGGTGGACGAGCACGTGATCCGTTCCGATCCGAACCGTACGGTGATCCCCGGCATGATCGTCGACGCGGTCGTGGTCGAGCCCTGGGGCGCCCATCCCTCGTATGCGCAAGGCTACTACGACCGGGACAACGCCTTCTACGTCGCGTGGGAAGAGATCTCGCGCGACGCCACGAAGCTCGAGCGCTACTTGGACGACTTCGTCTACGGCGTCGCCGACCGGCAGGCGTACCTCGCGGGGCAGCCGGGCCTCGCCGCGCGGCTCCGGGCACAGGCCCACTATTCGGATGGGGTGAACTACGGCTTCTAGCCCGGGCTACACGCCGGACGAAATGATGGCCGCCGTGGCGGCGCGCGAGCTGGGCGACGGGGAAGTGGTGTTCGTCGGGATCGGCCTCCCGAACCTCGCCTGCAACTTGGCGCGTGCGACGCACGCGCCCCACCTCGCGCTGATCTATGAGTCCGGAGCCGTGGGTGCGGTGCCCGAACGGCTGCCGGTCTCGATCGGCGATCCGGCCCTCGTCACGGGATCCTTGATGGTCTGCGGCATGGCGGACGTGTTCCAACTGTTCCTGCAAAATGGCAGGATCGAAGTCGGGTTCCTGGGAGGCGCGCAGGTGGACCGCTACGGGAACATCAACACCACGGTGATCGGGACGTACGAGCGACCCACGGTGCGCCTGCCGGGGTCAGGGGGCGCCGCGGAGATCGCGATCCACGCGCGCCGCACGCTGATCGTAGCGAAGCTGCATCCGCGGGCGTTCCCCGAGCGGGTGGACTTCGTCACGAGCCCCGGGCAGCGCATCGCCGGGAAGAGTCGCCGGGAGCTGGGCATGCCGGGCGCGGGGCCGCTCAAGGTGATCACCGACAAGGCGATCCTCGAGGCGGACCCAGACACGGGAGAAATGGTGCTCGCGGCGCTCTATCCCGGTGTTCGAGCGGACGTCGTCCGCGCCGGCGTGAGCTGGCCGCTCGCGACCCGCTCGCGGCTCGCCCCCGTCGCACCACCGTCGGTGACGGAGTTGCGGTTGCTGCGAGAGGTGCTCGATCCGAACGGTCTGTTCCTCACGTCGACCGGCGACAAGCGGACGGAATGAGCGCGTGAGCGCCCGACACGCGATTCGGGGGTCAAGCGGCCCCCCTCACTCTCGATGGGCGGCACGGTGGATCGTGCGGGGGATCGTGGCGGCGAGCGCGCTCGGCCTCGCGCGAGCCGCGGGGGCCCAGCGCGAGCCGGTGCTGAAACAGCTCGCCGTGCCGCATCCCTACTATTGGCGCGAGATGTATGTGCCGCAGGCGACGAGCGGCCCGAGCGCGGTCACTTGGTCCCCGGACGGGCGCGACCTGATCTACTCGATGCAAGGCTCGCTCTGGCGCCAGCGCTTGGGCACGAGCGTGGCCGTCGAGCTCACGGGGGACGAGGGTTACGACTACCAGCCCGATTGGTCGCCCGACGGGCGCTTCGTGGTGTTCGCGCGCTACGCCAGGGATGCGATCGAGCTCGAGCTCCTGGACCTGGCCTCGGGGATCGTTCGGGCCGTGACCAGCAACGGCGCCGTCAACGTCGAGCCCCGCTGGTCCCCCGACGGCAGTCGCGTCGCGTTCGTGTCGTCGACGTACAACGGGCGCTGGCACGTCTTCGCGGTCACGATCGCTGGCGGAGAGCCGGGTGACGTCACGCGACTCACCGAAGACAATGACAGCAGGCTGCCGCGCTACTACTACAGCACCTGGGATCACTATCTCTCCCCCACGTGGTCGCCGGATGGCAAGGAGCTGATTCTCGTCTCAAACCGCGGGCACATCCACGGCACCGGCGGGCTGTGGCGGATGCCCGCGACTCCCGGAGCCCCGATGCGGGAGATCCACTACGAAGAGACCGCCTGGAAGGCGCGGCCCGACTGGTCCCCGGACGGGCAGCGGGTCGTCTACGCGTCGTACCTGGGCGGCCAATGGCATCAGCTGTGGCTGATACCGAGCGCCGGGGGCGACGCCTTTCCGCTCACCTACGGCGAGTTCGACGCCACTGCGCCGCGCTGGTCGCGCGATGGCAAGCACATCGCCTACGTCTCGAACGAGGGCGGCAACACGTCGCTGTGGGTGATCGACGTGCCGGGCGCCCGACGCCAGCGGGTGGTCGCGGCGCACCGCCGCTACCGCGCGCCGGTCGGGCGGTTGCGCGTCGTGGTGGTCGATCGCGCCGGCCGCGCGGTGGCCGCACGTGTCTCGGTCACGCGAGCCGACGGCCGCGCCTATGCGCCGGACGACGCCTGGCGCCACGCCGATGAGGCGTTCGACCGCCGCGAGCGGGGCTTCGAGTACGGGTACTTCCACACCGCGGGGACTGCCGAGCTTACGCTCCCCGCCGGTGGCGTGCACGTGGAGGTGTGGCACGGGCCGGAATACGGCGTGGCGCGCGCCGACGCCACCGTGGCGCCGGGTGGCACGGTCACGCGCCGCGTTGTGGTCGAGCGGCTCGCGGACCTGCCCGCCCTGGGCTGGTGGAGCGGCGACCTGCACGTGCACATGAACTACGGCGGAGCCTACCGCAATACGCCCCAACATCTTGTGTTCCAGGGGCGCGCCGAAGACGTGCACGTGATCGAGAATCTCGTGGTGAACAAGGAGCAGCGCATCCCCGACATCGCGTACTTCCGCACCACTCCGGACCCCGCCTCGCGTGCGGGATTCCTGCTCATGCACGGTCAGGAATACCACACGAGCTACTGGGGGCACACGGGACTCCTTGGTTTGAACGACCATTACGTGCTGCCCGAATACGCGGCGTACCCCAACACAGCCGCCGCAAGCCTGTTTCCGACGAACGCGGACGTCGCGGATCTGGCGCATGCCCAGGGAGCGCTGTTCGGCTACGTCCACCCGTTCGACGCCCCGCCCAATCCCGCGGATACGACGGTGCCGCTCACCTACGAGCTCCCGGTAGATGTGGCACTCGGCAAGATCGATTACGTCGAGGTGATGGGGTACTCGGACCATCTGAGCACCTCCGCCATCTGGTACCGTCTGCTGAACTGCGGCTTCCGGTTGCCGGCGGGGGCCGGCACGGATGCGTTCCCAAATTTTGCCTCGTTGCGGGGTCCGCCAGGGCTCGTCCGGGTGTTCGTGAAGGCAGGCCCCACGCTCACCCACGCGAGTTTCCTCGCGGGCCTCAAGGCGGGTCGCACCTTTGTGAGCAACGCGCCGCTCCTCGACTTCACGCTCGCCGGCCGGCCCGTCGGGGACGAGATCCGTCTGCCGGCGAGGGGTGGCCGGCTGATCGCCCGCGTGCGCCTGCGCTCGAGCGTCCCACTCGATCATCTGGAGATTATCGGCAACGGGGCCGTGGTGGCGGGGATCCCACTCACCGGCGATCGCACGCGCGCGAGCGCCACCCGCCCGCTTGCGGTGACGCGCAGCGGGTGGTACGTGGTGCGCGCGTGGACCGACCACGCGGAGCTGCCGATCCTGGACCGGTATCCGTTCGGCTCGACGAGCCCAATCTACGTGCGTGTCGGGCGTGAGCCCGTGCGCTCACAGAAAGACGCCGGTTTCTTCGTGCAGTGGATCGATCGGCTGGACCAGGCGGCGCGGATGCATGCGGACTGGAACGCCGCGGGAGAGCGGGAGCACGTGCTGGAGTTGATCGGGCAGGCGCGGGCCGTGTATGCGCAGCAGGCGCCGGCACCAGGCCCCTAATCAGGGCCGCTCGATCCGGATCTCCTTCTGCGCGGTCAGCTCGTCCCCGCTCGGTGACGCCACCGCTACCTCGATCACGTAGCGGCCGGGCGACAGTCCCGAGAGGTCGAGGGCGAGCGCCCGCGGCGCGAGCGCTGCGCCTGCGGGCACTTCCTGCCACTCCAGGCGAACCCCGCGGCGCCTGGTCGCGAGCCCCACCGATTCGACGACCCGGCGCAGCCAGCCGGTGCCCTGGGGGCTCACCGTCAGCGAGACCCCCACAGCGCCGCTCGCAAGATCGGTCCCGTACAGCTCCCAGAACACGCCAATCCTGTGGTCGGACGAGACGCGCGTCGAGCCGTGAGCGTGCGGCACGACGGCATCGAGTGTCGTGGGCAGGGAATCGGGCGGGTCGAAGAGCAACAGGTCTGAGATTGCCGCGCGCGCGCCCGCTTGCGGCGCCGGCCCGAGGCCGTACCGCGCCCGGGTCACGTGGCGCTCGCCCGCGGCGACGGCCTCGAGCGAGAACACGAGGGGTTGGCAGGGCGCCGTAGCGGTCAGGGCTCGAGGTCCGGCGGCCGCTGCCAAGTCCCGAGCCGTGGCGAGGGTCCGCTCGTTGGCGCCGAGTGCGAGGGCGGTGGTGACGGAGCGCGCGGCGAACAACGTATCGGCCGACAGGTCATAGGCGGCCACCACAAGGCAGGAGTCACCCCGCCGGAACATCGCGCGCTGGTGCTCGAGATACGTGAACGCCTTCGCGTACGCGGGGGCGTAGCGCTCCCTTGCATTGCGCGGCTCGAAGAGCCAGTCATCCGGCCGCGCGCTTCCGGGATCGTCCAGTGCGCGCGCCGCGGGCGCGAACCGGAATGCCGGCGATGGCTCGTGGCCGGTGACGAACGGATCAGACGTCACGAACGGCGATACCGGCGGCTCGCGCGTCCACCAGGTGGGCCATCCATAACGGAGCATCACATCGCGCAGATCGTCATCCCAGTACAGACCCAGGGGCGTACGCCGGCCTTGCTCGATGCGGACCATCACGCGGCGTGCGAAATGCTCCGTGCGGCGGTCGTTGCCCCCGAGCGAGTAGAGGGGCTGGGCCAGCCACCACCACCGGGCCTCGAACGCCGCCCGACTGGCACAATCGAGTCGGCGATAGCGCGCCGCGAGGTCGCCTTCGAGCAGGGCAGAAATGTCGCTCCAGTCGCACCGCTCGTCGTCCGGCATGTCGGCGAGGGCCGCCGCGAACACGCTGTCGGCTCCGACGAAGTCGCCGCCGACGTGGCGCACCAGACCGCCCAGCGCCTCGCACCACCATGTGACGGCGCGGCACTGCTCGACGACGCGGGCGGCCAGCAGGGGTTGGCGGCCTTCCAGGAGATAACGCACCCGTTGGCCAACGATCCACTCGTCCCCCGGGATAGTAGCAGCCGCCCCGTCGAGAGCGTCGAGGAGGCGGGTGCGCGCCTGACGAATCCGAGCAGGCTCTTCGGGTGCCTTATCCTCCTCGTCGTCGCCGCCCTCGTACCAGTAGCACACCCGCCCGATGCGCTCGCCGCACACGCCGCTCCAGCCCCCCGCTCGTTCCGGAAGATTGTGCCGCCGCGTGTATTCGAACGCCTCCTGCGCCCGCCGGGCGGCCTTGAGGACGGCAGCAGAATCCGGCTGGCGCGTCGGCCACGCGCCCGCGATCACCAAGAGGAGAGAGAGGAAGCTCATGTCGGCCCTCCGTAACCAACATACCGCCGCCGCCCGCGCGCCGCGAGCTTGACTCGCGCCGAGCGCGCCGTAATGTCGGCGCGATGATGGCCCGCGACTGGAACGCCGCTCACTGGTTCGTCGACCGGCACGTGGAAGAAGGCCGGGATGGGCGACTCGCGATCATCCATGAAGGCCGCCGACTCAGCTACGGCGACGTGTACGCCGGGGCCAACCAGTTAGGCAACGCGCTACGACGGCTGGGCGTGGCGATGGAGCAACGGGTGGTGCTGCTGCTGCCCGATTCCCCGGAGTTCGTCTGGAGCTTCTGGGGTGCGCTCAAGATCGGCGCCGTCCCGATCCCGACGAACACGCTGCTCAAGCCACACGATTACGAGTACATCCTAAAGGACAGTCGCGCAGCCGTCGTGCTTGTGAGCGAGCCGCTCGCGGCCGCCGTGGCGGAGGTCCGGCCCCGGACGCCGGATCTGAAACACGTGGTCGTTGCGGGCCGAGCCGCACCCGGTCAACTGAGCTACGGCGAGCTGGTCGCGGCCGAGAGCGCCGAGCTGGCACCCGCCGCCACGACGAGAGACGACGTCGCCTTCTGGCTCTACACGTCGGGCACCACGGGTACGCCGAAGGCGGCCGTCCATCTGCAGCACGACATGCTCGTGTGCTGCGAGGCGTTCGGCCGTCACGTGCTCGAGATCGGGCCCGAGGACCGCACGTTCTCGGTCGCGAAGCTGTTCTTCGCCTACGGTCTGGGAAACGCGCTGTACTTCCCGTTCCACGTGGGCGCCGCGACCGTGCTCCATCCGGGTCGCCCCGAGCCAACGAAGGTGTTCGAGCTGATCACGCGGGAACGCCCCACGCTGTTCTACGCCGTGCCCACGGCCTATGCCGCGATGCTGCAGGTGGCGGACGCCGAGCGGGTATACGACCTGACGTCGGTGCGGGTGTGCAGTTCCGCGGGCGAGCCGCTTCCCAAGGCGATCTACGAGCGCTGGCTCGAGCGGTTCGGGCTCCAGATCCTCGACGGCATCGGCTCGACCGAGATGTGCCATACCTTCATCGCGAACCGGCGCGGGCACGTGCGGCCCGGTTCGAGTGGCACGCTCGTCCCGGGCTACGACGCCAAGCTGGTCGACGACGCGGGCGCCGACGTACCGGTGGGCGAAGTAGGGAACCTGCTTGTCAAGGGCGACAGCGCGTGCGCCTGCTACTGGAACCAGCACGAGCGCACCAAACAGACGATCCAGGGCGAATGGGTGCGGACCGGCGACAAGTACCGTCGCGATGTGGACGGCTACTTCTGGTATGCCGGGCGCAGCGACGACATGATCAAGGCAAGCGGGATGTGGGTCTCGCCGGCCGAGGTGGAGAGTGCGCTCGCCGAGCACCCGGGGGTCGTCGAGGCCGGCGTGGTCGGCGCGGAGGATCGCGATGAGCTCGTCAAGCCGCTCGCTTTCGTGGTACTCGCCCGCGACCGCACGCCTGGCCCCGCCCTCGAAGCCGAGCTCCAGGCGTTCGTGAAGGAGCGGCTCGCGCCCTACAAGTATCCGCGCTGGATCGTGTTCGTGGCAGAGCTGCCGAAGACCGCGACGGGGAAGATCCAGCGCTTCCGGCTGCGGGAGCGCGCGAACGAACTGCACCCACCCGGTCGCGCCACGTAGCCGGCGCGCGACCGCCCGCAACGCGCTACTGCACGAGCAACAACGCCACGTCGTAGAGCGCGTGGGTCCACGCGGTGATCCCGAATCCGCGCGCCAAGTACAGGGCTGAGAAGAAGAGCCCTGCGACCATCCGGAACACGAACGAGTAGAGCTGCAGCCGGTCGCCGTACGGGCCGATGTAATGAAAGGCGGAGAAGATCGCCGCGCCGACGAGCGTCGCGGCGACACCCGCGGGCACGGGGCGCCACCCGAGGAACGCCCGTGCAGCGGCGGCGAGCGCCCCCACGAGCAACACCCGGAACAACAGCTCCTCGTAGATCCCGGCGCCCAGGGACACCATCAGCCGGGTCCACCAGTCGAGTTGGCGGGCCGGCGCCAGCGCGAGCGTCTGGAGCAACCCGAGCACTCCTGAGGTCACGCCGCCCACGAGGAAACCGAAGAGCAGGGCCAGCAAGATCGATTCGACCAGCATGCCAGCGAACACGCCGACCCGGAGGCGGGTCCCGTGGGTGCGCACGTCGCGCGCCACGATCCACAGCCCGGCACCGATTAGGCACACCATGAACAGGAGGGGGCCCCAGGAGCCTGCGATCGCGACGAACAAGCTCTGGAGGATCACGTCGGCACCGTTCCGGACCGAGCGGGTCCCGTGCATCAGCAGCACGGCGAGCACCTGATAGAACACGAGCAGCGGCAGGGCGAACAACAGGCTGTAGCGGGGCGCCCGGCTCAGTTGCCAGTAGGAGTTCGGGGCGCTGAAGGATCCAAGGCCGCTGCCGGTCATAGGGCGATGAATCTATGGTGGATCGCTCGTGGGCCCGAGGCCCCGGCTCCGCTTGCGACCGTCTCGGACCGCCGGTATCCTACCGGACCCTACGGCCAACTCGACATGAAACTCACCCCCGTGATCGTCGCCTGCCTGCTCGCGGCCCCTAGCCTCTCGCAGGCGCAGCGGCGGGAGCGTGCCCGGGACGTAGGCGTCCCGCTCGAGGGCACGCCCGGCCCGTTGAACGCCATTACCGACGTCGCGGGCGTCGAAGTCGGCCATCGGACGCTCGTGGCCGGCCACGGCCCACTGGTCGTCGGCAAAGGCCCCGTGCGCACCGGTGTCACGGCGGTGTTCCCCCGTGGCAAGGCCGCGGACGACCCGGTGTTCGCCGGCTGGTTCACGATGAACGGCAACGGCGAGATGACCGGCACGACGTGGGTCGAGGAGTCGGGTTTTCTATGGGGGCCGGTGATGATCACCAACACACACTCCGTCGGGGTGGTGCGCGACGCCGTGATCGAGTGGATCGTGCGCCAGGGCCGAATGTTGCATGACGAGTGGTCGCTGCCCGTGGTCGCGGAGACCTGGGACGGCGGGTTGAACGACATCAACGGGTTTCACGTGACGAAGGCAGACGCCTGGGCTGCGATGGACAGTGCGCGGGGCGGACCGGTGCAGGAGGGGAACGTGGGGGGCGGCACGGGGATGGTGTGCAACCGCTTCAAGGGCGGCATCGGGACGGCGTCGCGGCGCGTGGCGACCGAGGGCAGCTACACCATTGGCGTGCTCGTACAGTGCAACTACGGCGCGCGTGCCCCGCTGCGGATCGCCGGCGTGCCGGTCGGTCGGGAGATCCGCGACCTGCTGCCGTGCCGCGAGCCGTGCGGCGGTCCCCGCTCGGAGCGCGCGGCTCGCCTCGCGGCCGACGTGGGTTCGATCATCATCGTCGTGGCGACCGACGCGCCGCTCCTGCCGCACCAGCTCAAGCGGATCGCCAAACGGGCCGCGCTCGGGGTCGGCCGACTGGGCGGCGTCGGAGGAAACTCCTCGGGCGATATCTTCATCGCGTTCTCGACCGCGAACCCGCACGCGTCCCGGGATTCGGGGCTCGCCCAAGTGGCTCTGTTTCCCGATGAGCGGATCACGCCGCTGTTCGAGGCGACCGTGCAGGCCACGGAGGAGGCGATCGTCAACGCGATGCTCGCCGCCGAAACGATGACCGGGGTGGACGACTTGAAGGTGTACGCGCTCCCGCACGACCGGCTGCGGGACGTGCTGCGGAAATACAACCGGCTCGCACCCTGATGCCCCGGAACGGTGCCGGGCCCAGGCTCAAGGCTGCCGACTTGCGGGTCCGTCCGCTCGCGCGGGCCGAGACCATACCGTCCGCCTGGTACACCGACCCCGAGTTCCACGCGCTCGACCGGGACGCGATTTTCGCGATCGCCTGGCAGCACGTGGCAGACGTGCGCCAGCTCCAGAGCCCCGGCGACCACGTCGTGACCGACGTCGCTGGCGAGCCGATCATCGTGGTGCGGGGCAAAGACGGCGCGCTGCGGGGGTTCTACAACGTGTGCCGGCACCGGGGTGGGCCGCTCGCGATGAAAGACGGCAACGCCGACATGCTGATCTGCAATTACCACGGCTGGACCTACCAGCTGGACGGGATGCTGCGTGGCGTGCCGCACTTCAATCGCGTCGAGCTGTTCGACAAACGGGATTATGGGCTCACGCCGCTGCACGTGACCGAGTGGGAGGGCCTCGTGTTCGTGAGCCTCGCCCAGCGCCCCAAACCGCTCGAGATCTCGGTGCGAGGCATCCGCGAGCGGATCGCGCCGACCCGGATCGGCCAGCTCCGCTTCGCGCGGCGCATCGAGTACGACGTGCAGGCGAACTGGAAAGTGTACGTCGACAACTACCTCGAGGGCTACCACGTCCCCTACGTGCATCCCGAGCTGCACCAATTGTACGACTACGAAGGGTACGTGACCGAGGTGCACGACCGGTACTCGGTGCAGGTCGGGCCGCTCACCGGCGATCGCAACGTCTACACCGGCGGCGGCGGCGAGGCGTTGTACTACCAGATCTTCCCGAACCTGATGCTCAACGTGGTGCCGGGCCGGCTGCAATCGAATGTCGTGATCCCGCTCGCCGCAGATCGTTGTAAGGTGATCTTCCGCTACTACTACGACGACGTCCTTTCCCCGGCCGCGCGCGAGCGGATCGAGGCCGATATCGCGTTCTCCGACAAAGTGCAGCAGGAAGACGCCGAGATCTGCGAGCGGGTGCAGAAGGGGCTCGGCTCCCGCGCCTATGACAAGGGGCGCTTCTCCGTGCGGTTCGAAGAAGGCGTGTATCATTTCCAAACCCTCTTGAAGGCCGCGTATCGCGCCTGGCTCGAGCGCTGATGGCTGAGGCCGAGCTCAAGCGCCAGCTCGGGTTGCTCGACTCGACGATGATCAATCTCGGGACGATCATCGCCTCCGCCATCTTCATCGTCCCCAGCGTCATCGCCTTGAATCTGCACGCGTCCGTGCCCGTCATCCTCGTGTGGGTGGTCGGGGGCGCCGTGTCATTGCTCGGGGCGCTGTCGATGGCGGAGCTCGGGGCTGCCATGCCACAGGCAGGCGGCATCTACGTCTATCTGACACGGGCGTACGGGCCGGTGTGGGGCTATCTGTATGGCTGGACCTCGGGCGTCGTGATCAACCCGGCCTCGATCGCGGCGATCGCGCTGGGATTCGCCACCTACCTCGGCTTCTTCGTGCCCCTCGGGGACGCCGGGATCAAGGCGGTGGCAGTCGCGTCGATCGTCGGCCTCACGGTGCTCAATTCGCTCGGCGTCCGCCTCGGGGCGATCACGCAGAACGTGCTCACCCTGATCAAGGTCGGGCTCGTCGCCGTGTTGATCGTCGTGGGATTCGTGCTGACAGGTGGCAGCGTCGCGAACCTCACGCCGCTCTGGTCCGACGCGCCGCTCGGGCGCCAGATCGCGTCGTTCGGCGTGGCGCTCGTGGCGGTGCTGTGGGCGTATGACGGCTGGGTCGAGATCACCTACGTCGGGGGCGAGGTGAAAGACCCGGAGCGCAACATCCCACGCTCGATCGTGCTCTCGACCCTGATCGCCATCGCGCTCTATTGCCTGGTCACGGCGTCGTTCGCGTACGTCCTCTCCCCGGCGAAGATGGCCGCGTCCTCCCTCGTGGCATCGGATGCCGCCCGAGCCACGTTGGGGCCAGCGGGCGCTGCGCTCGCGGCGTGCGCCATCATGATCGCCACACTCGGCTCGAACAACGGGATCGTGCTGACGGCCGCGCGCGTGCCGTACGCGATGGCGCGGGACGGCTTGCTGCCGCGCTGGCTCGGGGGTGTGCATCCCCGGTTCCTGACGCCGATCCCGTCGCTCATCGTGCAGGGAGTCATCTCGATCGCGCTGGCGTGGATCTCGACGGAGCCGTCGTGGAAGGACTCCTACAACCGACTCTTCACCTACGTCATCCTGGGTGAATTCATCTTCTATGCGGCATCGTGCGGGGCAGTGCTGGTGTTGCGGGAAACGGCGCCGGACATGCCCCGCCCGTACCGCGCCTGGGGCTATCCGCTCACCCCGCTCGTGTTCATCGCCTTTTCGCTCTGGCTCATCGTCAACACCGCGCGCGAGCAGCTGCTGGACTTCGCCGTCGGTATGGCGCTGATTGTTGCCGGCCTGCCGCTGTACTGGGTGTGGCGCGCACGGGCGGCGCGGCACGCCTCGCGCTCGGCTGCGGGCGCCGCGTAGCGCCTACTCGTCCTCGGCTCCGGCCTTCTGGAGCGCCTCGAGCGCCGCGGTGACGGCCTGCTTCGTATCCGCGTGCGTGAGCCGGTCGGCGACGGCCTTCAAGCGAGCCACCCCCAGCTGGTGCGGCAGCGTGAACCGGAAGGCCTCCACCACGAAGCGGCGCACGGAGGCGCGCGGGTCGTCGAGATGAGCGGCGAGCACGTCCAGCGCGTGGGCGCTGCCCCGCGCAGCGAGCGCCGCCAGGACATGTGCCGGGAAACGTCCGCCGCCGAGCCGCGCCTCGACCTGCGGGATGGCGGCCGTGTCCCCCGCTTGGGCGATGATGCGATACGCCGCTCCCTGGATGACGTCCTGATAGGAGGCCGACGCCAGGCCCCAGGCCACGGCACTGTCACGTGCGGTCGAATCGGCCCGCACTAAAGCGGTCAGGGCGGCGGCGCGGACCTCGTAGCTCGGGTCGGCCCGGAACGTAACTCGCGCGAGCTCGGCGGCGCGTGCACCGCCGCGCTGGCCTAGCGCCGCGATTGCGGCGCGCCGCACCGCGGCGCTTGTGTCGTGGAGCGCGGCCTCGAGTGGGGTCGCCGCCCCCGGCGCCGCGAACTGTGCGAGGCCCTCCGCCGCCGCGGCGCGGGTCCGGAAGTAATCGGCGGAGGTAGCCGCCCAGGCGAGGGCGGCGAGCGCCGTCGAATCCGTGGGGTGTTTCCCGAGCTGCTCGATTGCCCACGCGCGATTCCACAGGTCGGAGTCGCGCCGCAGCTGGGCGGCGAGCCAGGCGGTGGGCTGGTCGAAGGCGAGCTCTTTCAGGATCGTGTTGCCGGTGTCGAACACGACCATGGTGGGGGGCTCGGCGAGTCCCGTGATCGCGACCGTCTGGTCGCGCGACGTGAGGTCGACGCGCCGCACCAGGTCGCCACCGGGCGTGCCCACGCGGACCGCCACCGGCATCTTGAAGACGCGCGCCGTCTCGTAGCGGACGCCGGTGGTGTCCGTCAGGGCGCTGTCGCGCTGCGTCTGCTTGACGCTGAGCGTGAGCGCGTGGGCGCTCGAGTCGTAGCTCGCGGCCACGGTGAACTGGGGATGCCCCGCGCCGTAGATCCACTCGCTCCAGAACCAGTCGAGGTTCTCACCCGTCGCGTCGAGCACGGCCTGGCGCAGGTCGTCGGTGGTCGCGTTGCCGAGGGCGTGGCGCGTCAAGTACAAGTGGAGCGACGCCCAAAACCGCTCCGGGCCCAGGTAGGCGAGGAGCATGCGCAGTACGAGCGCGCCCTTGGGATAGATGTTGTTCGAGCCCAGCGCCGCGAGCGGCATGCGACGCCGCGCATCGATCTGCAGGTACTGCGCGTACTCGTCGAGATAGTAATCCTCGGCCGCGTGGGGGCCGAGCGTCGTGCCCCAGTACTGGCCCGGCAGGAACTCCGCGAACCCCTCGTTGAGCCACATGTTGGCCCAGTCTTCGGTGGTGACGTCGTCGCCGAACCACTGGTGGGCGAGCTCGTGGGGGATCAGGATCCATTGATACCACGGCCGGTCGAGATAGGCCCGCTCGTCGGGGAGCCAGTCGACGAGCGTCGTGGCGCTCACATTCTCCATGCCACCGAAGAAGTCCGCCACCGTGGTCTGGGCGTACTTGACCCAGGGGTACGCCACCCCGGTGAGCCGCGCGTACACCTCGATCATGCTGGGGGTCACGTGGAACAGCCGCCGGGCGAGCGCCGAGTCGGCCCGATACACATAGTAGTCGACCGGGATGCCGCGCCACCGGTCGGCCAGGCGGACGAGGGGCGCGATGACCAGGGACACGAGGTAGGTGGAGTTCGGCTTGTCCTGGTTCCAGGTGACCGTGTGCATCGCGTCGGCGTTGGGCCGATCGCTGACCAGCCGGCCGTTCGAGACCACGCTATAGGCCTCGGGCACCGTGGCCACCAAGTCCCACGTCATCTTGTCGTTGGGGAAGTCGTAGGTGGGGAACCAGAGGTGATTGTCGTGGTCCTCTCCCTGGCTCCAGATCTGCTGTGGGCGATGCGCCCGGCCCTCGGGCTGGATGAAGGTCAGCCCCCGGCCGTTGGTGATCCGCGCGTGGTAGTCGAGCACGAAGCGCAGGGTGTCGTGGAACGCGACGGGGCGCGCCGGATACACGACGAGCGTGTCGCCGTGCGCGGCGGTGCGAAGCGGGGTCCCGCGGGAATCGGCGGCTCGCGTGACGGCAAGCCGCTTACCCGCGTCGAGGATCACGGAGTCGAGGCCGGGCCGCAGGGCCACGAGGGTGGTCGTCACGCGACCGTCGAGCGCGGTCGAGTCCCAGTCGAAGTTCCTGACCTCGATCCGCTGGTGTACGAGGTGGTAGTCGTGGGACCGGGTGTAGGCGTCGTTCGCCACCCGCTCGGCGTTCGATTGGGCCGCCAGGGGCGTGGTGCAGAGGACAAAGGCGCAGCAGAGGGAGCCAAACGAGGGGCGCATGACCGTGCCTTGGAGGCGGGTGCCCTAATCTAGCCTGGACGCCGGCCGTTTCCCGGTGCAAAATGGGGCGGCCGTTCCCACGTCCCAGCCAGGAGATCAAAGGTATGCGACCCACGTTCACCACTCTGCTCGTCGCCGTGTGCGCGCTCCCCATCGCCGCGACTGCCCGGGCCCAGAATCCAGTCACTGATGGGCTCCGGATGATTCAAACGCGTCAGGGGAAGAACATTGTCGAGGCCGCGGAGGAGATGCCGGCCGACAAGTACGGCTTCAAGCCCACCCCGGCCCAGATGAGCTTCGGCGACGTCGTGGCCCACCTGATCCGCGAGGGCAACGATTACCTCTGCAGTGCCGCGTCCGGCCAGAAGGAGCCTGAGCGAGGGAAGGTCGCCGGCACGGACCCCAAGGACAAACTCGTCGCCGGTCTCAAGGACTCGTTTCAGTTCTGCCAGACCGCGTTCGCGCAGCTCAAGGACGCACAGCTCGGCGACAGCACGGACTTCTTCGGTGGTCACAAGGTCACGCGCGCGACGGCGGGTCTGATCACCGCCGCCGACTGGGCGGACCACTACAGCCAGATGGCGATTTACCTGCGGCTGAACGGGCTCCTGCCGCCGACCGCGAAGAAGGGCATGTAGTTGTAACGGTCACCCGCCCCGCGGTGTCTGGCGAGATGTTGCATCTCGCTGGACGCCGCGCGGACGGACGACCACCTAGCGATCCTTCAGTATTTCCCGGGCCGCGTTGTAGCCGCACGCGCCCATCACACCACCGCCCGGGTGGGTCGCCGAGCCGCAGAGGTAGAGGCCTTTGATCGGGGAGCGGTAATCGGCGTAGCCGGGCAGCGGACGCAGGAAGAACAGCTGCGGCAGGGTCATCGCCCCCTGGAAGATGTTGCCGCCGGTGAGCCCGAAGCGCCGCTCCAGGTCGAGCGGCGATAGCACCTGTCGGGCGATCACGGCGCGCTTGAAGTTGGGCGCATAGTCGGTGAGGATGTCGAAGCAGCGGTCGGCGAACTGCTCTTTGACGGCGTCCCAGCCGCCGTTGCGCAACTGATACGGCGCATACTGCACGAAAAACGACATCACGTGCCGTCCCGGGGGCGCGACCGTCGTGTCCACGACCGACGGAATCGTGCATTCGAGGATCGGGTCCGCCGAGGGGCGGCCGTACTTGGCATCGTCGTAGGCCCGCTCCATGTAGTCGAGCGTGGGTGCCACGTGAATCGTGCCGCGCAGATGGTCGTTGAGGGGGAGGCCACTGCCGCGCACCGCCGTGAAGTCCGGGAGTTCCGATAGCGCCACGTTGATCTTGAGCGAGGCGCTGGAGTAGTCGAGGCCGCGCACCGCCGTGACAAACTCGGCCGGCAGCTCACGTTCCTCGAGCAGGGTGAGGAACGTGACGTGGGCGTCGGCATTCGACGCGACCTTGCGGGCGCGGAATTCGGTGCCGTCCGCGAGTGCTACGCCGGTCACGCGACCGCGGCGCGTCAGGATCTTGGCGACCGGGCTCTCGAGCCGGATCTCGGCCCCGTGCGCCCGCGCCGCCGACGCAAGCGCCTGCGTGATGCCTCCCATCCCGCCGCGGACGTAGCCCCACATTCCCCGCACGCCGTTGCATTCGCCCATCACGTGGTGGAACAGGACGTAGGCCGTGCCGGGCATCGAGGGCGAGGCCATCGCGCCGATGATCGCGTCGGTGGCGAGCGCGATCTTCAGCTCCTCCGACTCGAACCAACGGTCCAGGATCGGCCGGGCCGCACCGGTAAGGATCTCGATCGCCCGGGGACCGTCCCGGCCGAGTCTGAGAAAGCGCCACCCCAGCCCGGCGAGTCGCGCCAGGTTGCGCGGGCGGAGCGACCAGGGGTCGGGAGGCGTCTCGAGGAGCGTGGGCTCGATGAAGTCCGCCACCCGCTCGAGCATCGCTTCGTAGCGCGGCAGCGCCTCGGCGTCGTGCGCCGAAAACTTCGCCACTTGCTGGCGCGTCAGCGCCTTGTCCGGCCCCATCAGGAGGAAGCGCCCGTCGGGGAAGGGCGTGAACGATGACGGGCTGCGCGGCAAGAGCTCGAAGCCATGGCGGGCGAGCTGCAAGTCGCGGATGATCTCGGGACGCAGCAGGCTGTTGACATAGGCAGCCGTGGACACCTTGAAGCCGGGCCACAGCTCCTCGGTGACGCAGGCACCGCCCACCACGTCGCGGCGCTCGAGCACGAGTACCCGCAACCCGGCCCGGGCGAGATAGGCGGCCGTGACGAGGCCGTTGTGACCGGCTCCGACGATGATGATGTCGTACGACCCGGACATGACGATCCCTTTTGCGACGCGGTGTGGTGCCGTATGTTGGGGGCGGGGGAGCGAACTCGATGACACAGACCCCGATGACGCTGGCACGGCTGTTAGCGATCGCTTGGTGTGCCGCCTATCCGCTCGCCACCGCGACGTGTGCCCGCCAGCGCGCGGCCGCCCAGTCCACACCCGAACCCGCCCCCGAGGCTCGGGTCCCGGTCACGCTCCGCGTCACCAACAGCAACTGGTCGGACGTGAGAATCTACCTGGTCCGCGGCGCGATGTGGGTGCGCCTCGGCATCGTGACCACCAACAGCACGGTCGAGTTCAGCATCCCGGTGGATTTGGTCACACAGGCGGGCAACGTGACCCTGGTGGCGAACCCGGTCGCCGGGTCGGGGTCGTGGACCACGCCCCTCCCCAGCGTCACCCCGGGCGATGAGTTCGAGCTCGTCGTCGAGAACTACCTGCAGTACTCGCACCTCGTGGTGCGTTAGCCGCTCGCGGCTAGGGCCGGCGCTGCAGCCGCTCGAGCAACGCACCAAGCCCGGCCGGTACCTGCACCCCAAAGATGTCCTTCGTCGGCGCGGTGACCACGATCGACTCCCCTCCCGGGGCGCCCTCAGCGCCCGCGACGCCGGCATTGCCAGCCCGGCCGGCAGCGCCGTCCACTGCGTCGGGGCAGCGCCGATTTCCATCCATCCCGCCCTGGCCGCCCTTCCCACCCCTGCCCCCGGCCCCGCCAGCGCCACCCGCGCCGCCCGCCCCACCCAGACTGCGGGCGTTCACGATCGCCGCGAGCAATGGCTCGTCCACCGGTACGATGACGCTCAGGCGACCGCCGCGGCCGCCGATACCGCCTGGTCCCCCATTGCCGCCGTTGCCGCCCGGCGCCCCCGGCTGCGCAGGGCACCCCGCTGCGCCGGCGCTGCCATCCGTCCCAGGTGTGCCTGACACCCCGGCACCGCCCCGGCCACCGTGCGACTCGATCGCCAGCCAGGATGCGGGGGCGAGGGTGACCGCGTCCCCGAGCACGTAGAAGGGTGGTGCCACGCCGATCTCAATGCCGGCGACGAAGAGCTTGTCGTAGAACGGCGAATGCAGCACGGCGAGCCGCACCGTGACGTCCGGCGCGTTGCCCCCCTGCTGGCCCGTACCCCCAGCCTCGCCCGAGAAGGCGAACGCATGCGGCATGCACCCGTAGTAGGGCGGGATCACGACCGTGCTCGTGGCGCTCGGCTTCGCCCGCAGCGTCGCCGTGAGCCGAAAGCCCGTGGAGACGGTGGCGAGCGGGTCCCGCTCCGTCACCCAGTCGCCGCCTTCCTGCGTCCAGGCCTCGGGACTGGTGCGGTCGAGGAACACCACGTGCAGGCGGGGTGGGTGGTCCTTGTCATAGGAGCGCGAGAACGGCACCCGCGAGCCGTCAGCGAGCACCGCCTCGTAGCTCGCCGGAATCGTGGCGCCGGGACAGGCCCGCGCGTAGCCCGTGATGATCCGGATGTCGCGGATCTGGGCGACGAGACCCGGATCGGGCGCGAAGTCCGCTGGTGGAGCGTGGGAGCAGGCACCGACGACGAGCAGCGCGGCGAGGGTCGCCGCGCTCAGGCGCAGCGGCGCGGCGTCGCACCAGGCCACGGGCAGCAGTTGCATAGAGCTCCTCATGAAGGTGAGCGGCTGGGTAGCAACATGTGAAACGCGGCGCCAATAGGCAACTTGTCGGTGGGTGAGCGCCTCCCTATTGTTGTGAACCGATGTCGGATTTCAGCCCACTTCCGGTGAAGACGGGAGAGGAGCCGTAGCATCGGAGCGGCCGCCAAACCGGGAGAGGCATCGGGTGGAGCGGGCGGGGTACGGTCTGATCGAAACGATGCGGGTGCGCGATGGCCGCATCCCGTTTCTCGAGCGGCACCTCGCGCGGCTCGCGCGTTCCCTGCGCGAGCTGGGCCTTCCCTCCCCAAGCGAGTCGGTCGCGGCGTTGGTGACACCGTTCGCCGGTTTGGGCGACGCGGTGCTTCGGGTTGAAGTGCGCGACGGCCGCGCGAGCGTCACCATGCGTGAGGGCCCGCTGCGCGATTCGCCGGTCGTGATCACCGCCTCCGAGCCCCACCGCGCGTATCCCCATAAGATCACCGAGCGCGACTGTTTCGTGGACGCTCTGCGGGAAGCGGAAGTCGCGGAGGCGGACGATGCGTTGCTGCTCACACCCGACGGACTCGTGGCTGAGGGGACCGCGTGGAACGTGTTTTGGTGGGACGGAGACTGGCTCCACACGCCCACGCTCGAGATCGGAGTCCTGTCGGGAATCGCGCGCGCGCGCGTGCTCGAGCTCGTGCCCCGGATTCAAGAGGGGCGCTATCCCCGTGCCGCCCTCGCTCGGAAGACCGTGTTCTTGACGAACGCCGTGCGCGGCGTGGTGGCAATCGCCGAACTCGATGGCGCCGCGGTCCCGCCCCACCCGCGCACGGACAAACTGACGCACGGCTTTTGGCCTGAGGGTTGAAACTGGTTAGCTTCCCGTCGCCGTCTGAGTGATCGGTGTCGCGGGCGCCGCTCCTCTGGCCGTGCCCAAGTCTGGGCTCTAAGATGGAATCATCCTGCGCGCAGGGAGCTTCCCCCGTGCCCGACCCTCACGCCCGCCTTCGGGCCGCTCTCACCGGGCGCTACACGATCGAGCGTGAGCTCGGGCGCGGGGGGATGGCGACGGTGTACCTCGCCCAGGATGTGAAGCACCGTCGCCGAGTGGCCATCAAGGTGCTGCAACCGGAGCTCGCGGCCGCTCTCGGACGGGACCGGTTTCTTCGGGAGATCGAAACCGCCGCACGCCTGAATCACCCCCACATTCTGCCACTTCACGATTCGGGCGAGGCGGATGGCTTCGTGTACTACGTCATGCCGTACGTGGACGGTGAGTCGCTGCGGGATCGGCTGCGCCGCGAAAATCAGCTCGTGATCGAGGACGCCGTGAGGATCGCGAGCGAAGTGGCGAGCGCCCTGAGCCATGCGCACAGCAACGACGTCGTGCACCGGGACATCAAACCCGAGAACATCCTCCTGTCCGGCGGCGAGGCGGTCGTGGCAGACTTCGGCATCGCGGGGGCGATCGATGCCGCCGGAGGGGGTAACCTCACGCAGACGGGAATTGTCCTCGGCACGGTGGCGTACATGAGCCCCGAGCAAGCATCGGGCGAGCGGGCGCTCGACGGGCGGAGCGACGTGTACAGTCTGGGTTGCGTGCTGTACGAGATGCTGGTGGGTGAGCCGCCATTCACCGGGGCGACGAACCAGGCGATCCTCGCGAAGCGGTTCACCGACCCCGTACCGTCCGCGCGGCGCCTGCGGGGGACGGTGCCCCAGGCCGTGGACGGCGCGATCGCAAAGGCGCTGGCCCGGGCTCCGGCCGACCGGTTTGCAAGCTCGCACCATTTTGCCGACGCCTTACGGGCATCCGCGACGGTGGCCCCAGGCGCAGCGGAAGGCCCGCCGACGCCAGCGGGCGAGGACGTCTGGGAAGCGGGCCGGACCGCGCTGGCGCGCCACGCCTGGCGTGAGGCGTTCGATATCTTCTGCAAGGCTGATGCGATGCGGGCACTCTCGGCCGAAGACGTCGAGCGGCTGGCCGAGTCGGCGTGGTGGACCGGGCGCATCGACGAGTGCATAGCCGCCCACGAACGGGCGTACACCGCGTACATGGACCAGGGAGCGCCGCGGCGCGCGGCGATGGTCGCGGTGCGCCTCGCCGAGGACTTCTTTAATCGGCAAGCCACGTCACTCGGGAATGGCTGGCTCAAGCGCGCGGAGCGGCTGCTGCAGGACGTCCCCGAATGCATCGAGCATGGCGTTCTGCTGCGGCTCCACGCGCTCCTCGCATTGGAGTTTGAAGGGAACGTCGACAAGGCGCTGGGCCTGGCCCGACGAACCTGCGACCTCGCCACCCGCTTCAACGATCGCGACCTGCAGGCCCTGGCACTGCACGACATCGGGCGCATGCTGGTCTCCCAGGGCGAGCTGGCGCAAGGAATGGCGCTGATCGACGAGGCGATGGCCGCGGCCGTCAGCGGGGAGCTCGGCCCCAAGGTGACCGGGCGCATCTACTGCAACATGATGGGGACCTGCGAGAAGCTGGCCGACTATCAGCGAGCGGCCGAATGGAGCGAAGCCGCGCGACGCTGGTGCGAGCCGCACGCTGGGTCCGGATTTCCCGGCATCTGTCGGGTGCACCGGGCGGAGATCATGCGACTCCGCGGGTCTTGGAGCGACGCCGAGACCGAAGCGCTCCACGCCGCCGACGAGCTGAAGGGCTTCTACCACATCGGCGTGGGCGAGGCGTTCTACGAGATCGGGGAGATCCGGCTGCGGATGGGAGACCTCGGGCGCGCCGAGGAGGTCTTCCGCCAAGCCCACGAGCTCGGCCGGGATCCGGTTCCGGGCCTCGCGCTCCTGCGCCTCGCGGAAGGAAAGATCGAAGCCGCGAGGGCTCTGATCGATCGCGCCGTCGCCGACCGGCCGAAGGGGTCGCTGGAACGGGCACGGCTCCTGCCCGCGAGCGTCCAGATCGCCCTCGCAGCAGGGGCACTCGACCTTGCGCGCGCGGGCGCTGCAGAACTCGAAGCGATCGCAGGACGCTATGGCTCCACGGCGTTGCAAGCGAGCGCGGCTCAAGCTCGCGGAGCGGTTCAGCTCGCTGACGGCGCCACCGACGAGGCCGTCCCAAGCCTCCGCCGTGCGTGCAAGCTCTGGCAGCAAGTCCGGCTCCCATACGAGACTGCCACCACGAGACTCCTCCTGGCCGGGGCTTATCGGGCAATGGGAGGTTCCGAGGACGCTGAGCTCGAACGTCAGGCGGCGATGTCCACCTTTAAGGGGCTCGGAGCAGATCTCGCCACGGCAAACGCCCTTTCGGTCCGGGCGCCCTAACGTCCCAAGTGCGCTATAGGTGCGGAGCGGTCCACGGTCCTGGAGTACCAGTTGGAAGCCTTCGCGGATAGATTGGGAGCGCGGCTAGGAGACGGTGCGGCCAGCGGGGTTTGACACCACTATTGGCACCATGCGTTAGACCTCTGGACCGAGCATAGTAAGTCGTGCGGTATCTGTGGTGGCTGTAGCTCAATCGGTTAGAGCGCTGGACTGTGGCTCCAGAGGTTGCGGGTTCAATTCCCGTCAGCCACCCCTCGCGTGCCAGACATGCAGCCGTCAAGGCGACGGGTGGGTCGTCGAGGTGGCACCCCGCGTCTCGACGGTTCGGTTCTTAGGTCCGTAGCTCAATTGGTAGAGCACCGGTCTCCAAAGGCGGCGGGTCCACGCGGGCCCGCCGTTTTTGTGCTCACGCCGGGTCGTCTAGGACCACCAAATACCTTCAGGTACATTCCGGACCGGCAAACACTACGGCAAATAGGTTCCGCGTCCGTTGGGTCAACCGTCAGATCATGCTGGCCGCTAAGCCCCCATCGCAACGGTTTCCGTTGCGTCATATGGGCGGCGCGAAGCCCACGTCTCACGCCCCACCGTTCTACCGCAGACGTCCTAAATGGGCCACGGCCAAGCAATGTCGTACCTCGCCGAGCGCAAGCTCATCGTCGTCTGGAGCGACACGCGGACGCTGTCATCCTCAGCGCCGCAGGCGCGAGGAGATCTCCCGATAACG
>WNEZ01000430.1_pt1 | contig 34043 bp, 32 predicted proteins | sample 5400521 | NCBI WGS metagenome assembly WNEZ01 (sample SAMN13153339, study PRJNA577476) | soil metagenome | isolation source: 120 cm saprolite under Douglas fir tree site 2 hole 1 replicate 1 | place: USA:California | collected 2015-04-18 | reverse complement strand
GCCCGTCGAGTCCCCAGAACACCTGCATCCCCGAGTTCAAGTCCACGGTGTTGACGATCAGACGGTTGCGCAGGTCCTGGAACGTGACGTCGCCGACGAGGCGGTGCAGCAGGGTATCGAGCGGCTCGCGGCGGAACAGGGCGGGGGAGCGCATCCGCTTGAACGCCATGTCGGCGTGCGCCACGGCGAAGATATCCTTGCGCACGAGGTCGACGGCGATTTCGCGCAGCTCGGCGATGCTCTTCCCCGCGGACCAAGCGGCGCCCACCAGCGCGCCCACGCTCGACCCGACGATTTGCGACGGCACGAGCCCCCGCTCGGTCAGTGCCTGCAGCACGCCGACGTGGGCGACGCCTTTCATGCCCCCGCCGCCCAGCACGAGGGTGAACTGGGTTTGATTGTTCACGTGACCCGCCGCTTGCCCGGAAGGTGAGCCTCCGAGTAACGTAGTCGTACTCCCCAGCCCCGCGCTACTCATGCGTCATCGCGTCGTACGGAACCGTTGGACATTGGCGGGACTCGCGGTCGTGACGCTGCTCGGGTGTGCCGCGCTCGGGGCGCCGTGGCTGGCGCCGGGCGATCCGAGCCGCGGCGATCTCACCGCCGCGCTGCGCTCGCCATCGGCGACCTACCTGCTCGGCACCGATGCGCAGGGGCGGGACGTGCTGAGCCGCGTGTTGTTCGGGGCCCGGTTGTCGCTCGCGGTGGGCCTCGCGAGCCAGGTGATCGCCCTCGCGGCGGGGCTCGCGCTCGGCCTCACGGCCGGCTTCTACGGCCGGTGGGTCGACGCCGTGGTGATGCGCGTCGCCGACGTGACCCTCGCATTCCCGTCGCTGCTCCTGCTCATCGCCGTCGCCGCCGCCGTGCGACCCTCGCTCCCGGTCGTGTGTGTCGTGATCGGGCTCGTGGGCTGGGCAGGCATGGCCCGGCTGGTGCGCGGGCAGGTGCTCGTGGCGCGCGGCCTCGACTATGTGCAAGCGGCCCGAGCGCTCGGCGCGTCGGACGCCCGGCTCGTGGCGCGGCACGTGCTCCCCAACGTCCTCGGGCCGGTGATCATCGCGGCGACCCTCGGCGTCGGCGGCGCGATCATGGCCGAGGCGGCCCTCTCGTTCGTGGGCCTGGGCGCCCAGCCGCCGACGCCGTCCTGGGGCGCCATGATCGCGGAGGGGCGGGATCTGCTGCGGGTCGCGCCGTGGGTGTCGCTCTTCCCGGGGCTCGCCATCGGCGTCACCGTGCTGGGCGTCAATCTCGTGGGCGATGGTTTGCGCGACGCGCTGGACGTCCGAGCATGACCGACATCGCGTACCACCCGACTCGCTTGCGCGCCCTGCGCGACCAGTTCCGCGCGCTGCGCGCCGCGGAGTTCCCGTGGACCGCGGACACCGTCTACCTGAACAACGCCAACATCGGGCCCATCCCGGAGCGCACGCGCCGCGCCCTGGACGAATTCACCGCGAAGCGGACGGCCCCGCACCTGCTCCCGGACCGCGAGCTCCAGGCGGGACTGCAGGCGGCGCGGGTTGCCGTGGCCCGGCTCGTCAATGCCGAGCCCGCCGAGATCGCGCTCGCGACCAACACGAGTCACGGCCTGAACCTCGCCGCCCGCGCGTTGCCCCTGCAACCCGGCGACGTGGTCCTGGTCTCGGACCGTGAGTTCCCGGCGAACGTGTATCCCTGGATGCTGCTCAAGAAGCAGGGCGTCGAAGTCGAGCTCGCGCCCTGCGCCCCCGAAGGCTGGCCCGACGAGGACTACCTGGTCGAGCGCCTCCACGACCCGCGGGTACGGGTGCTGGCGGTGTCCTTCGTCCAGTTCTCGAACGGCTACCGTGCCGATCTCGCCCGGCTCGGGGCCGCGTGCCGCGCCAACGGCACGTTCCTGGTGGTGGATGGGATTCAGGGCGTGGGGAACTCGGTGCTCGACGTCCGCGAGACGCCGGTCGACATCCTCGCGTGCGGCGGGCAGAAATGGCTGCTCGCGCCCTGGGGATCGGGGTTCGTCTACGTGCGACGAGAGCTCATTTCGGCGCTCGAGCCCGCCGTGGCCGGCTGGATGGCGTTCGAGGGGACCGACGACTTCTCACGCCTCACCGAGTACAACCCCACCTTCCGCTCAGATGCCCGCCGCTTCGAGATGGTCACGCTCCCCTACCAGGATTTCTACGGCATGACCGCCTCGGTCGGCATGCTCGTGGAGCTCGGCATCGACGACATCGCGCAGTACGCACGTACCCTGCATGAGCCGGTGTTCCGCTGGGCGGACGAGACCGGCGTCCGCGTCGTGTCACCGCGCGCCGAGGCGCACCGCTCGGCGATCATCTGCCTCGCTCCCGCGCATCCCGTCGAGGCCTACCACGCGCTCAAGCGGGCCCATGTCGTCTGCTCGCTGCGCGAGGGCGCCATCCGGCTCGCCCCGCACTGCTACAACACCGTGGAAGAGCTGGAGCGGGTGCTGGATGTGCTGGACCAGGTAGATCCGTTATAAGACGCTACGACGGTACGTTGTACGTGTCCGCACTCTTACAACGTAGCGTCGTAGCGTCCTACAACGCTTTCACGGTGTTTATCCCCCCACCCCGCCCACGCCACGAACAGCCACCCGAAGACGATCCCGCCGATCGCGACCGCGCGCATGCTCGGCGGCGTACCCTCCACGAGCGAGCCGATGTAGGAGAGTACGAGCAGGGCGAGGAGCGCTGGGAGCCCGTACCGCCCCACAGCATCGCGGGCCCGGGTCGCGCGTAGGTACATCCACAGCCCGACGACGAACATCGCCGCTTCGACCACGATCGTACCCGCGACCGAGTTCCAAAGGCCCAGCCCCAGCTTCGGGCCGCCGGGATAGAGCGGCATGTCCGGGCGATGGGTGGCGAAGTCGAGGACCCAGTGGCTGATCACCGCGAGGGCGACCACGAGCGCGCCCCGTGCGTATCCGGTGCGCCAGTGATACAGCCCGGCGAACAACACACCCCAGGCGATCAGCGTGAGCAGGCTGTGGGAGATGGGGATGGAGTCGAGCCAGAGGACGAGGAACGGATTCGGTCCCCTCTCGAAGTGAGCGTGCTCCCATCCCAACAGCAGGAAGATGGGCCAGAGCATGTCGGCGAGCTGTACCGCGAGGAAGAGCGTGCCCAACGACGTTCTCGGAGCGACGCGTTTCGCCGCCAGGGCGACGGCGTAGTGCCCGATGAACATGAAGGCTCCCTAGCTGCCCGTGCGCAGCAGCGCGTAGTCCTTCTTGCCCTTGCGCAGCAGCAGGTTGCCACCGGTGAGCCAATCGGGAGGCTCGATCTTCCGGGCCGGGTCCTTCACCCTCTGTTGGTTAACGTAGATCCCACCTTGCTCGATCGCCCGGCGCGCTTCGCTCTTCGATTTCGCCAGCCCGGCGTGGACGACCGCGTCCACGAGAGAAAGGCCATCGCCCGAAGGCACGCGTGCGGTGGGTATCTCCTGCGCCAGCAAGTCCAACGCACCCGGCTCGACGCTTCGTGGATCCTGGTCACTGAAGAGAATCGCATTCACCGCCGTGGCATTGAGGGCGGCCTGGTTCCCGTGTACCATGCTGGTCACTTCAACGGCCAATTTCCCCTGAGCCTCACGGCGACTCGGGTCCTTCCTGTGCGTCTTCATCTGCGCCTCGATGTCCTGCCGAGGCAGTAGCGTGAAGAGCTTGAGGTACGACTCGACGTCCCGGTCGTCGACGTTGTACCAGAACTGGTAGAATTTGTACGGCGAGGTGAGCGCGGGATCGAGGTAGATCGCCCCCGCCTCCGTCTTTCCGAACTTCGCGCCCGAGGCCATGGTCACGAGTGGCGCCACGAGTCCGTGCGCTTCCCCTCCTTCCACGCGGCGAATGAGATCGATCCCGGCAGTGATGTTCCCCCATTGGTCGCTGCCTCCCACCTGGATCGTGCAGTTCCGCTCGCGGAACAGGTGCAGGAAGTCGTACGCTTGCAGCAACATGTAGCTGAATTCGGTGTAGGAAATGCCCGTGTCGAGCCGCGCCTTCACCGACTCCTTCTGCAGCATGATGTTCACGCTGAAATGCTTTCCCACATCCCGCAGAAAGTCGACGAGGCTCTGTTTCACGAGCCAATCGGCGTTGTTCAGGACGAGGGCTTGCGCCGGTCCGTCGAAGTCGAGGAGCCGCGCCATCTGGTCGCGCTGGCGCTGCAGGTGCTCGCGGATCTGCTCCTTCGAGAGCAACGGTCGCTCGCTGCGCTTGCCGCTCGGATCGCCGATCAGGCCGGTGCCGCCGCCCATCAGGACGATGGGCTTGTGGCCGGCGAGCTGGAAGTGCCGCAGCAGCATGATCGGCATGAGATTGCCGAGCTGCAGGCTGGGCGCCGTCGGATCGAACCCGCAGTACACCGTGCGGCGCTCCGCGCCGAGGTGCGTCGCGATTTCCTGCGTGGCGTGGTGGACGAACCCACGCCACTCGAGCTCCGCGAAGAGGTCCGGCATGGCGCGGAATCGTACGGGAAGCCCCCACCGCTGGCAAGCGCCGAGCGACCTTACTAGGTTGTAACGCGATGGCGTCCATCCCAGCACCCGTCCCCGTCACCATTCCCGGGCCGCTCTCGTGGTGGCAAAAGCCCAAGATCCGCCGCCGTGTGATCGCGGGCGCGGTGCTCGCGGGCGCGTACGTCCTGGGCCTCTCCTACGGCGCGTGGACACGCGTGTGCGCGGGCGAGCACTGCCCCAGCATCTCGCGGCTAGTCGCGAACCCGAATCACCAGGTCCAAACGTCCAAGGTGTACGCGGCGGACGGCCGCCTCATCAGCGAGCTCGGCGCCGAGCGGCGCACCGTGCTGCCGCTCACCGAGATCCCCCTGCCGGTGCGACAGGCGTTCATTGCCACCGAGGACAAGCGCTTCTACGAGCACCACGGGATCGACTACTGGCGCATCGTCGGCGCCATCAAGAACGACGTGCTGACGATGAGCTTTGCGCAGGGGTTCTCCACCATCACGATGCAGCTGGCGCGCAACATCTTCCCGGAGGAGATCAGCCGCGAGAAGACGCTCACCCGCAAGCTCAAGGAGGCGCGGGTGGCGGTGGAGATCGAAAGCAACTTCCCCAAGGACACGATCCTCCAGCTCTACCTGAACCAGATCAATCTCGGGGCAGGGGCCCACGGGGTTGAAGCGGCCGCGCAGATCTACTTCGGCAAGCATGCGCAACAGCTCAACGTTGCGGAAGCGGCAACGCTGGCGGCGCTCCCCAAGCTGCCGGCGTTCTATAACCCGAGGACCCATCCCGAGCGCGCCGTGCGCCGGCGCAACGTGGTGCTCGGCCTGATGCACGACCAGGGGTTCCTCACGCCGGAGGAGGCGGAGTTGTGGCAGGCGTACCCCTTGGTGCTCACCGGGAGCCGCACCAACTACGGGGACGTCGCACCCTACTTTGTCGAGTGGCTTCGGGTGCAGCTCGACGCGCGCTTCGGACGGGACCTTTACGAGGGGGGCCTGCGCATCTATACGACGCTCGACCTCGACATGCAGGAGGCGGCGGAGCGGGCGGTGCAGTCGCAGCTCGACGCCATCGAAGCCGGCGTGTATTCGAACGGGAAGTTCCCCGGACGCACCACCTATCGGGAATACCTCGAGTCGTCCAAGGCCTCGGGCGAGGACCACGGACCGTTCACGCCTTACCTCCAGGGCGCGCTGGTCGCCCTCGAGGCGAACACCGGATACATCCGCGCGATGATCGGCGGCCGGGACTTCGACGACTCCAAGTACAACCGCGCCACTCAGGCGATCCGCCAGCCGGGCTCGACCTTCAAACCGTTCGTGTACTCGGCGGCCGTGCGGGCGGGCCACCCGGTGACCGAGATGGTCGACGACTCACCGCTCAACCCGCCGGTGATCCAGCTCGACTCCACGCTGTGGCAGCCGAAAGACGACGACGATACGACGCTCGGCCTTATCCCCATGCGCGAAGGGCTGTACATGTCGCGCAACCTCGCCACCATCAAGCTCGGCATGGCCCTGGGCGAGCAGACGGTGATCGGCGAGGCGCGTCGCTACGGTATCACCACGCCGCTGCCGCCATATCCCTCGATCCACATCGGCGCGAGGGGCGTCCGCCCGATCGAGATGATCGCGGCCTACACCGCGTTCGCCACGCTCGGCACCCGCGCGGAGCCGGTCGGCGTGCTGCGCGTGGAAGACCGGCAGGGCAACATCCTGTGGCAGCCAGCGATCCGCCGCGAGCCCGTGATGGATCCCGAGCACACGTGGCTCATGGTGGACATGATGAAGGACGTGATCCGCCGCGGCACGGCGTTCAGTGCCGTCTGGAAAGCGGGGTTCACACAAGTCCCGGCGGCCGGCAAGACCGGGACGACCGACGACTACACCGATGCCTGGTTCATCGGGTATACGCCCGAGCTCGTGACGGGCATTTGGGTCGGCTACGACATCCAGCAGCGCATCCTCGAGCACAACGCCGGCGGAGGGAAAATCGTCGCGCCCGCGTGGACCGCGTTCATGCGCGACGTCTACGACCGCCGGCCCGCACCGCCCGATTGGGTGCGACCCGACTCGCTCATCACGCGCGAGGTGGATTGGTCGAACGGCTACCTCGCGACGCCGTTCTGTCCCCAGGAAGTGCGGCATTGGGACTGGTTCTACCCGGGCACCGAGCCGACTCAGGCCTGTCCGGTGCACGCCCCGTTCGGGCTCGGGGTCTCGCCCTAGCCGCGCGTGCTGCGCATCCGCGCGGGCTCGGTCCATCCGGTCACGGCGCCGCCCATCGAGGACGGCGCCGTTCTCGTTGACGACCGTGGCACCATCGCCGCCGTCGGCCCCCATCCCCTCGTCCCCGCGCCGCCGGGGGCCCGTGAGCTCGCGTTTCCTGACGCCTGCCTCGTCCCCGGCCTCGTCAACACACACACCCACCTCGAGCTGACGCACCTCGCGGACAAGAACGCGGAGCGCGAGTTCGCCCGATGGATCCGCGCGCTCCGCACCCTGAAGGACGCCACGACCCCCGACGAGTTCGCCCGCGCGGCGGAACGGGGTGTGCGCGACGGCTGGGCCGCCGGCGTCACGTGCGTCGCGGACACCGGGAGCACCGGGGCGCCGCTCGAGGCGCTCGCGCGCCTGGGAGGACGGGGGATCTACTACCAGGAGGTCTTCGGCCCCGACCCGGCGAAGTGCGCCGCGAGTATGGAGGAGCTGCGGCGAGCCCTCGACCGCCTTAGCCCCTTAGCCACTTCGCCCCTGAGCCTCGGTGTCTCCCCGCACGCGCCGTACACCGTGAGCGGTCCTTTGTATCGTGCGGTTGCCGACTTCGCGCGCGGCGCGGGCCTGCCGGTCGCGCTGCACCTCGCTGAATCGAGCGCCGAGACGCAGCTCGTGCAGGAGGGCGGCGGGCCGTTTGCGGATGCGCTGCGAGCCCGCGGCATCCCCGTTACGGCGCACCACCGCTCACCGGTCCAGTACCTCGTGCAACTAAGCATCTTGCAACGTGCAACGGGGTGGCTCTGCATCCACTGCGTTCAAGTCGACGGGCCGGATATCGAGTCGCTCCGCGGAGCGGGGGTGGCGGTGGCGCATTGTCCCCGCTCCAACCGGGTTCACGGTCACGGGACCGCACCACTCTCGGCGTTCCGGCGGGCCGGCCTGCGCGTCGGCCTCGGCACCGATTCGGTAGTGAGCGTGGGCGACTCGAGTCTGTGGGCTGAGGCTGCGGCCGCCGGGCTCGAGGGTGAGGACGCGTTGCGCATGCTGACGATCGAAGGCGCCCGGGCGCTCGGACTGGAACGCGAGATCGGCTCTCTGGAAGTCGGAAAGCAAGCGGATCTCGCGGTATTTGCCTCCACCATCCTCCACCATGCTCCACCATCCTCCAGCTCCCTGCTTACCCTCGTCGCCGGACGCGTCGTTCACGGCTAGATTCTGGCCCCATGAAAACCCAACGCCACGCGGCCATCCTGAAGATCGTCCGCTCGGAGACGGTCGCGAGTCAGGAGCAGCTGCGCGAGCTGCTCAAGGCCGAGGGGTTCGACGTCACTCAGGCGACGCTGTCTCGCGACATCCGCGAGCTGGGCCTCGCCAAGGTGGCCGCGCCGGACGGTGGGTCGCATTACGCGCCGCCGCCCGAGACGGGGGCGGCCATCCGGCCGCATCTGGGGCAGCTGCTCCCCGCCGTGTTAGTCTCGGTCGATGGCGTCGGTCCGTTGCTCGTGGTGAAGACGCCCGCCGGTGGCGCGCAGGCACTCGGCCTGGCGCTCGATGCGGCCGGGTGGACGGAGATCATCGGCACGATTGCGGGCGACGACGCGGTCCTCGTCATTACCAAGAGCGAGCGCGCTCGACGCGCCGTGCAGACGCGCATCAAGGAGCTGGCAGGCATTCCCGACTAAAGAGGAGGCGACGTGAACCCTGTGACCCGCGTGACCCGTATCCGGCTGCTGGCGGCCTGCGCCGCGGTGGCCCTGACCGCCGCTCCGCGACCGAGCCTCGCCCAACAGGCCGGGATGGCAAGTGGCCCTGCAGCGCTCAACACGTTGACCGCTGCGGAGCGCTCCGCGGGCTGGCGCCTGTTGTTCGACGGTAAGACCACCGCCGGGTGGCGGGGCTACAAGCAGGACTCGGCGCCCCCCGGCTGGCAGGTCGTGGACGGCGCGCTGACCCGGGTCAACTCCGCCGGCGACATCATCACGCGAGTCAAGTTTCGGAATTTCGAGCTGTCGCTCGAATGGAACATCGCCCCCGGAGGGAACAGCGGGATCTTCTACCGGGGCAGCGAGGACGACGACGCCATCTACTGGAACGCGCCCGAGATGCAGGTGCTGGATGACGCGGGGCACGTGGACGGCAAGTCACGTCTCACGGCGGCGGGCGCCGCGTACGACGTGTATCCCTCGCCGGCCGGCGTCGTGAAGCCCGCGGGCCAGTGGAACGAGGTGCGCCTCGTGGTGAAGGGAAAGCACGTCGAGCACTGGCTGAACGGCGTGAAGATGGTCGAGTACGAGTTCGGGAGTCCCGACTGGACGGCGAAAGTCAAGGCGAGCAAGTTCGCCAGTCACCCGCATTACGGGCGTAACGCCACCGGCTCCATCGGTCTCCAGGACCATGGCGACAAGGTCGCGTACCGGAATATCAAGATCCGGGTGCTGCCGTGAGCGTCCGCGCCAAGCTGTCGGCGATGATGTTCCTGCAGTTCTTCATCTGGGGCGCCTGGTACACGTCGATTGCCGTGTACATGACGAACCACGGGATGGAGAAGCTGACGCACTGGCCCTACACGGTGAACCCGATCGCGGCCATCGTGGCGCCGTTCTTCCTGGGGCTCATCGCCGACCGGTACTTCGCGACGGAAAGAGTGCTCGGTGTGCTCCACCTGCTGGGCGGTGTGGTCATGTTCGCCGTGCCCCAGGCTACCGGTGCGCCCAAGTTGTTCATTCTGATCTTGCTCGTCTACAACCTGTGCTACATGCCGACGCTCGGCCTCGCCAATAGCCTGGCGTTTCATCACATCCAGTCGCAGGAGCAGCAGTTTCCCTTGATCCGCGTGTTCGGCACGATCGGGTGGATCGTGGCCGGACTGTCGATCGACTTCGTGCTAGGGCCAATGTTCGGGAGCGGGCCCGTTCCGGAGCAAACGACTCTGCCGATATACACGACGGCCGCCGCGAGCGTGTTGCTCGGGCTCTTCGCCTTCTCCCTTCCGCACACGCCTCCGCCGGGCGCCGGGCAGCGGGTGTCGCTACGCAGCATCGTCGGGCTCGACGCGCTGGCCCAACTCGGCGACCGCGCGTTCTATGTCTTCATCGCCGCCTCGTTGTTGCTGTGTATCCCGCTCGCTGCCTACTACAACTTCACCCAGATCTTCCTGGGGAACGCCGGCATCACAAAGATCCAGGCGACGCAGTCTCTCGGTCAGATGTCCGAGGTCATCTTCATGCTGCTCATGCCGCTCTTCTTCGTGCGGCTCGGCGTGAAGCGGATGCTGATGGTGGGTATGGGTGCGTGGACGCTGCGCTACGCATTGTTCGCGCTCGCGGCACCGCACGCGATCTTCTGGCTCATCGCCATCGGCATCCTCCTCCACGGCGTCTGCTACGACTTCTTCTTCGTGACCGGACAGATCTACGTGGACAAGAAGTCGACGCCCGCCGTGCGCGGCCAGGCGCAGGGATTCCTCGTGCTCGTGACCTACGGCATCGGTATGCTCATCGGCGCTCAGGTAGCCGGCAACGTGTACAACCGGATCCTCGGCGGCGCGACCAGTCTCACCCTCGATCAGTGGCCGAGCTTCTGGGTGCTGCCAGCTGGTTTTGCCGCGGTGGTCCTGATCTTTTTCGCCGTGCTGTTCCGGCCGCCCGCGACGGCCCCCGGAGCCGGGCGGGCACCGGGGAAGGCCTCATGACGACGATACCGAGACGGCAGTTCGTGGGGAGCGTCGCGGCGGCCGCGGCTTTCACCATCGTGCCGCGACACGTCCTGGGGCGCGGCTACCGCGCTCCGAGCGACAAGCTCAACGTCGCCTGCATTGGCGTGGGCGGCATGGGCCGCAACGACGTGAAGGGCATGGAGGGCGAGAACATCTACGCGTTGTGCGACGTCGACTGGAAGGCCGCGGAGGACGCGCTTCAGAGCTACCCCAAGGCGAAGCGCTACAAGGATTACCGGGAGATGCTCGATAAGGAATCGAAGAGCATCGATGCAGTCACGGTTTCCACGCCCGATCACTCGCACACCGCGGCCGGGCTGCTCGCCCTGAAAGCGGGCAAGCATACCTACATCCAGAAGCCGCTGGCGCGAACCATGGGGGAGGTGCGGGTGTTGGGGGAGTACGCCCGCACTCACCCTAAGCTCATGACCCAGATGGGGAATCAGGGCCATGCACGGGAGGGAACGCGCCAGATCCGCGAATGGGTGGAAGCGGGCGCGATCGGCACGGTGCGCGAGGTCCAGGTCTGGACGAATCGCCCGATCTGGCCGCAGGCGATCGACCGGCCGCTCGAGGAGTACTACGTCCCGGCGACGCTCGACTGGAACCTGTGGCTCGGTCCGGCGGCGGAGCGGCCGTATCACCCAGCGTACGCACCGTTCAAATGGCGCGGGTTTTGGGACTTCGGCACCGGCGCCCTGGGCGACATGGCGTGCCACATCATGGACGCCACCTACTGGGCGCTCGATCTCGGCCTCCCCATGCGCATCGAGCCCGAGTCGACGCCGCTCTTCAAGGAGACGGCACCTGCCGGCTCGCGGATCACGTACACATTCCGCGCCAAGGGATCGCGCCCCGAAGTGCGAGTGGTGTGGCACGACGGCAGTCTCTATCCCGCGCGCCCGCCCGAGGTGGCCGACGACGCGCCCTGGCCGTTCGACCGGGGCGGCGGTCAGCTCTGGATCGGCACCGACGGCAAGCTCGTTGCCGGCACGTACGGCGACGATCCCAAGGTGCTCGACCCGGTGAAGCAGGCCGACATCGTCGCCCACCCGCCCGTTCAGAAATACCCCCGCTCGCCCGGCGTCTACCCGGAGTGGATCGCCGCCTGCAAAGGGGGCACGCCTGCCGGCTCGACGTTCGATGGGCACGCCGGGGGCCTGACGTCCATGGTGCTGCTCGGGTGTCTCGCGGTGCGGTTGGGCCGGGTCCTGGAGATCAATCCGGAGAATGGGCAGGTGACGAACGTGCGGGTCCCGGAGGAGTACGTCCGGCCTACCTACCGGTCGGGGTGGGCGCTGTAGCGCATGGTGGACGGGCTTGCCGACGCGCTGACCCATCGCCCGCTCATCGCCCTCGTGAGCCTGTTCGGCGCCGGACTCGTCACGAGTCTGACGCCCTGCATCTACCCCATGATCCCCATTACCGCGGGGATCCTCTCCGGGGCCAGCGCCGGGCAACCGTCGCGTGCCCGCACCGCCAGGCTCACACTCGCCTACGTCACCGGCCTCGCCCTGTTCTACGCGATCCTCGGTCTCATCGCCGGGCTCTCGGGCTCGCTGTTCGGGACCGTGAGCGCGAGCCCTTGGGCGCGATTCGCGATCGGGAACCTGTTGCTCGTGTTCGCGCTTGCCATGTTTGATGTCATCCCGGTCTCGGCGCCTCAGCGACTGATGCGGTGGGCGGTGGGTCTCGGCGGCGGATCGTACCCGGCGGTCTTCCTGCTCGGCGCCACGTCGGGGGTCGTCGCGGCACCCTGCGGTGCTCCCGCATTCGCGGCCGTGCTCACGTGGGTCGCAACCACGCGAAGTGGGGTATTGGGATTCGTGTACCTGTTCGTGTTTTCTCTCGGCATGACCGCGCTGCTCGTCGTCGTCGGTCTGTTCTCCGGAAGCGTCACCGCGCTTCCCCGCGCCGGCAGCTGGATGGTGTGGGTGAAGAAGCTCTCCGGTGTGGTGCTGCTCGGCATGGCGGAGTACTACTTCATTCAGATGGGGCAAGTCCTGTGACGAGATTCGGATGGGTGCTCACGCTCGCGCTCGCGCTGTCGCCGGCGCTCGAGGCGCAGGACATCGGTCTCACGGTGGGAACCAAGGCGCCCGCCGTCATGGTCGAGGATCTCGACGGCAAGCCCGTGGACCTGGGTCGCTATATCGGCAAGCACCCCGTCATGCTCGAGTTCTGGGCGACGTGGTGCCCACTGTGCAAGGCGCTCGAGCCCGCTCTCAAGGCGGCGCACGCGCGCTACGGCGCGACGGTGCAGTTCATCGCGATCGGCGTGGGGGTGAACGAGACGCCGGCCTCGATCAAACGGCATCTGGCAGCCCACCCGCTGCCGTTCCCGGTGTGGTACGACGCGAACGGGGCCGCGGTGCGCGCATACCAAGCGCCCACGACGTCGTACATCGTCGTGCTGGACAAGGCCGGAAAGGTCAGGTACACCGGCGCCGGCGCGGAGCAGGACGTCGCGACGGCGCTCGAGCAGGTCGTCGGGAACTAGCCCGCCTACTCTCCCTCAGCTGGCTTGGGCGTGATGCGGTCGATCGCCCCGGCCAGGTCCTTGTACGACTGCGGGTCGATCTCCTTGAACGGCGCCATCACGTAGGCGATGTTGCCGTCCGGCCCCACCACGAAGAGGTTGCGGTTGTCGAGCCCGAACTTGGGGTTGTGGGCGCCGTAGGTCTTGCCGAGCACTCCTCCCGAGTCGCTCGCGAACAGGAACGGGAACTCGTCGTCCTTGGCCCACGACGCGAGCGCCTCGACCGGGTCCATGCTGATCCCGATCAACACCACGCTGCGCCCGTCGTGAAACAGCTGTGCGTACTGATCACGGTACGCATGCATTTGGATCGTTCAGCCCTTGGTTCGTGCCTTGTAGAAGAACGCGAGGACGACGGTCTTCCCCTTGAACTCGCTCAACCGGACAGGGGCCTTGAGCACGCCGTATCGCGTCGCTCCTGGGAGGGTGAAGTCGGGCGCGGTTGCGCCGACCTCGAGGGCCTCCCGACCCTGAGGCGCCGGGCTTTGAGCGAGCACGGCAGGTGCAGCGAGGGCCGCGACGAGCGGCAGGGACAGCGCAAGCGACGCACGCGACATGTGAGATCCTTTCCGTTGCGGGCCGTCACGTAAGCTACGTGACGGACGGCCCGCCTGCTATCGGGCCCAATGTTTAGTTTTGCGCGCATGCGCGCTTTTGTGCTACTGACGGCCGGTGTGCTTACCGCGTGCCGGAGCACCACTGGGAATGGGAGTGGGCCGCCCCCACCCCCGCCCCCACAGGGTGCCCCGACGGTGCGGGTGCAGGGGAACCAGCTGGTCGACTCGGCGGGACGTACCGTGCGGCTGCGCGGCGTGAACCGTTCCGGAACGGAATACGCCTGCGCGCAGGGGTGGGGCATTTTCGATGGTCCGTCGGATTCCGCGTCCGTGCAGGCGATCCGGTCCTGGGGAGCCAACGTCATCCGCGTACCGCTCAACGAGACGTGCTGGTTAAGCATTAACGGGGTCAACCCCGCATACTCGGGCGCCAACTACCAGCAGGCCATCTCCAACTTCGTTGCCCTGCTCAACCGGAGCGGGTTCGTCGTCATTCTGGAGTTGCACTGGAGCGCGGCGGACACGGCGAAAGCGCTGGGCCAGGCACCGATGCCGAATCGCGATCACACGCCGGAGTTCTGGCATCAGGTCGCGGCCGCCTACAAGGGCAACAACCACGTCGTTTTCGACCTGTTCAACGAGCCGTTTCCGGACAATAACTCCGACACCCCCGAGGCCTGGCGCTGCTGGCGTGATGGCGGGACGTGCCGCGGGATGACGTTCCAGGCAGCCGGCATGCAGCAGCTGGTCGACACGGTGCGCAGCACGGGCGCCACCAACGTGATCATGCTCGGCGGCGTGCAGTACTCGGCGCGCCTCTCGAGCTGGCTTGCCTACCGGCCCACCGATCCGCTCGGCAACCTGGCCGCGTCCTGGCACATTTACAACTTCAGCTGGTGCAATACGCAAACCTGCTGGGACGGCGATGCGGGCCCCGTGGCGCAGCAGGTGCCGCTGGTGCTGGGGGAACTGGGGCAAGACAACTTCGCGACGTCCGGCAACGGATTCGTCGATTCGCTCATGGACTGGATGGACGCCCGGCAGGGAAGCTACCTGGCTTGGGTGTGGGACGTGTGGGGCTCGCCCCTCGACCTGATCACGAGCTATGACGGGACGCCGACTCCGTATGGCCAAACCTTCAGGACCCGCTTCGCCCCATAACGCCCGCCGAGCGATCAGTTCCCGATCGGCCGGTAATTGACGTCCAGTATCGCCAGACGCTCGAGATGGGTCGTGAGTCGCCTCGTGAAGTCGGCGAAATCCCGCCCCGCCCGCGGCGTCCACAGCACTTCGGCGAGGGCGCACGCCCTGGGAAACACCATGTACTCCGCTCGCTTCGGGTCGGGAATGTACTCGGTCCACAGCTGTCCTTGCGCGCCGAGCACGTATCGCGCCTCGTCTGCGGTGAGGGCGGGCGGAACGGGCTCGAACGAGTACACCGTGTCGAGCGGCAGGTAGCCCCCGATCGCGAGCGGCTCGGCCACGGTGTCGGCCGACTGATAATGGTCGAAGTAGGTGTGCGACCCCGGCGCCATCACGACATCGTGCCCCGCCTGGGCCGCCGCGATGCCGCCCTCCACGCCGCGCCAGGACATGACCACCGCGTTCGGTGCGAGCCCGCCCTCGAGGATCTCGTCCCACCCCACGAGCCTGCGGCCGTGCGCGGTGAGGAACTCGTCCATCCGGTGCGTGAACCAGCTCTGCAGCTCGTCCTCGTTCTTCAAGGCGAGCTCGCGGATGCGCGCTTGCGCGAGCGGACTCGCGATCCACTGGGTCTTCGGGGCCTCGTCGCCGCCGATGTGGATCCAGCGTCCCGGAAACAGACCCAACACCTCGGTCAGCACGTTCTGATAGAAGCGGACGGTCGCGTCTCCGGGGTTGAGGATGTTCCGGTCCACGCCCCAGCTCGTCCATACCGGAATCGTGTCTCCCGTGTTGCCGAGCTCGGGATACGCGGCAATAGCGGCCTGTGAGTGGCCCGGCATCTCGATCTCCGGCACGATGGTCACGAAGCGCGCGCCGGCGTAGGCGACGATCTCGCGGACATCATTCTGCGTGTAAAAGCCACCGTGCGGCTGGCCGTCGAAGCGCCACTTGGTCGAGTCCTGGTCCTTTCGGCCGATGAGCGTCTCACGGCGCCACGCGCCCACTTGGGTGAGACGCGGGTACTGCTTGATCTCGAGGCGCCACCCCTGGTCGTCGGTCAGGTGCCAGTGGAAGCGGTTCAGCTTATGGAGCGCCGCGAGATCGATGTACTTCTTCACGAACTCCTTCGGCATGAAGTGACGGGCCACATCGAGATGGACACCGCGCCACGCGAACCTGGGAGAGTCCTCGATCGCGATCGCGGGGATGCTCCATATCACACCGGCCGTCTGGGCCAGCCGGAAGATCGCGGGCGGGAAGAGCTGCCGGAGTGTCTGGAGTCCGTAGAACGCGCCTGCCGCGCGGTAGGCTCGAATCGCGACGTGCGACGGGCTGGCGTCGAGCCGATAGCCTTCGTCGCCGAGGCGGGCGAGGGAGGAGTCGAGGCGGATGGAGATGACGGGCGTCCCCGGGGGCGCGGCGCTGCGCACGGCGAGCCGCAGACCGGTGGCTGGGAAGAGATAGTCGCCCAGCAGCTCGCCCAGCCCTCGCAGGACGCGATCGGTCACGATCACCGTGCCGGCCGTCAATGCAAAAGCGCCCGACTTCACGGCGACGTGCGCCGGGCGCGGCACGATGGCGGGGATGGAGTCCGAAGCGAGGACGATGACCAGCGCGGCCAGTATCGGCAAGGTGCTACTCCTGTAATTCCCTGACCCAGATGTCCCGGTAGCGGGTCGGGTTACCGTGGTCTTGCAGGAGGAGCGGAAGCCGGTCCGGGTGCGGCTCGTAGTGCGCGCGCGCTGCGTGGACCGTCCAGCCGGTGATGATCGTATTGTCCTGCACCAGCAACCCGTTGTGCAGCACCGTGACCCGCGCCGAGTCGCGCACGGTCCCGTCGGCTGCGAAGCGGGGCCGGTGGAAGATGATGTCGTACGTCTGCCATTGGCCGGGGGGGCGGCTAGCGTTCACGAGCGGCGGGGTCTGTCCGTACACGGCCCCGGCCTGGCCGTCGGCATAGGTCTCGTTATGGTACGAGTCGAGCACCTGGATCTCGTAGTGCGTCATCAAGATCACGCCGCTGTTGCCGCGCTCCTGGCCATTCCCTTTGGGTGGCGAGGGCGTCGCCCACTCGATGTGGAGCTGGACGTCCCCGAGCCCGCGTCCCGTGATGATCTGCCCCGTACCTGGGACGACCTCAATGTACCCGTCGCGCACCACCCACTTGGCCGGCGTGCCGTCCTGAGCCCGCCATTGCGATAGATCCTTCCCGTCGAACAGCACGATGGCATCGGAGGGTGGTAGCACCGGCGGCCGTTCGGGGCCGGGATCCACCACGGGCGGGCGGGGGCGATCCATCGAATGCACGGGCCAGGTTTGGGCGGTCATCGTGGCGGGGAGCATAACTCCGATGACAATGAACGCGGAACGTGGAACGCGGAATGCGGAACAGAAGGTCGCGCCGCTGTTCCGCGTTCCCACTTCCGCGTTCCGCGTTTCCTTCAGGGTTTCCACGTCCCCTTCGCCACCGCCGGCACGAACCGCTCGATGCCCGCCGGGGGAAAGTCGAGCGTCTTCCCCTGCTCGGCGCTCATGTAGGCCGTCATCAGGACCTTCACAACCTCCAGCCCGTCGTCGAACGTCAGCAGCGGCGACTCGCGACCGAGGAACACGCGCACGAAGTGCCGGTCCTCGGCGTCGTACCCGTAGGTCGCCGACTCGCTCGTCACCACGGGCATGAGCCCCATCTCGGCGTTCTGCTTCTCCACCAGGTCCTCGCCCGTCTTCCCTTTCACTTCGCGACTGAAGAACAGCTTCAGCCCGCTGTCGAGCGTGTTCCACGACATGGAGTATTCGGGGCCGAGCAGCTCGGCGGAGAGCCGCAGCCCGGCGCCGACGAAGCTCCAGGACGTCGTCGCTTCGCCGATCACAGTGGCGCCGTCCTCGGTCTCGAACTCGATCACGACGCTCGCGAAGTCCTCCGACGGGGTCTTGCTGTAGTCGACGTCCTTCCCCATCTGCTGCTGCAGGCGCTTCGCGTACGCGGGACGGGACCACTTGAGGCTCGCGATGTGGCCCGTCACGCGCGCCGGGCGCACGGATCCGAGGGGAGCGTCGGGCGACGTCAGCAGATGCCGCACCACCAACGATGAGTGGCACATCATGTCGTTGAGGACGCCGCCGCCCTGGAGCTTTCCCTGCCAGAACCAGGGCATGTGGGGTCCGCTGTGCTCCTCAGCCGCCCGGGCCAGATAGGGGCGGCCCGTGAGCGTGGCGCCGCGCGCCCAGATGATGGCGCGGCCCTGCGCCACGGCCGGCGCGAACGCCTGGTTCTCGAGATAACCGTGGGCGATCCCGGCCTTCTTCGTGAGCTCGAGGACCCGCTTCGCTTCCGCGACGTTGCGGCCGAGTGGTTTCTCACACGCGATCCCGCGGAGCTCTCCCTTCCCGCGCGCGACGGTGTCCGCGATCTCCTCGAAGTTGTCGATGCGGGCGAAGTTCGGACCGCACACCCAGAGCGCGTCGATCGCGGGGTCGGCCACCATCTCTGCCAACGAGCGATATGGCTTCGCCTCCCCCACGTCGAGCTTCCGGGCGACGGACGCCATATCCTGAGCGTGCTTGTAGTTCGGGCTCCACACGCCCAGCACGTCCGCGTCCCGCACGCTTTGGAACGCGAGGAGATGAAAGCGTGCATTGAACCCGCTTCCGACGAAGCCGACGCCGAGGCGTTTCCCGGTCATACTCGTCGGCCCCTCCCGCGTCGCACGTCCCATTAGTACGTCACCCCCAGCTTGGCGAGCGCCTCCGGGGGACAGCCCTTCCACTCGGAGACGAAGGTGTTCCCGACATAGCGCAGATCCTGCACGCCCATGCGACTGGAGAAGAACCCCGAGGCGGTCAGGTCGCGGAACCGGTTGAACAACACCACGCCGGCGGCGTGTGCGGGCTTCGCCTTGGCCGGCCAGGCGATGGCGTCGAGCACCGCGCCGCGCTCCCCCGCCGTGCACGCGACGAAGGTCTTACCGTAGCGGTCGTCGCACTCGTGGTCGAGCCACGCGAGCCCGCCCCGCACTGGGGTCTGCAGATCGGGGTCGTCGCCGAGCATGAAGTCCATGAATTCCGGCACCCCGGCCTCGGTCGCGCTCCCCGAGCGCTCATCCTTGGGAATGATCAGATCGACGAGCACTCGCACCGTTTCCCACTCGTGGGCCGTGAACTGCTTCGGGTCGTACGTGGTGCCGCGGGCGAGGGCCTCGCGCGCCCGGGCCGATGCCTCGCGTACCGATTCCGGCGTCCACCGGAACGCCGCGGTGAGCGGAGCCACGGCCAACAGCTGCACGGCGTCGCGACGCTTCATCACAACGCTCCCTTCTTCATCTGATCCGTGATGTAGTCACTGGTCCGCATCGACAGCGCGAGAATCGTCCACGTCGGGTTCTTGTCCGCCTGCGATACGAAGGGTCCGCCGTCGGTCACGAACAGGTTCTTGCAGTCGTGCGTCTGGCACCAACGGTTCGTCACGGAGGTCTTGGGGTCGTCCCCCATGCGCGCGCCGCCCAACTCGTGGATGATGACGCCGCCCGCGGCGATGCCGTACCCCTGTTCGGCGGTCGGCATCGGCGAGAACGCCTGCCCCCCCATCTCCGCGATGAGCGCCCGAAAAGTCTCCTGCATGTGCTTCACCTGCTTGTACTCGTGGTCCGTCCACTTCCAGTGGAACTGCAGAACGGGGATGCCCCACCGGTCCACGGTGTGCGCGTCGATCTCGCAGTAGGTGTCGTCGTTAGGGATCATCTCGCCGCGGCCCGAGAAGCCGATCGTGGCGCCGTAGTAGCGGCGGTAGTCGTCCTTGAGCTGCTTGCCGTAGCCGCCCCCGGAGGGGTAGCCCTGAATCCCGCCCAAGACGTCGTAGGACGGCTGGTGCGGGCCGCCCCAGACCTCGATGTGGTAGCCGCGCGGGAAGTCGAGCTTCGCGTTGTCGAGCCACCACGGCATGTAGAGATGCATGCCCCCCACGCCGTCGTGGTTGTGGGGCACGTGGTCCGTCATCTTCGGGATGAACCCGCCGACGTCCGTGCCGGTCGTGTCGGTGATGTATTTGCCCACAGTGCCGCTCGAGTTCGCCAGGCCGTTCGGGAACCGAGACGACTTGGAGTTGAGCAGCAGGCGGGCAGTCTCCAGGGCGCTCGCGGCCAGGACCACCACTTTGGCGCGCACGCGCCGGTCCGCCCCGGTCGCCTTGTCGACGTAGGCGACGCCGGTGGCGCGGCCGCTCGCATCCATCAGCACCTCACGCGCCATCGCGTTCGTGAGCAGCGTGAGCTTCCCGGTTGTGAGGGCGGGCGCGATCAGCACGTTGGTGGAGGTGAAGTTCGCGTTGACCCGGCAGCCCCGGTTGCATTGGCCGCAGTAGTGGCACGCCGCCCGGCCGTTCAGCGGCCGCGTGAGGATCGAGAGGCGTGCCGGAATGCAGGTGACGCGCAGCCGGTCGGCCGCCTGCTTGACGAGCAGCTCGTGGCAACGGGGCCGCGGGGGCGGCAGGAACACGCCGTTTGGCTCGTTCGGCAGGCTCTCGTTGCTGCCGAAGAGCCCGATCAGCCGATCGATCTTGTCGTAATAGGGCGCGACGTCGTCGTAGGAGATCGGCCAATCGTCGCCCAGGCCGTCCCGGCTCTTGCGCTTGAAGTCGTACGGTCCGAAGCGGAGCGAAATGCGACCCCAGTGATTGGTCCGGCCGCCCACCATGCGGGCCCGCCACCAGCTGAAGTCGGTGCCCGGGGCCCGCGTGTAGGGCTCACCGGGAATCTCCCACCCGCCGATGCAGGCGTCGAACTCGCCGAACGGTCGCTCCTTCGTGGATTTCCCGCGACGCGGCGACTCGTACGGCCAGGTCAGCATCGCCGAATCCTTCGCGTTGTCCCACGGCCCACCCGCTTCGAGCACCACGACGTCGGCTCCGGCCTTGGTGAGCGCGTAGGCCGCCATTCCTCCGCCGGCCCCCGAGCCGACGATGCACACGTCGTAGACCTTCGCCTGCCGGACCATCGTCATGCTCGAACCCACCGTGTTAGACGTTGCACACCGCCACGGCCTCACGCAGCGACGTGAGCGGATCGCGGGTCGGGACGAACTCGTGCGCCACGAACCCCGCGAAGCCGGTGTCGGCGATGGCCGATGCCACTGCGCGCCAGTTCAGCTCCTGCGTGCCGTCCAGCTCGTGACGCCCCGGCACGCCGCCGGTGTGGAAATGGGCGATCCAATCCTTGTTGTCGCGGATGGTGCGGATGATGTCGCCTTCCATGATCTGCATGTGATAGATGTCGTACAGCAGCTTGACGCGTGGCGAGCCTACCGCCTTGGCCACGGCGACCCCGAAGGCTGTGCGGTCGCCCTGGTAGTCGGCGTGATCCACCTTGCTGTTCAGGAGCTCGAGGCAGATGGTGACGCGCTCCGCTTCCGCCTGGGCCTTGATCTGGTTGAGCCCCGCCACACAGGCGTCCATCGCCTCCGCGTCGGTTTTGCCGCGACGGTTGCCGAACATCGCGATCACATTCGGGACGCCGTGGCGCGCGGCGAGGGGAAGCGTCTCCTCCAGCTCCCGCAGCAGCATCCGGTGGTTCGCTCGATCGTTGAAGCCCGTCGCAATGAAGTCGTTGCGCGCGGTGGGATAGCCCATGGAGCACACGAGACCCGCCTCGCGCACGGGGTCCCAATCTTCGGTGCTCAGCAGGTCTACGCCCGCGAGCCCCATCCCGGCGGCCGCGCGGGCGAACTCGGGCAACGGGATCTGCCGATAGGGCCAGCGGGAAACGGACTGCTTGAGCCTTCCCCCGCTGCGGCGTGGGCCCGGCGATACACTGCCCTTCAGGGCAGAGCCGAAGGCAGCGGCTCCCAACGCCGCCACCGCCGCTCGCCGGTCCATTAGAATTCGAGCCGCTTCAGGTACTCACAGCTCGCGCGGATGGATGCGAACGGATCGGCCGGCTCGTCGTGCTCGACGAAGTAGTGCTTGATTCCCGCCTGGTCGCTCTGAGCGAAGATCTTCTTGAAGTCGATCTTCCCCGCACCAACCTCCACCATGCGGTGGTCCGGTGGGCCGGCCGAGTCCTTCACGTGGACCATCGGGAAGCGTCCGGGCCAGCGCGCGAAGTACGCCAGCGGATCCTGCCCGCCCTTGGTGATCCAGTACAGGTCCACCTCCAGCTGGACCAGCTTGGGATCGGTCTCGGCCAACAGCACGTCGTAGGGCAGCTTGCCGTCGAGCGGCGCGAATTCGAAATCGTGGTTGTGGTAAGCGAACTGGAGCCCCGCGGCCTTGGCCTCGGTCCCGGCACGGTTGAGGCGCTCCGCCCAGCGCTTGTAGTCGTCGAGCGTGTGCCGCTCTTCCGCCGGGATCCACGCGAGCACGAGATAGCGGTGCCCGATCACGGGGGCGGCGTCGAGCGCGGCGCGCCACTGGTCCGGGGCGAGCGATATATGTGAGGAGGGCGACGAGAGCCCGTTCTTGTCCAGCAGGGCGCGCACGTCGCGCGCGGACTTCCCGAAGTAGCCCGCGAACTCCACTTCTCGATACCCGGTCGCGGCCACCCGCGCGATCGTGCCCTCGACATCCTTCTCCATCTGGTGGCGCACCGTGTACAGCTGCAGCCCGATGCGGTCGAGCTTGCGGAGGGAAGCTCGGGAATGGAGGCGCGGGGCCAGGGGTTGTAAGGCCGGCGCAAGCGCGGCAGCACCGAGCGCCTTGATGAAGTCGCGTCGATCGGTCATTGGATGCGTTTCTCCTCTAGAGCTCGTTCCGCTTCATCGCTTCCACGGCATACGCCGCCGCGCGGGCGGTGAGGGCCATGTAGGTGATGGACGGGTTCTGGTTCGCCGATGAGGCCATACAGGCGCCGTCGGTCACGAACAGGTTTTTCACGTCGTGGCACTGGTTATGGGCGTTCAGCACCGACGTCTTCGGGTCGCGCCCCATCCGGGCGGTCCCCATCTCGTGGATCGTGAGGCCGGGCGGATTGTCGTCCACGAACGACGTGACGTCCTTGGCCCCTGCCGCCTCGAGCATCTCCGCCGCCGTGACCGACATGTCCTTGAGCAGCTTGCGTTCGTTGTCGCTCCAGACGCAGTGGACGCGCAGCGCGGGAATGCCCCACGCGTCGACGGTGACGGGGTCGAGCTCGACGTAGTTGGTGGGCCGCGGGAGGCACTCGCCGAACCCGTAGAACGAAAAGCCCCACGGACCCTCCGTGTGCAGGGCGCGCTTGAGCTCCACGCCGAAGCCCGGCTGCTCCGCCGCCCGACCCCAGCCGGAGCGTCCGCCGCCCCCTTGGAACCCGTAGCCTCGCAGGAACTCGGGATGCGGCGTCTTCACATTGCGGAACCGGGGGACGTAAATCCCGTTCGGGCGATTCCCGTGGGTCGTGCGGTCTTCCATGCCGGGGATCATGCCCCGCGCGCCGCCGCCCATGGTGTGGTCCATCAGGTTCTTGCCCAGTTCACCGCTCGCGTTGCCGAGCCCGGCCGGGAAGCGCGTGGTCTTCGAGTTCAGGAGGATGCGCGTCGACTCGAGCGTCGAAGCACACAGGAATACGACGCGCGAGCGGAACTCCAGCGGCTGCTTGGTCTGCGCGTCGATGACGCGCACGCCGGCGGCGCGGCCGCGCTGCTCGTCGTAGATCAGACTGTGCACGACGCTGTACGGTCGCAGCGTGAGGCGCCCCGTGGCGCGGGCCGCCGGAAGCGTGACGCCGATGCTGTTGAAATACGAATGCGTGATACAGCCGCGCTCGCAGGGTCCACAGTAATGGCAGGCCGCGCGGCCGCGGTGCGGAGCGGTGAGGATCGCTACCCGGCCGATCGTGACGATCCGCTCGGAAGCGAACCGCTTGGCGACGCCGTCCCGGACCACCTGCTCGGCGCAGTTCAGCGCCATCGGCGGCAGGAACTTGCCGTCCGGTAGCTGCGGCAGGCCGAGCGCTTCGCCCGAGATCCCGACGAACTCCTCCACGTAGTCGTACCACGGGGCGATGTCCGCGTAGCGGATCGGCCAGTCCACGCCGAACCCGTCTCGGCCGTTCGCTTCGAAGTCCAGGTCGCTCCAGCGGTACACCTGCCGGCCCCACATGATGGACTTCCCGCCCACCTGGCGGCCGCGGATCCAGTGGAACGGCTTGTCGGAATCGAACGTGTAGGGGTTCTCGCGGTCGTTCACGAAGAACTTGCCGCTGTACTCGTTGCAGGCGTAGCAGTGCCGCTGGATGAACTGGTCTCGCTCGAGCGCCGTGCGGTCGCCGAACCCGCGGAACTTCATCTGCCACGGCGGCACGTGCTCGACGTAATCGCGCGCCGGATCGATCGGCCGGCCGGCCTCGAGCACGAGCGTCTTGAGCCCGCGCTCGCACAACTCCTTGGCGGCCCACCCGCCCGTAATGCCGGACCCTACGACGATGGCGTCGAAGCTGGGGGCGGCCATCAGAAGTCCCCCGGGGACGCGCGCCAGCGCCCCAGCTCGGTGCACCCGCTGTACGAGCCGGGGATCGCCTCGTAATGGAGCTCGGCGGTGGCCCCGACCTCCGACGTGCAGTAGCCGTACACCGTGAGGAATTTCATCCGCTCGAAAAACACGGGCGGCGCGTCGCCCTTCGCCTTGCGACGCTCCTGTGCCTCGGCGTCGAGCGCGGTCAGGATGGTCGTGCGCTGCGCCTCGGTGGCGCTGAGGAAATCCGTGGCGGACGCGGCGCGGGCCCGCGCGTCCACGTCGGCCAGGCCTTCGAGAAATTGCTTCCGGTCGTCGTCCGGAGCCCACTCCGCGAGCAGCAGGTCGACGAACCGATGGACTTCAGCGGCGCGCGCGCCCGGCGTGTCCGTCGCGGGGAGGATCATTTCCGCGATCGTCGCCACCGTCTCGCTCTGGTGCGGATCCAGCAGCTGCAGACCGCTGACATGTGCGCGGCGGTGCGCGCGGCGACCGACCGCGAACAAGCTGTCGGGCTCGAGCCCCGAGATCGCCGGGATCGCGATGGCGGCGGCGAGGGAGCGGACCAGATCTCGTCGGTTCATGGAGGCCCTGAAGAATCGGCCAAACGGCGGAAGTCCGCTAGACGCCGGGCGGGCGTTGACAGGCCACCCTGCTGTTGTATGTTTATGCATCCTCCTGCATAAATCGACAGGGAGCGCGCCATGGGGCGGTTGGTGGTACTGGCATATTCGGGTGGACTCGACACGTCGGCGATCGTTCCCTGGCTGCGCGAGAAATATGGCGCCCGGGTCCTGTGTTTCGCGGCCGACGTGGGGCAGGGGCCGGATGAGCTCACCGGCCTGGTCGAGAAGGCCAAGCGGTCCGGCGCGGTCGACTGCGTCGTCCAGGACCTGCGCGAGGAGTTCGTGCGCGACTTCGTGTTTCCCACACTCCGCGCCGGTGCCGTGTACGCGCGCACCTATCTGCTCGGCACCGCGATGGCGCGGCCGGTCATGGCCGCCCACCATGTCGCGCTGGCGCAGCACGTCGGCGCGCAGGCGCTGGCCCATGGGTGCACAGGCAAGGGGAACGACCAGGTCCGCTTCGAGCTGACCTACGCCGCCCTCGCGCCCGAGCTGCGGGTGATCGCACCGTGGCGCGAGTGGCAGTTCAAGGGCCGCGAGGATCTCATCGCCTACGTGAAAGCCAAGGGCGTCCCGGTCCAGGCCACCGTCGAGAAGCCCTACTCCACCGACCGCAACCTCTGGCACTGCTCCCACGAAGGTGGCATCCTCGAAGATCCCGCGCGCGAACCGCCGGAGCACATCTTCGTCATGACGAAGGATCCGCTCGAAGCCCCCGACCTTCCCGTGGTGGTCGAGATCAGCTTCGAGGAGGGGACGCCCGTCAGCGTGAACCACGTCCCCATGGGTCCGGTGGAGCTGCTCGAGTCGTTGAACGCCACGGCGGGTGAGCACGGCGTCGGCCGGGCGGATGTCGTGGAGGACCGGTTGGTCGGGATGAAATCCCGCGGCGTCTACGAGACGCCGGGCGGCACGCTGCTGCATGCGGCGCACCGCGAGCTGGAACAGCTGGTGCTCGACCGGCGTACGCTCCGCCTCAAGGACGAGCTCGCGCTCCGCTACGCCGACCTGGTGTACGACGGTCGCTGGTGGACGCCGGAGCGGGATGCGCTCGATGCCGCGGTCGCGAGCACGCAGAAGCGGGTGACCGGTGCGGTGCGGTTGAAGCTCTTCAAGGGCGGCCTCACGGTCGCGGGACGGGAAAGCCCGTACGCGCTGTACCAACCCTCGTACGCCACCTTCGGCAAGGACAACGTCTACGATCAGAAGGATGCCGAAGGGTTCATCCATCTCTACGGCCTCTCGATCCGGATCGGGTCCGGCCTCGAGGCGGCGCGCCGCCAGCAGGAAGTCGGCGCGGCGGCGGACTGATGCCGCGCCAGCCTACCGAACCGGCCCCGGCCCCCGCCCCGGCCCCCGCCCCGGTGCCTGCGCCTCCCCCGGCGCACCAAATGTGGGGCGGCCGCTTCAGCCTCGGCCCCAGTGAAGCGCTCGACGCGTTGAATCGCAGCCTGCCGGTGGACCACCGGCTCTGGCCCCAGGACGTCGCCGCGAGCAAGGCCTGGGTCCACGCACTCGGCAGGGTCGGAGTGCTCACCCCCAGCGAAGAGACCCAGCTGCTCGAGGGCCTCGACCGCGTAGCGGAGCGGCTCGCTGATGGTGCCGCTGTGGGTGCCCCGGACGAGGACGTGCACACCCTCGTTGAGCGACTGCTGTATGCGGAGGTCGGTACCGTCGCCGGCAAGCTGCACACGGGCCGGTCGCGCAACGACCAGGTCGCCACCGACCTGCGGCTCTGGACCCTCGGCGCGATCGACCAGCTCGACTCGGACCTCGCCGCGCTCGGGCGCGCACTGGTCGCGCGCGCGGAGGACGGCGTGGATATCCTCTTGCCCGGCTACACGCACGGCCAGCGCGCCCAACCGGTGCGCTGGGCATACGTGCTGCTGGCGCACGCGTGGCCGCTGGTGCGCGACCGCCAACGCTTGGCGGACGCCCGGCGCCGGGTGGCGGAGCTGCCGCTCGGATCCGGGGCCCTCGCCGGGTCCGGGTTTGCCGTGGACCGGGTGCTCCTGAAGGAAGCACTCGGTTTTCGCTCAGTCTCCGCGAACGCCCTGGATGCGACCGGCGACCGCGACTTCGTCGCCGAAGTTTTGTTTGCCCTGACCCTCGTGGGCACCCACCTCTCGCGCCTCGCGGCCGAGATCGTCTTGTATACGAGCGCGGAGTTCGGCTTCGTGCGGCTGTCGGACGACTTCAGCACCGGCTCGAGCCTGCTGCCGCAGAAGCGCAATCCCGACATCTTCGAGCTCGCACGGGCGAAGTCGGGCCGGCTGCTGGGCGACCTCGTGGCGTTGCTCACGACCCTGAAAGGGCTCCCGGCGGGGTACAGCAAGGACCTTCAGGAGGACAAGGCGCTGCTGTTCGACGGATTCGACACCCTGGCACTGGTACTGCCCGCCGCGACCGGAGCCGTCGCCGCGCTGAGCGTCGACGCCGAGCGGATGCGGGCCGCGCTCGACGCCTCGCTGCGCGCTACGGACCTCGCGGACCTCCTGGTGGAGGCCGGCGTGCCGTTCCGCGAGAGCCACGGCCTGGTGGGTCGGTTGGTCCGTGAGGCGGAGCGCTCCGGTGTCCCGCTCGATCGCGTGCCGGGGCCGGTGGCCGCCGGCATCCATCCCGCGCTGGCCGCGGCGCTGTCCCAACTGGGGACGTGGGAGGACTCGGTGGAGAGCCGGGCTACCCCTGGGGGGGCCTCACGGCGGTCGGTGGTCGAGCAGCTGGAGGCGTTGCGCCCTGCATTCGCCGAGGGTGGAGGGACTTAACCCAAGGTCTTGCCGCGCCTTAGCAGGTTGTGTAGGATACGTGGCCGTCTCAGCCCTGAGCGAGACGGCCGCTTTTACACCGAGGGAGTCCCTTGCGCTGCCTGGCGCTCAACGCCTCATTCGAGCCGCTCACCATGGTGCCCGTGCGCCGGGCCCTGAGGCTCGTGATCGACCGTAAGGCGGAGATCGTCGAGGCCGACGGACCGGTCGTAAAGAGCGAGCGCCTAGCCATCCCCCGTCCGGCGGTCATCCGGCTCGTCAAGTTCGTCCATGTGCCCCGCCGGTTCCGACGCCAGGTGACCAACACCTTCCTCTTCGCCCGTGACAACTACCGCTGCCAGTTCTGCGGGCGGAGCCAGCAGGAGCTGCGCCACCGGGAGTGCCTCACCCGGGACCACTTGGTTCCCCTGTCGCGGGGCGGAACGAACGGCTGGAACAACGTCCTGACTGCGTGCTCGAGTTGCAACACCCGGAAAGGCAACCTGCTGCCCGAGGAGGCGGGGATGCACCCGCTGCGGCCGCCGTTCGAGCCCCATTTCGTGCACCTGGCGTGGGCGGTGCGGCGGCTCACATCCATCCAGTCGAAGTACATCCGCCTGTTCTACGGCGGCGAGGTGTTGGCGACGCTCGAGGCGCTGTGACCCCTAAGCTCCCCTGGATCATCGCAGGGGTGGCGGGCGCGGCGGCTGTGGGGTTGCTCGTGACGACGCGTGCTGGCGGGCGGGTCGTGCACCCCGAGCCCCGCCCGGCTGTGACGGCCGAGCGGGTCGTGCCCGCGAGCACAGTGCTGAATACCCCCGGGGCCGCGGAAGCCTACGCGGCTGCGCGCCAGGCTCCACAGGTGCTCGACGGCGTCCATTGCTACTGCGAGTGCGCCAAACATCTCGGGCATCGCTCGCTGCTCACCTGCTTCGAGACCGACCACGGCGCGCAGTGCGACATCTGCATGGGCGAGGCGGGGCTCGCCTCTCAGGGCGGCTCGCTCGACGAGGTCCGCCGCGCGATCGACCAGCGGTTCGGCTCCTAGTTTTCGCTGCGGTTGAACGTCTCCGACCGCGCCTCGAGGGTGAGCCGCGGAAGGCCGGCGATCCGCACCAGCAGCCGTTGCGCGCCGCGGGCGAGCGCGCCACCCAGGTTGCCGCCGCCTGAGACTGCCGGGCTCACGTCTCCCTTCAGCCAGCGGGTCAGCTCTTCCAGGTCCGTGTCGTTGAGGGTGGTCACATCGAGCCGGCAGAGGAAGTAGAAGTTCCCCGAGCCTTTGACCTTCAGGTTGACGCGGTAGGGGAGCTCGAGCCCGCGCTCCAGGTCGTCCGGCGTGCCGTATCGGGTCACGCTGCCGCCGGTGCGGATCAGCACGAAGTCGTCGGCGAGCGGATCGTGACGCGCGACCCCGTCCCACGAGGCCTCGCTGATGTACTGATCGAACCAGCCCGAGCGGGAGCGCCACAGCTCGAGGCGGTAGTGCAGCCGGAGGGGGAATCCGGAGCGCATGAGGCCGACGAACTTGCCGTCGGCGAGGAGCCCCATGGTCTGGATCCGGGGAACGCCGCTCTGGACGATGACCGTCAACGCGGGTGCCTGCGCGGCGGCCCGAGGGACCGTCACCGCGCCGAGCAGGGCCAGGAATGCGAGGCCCGGCCTCACCTCAGAAGCGGTGGTCGAGTCGCAGCGTGAATCGCAAGGGCTCCCCGGCGGTCACCGCCTTCGCCACGTACAAGCCCAGCCCTCCCCAATCGATACCGAGGCCCAGGTCGGCGAGCCAGCTGCCGAGCGTCGGGAGCCGATCGGCGGGCAGTCGCCCGGGCCCGCTGCCCACGAGCCACGCCTGTCCCGCATCCGCGAGGACGACCAGGTCCGGGCCCTGGAGGGTGAAGAGCGACTTCGCGCCTTCGTCCTCGGGGGCCGAGGAGCCATACGACCAGTGCAGCGAGAGGTGACCGCGGTACTCGGCTTGGGCGAGAATCACGCGGTCGCACGCCGCCAGCCGGGTGCCCCCGAAGGCGGGGTCGATGATGTCGCCGTTGCACGCGCTGTGGCGGAAGCCGTACCCCGTCAGCGGATCGGGCCCCCCGATCGACAGCCGTTGTTGCAGCGGCAACGGATCGCCGCCGATCCAGCCGCCCGCGAAGACCCGCAGGTTCACGCGTCCCGACGGGCTCACTCGCGTGTAGCGGCGGAAATCGACGAACAAGCGGCTGAAGGCATACGAGCCATCGGTCGGGATCGGGCCGCGCACGGCTGCCGGGACTCCCGTCTGCGGGGTCACGTCCTTCGAACGGGAGTTCTCGAAGCGGGCGCGCAGGAACCAGCCCGCGGTCGGGTCGAGCCGATCGTTGCGGGTGTCGAAGGTGACGGTGCCGGCGAGCGTCGTGTAGTGCCCGTCATCGATCGGCGGGTTGGGACGCCAGGCCTGGTCGTTGCGGAATACCGTCCAGGGATCGCGCGCTCCGACGGTCGACTGCCCGTCGTGCCGTACGTCGATGTCGAGGCGAAGCGAGCGTTCCGGCTGAACGAAGGCGCGGACCGCGATGCCTTTACTGAGGTAGTAGTCGCGATAGTCGCGCTGGAACAGAAACGCGGCCCACCCGACCTCGCCGGCGCGGAGCCCCCAATCCTCGACCGGCGTCACGTCGTCGAAGGCGCGGAACTCGATCCCGTAGGCCGGTGTCTCGCCGGCGCGCAGCTCGGTGCGTAGCAGGTACCCCAGGTCGCTCCGCTTGTCGGTGAAGTCTCCCGCCGTGCGGAACACACCCAGCGCGTCCACCCGCAGGCGCACGTTCCGGTGCAGCTTCCAGTCGAACAGCGGCCCGAACACTACCGGCAGGCCTTCGACCCGATTGAAGGTGCCGCCCGTGGCGAGCGTGAGCGACGACCGCGAGTCGGCCGTGCCCCACGACTTCTCGATCCCCAGCCGCCGGAACCAGCGGCGCAGGTCCGGCGGGGCGAGGGCGATCTCTTCGCCCCTGATGCGGTACGCGAGTGGCGCCGTGTACACGCGCAGCTCTCCGGAAACCACGGCCGTCGGGCTGCGCGCTACCGTCCCGCCGACCACGATCACGTCACCGGTGACCACCGCGCCGGTGTCCAGGATCGCGTCGCCGTTGATGACGAGCAGCGTGCCGTCCACGCGGCCCGCGACCACCACGGTGCCGTTCCGCACGGCGACGTCGCCGCGCCACTCGTTCCCGTGCGGCAGGCGCGCGCGACCCACCAGGCGCGTCGTCGTGGGCGCGTTGTACCGGCGCACCGCGTCCTCGGCCACCGCCTGGGGCAGTTCGGGCGGCGGCACCATGATCCCAGCGCTCTCGGGCTGGATCACGATGGCGGTGTCCTGCGCGGCGGCGACGGTGGCGCCGAGCGCACAGAGAACCACGAGCACGAGGGCGCGCATAGCGGACATCCTGGTTGGAGGCGCGGGAGCGAGGTGCACGGGCTGTGCCGTCTCCCGGAGCGGGTCGCGGAGCACGGCGGCGAGTGATGGCGCGGGCGCGGGGCCCGCCGATCGTGTCATCCCGCCACGTTCCGCGGCGGCTCGAGGCCGAGCCGGCGCATACGGCGATACAGGTTCGCGCGGTCCGTGGCGAGCTTGCGGGCCGCCTCTGCCACGTTGCCCCGCGCCGCCGACAGCGCGCGTGCGATGAGCGTACGCTCGTAGCCGTCGAGCGCCTCGGCGAGCGCCACGTCGCTCCAACCCTCGCCCGGCGTCGTGGCGGGAGACACGCCGTCCCCGGGCACCACCCGCGCGACGTCATCCGCGGTCACGACGTCCCCGCCGGCGAGGATCACGAGCCGCTCCATGATGTTCGCCAGCTCGCGCACGTTGCCGGGCCAGGCGTAGGAGGCGAGCAGCTGCACCGCGCCGGCGTCGAACTGGACGGACCGGCCGAACCGCGTCGCCTGGCGGGCGGCGAAGTGCTGCACCAACGGCGGAATGTCGTCGGGACGCTCGCGCAGCGGCGGGATGTGGATCGGCAGGACATTGAGGCGGAACAGCAGGTCGTCCCGGAACTGGCCCTGCTGGGAGGCCTTCGCGAGATCCTTGTTCGTCGCGGCGATCACCCGCACGTCCACCGTGACCGGCTTCTCGCCGCCGAGCCGCTCGATCACACCCGATTCGAGCACGCGCAGCAACTTCGCTTGGGCCTCGGGGCTGAGATCGCCCACCTCGTCGAGAAACAGTGTGCCTCGGTCCGCGAGCTCGAACCGCCCCACCCGCCGCTCCGTGGCGCCCGTGAACGCACCGCGCTCGTGGCCGAACATCTCCGACTCGACCAGGTCCTTCGGAATCGCCGCGCTGTTCACGCACACGAACGGCTTCGCCGCGCGCCCGCTCTGGCGATGGATGGCGGAGGCGACGAGCTCCTTGCCGGTCCCCGACTCCCCGGTGATCAGGACGCGCGCCTCCGTGGGCGCGACCCGTGCGATCATCCCTCTCAACTGGTCCATTGCCTTGCTCACGCCCACGAGCGGGTCGGCGTGCCCCAGCGCTTCGTGCAGACGTCGGTTCTCGGCCAGCGTGCGGGACAGCTCGAGCGCGGCCCGCAGCGTGGTGAGCAGGCCCTCCGGCGTCAGGGGTTTTTCGAGGAACTGAAACGCGCCCAGCTTGGTCGCACGGACCGCGTCGGCGAGGTTCGCCTTGCCGCTCATCATCACGACCGGCAGGTCCGGCGCCACGCGTTTCAGGTGCTCGAGCGTGGCGAGGCCGTCGGGCCCACCCGGCATCATCAGGTCGAGCAATACAGCGTCCGGCGCGTCGCGCTCCACCGCCGCGATCCCCGCGCTGCCGTTCGCCGCCTCCGCCGTCTCGAACCCTTCCGATTCGAGCAGGGCGGCGACCATCTTACGGATGTTCGTCTCGTCATCCACGAGCAGCACGCGGGGGCTCACGCGGCCGTCAACACGATGGAGAACGTGGCGCCGCCGCCGGGCGTCTCCGCCACGGTGATGCTGCCGTTATGGGCCTCGATCGTCTGCCGCACGAGGGCGAGTCCCAGACCGGTCCCGTCGTGCTTGGTCGTGAAGTACGGCTCGAACACGCGCTGGCGCAGGTCGTCCGGGATCCCGGCCCCATGATCGGCGATCGTGACCGCCAGGCCGGCCCCGTCGCGGCTCACCGCGATCTCGATCGACCCGCGCCCTCCCATCGCCTCCGCAGCGTTGCGCAGCAGATTCGCGAACGCCCGCCGCAGCGGATCGTAGTGCCCGAGCAGTTTGCACGGCTCCCCGTTGGCTCGCACCGAGACGTCCACCTCCGACGGCACGGCGCTCTTCCCGAGGTCCATCAGGAGGTCCACGAGGTCCACCTCGCTCCTCGGCCCCTCGGGGAGGCGCCCGAACTCGGAGAACTCCTTCGCGAGCTGGTCCAACCGCTCGGTCTCGGCGCCAATGACTTCCACTGCCACGTCCGTCTGCCGTTCCACCGGACCGCCCGACCGCCGTAGCTGGTCTACCGCGATCCGCATGGCGGTGAGCGGATTCTTGATCTCGTGCGCGACGCGGCGCGCCACCTCGCGGAACGCCCGCAGGCGCTCTGCCTCGAGCTCGCGCTCGCGCGCGGCGTCGAGCGCCGTCGCGAGCTCCCGCAGGGCCTGGCGCAGCGCTTCGAATTCCGGAGCGCCGCGGGTCGGCGGGCCCGCCGGCAACGGCATGCGCCGTCGGATCAGCCGCGTCCAGCCCACGAGCTCGTCGATCGGACGGGAGAGCTGGCGCGACAGGTGGCCGGCCACGCGCACCGCCGCGATCACGGCAAACGCGCCGAGCACGAAGACGACCGCCGCGAACCCGCCGGCATAGTAGCGCAAGTATGTCTCCGCGCGGCGCGCCAGCGTCACCGAGTTGGAGAGCTGCTCCAGGTGCTCCCGGAACGCCGCCCGCTCGCGCGCGGAGAGGTGGGTCGTGTCCATGCGATCCACCATCAGGCGTGCCGACGCCGTCATCTCCTCAAGCGCCACTCGCGCCCCCGCCGACGGCGCCACCGTTCGCACGGCGAGCGCCCAGCCCACGACGGCCAGGGCGGTCGGCACAGCGGTCAGGGCCACCAGGATCACGAAGATCCGCTGGCGGAAGGGGAGGGGCATATTTGACGGGGCAATCTAGGGCTTTGGTGCTCGTGTGACAAATCGACACAGGAGAACAAAGTGCGGAATGCGGAATGGGGAATGCGGAATGTCAGTGCCCGGTTCGAACCGCCACATCCCGCGTCGAAGCCGTCGCATCAATTCCGCATTCCGCATTCCGAATTCCGCATTCTCCGGGGGGTCCGATGAAGTCCCATACCCATTACCTCTGGTTCACGACCAAGCAGCGTCAGGAAATCATCGACATCACCGAGCAAGTCGCCGGGCAGGTCCGGGAGAGTGGCGTCGCAGAGGGGGTCGCGCTGGTGAGCGCGATGCACATCACCGCCTCCGTCTTCGTGAACGATCACGAATCGGGACTGTGGGCGGATATCCTGAAGTGGCTCGAGACCACCATCGCGCCGTGGGATCCCAAACGGTACCGGCACAATGAAACGGGGGAGGACAACGCCGCGGCCCATCTGCGCAGCCTCACGATCGGGCACGAAGTGCTCGTCCCGATTACGGCCGGGAAGCT
>WNEZ01000557.1_pt1 | contig 34045 bp, 35 predicted proteins | sample 5400521 | NCBI WGS metagenome assembly WNEZ01 (sample SAMN13153339, study PRJNA577476) | soil metagenome | isolation source: 120 cm saprolite under Douglas fir tree site 2 hole 1 replicate 1 | place: USA:California | collected 2015-04-18 | reverse complement strand
CCCGCCGGCGGCACGACCCCTGCTCATGGTGGCGCTGACCAACAGGCCCATCCCGGCGACCAGGAATAAGATCGTGGCCACGTCCAGGTTCGCCAACAGGAACCACTGCCAGTGAAGAGTGGCGTTGGTAAAGACCAGGGTGCACACCCATGCAGTGAGCATCGACGTGGCGAGGATGGTCGCGCTGCCCAGGAGCATGGCCACCCACTTTTCGAGGTAGAACCTGGCCCGGCTGATCGGCCTCGCCAGGGTAATGTCGATAGTGCCGTCCTCGATGTTCCTGGCGATACTCGCCCCCGCCGCGTAGGCGAGCACTCCGCCAAAGAGCAGCATGAAGAAGCTGCCGTACAGCTCGAGCGCCATATAGACGGCAAAGAGCGGAGTGTGCGTGCCGAGGGCGGAGCCGCCGATCAGGGCCGCGACGCTGCCGGTCAGATAGGCCTGGATGTTCAACGTCCTGAAGGCCGGTAGGAGCAGGCCGACCAGCAGACCGATGATGAGGATGTAGCCGCAGGCCGCAGCGAGCAGGCTTCGGCTCTCGTAGAGGGTGGCAGTCAGCACCGGGAGTCCTCTGGCGCGAGGCTTGGGACTTCTAATTGCCGGCGATTGCGCCTTGGCCAATGTAGTCACTCCGGCCGGTCCTCGCCATCGCTTGGCGGCGCTGCGTGGCCCTTTTCACCCCTGGCATAGAACTTCAAGAAGACCTCCTCCAGGGGTGCCTCCTCGACCGCCAGCCGGCGGATCGTGTGAGGCGCGAGCGCCTTGATGACAGGATCGATACTGCCCGCCAGCTTCACGTGGTAGGAGCCGTTCTGCTGGCGCTCGACGGCCTGGACGCCAGGGATGTCTAGGAGCTCGGCGTCCTGCACGCCATCGGCGAATTCGACGATGACCAGCTGACCAGCCCGTTCGCGCAGCCGCTCGATGGACTCGACGGCGGCAAGCTCACCCTCCCGGATCACCGCCACGCGGTGACAGGTCCTCTCGACCTCGCCGAGGATGTGCGAGCTCATGAACACGGTCAGGCCCCTCCGCGCTTCGCCGAGTAGGAACTCGTTGAAGGAGCGCTGACCGAGAGGGTCGAGGCCGCCGGTCGGCTCGTCCAGGATGGCCAGCTCCGGGTCACACATGAACGCCTGGATGATGAGCACCATCTGCCGCATGCCCTTGGAGAGTCCCCTCAGCTTGCGATTCAGTGGGATCTCGAAGCGCTCGAGGAGACTTCCAAGCAGGATGGGTTCCGAACCTGCGAGGCGCGAGTAACGATTCAGGAACTGCTTGGCCGTGAGGTCGCCGGGCAGTCTGACGTCGCCTGGCAGATAGCCAATGCGGCTGTGAATCGCGAGCGCGTCACGCCGGGCGTCGAGCCCGAAAATCGTGATCTTTCCTTCGCTTGGGCGGAGGACGTCGACCAGACATCGCATGGTCGTCGTTTTGCCGGCACCGTTGGGACCCAGGAAGCCGAAGATCTCACCCCGTTCGACCTGGAATGAGATGTCATTCACCGCCCGTACCGGCGGCTTCCCTGGATAGGTCTTGACGAGGTGCGCTACGTCGACGACCACACCGGCGGTTCCCACGGCGACAAATGATCCACCTGTGGCCGTCGACCGCGTTCGCTGCTGCACTTCGCGGCGGGCCGGGAGGGTGGAAAAGAGCAATGGACGGGGCCCAACGTGCACTGGCACTGCGACCCACCCGACGCGGCCAAAGTCGGCACCATTGGCCGAGTCGAAATCCGCAGTGGGCGCGGCTGCCGACCATAGCTCTCAGGTCCGCAGTGCTCGCCGTCGGCCGGGCCAAGCCGGCCGCCTCCATGGTTAGGCTGTCGTCTACCGCGACCCGCCGACACTGGCGCATTCGATCGCCTCACGGAAGCTCCCGAAGCGGCGCCGGATCGTCTTCTCCGACGGGCTCATCCGGGCTTCGGTCCAACTCTTGGCAGTGGGGAGGCAACCATGGTCCTCGACGAACCCGCGAACCGCAACAATTACCTCCACCCGCCTGCTTTCGGCCATGGCTTTGAGTTGGACGGCCTCGCCGTCGAATACGCCGGGTGGGTTCGTATTGTGGGAACTTAGGTCCACCCAGGAGGACTCGAACCGCTGACCCGGCCTGGGGGCTTCGTCGGCACTTGCAAGGCGAGCGACTTGGCTCGAGCTGAGCGCCGCGCGGATCCTTAACGGAGCGGCACAAAGTGCTGTTCAGTTGTTCAGCTGGTCATCGGGCCTTTTTGGACCGATTTCGATCTCAGAGACAGACCACCGGTTTACAAAACAGCTGCTCTGCCAATTGAGCTGCGCCGGCGTCCTACCGAAGGGTAGCGCAAGCCTTCTCGTGGTAGCCCAACTCGTGATCGTGTCCGGTTCCGTCGGTTGGGTTAGGCTGGCTTGAGACGCGAAAACCGAACTTCTGAGTGACCTTGTCAGCTCTCTCTCGCGCGATGGTCGAAGCGCTCGTTCCCTACCGGTCAATCGTGTCGTGTACGTTTGCACAGCTACAGTCGGATTCGGGTAAGCACGCGCGACCTACACGAATGGAACGAGAGAAGGAACGGTTGTCGCTGGAGCGCGAGCTGTCAGCTCTCCTGGGCAGTGAAAGCCTGCGGAGCGGGACAGATGTCGAGCCTTATCTGCACGACTCTACTGACATGCAAGGCCTTCGGGGAAGCGCCGATGCAGTGGTGGTACCGGGGTCCGTTGAGCAAGTTAGTCAGTTGGTCGAATGGTGTTACACCAACGGTGTTCCGATCGTTCCAAGGGGTGGCGGAACTGGATTCGCGGGGGGATGCGTGCCGGTCGAAGGTGGTGTCGTCTGTTCACTGGAACGTCTTAATAGAGTTCGCCAGCTGACGCCCGATCTTTGGCGCATGGAAGCGGACGCCGGTGTGACAACGGCCAGGATTCAGCGCCTCGCCCGAGAATCGGGCTTGTACTATCCGCCGGATCCTGGCGCCGCCGAACAATCTCAGATCGGCGGAAACATTGCCTGCACCGCTGGCGGACCACACAGCTTCAAATACGGAACGACCTCTGCTTGGGTCACCGGAATCGAAGCAGTTGTTAGGAATGGGCAACTCGTGAGGTTGGGGGGTCCGCTTCGTAAAGACGTTGCGGGCTACGACCTACGATCTTTGATGGTCGGGTCGGAGGGAACATTGGGTGTCATCACCGGAGCCTGGCTACGGCTAATCCCGGCGCCCGAAACCTCACTAACCGCGGTCGCCGGATACCCTGATGTGGAATCGGGCACCGCTGCCTTGCGCCGCGTGCTCGCCCACGGTGTGACGCCAGCGACTCTCGAATATTTCGATCGGGGATGTGTTGCTGCGACGCGCGCGGCTTTTCCGGGAGGATTGCCTCCTGATGTCGGGTTCTTGGTCATCAGCGAAGCAGATGGAACGGCCAACGAATCGGCTCGAATTCGAGAAGAACTTTTGCAAGCCCTGGGCGATGGCGCTGTGTTCCTTCCGGTCGGGCGCGCGGTGCCCACTTTGCGCGACCTTCAAAGATGGCGAAGTGGTGTCAGCTTCGCGGTGAGCGCTCAACGTGGAGGCAAGATGAGCGAGGACATTGCTGTTCCGATCGAGGCTCTGGAAACAGCAATAAGCATGGTCGCAAAACTCCAAGACGTTTTCGGGTTGCCGACCTGCAGTTGGGGCCACGCCGGGGATGGGAATCTTCACGCCACGTTCATGATCGACTCGACCTCTGTTGACGAGGTGCGCCAGGCCGAGGCGGCGGCGGATGCCCTGTTCGATGGCGCGCTCCAGATGGGCGGGACGGTGTCCGGCGAGCACGGTCTTGGTTGGGTCAAGCGTCATCAGTTCGATCGGCAGTTCAGCGGCAATGAGGCTGCTCTGCACCGTTCGATCAAACTCGCTTTCGATCCGGCCAATCTGTTCAACCCCGAACTCAGAGTGGCGGCTCCAGTCCGGTAGTCGGGGAGACGGCTGCTTCAGAGCTTCCCCCGCGCCTTTGTCCGGTGAGCGCTGACATGTCGGTACCTTTCCGTGTCGGCGTGATGCAACTGACTTCAGAGCCGACGGACAAGATCCTGGCGCAGGCTCGAGCGATGGATCGCTGCGGCTTTGACACCATTTGGCTGGCCGAGGCATATCCATGGTGGCGCAAACATGGTCTCGAGGCTAGGTCCTTAACTGCGCTGTCGTCTGTAGTAGCAACTCAAACGAAGCGGCTCGCTATCGGCTGGGGAATCATATCGGTCTATTCACGTCATCCCATCATCGTTGCAATGGATGCGCGCGTGACCCAGGAGGCGGCTGGTGCTAACCGTTTTTACCTCGGCCTTGGTGCCTCAAAGATTCTGATGCGTGAAATTGGCGAGGGAGAGCGCAAAGCAGCCCGACCCCGACTTGCGATGAAGGAAAGCTTGGAGATGATCCGCCAACTGCTGGCTGGCGCCGAGGTTTGCTACAAGGGCGAGGAATTTTGGACAGTGGTGCCGGCCCTGAGACCGGAAGCCGAAGCACCGAGATATCCGGTACCGCTGTACGTGGCGGGCACTGGACCAAAAATCCAGCAGTTGGCGGGAGAAGCTGCCGACGGCCTACTAACGCCGAGCATCACCACGCCGGAATTCGTTCGCTATTCGAAGAAGAATGTCCGAGAAGGGGCGGCGGTGTCCGGCAGGGACCCGGAGACAGTGGACATCGGCTGCACGCTCGTCGCCAGCATTGATGAAGACCGCGCCAAGGGGAGGGATGGAGCGCGAGAGATCGCCGCAATGTATCTCGCGAACAAGGTTCAGAACATCCAAGCGTCAGCTGACACTCTCTTGCAATTGGCCGGTATTGATCGCGAGGAAATAATTCCCGTCGCCGAGGCCATGGAGCGCGGTGGCCGTCTCGCTGCAAAGGAGGCGGTATCCGACAGCCTCTTGGATAAATGCAAGCCCATCGCTGGCACTCCTATAGAGTGCGTTCAGCGGATCGAGGAATACCGCGATGCGGGATGCACTCACATCATGCTTGAGCTCTGGGGAGCTGATCGCGAGCGTCAGCTCGAGCTGTTTGGCAAAAAGGTGCTGCCGGAAGTGCTGAGGGGTAGATGAAGTCTGTTGTCGACGATTCGCGATTAGGAGCCGTAGCCGATTCAATCAACCAAGATCGATTGATCGGAACTGCAGTCGAGCTGGTCTCGATTTCGAGTCCAACAGGCCACGAGCAGGGTTGCGCTGATTATGTCGCCGAGCAACTCCGGGGTGCGGGCATGACTATTGCCTGGCAGCAGGTGGAAGAGGGGCGCCCGAATGTGATCGGAACCCTCGAGGGTTCCAGCGGTGAGCCGTCCCTCATGTTCGCAGGCCACCTCGACACGTCCTACTCGGGTCGGGAGCCATGGGCTGGCAAGTCCGGTTTTAAGCCTGAACCGCAACAACGGCATGGTCGGATCTTTGGCCTCGGAATATCGAACATGAAGGGCGCGCTTGCCGCTTACATAGAAGTCGTGCGTGCGATTCGCGACTCGGGTACCAGGCTGCGCGGTGATCTCTTGATTGCCGGCGTCTGCGGCGAGATTGAGAAGACGCAGTGGGGCGAGTACCAGGGCCCTGACTTTCGTGGTTATGGGGTGGGCAGCAGGGCGCTGGTTGTGAATGGAGTAGTGCCCGATCTCTGCATTCTTGGTGAGGCCACGGAGGGCAAGTTAGTCCTCGGCCACTTCGGAACCATGTGGGTGTCGCTATCGGTCTCGGGTCCTTTCGTCCACTCAGCCTGGAGTGGCCCACATGCCAAGGAGAATTCGATCCTGCGCATGCTCAGCATGCTGCCAGCGATCGAGGACTGGATCAGTGAGTGGACCCTGAGCGCACGTGAAGCGGGGGTGGCGGCAGTTGTCAACATCGGTGCTATCCGCGGCGGCTATCCGTGGAGAGTCAGCCGAACGCCTGCCCAAACGGAGTTGTTTCTTGACATGCGGGTGCCTCCGTCAATGCCGATGCAGCACGCGCGGGCGTCCTTCATGCGGTTAGTCGCTACCCTGCGCAAGAGGTTTCCTGACCACGGCGTGAAGGCGCAGACGTACCTGGCCGCGCCGGGCACTATCCTCGACGGGACGCACCCGCTGGTAAGCCTCATCGAGCAGGCGCATGCCTCCGTGTTCGGGGTCACACCTGAACGTGACATCGTCCGATGGTTCTGTGACGCATCTGCATTCGCGGCCCACGGCATCCCGACAGTTATTTACGGTCCTTCGAGCGGGCTGCCAGGCCCCGAAGGCGAGAGCCTGGACGTCTCAGAGTTGACAAATTTCACTAAGGCCTACGCCCTAGCGGCGGCCTCACTGTGTGGAGTCGACTCGTGAAGTTGGTTACGTTCGAGGCGGATGACGGTCGAGTGAGACCTGGAGTCGTCCGCGGCGCAGAGGTGGCCGCGATCGACGCGCCTGACATGCGCGCCATTTATGAACTCGGACCTGACGGCATGGCACGCATTCGGTCTGCTAAAGGACCGCGTTACAGCCTCACCGAGGTCAGGTTGCTCGCGCCGATCATTCCGAAGAAGTTTTTTCACACGTCAGGCAACTTCCGGGAACACGCGGAAGAATCGAAGCGAATCGGTTTCTCGCACAAAATAGCGCCTTGGATTGTGTTCTTCCAAAACGTAGATGCGATTGTTGGGCCAGATGCACCAATAATCTACCCGCGGCACCTGACACATGAACTGGACCATGAAATTGAGCTAGCCATTGTCATAAAGAAATCCGGGAAGCACTTCGGTCCCGAGGAGGCAATGGATTATGTCGGGGGCTACACAATCTTCAATGACATAACGGCGCGCGATATCCAGCGCAAGGAAATGGAGTCTGGCATCTTCTGTTTCTGCAAGGCGATCGACACCTTCTGCCCAATTGGTCCCTGGATCGTCACCCCCGATGAAATCCCGAATCCACACGGACTTCGGGTTGAGCTGCGCGTAAACGGCGAGCCCAGGCAGCAGTCACACATGAGTCGCATGTGGACGACGATCCCGGAAATCATTGCCCATTACTCGCCGATGGGTTATAGCGCGGGAGATCTTCTCTCGTTAGGAACCGTCGCTGGGGTGGCAGGCTTCAGGGTGGATGCAGAGGACTACTACCTAAGGCCCGGCGATGTGATCGAGTGTGAGATTGAGGGGATCGGCATCCTGCGCAACCCAGTGGTCTCTTGGGACCAGGTGTATGGCACGGGTCAGCCGACGCTCGGAACGTTGGCTGCGGACGAGCCAAGAACCGAGCTGTGATTTCGAGGCGCATTTCCCCGCACGATCTGGTGATTGCGCTCGCCGAGCAGGTGCAGACCGGAGACCTTAGGGTGGTGGACCTCACGTGGCCACTAGACTCCAACACGCCGACGATTCAACTCCCACCCCCAAAGGTCAGTCCGCCAGGATTTCGGCTTTGGGAACTAAGCCGCTACGATCATCGCGGCCAGCACGAATACTGGAACGCGTTTGAAATGGGCGAGCACGTCGGAACCCATTTCGACGCGCCAATCCACTGGTTCACGGGACGTCATCTCGAAGACGTTGGAAGCATCGCCCCCGAGCGCTTGCTGGCTTCTGGGGTGGTTGTCGACGTAACCGCGCAAGCGGATCGAGACTCCGATTTCCTCCTGGACATCGAAGACGTCAAGAGATTTGAAGCAGACCATGGCCTCCTCCCGCCAAGGTCCTGGCTTTTGATTCGCACCGGTTGGGGAAGAAGGTATCCCGATCCAGCCCGATTTCGAAATCCGGGTCAAGACGGAAAGCCGCATTGGCCAGGATTGACTGTTGGATGCGCCCGCTGGCTGGCAGGCCGTTCCGAGTTGTTAGGTGTAGGTATAGACACTATTGGGACTGATGCCGGCATTTCTGCGGCATTTGATCCAGCGCACCCCGCCCACCACTTCTTGCATGGGGCCGGAAAATACGGGATGTCCTCGCTAGCGAACCTTGATCAATTGCCTGCAGCGGGTTTTCTTCTCATCACAGCTCCTCTGCGTATAGCAGGTGGTTCAGGAAGTCCCGTGCGGGCGCTGGCGCTGGTGCCTACGCAGCAGCCCAACGAAGCTCCAAGTGCCTAAAGCAATCGCCATTGCAGGGGTAGCTGAAACTCAATACGTCCGGCATCCCGACAGAGGGATCTCCGCGGCATCCCTCTTAGCCGAAGCCGGTCAGCTTGGAGTACGAGACGCTGGTCTTGAACTGCGTGACGTCGATGGCCTTGGAGTTGCATCGTTCTCCTTAGCGCCTGACCACGCGATCGATTTGGCATGGAAGCTTGGCATTCACCCTAAATGGCTAATGGACGATGCCAACGGCGGCGTCTCAGCGTTCAACCTAATTCATCACGCGATGCGGGCGATCGAGTCAGGAGACGCGACCAACATTCTGATCATCTGCGGCGACGTCATTCGAGACTTTGACGCCCTCGCGAACAACTACAACGTCGTGACTCGCGATCTGCTCGCACCGATGCGATATGGCGGGCCGAACTCGTTGTTCGCCTTGCTCACCTTGCGCCACATGACTCGCCACGGACTTGGACGCGAGGATTACGCTCAGATCCCAATTCTGCAACGGCGGTGGGCGGCATTGAACCCAGGCGCGGTGTACAGAGAGACGCTTGATCTGGAAGCCTATCTCGCCGCACCGATCGTCTGCTATCCCTTATGCGTGTATGACTGTCCACCGATTGTCGCCGGTGCGAATGCGGCGGTGGTGAGCGCCCAACACAGCGAAGCAAGGCTGGAGGTGAAGATAAGGAACCTGGCCCTCATCTACAACGTGGATAACCAGGAGGGCGACGGTCTCAACAGCGGGTTGGCACACATTCGCGAAGCCCTCTTCACCGGCGCCAAATTACAGCCCAGAGATATCGACATCCTAAGCATTTACGACGACTATCCGGTAATGGTCCTTGCCCAGCTCGGTGACTTGGGTTATCTGAGTGCAAGCACGATCAAGGCGTTCATCCGTGACGAGCTGGCTTCGGGAAATCTCAAGTTGAATACCTCAGGAGGCCAGCTGTCGGCTGGCCAGGCAGGACTTGCCGGAAGCATGCACGGTCTGGTGGAAGCGGTGCGCCAATTGCGAGGTCAGGCAGGCGATCGCCAGGTAAAGCAGGCCAGAACCGCCCTAGTAACCGGCTACGGCATGGTCCTGTACAGATACGGGGCAGCTGCTGCAGCTGCCATCCTTGAGGCGGCCTGATGACCTCTTGGCTTGAAGTTGCAGCCTGTCGGAACTGCGGTCATCGGCAGTTTCCAGTCCCGCTGGCGTGCGGTAGATGCGGGAATGCCCAGTTCGACTACGTGCCGGCGAAGCTGGGAACGCTAGGGGAGACGACACGCGTTCGGAATTCGGAACAGCGCATCGCGCTGGTCATGCTCGACGCCGGACCCGTGGTCATCGCGCAACTTCTACAACCACTAGAACCGGGGACTCAGGTCGAGGTGACTCGCGACGATGTCATCGGAGCCCGAGAAATAAGGAGGTAGTCGAGGTGCCAGTCATCACCGTGCAGATGTGGGAAGGGCAGACAGTGGAAAACAAACGCGTCATAGCGCGAGGAATAACTGAATTGTTGACGCCTTACTTCAGCAACAAACCCGACGCCATCACCATTGTCTTTCAAGAAGTGCCCCTAGAGAGCTGGGCTCGTGGCGGTCAGCTAAGCGTTGACCGCTCCGATCTGGGTCAGCCCTGGCGCGCCATCGCCGGTGAGCGGTTGGCGTCCTTGGCCCGCCGAAGATCATGAGGGTTTGGCCTAGAGATCCAGGACCTCCCAGCCACCCACTGAAGTTTCAAGATCCGGGCGCATGCCCCCGATTCGTCCGCGGTGGAACACGAGTGGTTCGCCCCCGCGCCTCTCGAAGTCCAAGACGTTGCCGAGTACCAAAACATGGTCACCGGCCGGCACGAGCCCGGCTGTGCGACAGCGGATGACCGCGAGGGCGTCCCGAACTTCGAGGTGCCCATTCACATCGCTGATGTAGTTGTATGCGAAAGTGGCCCCGGCCCGCGCGAAGGCCTGAGCGACGTGAACTTGCCACCGCTGGAGAAAAGAGATCGTGAACCTGCCGCCATGCTCGATGACGGCGGCCGTGCGAGAGGTCGCCGCTAACGAGACCAACACCAACAACGGGTCCAATGACACCGATACAAACGAATTGAGGGTCATGCCGGCGATCCGTTCGTGATTCGCCACGGTGACAACGCTGATTCCAGTCGGATACTCGGCCATGCAAGCACGGAAGTCATGTTGCAGGGTGGCGGTTGGTGCGTGGTAACTTGACAAGCTCAACTCTCCTGCTAATATTATCACTACCTGTAGGTAGTTACAAGGAGCGGGGGATGGAGCGGTGCGTAACCGAGCGACAGCGTGAGACGCTGGCATTAGCCGGCCAGCTTGCCGATGACTTCGCCACGCGGGCGGCCCAGCACGATCGAGAGGGCACATTCCCATTTGAGAACTATGAAGCCATGCGCAAGGCGGGTTACCTGGGTTTGTCGATCCCGGTTCAACTCGGCGGCATGGGGGCCTCTCTTCTCGAAATGTGCATGGCGCAAGAGCGGCTCGCGATGGGTGATCCGTCGACCGCGCTGGCAGTCACAATGCACGTTTCCCCGATCGGGCAACTGGCGACCCTTTGGGAAGCCGGTGTGCGCCCAGAACTGGAGTCCTTTCTCCGCGACGCCGCTGCGGGAAAGGTCGTTTACGCGTCAATGTCAGCTGAGCCAGGATTCTCGACCTTGACGGATTCGTCAGCTCGCATGACCAAAGTGGATGGTGGCTATCGTGTCACCGGAAAGAAGATCTTTGGAACTGAGTCTTCTGTGTGCACACACTTTTCGACCATGGCGAGGTACGAGGATCCAGAACGCGGGCCGCGCCTGATGTTCTTCGTCATTCCTCGCGATTCGGAAGGCATGCTGGTGCACGAAACTTGGGACACGCTCGGTATGAGGGCAACTCAAAGCAACGACTTCACGCTGACTGAGGTCTGGGTGCCAGAGTCAGCGGTCTTTCACTCCCTGCCCGTCGGTCACTTCGACGCGACGCTGATCAAGACTGTCTGGGGTTGGTCGATGCCTGTATTCGGATCGGTCTACTTGGGAGCAGCCTCGGGAGCCGTCAGTTGGCTAAAGAATATGGTGCTTCAACGCAAATGGCAGGATAGACCGGAAGTCCAGCAAGTCTTTGCAGAGATCGAGGTCCTTGCTGAGACCGCCAGGGGCGTGATCCGGTCCCATTGCGAGGACTATATGTCTGGCCGTCTCTATACGGATCTGCCGGTGCAAAAGGCGATGGCGAAATGCGTGCTCCCCAAGTACGTTGCGGTCAACAACGCTGTCAAGATCATGGATCTCGTCATGCAGCTCGGAGGCGGCACCGCTTATTACAAGCGATCGCCCTTAGAGATGTTTTATCGCGATGTGAGGGCAGGCCCGGTTCATCCTTACAACAATTTCGAAGCAATGGATCTCTTTGGGAAAACCGCCCTCGACATCACCATTCGCCCTGCTGTAGAGGCCGATCAGTCAGCGGTCATCCAGGCATTGAAAGCTGGAAAGGGAGTGGTGGACGTACAGGACATGATCGTTGATAACGATGTGGCCGATAGTCGACAGGAGGCGAACAACCCTGCTCGAAGACCATAGCGGCCGGGTGGCCGCAGTGACGGGTGCCGCACAAGGAATCGGCCAGGCCACATCGGCATCTCTGCTCGGATGCGGCTTCCGCGTTGCAATGGCGGACATCCAGTACGACCACGCCCGGGACGCAGCGGGGGCATTGGGACCAAAGTCCAGGATTCAAGCCTTTGCCGTTGATGTTCGTAGTCGTGACTCGATCGCCCTAATGGTACGCGAGGTCAGGGAGAGCTTCGGTGAGATCGACGTCCTTATCAACAATGCCGGCATTACCATCCGCAGCGATTACTGGCATATCGGCGATGAGGAATGGGACCGCGTGCTTGAGACCAATCTTCGCAGTGTGTTTGTGACGTGCCAACTGGTCGCTCCTGGAATGCGTCAAAGGAGATGGGGTCGCATTGTCAACATGGGGTCTCTTGCCGGACAGCAAGGCGGATTGGTCGCCGGGGCGCATTACGCAGCCTCTAAGGCTGGCGTTATCGTGCTCACTAAAGTTCTCGCTCGCGAGCTCGCGGGGTCGGGCGTTACCGTCAACGCAGTCGCCCCAGCCGCAATCGATACGCCGGTGATAGCTGGCGATTCTGAAGCGGAGCGAGCGAGTCTGGTCGGCGCCGTACCGGTTGGTCGACTCGGGACGCCTGAGGAAGTAGCAGCGCTTGTCGCCTACCTCTGCTCCCCTCAAGCGAGTTTCATAACCGGCGCAACGTTCGACATCAACGGCGGGATTGCAATGCGTTGATGACAAAGCTCATAGTTGCGGTCAACGAGATCTGACGGAGGGCCCTTGAACAACAAACGCTTGGCAAAGATCCGAGCGGAGAGCGCGTCTAGGCCGATCCGTCTTGGTCGCACGCGCGCTGGGGCCGTTCAGTTGCGCGATCCTGTGGTCGCCGGCCTTGTCGAGCTCGGCCTCACCAGGGGTGAAGCGCGGGCCTACTCAACACTGGTTGCGGCGCACTCGATGGCTGCCTCTGAGGTCGCAGGATTATCAGGTCTAGCCTTGCCAAAAGCCTACGAGGCACTTCGCCAACTGAGGGAACGCGGCTTTTGCGAGGCTGTGGCCGCGGACGGGGCCACACGATTTATAGCGGTGCCGCCTGCAAAAGCGATCGCGGGTTGGGTGCGGTACAGAGACCTGGCGCGGCAGCTGGAATCAGAGCGTGAGGCAAAGCTGCGCGAAGAACTTGTGAGCGCTCTGCCAGAGTCCGGGCCCTACGCACCTGACGTCGAACTCACAGCCTACCTAGAAGCAGTAGTTGGTCGACTGCGGACTACTGACGCATTGCGCGATTTGCCGCAGCGCGCGAAGACCAAACTCGATCACATGAGCCAGCCCCCCTTTGTCCAGCCGCGGGCGCTTTGGAATTTGGCTGAAGTCGAAGCTATTGGTCGTGGCGTTCGGGTACGCACCATCTATCCGCCTTCCCTTGTTGAGGATGAGGAACGCTGGAAGCCTCTAGTTGATGCTGGCGCCGACGTCCGTATCTCAGCTGACCCGCCAATGAAGCTGATCATCCGTGACGGCGAAGAGGCAATGCTCTCACTTCGTGATCCAACCAGCGGCGAACTGTCGTTAAACAGCGTCGTGGTTCGCCATCCGGACCTGGTGAACGCACTGGATGCACTGTTTGAGCGCGAGTGGCAGAAGGCAAAGCCCATTGATTCTTTGCTGCGCCGGAGACGCTGAATGAGCGTGGACTACCGAAAGGACAATCGCGCCAAGCGTCGTGTCCTCTTCTGTATCGGAGTTACCCCAGCAACTTTCGAACTTGCACCGGCGCGAGCCGCTGAATTGATCAGAGTCATCAAGGAGACTTTCGAAAACCTGCGTAGCCGGTTCGGGATAGAGGTGTTGGGGACCATGGATGACGATGAGTTGATGGTGGGCGCATCGGTCGCTTTCCCATGGACTTCGTACATCCTTGCGGACGTCCCAGATTTGGATGCGGTTGCAGCGTTGACCAATTTACTTCGTACGACCGACGTATTGGACGCGCGCCTTTGGAAGTTCCTTCGCATAGAGGCACGGGTGGGGCGCGAGCTGTTTTTTGCGAACGAGTAAGGGCAACCGAGGTATATCGCCGGCCCGGCAGCTGATTCCGCCAGAGCTGGGGCGGCTTTCACCTGCGGATTACACGATTCCCAAGCTTTTGGCTCTCCAGGCGGAACGTAATCGTGATCGTCCTCTCTTGCTGGGAACAGGACGCTCGCTCACTTATAAGGGTGTATGGCAATCGGCTTGCATGTGGGCCGGCCGGCTGCGTCAGGCAGGCGTTGCGCGCGGGGACCGAGTCGCAATCATGTCAGCCCACCGAGCGGAAGCGATTGAGGTTCTCCTCGGATGCGCGCATCTTGGAGCCACCGCAGTAATGGTCAACAATGTCTTGCGCGGTGCCCAGCTGCACCATGTTGTGGAGACGTCACAACCCAAGCTCCTGATTACCGAGCTGGAGAGTTTCGGTGAACTGTCGAATATCGGTTTGAAGGCGGGAGTCCTGGTGCTCGGCGATCCTCCGGAGCAAGATCTTGCCGTTGAGCCGGCGGCGGTACAACCCGGCGAGCCATTGGTCGTGATTTTCAGTTCGGGATCAACGGGCATGCCGAAGGGGGTTGTCTGTAGCCATGCACAGTTTTTTTGGTGGGGGGTCAATACTGGCTGGAATCTTGGCGTGTCCTCCGATGATCTGCTGTACACGGCCCTTCCACTTCACCACACCAACGCAATAAGCACATTCATGCAAGCCCTTGTGTTTGGATCCACATGCGAGATCGGACCTCGGTTTTCAAGTTCCCGGATGTGGCAGCGGCTCGCCGATAGCGGGGCTACGGTTACGTATCTATTGGGGGCGATGGTGGCCATGCTTCTGTCTCAGCCACCGTCTGACACAGACAGATCCCATAGGGTCCGAGCAGCTCTTGCGCCCGCCACGCCATCATCCCTTCACACCGCGTTTGAACAGCGTTTCGGCGTCGAACTACTTGAGGCGTATGGCTCGACGGAGACTAATCACGTCCTCGGTGCGAAACTCGGCAAGCAACGCCTCGGCTCGATGGGACGTGTCCTCCCCGGATTTGAAGCTCGCGCAGCGGACAGCCAAGACCAAACGGTTCCGGATGGAAGGCCGGGTCAGCTTCTGCTCCGAAATCAAGAGCCTTACAGTTTCTTTAACGGCTACTTAGGCATGTCCGACCGGACTGTCGAGGTCTGCAGCAACCTTTGGTATCACACCGGCGATACAGTGGTCCGCGACCGCGATGGCTTCTTCCGTTTTCTCGATCGCGACGTCGATGTCATCCGCCGTCGAGGGGAAAATATTTCGTCTCTTGAAGTGGAAGCAGCCATCCTCTCTCATCCTGCAGTGGCCGCAGCAGCGGCTTATGGCGTGCCATCCGAACTGGCCGAAGACGAGGTTATGGCGACCGTTGTCTTACGCGACGGTATGACGTTCGATCCTGATTCGCTGATCGTCCATTGCTTGTCGCGACTGCCGAGGCACGCGGTACCCCGATATATCGCCTTGGCAGATCGACTGCCATTGACGGACAACGGGAAGGTTCGAAAGCGGGAATTACGCGCTCTCGGAATCACAGAGTTAACTTGGGATGGGGAGGCTGGCCTAAGAAGGCGATGAACAAGCTGATCGACCGTTATGCGGTTGTGTTCGTGGCTGTCGCGGCCACCCTGTGGGCCTCGGACGCTTACTTCCGCAACCAACTGGTCCAGCATCTCAGCGCGACCCAGATCGTCGTCGCCGAGGACGCCCTGGTCACCCTCTTCCTGCTTCCGGTGCTGATCCGCAGCCGTCACGAGCTGCGAGCGCTCGGCGCGCGCGGATGGATCGCGGTCGCGATCATCGCCGCAGGCGCTCAGGCGCTCGCGACCATCCTGTTCACAGCGTCGTTCTCGATCGCCGCCCAGCACCAGCTGTTCGCGGAGACGTTCGTGCTCCAGCAGACCCAGCCATTGATCGCGATCGTGCTCGCCTGGTTGGTGCTCGGCGAGCGCCGGCGACCATGGTTTTGGCCCGCGGCTGCGGTTGCGATCGCGGGGGTGTACATGGTCTTGTTCGCCAGCGACCCGCTGTCGCCTGTCTCTGCTCTGCAGAACGGACGTCTCGAGGTCGGGCTGCTCGCCCTCGGCGCGGCCGCGCTGTGGGCCAGCGGCACAGTGCTAGGCCGCTTTGCGCTCGGATCGATCTCGTTCTGGAGCATGACCGCCTTGCGCTTCACGTTGGCCCTGCCTGTCCTGGTGATCGTGGTCCTGGCGCATAGCGGTTTGGGCGGCTTCGGCCACTACCGCGTAAGCGATTTCGTGCCCAACCTGCTCGCCATCGCCATCGTGCCCGGCCTGCTCGCGCTGCTCCTGTACTACCGGGCGCTGTCAAAGACACCGGCCTCGCTGGCGACTATCGCCGAGATGGCCTATCCGGTGGCGGCCACTCTGATCGCGTCCGCGCCGCCGCCGTGGGGCTTCAATCAACCGCTGTACCCGGTCCAGGTTCTGGGCACCGCCCTGCTGCTAGCGGTCATCGTCTTTCTCAACTGGACGCGGGAGAAGGCGCCGACGGTCCTCGTGCGTCCGCTTTTAGTCGCCGAGGGCTAATGTCCCGGCCAGAAATGGTCGATCCGTACCGCCCTGAAAGCTGGCTCGACTTCTTTCCTCGCCTGCGTCGGCGCCGCGGCAGCGCTCACCGGGCTGCTGTTCGTCGGCCTGTCCTTCCCTGTTCGATTCATCGCGTCGAGCAGCAGCCACCGCAACATGGCGCGAGGCAGCCTCATCGGCTTGGTGCAGGTCGTAGTCATCAGCCTCGTGGTGTTGATGCGCCAGCCGGCTGCATGGGCGGGGCTGGAGTTGGCATTCGTCAACTGTTCTACATCGTTCCGGTTGGCTCCTGTCAGGTTTCTCTGTTCCGCCGGACGAGTTGGAAGGTGCCAAGAGTCAGCCTGCTCTGCTCGAGCCTCGGCTACCTGCTCGCTGTGGCCGGCCTCGTCGGCGGCTACAACCTGTAGTCGCGGACTGGCGGAGCGCCGCACGTGATCGCGTTTCAGGTCGTCGCCATCATCGTGCTGAACTTCAGGAACGCGTGGTTTCTCCTGATGGGGTCGTGAACGAGGACCTCGCGAAAATCTAGCGGGTCGCCTCCTCCGGCCAGTGGGCCGTGTCGCTGGCGACCTCTTGCTAACCGTCCGGCGCGATGATCCAGCGGCAGCGGCCAGGGAACGCTTTGAAATCGGTCCGTGCCTTGGACCGCGCGTACTTTCTGAAATTGGAGCGGTTCATTCCTGCGGCCACGACGTGGTCGCGCTTCGCTCAGCACGTTGACGAACGCGTAGCGAAACTGCGGATAGATCATCCGAACAACACCCTTGCGCGCCCCCGGCTGCCTCAGGACAAGCAGGTTCGCTCGGAACACGGACAGCTCTGTGGCGAGACGCCGCGCGGCGGCGCCGAATCGATCGCTACGCCCGCATCGCCGACCCCGCGATCGAGCAGCATCTGCACGAAGAGGCCGCCGAACGAGTGCCCTATCAACAGCGGCGGTTCGGGCTGCTCTCGGATGACGCGCCCGTAGTGATCGAGGATCTCCTGCACCCCGAGCCCAGCCAGGCCCTACCGTGCGCCACCTTAAGCCAGACTTCGGTTCGTTGGGGCTGAGGAAACACCACCCACTCGATCGGCAAGGGTCCCGAGAGCACTAGCCTTCGCCAACCTGCCGGGATTGTATCTACCTATAGGTAGTGATAAACTTCGGGTACTTGGAGCAAAAGCGAGGCGGGTTTTATGACGTCGGAGGACCGACTCGGAAAAGATCGGGGCGGAGGGGGCGAGCAATGCGCTGTCGATGCACTCCGCCGCCGCAAACTGAGAGCGGCCGTCAGGTAGGCCGAGAGGAGAATAGATGCCAACTCTAACCCGCGACGAGTGGAAAGCGAAGGCAGCCGAGATGGCATTTCCAACCCAGGCGTTTATCGGCGGCAAGTTTGTCGATGCGGCAGCGGGTGCGACGTATGACGTGACGAACCCAGCCACGGGTAAGCTGCTCGCCAGGGTTGCCTCTTGCGAGGCCGGGGACGTGAATCGCGCAGTCTCGGTTGCGCGCGGCGCCTTTGAGAGTGGCGTCTGGTCCGACGTGGCCCCCGCACAGCGGAAGGCTGTCCTATTCCGACTCGTCGACCTATTGATGGAGCACCGCGATGAGCTGGGTTTACTGATTTCCCTCGAGATGGGCAAACTGATCGGCGATGCCGTCGACATCGAGGTGCCGTTGGCGGCCAGTGTTCTGCAGTGGCACGCCGAGGCCGCGGACAAGGCCTATGGCGAAATCGCGCCCACCAGCGCCGGCGATTTAGCCCTCATCTCGCGCGAACCGCTCGGTGTCGTTGGCGCCATCGTGCCGTGGAACTTTCCGCTGAATCTCGCAATCTGGAAGCTCGCCCCGGCACTGATTGCGGGAAACTGCGTAGTGCTGAAGCCGTCTGAGCGCAGCCCCTTGTCATCGCTCAAGCTGGCAGAACTTGCCGCTTCCGCAGGTGTACCCGAGGGAGTCCTGAGCGTACTTCCTGGCTTTGGCCCAACTGCCGGCAGACCCCTGGGCTTACATGCTGATGTCGACTGCATAAGCTTCACTGGATCAACAGCAGTTGGAAAGCAACTGCTCGCATACGCGTCGGAATCCAACATGAAGCAGATCTGGCTTGAGTGCGGCGGGAAGAGCCCCAACCTAGTCTTCGCCGATTGCGCCGACCTCGACCTGGCGGCCGCCATGACCTGCTCCGGCGTATTTTTCAACCAAGGCGAGGTCTGTTCTTCCAACTCGAGGCTATTGGTGCAGCGCAGCATTAAAGATCGATTCCTTGGCAGCGTCCTAGAACGTGCTCGTGAGATTCGACCAGGTGACCCGCTGGATCCCACGAGCAAAATGGGGGCACTCGTGGATGAGAGACACACCCAATCGGTGCTGTCCTACATAGAAGAGGGCCGCCACTCCGCCACCTTGGCTCTCGGCGGCTCGCAAGTTTGGGTCAACGGAAGCGGTTGCTTCGTTGAGCCTACTGTTTTCGATGAAGTCCCGCCGGACGCGAGGATTGCGCAAGAGGAGATTTTCGGCCCGGTCCTCTCGGTAATTTCGTTTGAGACAGAAGAGGAAGCGATTCAGATTGCCAACTCAACTGTTTATGGCCTGGCTGCCTCGGTGTGGACCGGCAATCTTTCCCGCGCACATCGCGTGGCTCGAAAGCTTCGTGTCGGCACAGTCTCGCTCAACACCGTCGACGCGCTCAGCCCGTTTACACCATTCGGCGGAGTCAGGCAATCGGGTGCTGGTCGGGACCTCTCCCTGCATGCTTTAGACAAATACACCGCGCTCAAAACCACGTGGATCAAGTACTAGGCCGCCATGGCAACATCGCACGTGCCATTAAGCTCTGAGGACCACCCTCACATTGCGGCGTTGGAGCCTCTGACTGCCGAAGAGATCAGAGAGGCTTGCCGTTTGGTACTCAAGCACGGTGGGCTCGACAATCCGCTTTTCGCTTCGATTGTGTTGATAGAACCACGCAAGCAGCAATTGTTCATGGCCGAGACGGAGCGGTCGCCGGAAAGGCTGGCGAAGGCGATCATCTTGGAGCGCTCAAGCGGTCAGGTAATCGAGGCTGTCGTGTCACTCGACCGACATGGTGTCGAGGACTGGACCGTGGTTCCGGATGTGCATCCGCAGCTGTTGCCATCCGAGTATGCGCTCCCTGATATCGCTGCCAAGGCAGACCCCCGTTTTCAGGCGGGTCTGCGCCGGCGCGGCATAACTGATCTTGCTCAAGTCAGGATTGATCCTGTGATGGCCGGCCACTATCCGACCACACCGGGGGATCGACGAGTGGCCTGGGCAGTACCGTACTTCCAGGAATTCGACGGCGATAACCACTATGCCCGACCGATCGAGAATCTGCGCGCGTGCGTCGACCTGCTAACAGGTGACGTGGTGTCTGTGGTTGACGGTGATGCCGTCACGCTGCCGACAGAATCCGGAAGGTTCGACTCCGCGTCTGTGGGCCGTGAACGATCGGACCTCAGGCCTCTAGAAATTGTGCAACGCGATGGTCCGAGCTTTCAGTTGCGTGGACATGAAGTTGGCTGGCAAAACTGGGTCTTCCACGCCTCAATCCAACCGATCGAAGGCCTCGTCTTGCACAACATCCGTTATCGCGACGGCGAGCGCGAGCGACCCATCGTCTACCGAGCCGGGCTGTCAGAGATGGTCGTGCCTTACGGTGACCCTAGCGATGGCTTCTACTGGCGCAACTACTTGGACGCAGGCGAAGGTGGCCTCGGACGAGCGACGAATTCGCTGATGCTTGGCTGTGACTGTGTCGGCGAGGTGCGCTACCTAGACGCTGTTATGGCTGGCCCCACAGGGCAGCCTGATGTAGTCGCCAACGCCATCTGCATTCACGAAGAGGACTTCGGAATCCTTTGGAAGCACTATGACTGGATGACGAACCACACGGAAGTGCGCAGGTCTCGTCGCTTGGTTGTGTCTTCAATCGCCACCCTCGGGAATTACGACTACGGATTCTTCTGGTACTTCTACCTGGACGGGACGATCGAGTTCGAAATCAAGTTAACCGGAGTCATTCTTACCAAGGCACTTCCACCTGGCTCCGACGACCGCCACGCCAACCGAGTGACACCCAATCTCGCCGGACCGCACCACCAGCACCTGTTCTGCATTCGACTGGATTTTGCGATCGATGGCACAGACAACAGCGTCTATGAAGTCGACACCGTGGCGGCACCGCTTGGATCCGATAACCCGTACGCCGGCGCCATGGTGGTTCACGAGACTCTCATCGGTCGTGAGCGGGATGGCCGGCGGATGGTCGATCCGCTCAAAGGACGTTACTGGAAGATCGTGAACCCTCGAGTCCACAACCGGCTGGGCCAACCGGTCGCCTATAAGTTGATGCCGCACAACGGGCCGGTCCTTCTCCCCGGAGAGGAATCCAGTATTGGCCGTCGAGCTGAGTTCGCCCGATCGAGCTTGTGGGTTTCGCGCTTCGAGCCGGGCGAGCTTCGCGCAGCAGGAGACTATCCAAATCTGAATCCAGGGCCAATGGGACTGCCCGTCTGGACGGCAGCGGATCGCGACCTCGTCGAGGCCGACATCGTCCTATGGCACACGATAGGCACCTCTCACACGGTGCGACCCGAGGATTGGCCTGTCATGCCAGTGGAGTACATAGGCTTCACGTTGAAACCAGTGGGTTTCTTTGAGCGGAATCCAGCTATTGATGTGCCTGCGCCGGTGCATGACGTGGCGCGGCACGAACACCACGATCAGTGAGACTCTTTCCGCCTCGATGCTGGGCTTCCGAGGGCCCAACACACCGCGCGCTCTTGGCTGCCTCTGAAAATATCAGGAATCAGAGATATTTGGGCAGGACACAACGCGCCAAGAGTTCGAGTTGCTCCATCCCAGGGAGCTGGGGAAAGACAATTAGGGTGTCAAGCCCGGCGTCAGCATAGGCCGCCAGCTCCGAGGCGATCTTATCCGCCGGTCCGTGGTGAATGATCTCTTCTGGCTCCGCCCATAGCCGGCCGTAATAGCGGCGCAGGTAGTGCGCTGCGCCGTCGAGTGCCTGCTGGGCACTATTCCCAATTGCAACGTAGGCAAGCCCAGCAATCGTGGCGTTGGGCTTTGCGACAGCGGCAAATCCCGCGCGTACCTCTGCCACAGCTTCGGCTAGACCAGCACTGCCGCCCGCGCCGAATACAAAACCGTCGGCGACGCCTATTGCGCGCTGGATTGCCGTTGGCGAGAGCGCTCCGGCCCAGATCGGCGGCCCAGGCTCCTGGATCGGCGCAGGTCCGAGGACTCCATGCTCATGATCCGAGCTGCGTGCATTCGTCCAAACTTCTCGGATACGGTCCACTTGCCGCTCGAAACGGCCTGCACGACCCCGGAACTCGGCGCTGAAGACTTCGAAATCATCGGCTCGTCCGCCCTGGGCCACGCCCAGAATCAGTCGACCAGCAGAGATGCGGTCGACGACTGCCGACTGCTTTGCAACGAGGACCTCGTTGCGATTTGGAAGTTGCAAAATGGTCGTGGCCAGCTTGATCCTCTCTGTGACCGCCGCAGCGGCGGCAAGGGTGACGAGCGGCTCCCATGAGTCGTAGTTCGGCTTGTCGATCGTGGCCAGCAGCTCGAATCCGGCGTTCTCGGCACGCCGCGCCCAGTCGAGCAGGAGCTTGCGATCGAGCTGGTCGGCGAGCGTGTTCGGTAGGCCGATACCGAGCTTCACGATCGTGGCCTACCGGGCGGCATCGCCGCGAACAACATTCGCGCAACCAGCTCGCACCCTAAACCCCTCAGGGCTGCAGACCCGTCATGTTCTGCTCGTTGTCTGTCTAGCCGGTACGCTTTCCGCCTCAACCGATGCCTCGAGGGCCGTCGCCGGCACCGGTCGAGAGGTGAGCGCGAACCAAATGGCGAGTCCAGCACCTATCAGCGTCCACCCAATCGCAAAGTAAGGCACTTTGTTGAGTGGGTCAGGAGCGTTGTAGATCAGTCCGAATAGCGCCCCCGCTGAGAGTAGACCGGCCACGACCCCCGCGATCACGAGAGGAACGCGAGGCTCGAGCTTCCACAGGCCAATCACGCCGCTCACCGAGATGGTCAGGTACACGAGCAGGAACAGGAACGGTCCGAACGTAGCCAACCAGATCCACACCGGCAGATACTCAGGAAGCAGCACCGTTGGGTCGGATGTCGCGCGGGAGAGCAAGCCACCAGTGAAGTGTGTTACGAGGATGGTGATGCTGGAGATTAAGAAGATGAAGAGTGCTGCCGCGACTGGGGTGCCGCGCGTCGGATGGGTGCGAGCAAGGATGTGCGGGATTTGACGATCTCGCGCAAGCGAAAAGATGCCGCGGCTGGTGGCGGTCCAGGCTCCGATTCCGACCGCTAGCGCGTCGACGAGGACCAAGATCTGAATCGCGTCTGCGAGACCATTAGAACCGTACTTGGGATCGCCAGCCAGCACGACCAGCGGTGCGACACTACCGGCCCACTTGCCGGCGTCGAGACCGAACCCGACAGCCTGGGCGTAGGCGCAGATCACGTAGTAGAGTGCGCCGAGGCCGATTGCGAGAAACAGCGCTCGCGGAATCGCTCGCTTTGGATCCGCTGTCTCCTCGGCAAGGTTGGCGGCGGTTTCAAAGCCGATGAAGAGTGCCACCCCATAGATGACGCCGTAGAAAATGCCGGTCAGCCCGCCGGGGCTTGCCGAAGGATTGAACGGCTGCAGGCTAATAGATCCGCTTCTTGCGATCACGTAGATTGAGAATCCCAGCACGATGAGCGCCGAGAATCCAGCCAATACGAGTTGGGCGCGTGTCGAGAGGCGGACACCGTAGGAGACGATCGCGAGCATGAGGGCAGAAAGACCGAGCGAGATCAGCCACCAGTCAATGTGAACGCCATAGCTCGACGCGAGGAAATCAGACGCGATGCCGCCAGTAATCATTACGGTTCCTAAGGAAAAGCCCACCACTGCGGCGCCGTAGTAAACCCAGCCCGCAACGAAGCCGGCGCGACGCCCCACACCCTGCGAGACATAGTCGTAAAGCGCGCCACAGGCGGCAATGTGGCGCGCGTAGCGTGAGATGATCCAAGCCAAAGCGAGGGTGCCTGCGGCAGCCACGACAATCGCCAGGGGCGTCGTGACACCGGCTCCATGGCCACTGAATGAGGCCCCGACGATCAGTGGTATCAGCAAGGCAACCGAGAACACGGGGCCCATGAAGCCAATCGACTGAGCGACAACGTCGAATATTCGAAGTTGCGCCTTACCGAGCTGATCGTAGGTGCCGTGCTCCATCCAATCTCCTCCCCCTGTTCTTGAGGCCGTCTAAATCCAACCCAGCTTGTAACTACCTATCGGGAGTGATAAATCTACTCCGGCCCAGCGGAGCTGTCAAGGTGATCTCGAGCGGCGTCCAAATGGATATGGGTTCAAAGCTCAGCGGGAGCGGTAGAGGCCAGCCGAGCACGTGCTGGCGTCTTGCTAGCAGGTGGTGAAAGTGAGCTGCAACTGCTGGCCAGTGCGCGTGGCCAGCTTCGAGGGGTACCCCGCACGCCTTTCGCGTCAGGTCAACAAGGGGGGTGTGTTACGGCAGTTTGCAGGTGTGGCATGGCTTGTCTTAATCGTCTCCTCTGCCTCAGGAGCTATCATCCGCCACGACCTGTGGGGTTCATAAAGTAGGTCGTCGCCTCTTCCCCAAGAGCAAGCTGGCGCTAGCAGGGTCGTCGGTTACACAGATTCGCCGCTGTCGGCGATGGCCGCCCCGAAGAAGCGGAAGGCCCATTCCTCTGCAAACCTCCGCGAGCAGGCGAACCCGATCGGCACCTCGGGATACCTGCCTGCCAGCCGGCCAAGCATGTCGGCCAGCCAGGATCCTCGGCCGGGCTGGGTTCGTAACAGAGCCGGGTAGTCGCCTTTGACGACGACCGCCGATCGTCCAACCTCGGCCAGCCGCTGGAGCTGGAACGCGAGCGTCCCATCGGACAATGAAGTCGCCAGGTTCTCAAGCGTCTTGCGCTCGACCACCGCGGCGATGACAAGACCAGCTGGCACATGGCCAAGACTGGCAACTCCTACCTTCGCTCGGCCGCCTACAAAATGGCCGTGGTCGGAATCCAGCACAACCCGATCATCCGCGCTCACTACTTGCGCAAGCGAGCTCAGGGGCAAGAGCGCCATGAACGCCATCCGGTCACTGCATGTCAAAGGCTTTGGCCATCATCTGGGGCGTCTGGCGCTCAGGAGTCGACTTCGACCCCACCATCGGTGGTCCCAAGACTTGACAAGACCCTATTAAGGGGAGCCAATCTTGCATACAAATCGTGGTGTCGGCGGTCGACTGGTACGCCCGTACGACAACAGTCTGACAACAAGCTGACATCAGACGCGCGAGGACTGTGGATAGGTCAGTCAGCCGATGATCGGCGCTTAACGGCGCGAAAGCAATCTGATGGTCACTCCATCGTTGCCTTGTCTCTATTGCGGCGGCGCACGATCTCGTGTTCATGCTCGGCATCGAGTCCAAGTGCTGCGTACGCCGCGCGATAGCCGGCTAAGGCATCCGCTCGTGAGCGAGCGTCGTTTAGTGCGGTCCGGTCAATGCGGTCCGCGGTTTCCCGAATGAATTCCCAGTGGACAATGCTGCGCCGCACGGCGGCCACTTGATCCTCCGTGTAGGGGTACAGATCAAAGCCAACGAGTTCATCGTGCAATCCATAGTTGACATCCTGAAGAACTACCGCGAGCTCGAGCGTCTGCATGAAGAAGTTGGTGCCGACGACGTTGTCGTCGTCGAAAGTGCCCCACCCATCATTGCCATGCTGGTGGCCGAGTTTGCCGTTGGCGGATAGCAGGTCAGCATACTCGCCCAGGCATTCGCCATTCATGATCAGGTGCTGCCAATCCATGTTGACCAATAAGTGGTCGGTGGCGACGCCCCGCGCCTGGACCTGTTGAATAACGAACAGGGTCATTCCGATGCTTCGCATCAGGATCTTCATCGCCGGTTCGCTGTTCTTGTGCTCGAGCAAGATCTTGACTCCACGTTCGCGTGCGTGATCCGCTATCTCGGCGATTCCGTCGACGAATTTGGCCCAGGTCTCTGCGTACGAACGCTGAAAGAGATAGTTGTAGCCCTCTGACCCTGGCCAAATAATGAAGCCAGCTCCGACCTCGCCCGCCAGATCCACCCCGCGTTTGTTGGTTTCGATCGCTCTACGGCGCAACTGGTCGTCCGGGTTGATCAAGGAACCCAGGCGGTATGTCGGATCAGGGTGTAGCCCCGACGCGATCATGGCCACGCCCATCCCGTATTCATCTAGAGCAGAACGTACCCCCACGACGTTGGCTTCGTTGATCTCGCCGGGATAGTGGTATTCCAGGCCATCGACAAGGTCGTGCAATCCGTCTGCGACTCGCATTGTCCGGGCGATCATGTCCTCGTCACTCACCTCGGGGTGGTATCCGGGGGGAACGAACCTGGTCGCGTTCGGGCCGAAGGCCCAGATACCGACTGAATTCGCCAACCGTCTCATCTCACTACACCTCCTCGGTTAGTGCCCACGCCGGCCGACGCCTGTCCGTGGCGGTGCGCATGAGCTTCGCACGACAAGCTCCGGCCGCAGGTAATGGATCTCGCTGACAGCTTGTCTCTCACCGCGGATTATTCCGATTACTTCTTCGACCGCGCGCTTCGCTAGTCCGTCCAGCGGCTGCCGAACCGTGGTCAGCGGCGGCACACTGAATCGTGCAACGGGTATATCGTCGAAACCGACGATCGACATGTCATCAGGAACCTTCACGCCGGCTCGCAAAGCGCCGGACAGAGCTCCTAGCGCGACTTGGTCAGTCGCGCAGAGAATTGCGGTAGGCGGCTCGGGCAGATGCATTGTCCGCGCGAATGCCTCCTCTCCGGCGCCGATATCGTTCTCAGCCGCCTGGTGGTATCCATCGAGCATCACTAGGCCACGCTCAGCCACAAAGGCCATGAACGCTTCCCGACGCTCAGCAACATCGCCCAGCCAACCTCCATCGAAGTAACCGATCCTGCGGTGTCCGAGTTCCCATAGGTAATCGAGGGCCATCCGAACGCCCAGGCGGTTGTCCGTGTTGACGGTTGGTGTTCCAGGTGAGCGATGCCCTCCGCACAGCGTCACCACCGGGAGAGGGCCTTCGACCAGGTCGCTCCAGACATCCGTCGTATAGTGCAAGTCGCCGAGCAAGATGATCCCGTCGGTGTGACGTGTTTCCAGCAGTCCCGCAAGGGCCAATGCCTCGCGAGCGCTGCTGTGTGCGTGGCAAAGCACAAGGTTGTAACCATGGCGGCGGGCCTCGTCGGCAACCTCCTCAATCGCTCGGGCAAAGAACGGATCTGAGATCTCGCGAACGATCAGTCCCAGCAGCGCTGTCCCCGCACCGCGAAGGCCACGTGCGTGCGGATTAGGCCGATAACCCATGTTTCGTGCCGCATCGAGGACCCGTTGGCGTGTCTCGGCCGCAATCGGCACCCGACTATTGGCGCCGTTCAGTACCCGCGATACGGTGCTCTGCGAGACGCCGACGAAGCGAGCGATCTCCTTCATGCTCGCAGCCTTCCTTAATCCCACCAGTCTTCCGATCGGCCCGGTTTCGCTCACGCTTCCAGCCTCGTCCAACATCTGGCCGTGGCGTAGATGTCCGCTGAAAACGGCAACGGTCGACTTCGACTAGTCCGAGCCATCAACTCTGTGCAACATGTGCGTTAGCGAAGACTCGAACTCATCGCTCAGAGGCCTCAACTTCTGCTCATGAGAGACGTTTTCTGGATTTGCGATGGAGGCAGCGCCTTGCATTTTACGGACCCGGTTCCGGTGGACCAATCCCGTCCGATGCAAGGTTGGTCAATTCATGCATCACGGACGCTGCGCCAAGGTAGAACTCTGTGAAAACAGAATGGTATCGCTCGTACAGCTTCTTCCGACCTTCGTCAGGGCGGCTTACCTCAGGGCGCAACCTGATGAGGGAACATGCATCTGAGATGTTGGCGAACACTTGAGCAGCCACACCACCCAACAGGGCCGCTCCATACGCAGGACCCTCGTCGACCAGTGTCCGATAGACCGGCAGACCCATGATGTCCGCCTGCAGCTGACGCCACAGCTCGCTGCGTGCGCCGCCGCCGGTAGCTCGGATTTCGCGCACCTCCAACTCGGCGTTGAGGATCAGATCCAGGCAATCCTTCAAGCTGTGTGTGACGCCCTCCATCACCGCGCGCGTCATATGGGCGCTGGAGTGTCGTGCAGTCAGCCCGATGAATGCAGCGCGAGCGAACGGATCCAGGTGGGGCGTTCGCTCGCCGGACAAGTACGGAACGTAAATAAGACCCTCGGCGCCGGGCGGTATCTCGGAGGCTAGGGCGGCCAGCGACTCGAAGTCGCGCTCAGGAAACACTGTGTCACGCCACCACGCCAACGATCCTCCAGCCGCGAGAGTGACGCCAATCATGTAATAACGACCCGGGACCGCATGACAGAAGGAATGAAGTCTGCCTCCTGTCTGGATGCGCGACCCACTGTCAGCTAAGACGACTCCGCTGGTGCCGATGGAAACGCTGGCGGCCTGCGTGCCAACAATTCCCAGGCCAACCGCCGCTGCCGCGTTGTCACCGGCCCCGGCCGCAACGGGGATGCCGGCGTTTAGGCCGGTTTCAATGGCGGCGCTGGTGGTGACCACGCCCGACTGATCCGGGCTCTCGTAAACCCGTGGAAGCCACTGCCGCGGGATGCCCAAAGCATCCAGTATCTCCGCAGACCAATCGCGGCGCCGGATGTCGAGGAGCAAGGTCCCAGACGCATCAGAGGCGTCGGTTGCGTACTCTCCGGTCAGTCGGAGTCGAACGTAGTCCTTCGGCAATAGCAAGTGCTTCACTTGCGCATATGCCTCGGGCTCTTGGTCGCGCAGCCAGAGAAGCTTAGGTGCTTGAAATCCGGTCAGAGCTGGATTACCGGCGATCTCGAGCAACCGGTCTTCACCTACAGCCTCATTGATCGCCTGGCATTGCAGGGCGGTCCGCTGATCACTCCACAGGAGCGCGGGTCGGATCACACGGCTGTCCTCATCCAGAAACACCGCACCGTGCATCTGCCCGGTCAGACCGACTCCGAGGAACGGATGTTGAATCTTCGCCCGCAGGTGCCGAAGCACTCTGGCGCTTGCCTCCCACCATTTCTCGGGATCCTGTTCTGTCCATCCGGGTCTCGGCGTCGATAGTGGGTAATCGGCCGTCGCGACCGCCAGAACCTTGCCGGTTAAGTCGATGGCCAAAGCGCGGGCCCCATTGGTGCCCACATCGAGCCCGACGAGTGCTCCCTGGAGATTTGACCTAGTCACGGCGGCTTCGGTCGATCCGGTCCCGCCATGCCAAGGTTCGATGCTTATGCCCCAAGACGGACCTTGACAAGATGACAACGTATGCGCACAATCGTGTGCATTGTACCTCTTGTCACTACCGACAAGTAGTGATAAGCCGGACTTGGGCCAGGTGCGACCGTCTGGCCCGCCTAATAAGGGGTTACTCCGAATGAGAGATAGAGACCTTCGGCCACCGGACCGGCACCAAGCAACGTCGAAGTCCGTCGTCACTCTGGTCCTCGGCCTCGTCGTTGCGCTGGTGGCCGGCGCATGTTCAGGAGCGGGCGGCGGAGGTGGTGGAGGAGCGACCACGATCACGCTCGCGGCGGTCGACAACCCGTCGATGGCGGACCTGAAAAAGCTCCTTCCGGACTTCGAGAGCTCACACTCGAACATCAAGGTCAACATCGTGACCCTGCCCGAGGACCAGCTCCGGCAGCAGGTGACCCAGGACGTGGCGGCCAAGAGCGGGCGCTACGACCTGTTCACGATTGGCACGTACGAGGTCCCGCTGTGGGCCAAGAAGGGTTGGATTGAGAACCTCAGCCCGTTCATCGCCAAAGATTCGTCCTACGCGCCGGACGACCTGATCCCCGGCATCAGTGGGGCGCTCAGCTACAAGAACAATCTCTACGCGGTGCCCTTCTACGGTGAGTCCTCAATGCTGATGTACCGCAAGGACCTTCTCGCGGCCAAGGGCCAGACGATGCCGGATCATCCCACCTGGGACCAGGTGGCCACGATCGCGCAGGCGGTCAACACCCCGAGCCTGAGCGGAATCTGCCTGCGCGGACTTCCCGGCTGGGGCGAGCAGCTCGCTCCGCTCGACACAGTCGTCAACACGTTCGGCGGACGCTGGTTTGACGAGAAGTGGAACGCCCAGCTGAACACGCCGCAGTGGAAGGCAGCGGTGACCTTCTACACGACCCTGCTCAAGAACGCAGGCGAGCCGGGGGCCGGCAACGCCGGATTCACCGAGTGCCTCAACGCCTACAACAGCGGCAAGGTCGCGATGTGGTACGACGCCACCGTGGCAGCGAGCTTCTTCACCGGCGACGCGGCGAAGAACTCGGGCTACGCCTACGCTCCGACCAAGGTCAAGGACTGGTCGGGTTGGCTGTGGGCATGGGCGCTTGGTATGCCTTCCACCAGCACGAAGAAGGACGCCGCGTGGGCCTTCGCCGACTGGGCCACCAACAAGGACTACGCCAAGCTGGTCGGGACCAAGTTGGGCTGGGCCCGCGTCTCTCCCGGAACCCGCACCTCGACCTACGCGATCCCCGAGTATCAGCAGGCGGCCGGGGCCTTCGCCAAGGTGACTCTGGACTCAATCGCACACGCGGACGTGAATCACCCGACTGTGGATCCCGTCCCCTACGTCGGCGTCCAGTACGTCGACATCGACGAGTTCCAGCAGCTTGGCGACCAGGTTTCTCAAGAGTTCGCCAAGGTGATCTCGGGCGGCCAAACAGTCGATCAGGCACTGGCGAAAGCGCAGGCGCTCGCACAGGCCGTCGGCAAGATCTACCAGTAGCAGTCAGCAGCCTCGAATGAGCGCTGTCGCGGAGATGGGAGGCGCGCGGGTAAGATCCGCCGCCTCCCTCGCTCGGCGGGATGCCTGGCTGCGGCGGCTGCCGCTGCTCCCAGCATTCGTCTACGTCATCCTCGTGACTCAGATCCCGTTTGCCTTGACGGTCTACTACAGCTTCTTCTCGTGGAACCTGCTCAAAGACAACAGCTTTAAGTTCGCCGGGCTCGCCAACTATTCGAGGCTCCTGACCGACGAGAGCATCCGGACCGCGGTGCTCAACACGGTGGTTCTGACGATCTCGGTCATCGCGATCTCGGTCATTCTCGGCCTGGCGGTTGCCTCGCTGCTGAACTCAGAAGTCTTCGGGAAAGGCCTGATGCGGACGCTGATGATCGCGCCCTTTCTCATCATGCCTACGGCTGGCGCGCTGATCTGGAAGGACACGCTCCTCAACCCATTGTTCGGCCTTTTGCCTTACGTGTTGACCCCATTCGGTCTCGGTCGTGTGGACTGGATCAATCAGCACCCCATGGCGGCGGTTGTAACGGTTGAGGTCTGGCGTTGGACGCCGTTCATGATGCTGATCATCCTCGCCGGATTGCAGTCGCAAAACCCCGAGGTCCTGGAGGCGGCGAAGGTCGATGGAGCGAATGCATTTCAGGCTTTTCGCCGCATCACGCTGCCATTGGTCCGGCCTTTCATCGAGCTGGGCGCGCTGCTCGGATCGCTTTTCGTCGTGCAGACCTTTGATTCGATCTTCATGCTGACCTATGGCGGTCCCGGCGAGGACACGACCAACATTCCGTTCTTGCTCTATCTGGTGGCCTTCCAGGGTTTCAACATCGGACAAGCCTCCGCGATCGGAGTGGTTGCAGTGATCCTCACCACGATCATCGCGACCGTCGCGCTGCGCACGCTGTTCTCCATCTTCCAGGTGGAGGCCAGGCGATGAGCGCCAATGCGATGCGCGCCAACGCTCGCCGCGGCAGCTTCCCGACTTCGAAGGTCTTGTGGACGGTGGTCGGTTGGCTGGTGGTGTTCGTCTTCTTCTTTCCCGTCCTTTGGATGTGGCTCGAGGCATTGAAGACAGAACCGCAGGCCGCCAGCTCCCCGCCGACGATCTTTTTCGTGCCGACCCTGGCGGAATTCCAGGAAGTGATGTCTGGAGACTTCCCGCCGTTCTTCATCAACTCGGCCATCGCCAGCCTCGGTTCGACGTTCTTGGTCCTGGTCCTCGGGCTGCCTGCGGCTTACGCGCTGGCGATCCGGCCGGTCAAGCGCACGCAGGACGTGCTGTTCTTCTTCATCTCGACCCGATTCCTGCCTTTCGCGGCCAGCCTCGTGCCGCTCTATCTGCTGGCCCGCGACCTGCACCTGCTGGACAACATCTTTGCCCTGGCCGCCATCTACACCACGATCAACCTGCCGCTCGGGGTCTGGCTCCTGCGCTCGTTCCTCCTCGAGATCCCCCATGACCTCTTTGAAGCCGCGCGTGTCGACGGAGCGGGATTCTTGACCGAGCTCGTACGCATCGTTATACCGCTGATCGCCCCTGGAATCGCAGCCACGTCGTTGATCTGCCTGATCTTCACCTGGAACGAGTTCTTCTACGCCGTCAACTTCACCTCTTCAACCGCGGCTACCGCGCCGCTCTTCCTGGTCAGCTTCATCAGCGGCCGTGGCCTGTTTTACGCGAAGCTCGCCGCCGCCGCCACGCTGGCCAGCCTTCCCGTCCTCCTGGCGGGCTGGATCGCGCAGAAGCAGCTCATTCGTGGACTTACGATGGGCGCCGTCAAATGAAAGCGGTCGTGATCGAAAAGCCGAACAGCATGTCGGTGAAACGCATCGAAGATCCGACGCCGGGCGCCGGCGAGGCGGTCATCAAGGTCGAGGCGTGCGGCATCTGCGGCACGGACATCCACGTCCTACGCGGCGAGTTCGCCCCGACTCGCTACCCCATCGTCCCTGGCCACGAGTTCTGTGGCGAGGTCGTCGCGATCGGTGCCGACGTGAGCAACGTGAAAGCAGGCGACTTCGTGGCGGTCGATCCGTCCCTCTACTGCGGCCATTGCCGGCAATGCCGCGCCGGCCGCTTCAATCTCTGCGAGAACTGGAACGCGATTGGCGTTGGCTCCGCCAATGGCGCCTGCGCGGAGTTCGTCAGCGTCCCGTCTGCGAATGCGTTCCAGTTGCCCGCAGGGATGCCTCGTCACTGGGGCGCCTTGGTCGAGCCTCTCTCTTGCGCTGTCCACGGCTTGGACCAGATCGACCTCAAGTTAGCCGGCTCTTACCTTATTTATGGGGCGGGCACGATGGGGCTCTTGCTGGCTCAGCTGGCGAAGGACAGCGGGGCCAGCCAAGTGGACATGGTCGAGCGGAATCCCGCGCGACATGCACTTGCCAAACGGTTGGCTGCCGACCGCGTCGCCATTTCCGCGGCCGAGCTTGAAAAACCTGAGGGCTGGGACATGGTGATCGATGCCACTGGAGTGGTGGCCGCAATAGAAGACGGCATACGGAGGGTCGCCCGCGGCGGCACTTTCTTGATGTTCGGGGTAGCCGCGGCAGACGCGACCGCTACCATCTCACCGTTTCGGGTCTATAACGACGAGATCAAGATCATCGGCTCGATGGCCGTCCTCCACAGTTTCGAGCGGGCGCTCTCGTTGCTCACGAAGGGCGTCATTGACAGTGAGGCGATGATCACGAATCGATTTCAGTTCGATGACTACATGAAAGCGATCGACACCTTCCGCTCCGGAAGCGGGCTCAAGGTGCAGGTCGGACCATGATGAGCCATAGGTAGGAAGAGATGGCATCAGTCACATTCAACCACGTCGTCAAGCGCTACAACGCGGACCTCACAGTAGTCAAAACTTCAACGTCGAGATCAAGGACAAGGAGTTCATGGTCCTGGTCGGGCCCTCTGGCTGCGGCAGGTCGACTGCGCTGCGCATGCTGGCCGGGCTCGAAGCGATCACCGAAGGCCAATCTTGATCGGCGATTCCGTCATCAACAACGTCGCCGCTAAAGACCGCGACATCGCCATGGTGTTCCAGTCCTACGCGCTCTACCCACACATGAGCGTCTTCGACAACATGGCGTTCCCGCTGCAGATGCAGCACATGAAGAAGTCGGAGATTGACAAGCGCGTTCGTAACGCGTCACGCATTCTTGGTCTCGACAACTTCCTGAGCCGCAAGCCGCGGGCACTGTCGGGCGGGCAGCGCCCGCGCGTTGCCCTTTGCCGCGCCACCGTGCGCAGCCCCACGGTCATCCTCCTCGACGAGCCTCGGTCCAACCTCGACGCCAAGCTGCGCGGCCGGACACGTGTGGAGCTGCAGAAGCTGCACCGCGACCTGCAGACCACGTTCATCTACGTCATGCACCACGTCACCGCCCGAGTCGATCCGCGCATCAAGGTGGCGCCGGGCGAAAAGATCCGGTTGGGGCTGGACTCCCGCGGCATGCACCTGTTCGACAACGAGACCGAACAGGCGCTGTTGTAGTTAGACCTCGTTTCTGAAGTCCTCTCAGACGCTCGCTCAATCGGGTGCTCAGGCAGCGGTGAGGAACAGTCTCAGGGTCGCGCTCCTCACTCGCGAGTATCCACCCGAGGTCCACGGGGGCGTCGGCACTCATGCCACACGGAGTCAAGCCCCACTTGTCCGCGAGTTTCTCGACGCCCGATTCGCCGCGCTTGAGGCAGAAGTGCTGAGCACACGTGAGGTCTGTGAACTGGCAACGCCCGGCGGCTTGTACTATCTGGAACCTGGTAGGAGGGTACGGCCAAAAACTTCGCAATCCTCGGCCGACATATGCGTCCCTAGGCCGGCCGCCGATTCACGATGCGGGGTGGAAGCTCGCGATACTGTCAAACGTCGACCGAGATCTGATCGCCG
>WNEZ01000429.1_pt1 | contig 34045 bp, 27 predicted proteins | sample 5400521 | NCBI WGS metagenome assembly WNEZ01 (sample SAMN13153339, study PRJNA577476) | soil metagenome | isolation source: 120 cm saprolite under Douglas fir tree site 2 hole 1 replicate 1 | place: USA:California | collected 2015-04-18 | reverse complement strand
GACGCGACCAGCCTCACCGAGGCGGGCTACGTGGGCGAGGACGTCGAGAACATCCTGCTGCGTCTCATCCAGGCTGCCGACTTCGACATCAGCCGCGCCGAGCGCGGGATCATCTACATCGACGAGATCGACAAGATCGCCCGCAAGTCCGACAACCCGTCGATCACGCGAGACGTCAGCGGTGAGGGTGTCCAGCAGGCGCTGCTGAAGATCCTGGAGGGCACCGTCGCCAACGTCCCGCCCCAGGGCGGGCGCAAGCACCCGCACCAGGATTTCATCCAGATCAACACCACCAACATCCTTTTCATCTGCGGCGGCGCATTCGACGGGCTGGAGAAGGTCGTCGAGCAGCGCATCGGCCGCCGCGCGATCGGTTTCGGCGCCCCGCACACGAAGATCGAGCGCAAAGCGATCTCGGAGACCCTCAAGCACATGCAGCCGCAGGACCTCCTGAAGTACGGCTTCATCCCCGAGTTCATCGGGCGCCTGCCGATCATCGTGACCCTGCACCACCTCGACCAGCAGGACATCGTCCGCATCCTCACCGAGCCCAAGAACGCGCTCGTCAAGCAGTACCAGAAGTTCTTCACGCTCGACAACGTCGAGCTGGTCTTCCAGAAGGGAAGTCTCGATGCGATCGCGGAGCTGGCGCTTCTGCGCGGCACCGGAGCGCGAGCGCTGAAGTCCATCATCGAGGAGGCGCTCCTCAACTCCATGTTTGAGATCCCTTCGCGTCCCGAGATCAAGCGATGTCTGATCTCCGAGCGCTCGATTCGCGAGGCGTTGGAGCCCGAGTTCGAGCTCAGCGAAGATGGCGACGGCCCGGCCCGCCTCGTCGGAGAGTCGGCCTGAGAATTTAGGCCGCAACAAAGCGATAGCGCACCGCTGACGCCAGACGCGCCCATCGCAGGTGGCTGAAGGGCGCGGCTGACGAGCGGACTGGGGGTAACGTTCGCGCGTGGTCGATCTTCGCGGCAAGACCGTCCTCCTCACCGGCGCCTCGACTGGACTGGGCCCTTACATCGCCCGGCGGCTGCATCGCGAGGGCGCCAAGTTTGTGCTCTCCGCCCGCAACGAAGAAGCGCTGAACAAGCTGGCGCAGGAGCTCGGCGATGCTCGCGTAGTCGTGGCCGACCTGTCCCAGCCGGGCGAGCCCGAGCGGCTGGCGAAAGAAGCCGGCGAGGTGCACATCCTCGTCTCCAACGCAGGCGTGCCGGCGAGTGGGCGACTGGTTACGTTCAAGATCGCGCAGCTCGACAGGGCGATCGCCGTCAACCTCCGGGCCGGCATCGTCCTGGCTCGCGAGCTCGCCCCAGCGATGATCGAGCGCAAAGAGGGGCACATGGTGTTCATGGCTTCGGTGGCGGGCAAGGTGCCTTCGCCAGGTTTCACGGTTTACAACGCGACCAAGTTCGGGATCCGCGGATTCGCCCTCGCCTTGCGAGAAGAGCTGTGGGGAACCGGGGTCGGGGTGTCGGCGATATCGCCCACGTTCGTCAGCGAGGCGGGCATGTGGGCCGAGACGGGCCTCAAGGCCAATCCTATCGCCGCCGAGGTGAGGCCGGAACAAGTGGCTGAAGCGGTGCTGACCGCCATCACGAAGAACAAGGCTGATATCGATGTGATGCGGCTGCCGCTGCGGGTGAGCCTGAAGCTGATGGCTGTGGCGCCGAACCTTTTCATGGCTATGGCCCGCTCCTCGCGCTCGTCTCGCTCCTCAGACGCCGCCGGCGACCGGCAGAACAACAAGCGCTAGGCGCTAACATGGGAGTCACCATGCGCCGCTACGTACCCGTATCTGTACGCAAGCCGGCGCTGTCGCGCTAAGCGACCTCGCGCCGGCGCCTTTTGACCTCCGCCCTTAGACCAACCACGCCCACATGAGCAAAGCCATGACCGAGATGCCGAAGTCCTACGACCACCAGGCCACCGAGGCCGGCTGGTACGCGCGCTGGGAGAGCGCCGGCCTGTTCACGGCGAACGCAGAGAGCCCGAAACCGAAGTACACGATCTGCCTGCCGCCTCCGAACGTGACCGGCGAGCTGCACATGGGCCACGCACTCAACGGCACGGTGCAGGACATCTGGGCGCGGTATCGGCGCATGACCGGGTATGAGGTGCTCTTCCTCCCGGGCACCGATCACGCGGCGATCGCGACCCAGAACGTGATCGAGAAGCAGCTGGCCAAGGAGGGCACGAGCAAGGAGGAGATCGGCCGGGACGCGTTCGCTGAGCTGGTCGACGAGTGGTACCGAACGGTGGGCGCGACCATCGTCAAGCAGTACCGCGTCCTCGGCGCGTCTTTGGACTGGACGCGTCTGCGCTTCACGATGGACGAGCGATACGTGAGGTCGGTCGCCGCCGCCTTCGTCGCGCTGTATGACCGGGGTTGGATCTATCGAGCCCCGCGCATCGTGAACTGGTGCCCGCACGACCAGTCGGCCATCTCGGATCTCGAGGTGAAGTGGCAGGAGCATCACGACACCCTCTACTACATCCGCTATCCGATAGACGACGGCGGCGAGGTCGTGATCGCGACCGTCCGGCCCGAGACGATGCTGGCCGACACCGCGGTGGCGGTCAACCCGACGGACGAGCGCTATCGATCGTTCGTCGGCAAGACGGCCACGCTGCCCCTGGTCGGAAGAAAACTCCCGATCCTCGCCGACGAGGCTGTGGAAAAGGATTTCGGCACCGGAGCCCTGAAGGTCACGCCCGGCCACGACGCCATGGACTACGACATCGGACAGCGGCATGGGCTCGAGGTGATCAACGCCATGCACCCGGACGGGCGGATGAACGTCCCCGGTCTTCCTTACGACGGCCTGCCCGCGCTCGAGGCGAGAAAGCTCGTCGTTCGCGATCTGAAGGCTCAAGGCTTCCTGGTCAAGGAGGAGCCGTACACGCACGAGGTCGGCCATTGCGACCGATGCGATGCGGTGATCGAGCCGCTGATCAGCGAGCAATGGTGGCTGCGCATGGACAAGATGCGCGACAAGGCCATCGCCGCCAGCGAGGCCGGCAAGGTGCGATGGCACCCGGAGCGCTACGAGCGGATGTACCTCGACTGGATGCGTGGGCTGCGGGACTGGAACATCAGCCGCCAGCTGTGGCTCGGCCATCGCGTTCCAGTGTTCAAATGCGAGAACGGGCACATGACCGCGAGCGTCGATGCTCCGCCGCGGTGTCCCCAATGCGGCAGCACGCGGCTCGAGCAGGACACCGACGTCCTCGACACCTGGTTCTCGTCGGCGCTATGGCCGTTCGCCACGCTCGGCTGGCCCGACGAGACGGAGGATCTTCGAGCGTTCTATCCGACCGACATGAACTGCACGGCGCGAGAAATCATCTTTCTCTGGGTCAGCCGGATGATCATGACCGGCCTCGAGTTCATGGGCGAGGTGCCGTTTTCGGACGTGGCGATTCACTGCCAGGTCCAGGCCGCGGATGGGCGGCGCATGTCGAAATCGCTCGGCACGGGCATCGACCCGCGCGTCCTCGTCGACAAATACGGTGCCGACGCGCTGCGTGCGTGGGGTGCATCGGTCGCCATGTCAAGCCAGGACGTGCGCTATGACGAATCGCGGATCGAGGGCTATCGCCGGTTCTGCAACAAGCTCTGGAACGCAACCCGCCTGGTGCTCGCCAGCGTCGGCGAAAAGGCCGTGCCACCTGTGCCGGAGCCGGATGACGTGGAGGTCATCGAAGACCGCTGGATTCTTTCGCGACTCGGCGGGGCATCAACGGACATCACTCGCGGCATCGAGGAGTTCAGTTTCCAGAACTCGATGGGCGCCGGCTACACGTTTGCGTGGAACGAGTTCTGCGACTGGTGGCTCGAGGCAGCCAAGGATCGGCTTCGCGACGGCGATCCGGCGGCGCTGGGCATCGCGGTGTTCTGCCTCGACAACCTGTTCCGCCTCCTCCACCCGTTCATGCCTTTCGTAACAGAGGAGCTCTGGAGCCGCATGCCAGGTCACGGCGACTTCCTCATGCGCACGAGGTGGCCGGCAGACCTCACGAGGTACGGCGATGGGCAGGCCGAGTTCGAGTTCGAGAGCTTGAGGCAGGCCGTCGAAGAGATCCGCTCCTATCGCAAGACGGTGCCGGGCGCACCCATGAAGGGCGGCGCGGTCAAGCTGTCCGAGCCGGCCGAGGCAGACTGGGTGCGGGTCCTTTCAGTGCTCGGCAACGTGGCGGTCGTCGACGAGCTGCCGCCGGGGAAGGCGTATGGCCTTACGGAAGGCAGCATCGTGTTTCCGACGGCGGCCGCGGCCGACCCCGCCGTCATCGCCAAGAAAAAAGCCGACCTGCAGAAAGAGCTCGATCGGGTGCAGGCGAAGCTCGACAATCCAGAGTTCCGCGCGAAGGCGCCCGAGGCGGTGATCGCGGAGCAAGAGGCACGCGCGGAGGAGCTCAGGGCGGCAATCGACCGTCTCGAATAGAGCGTCTACCCTTAGCGGGCGCATGCCCTCCATCGCTCTCCTTGCGCCTGTCGTCATACCGCTTGCCACCGCCGGCGCCGTCGCGCTTTGCGGGGTGGCGGGTTGGAAGATCGATCGCATCGTGCTCGGAGTCGGGTCGTGGGGAGCGATCCTCGTCCTCATCGCCCTTTGGGCGCCGGTGCGAGCCACCCAGGAGGTGAGCCTCGGGCAGTTGGGCTTCGGCGCGCCCCTGCATCTGCGTCTCGATGCGGTGGGGTTTGCGTTCGCGCTAATGGTCATGGTGCCGGCGGCCGTCCTTCTCACAATGCAGCCGCGCGCGTGGCAGGAGGGCACCGTGGCGGCCCTCGGCCTGGCGGCCGCGGTGCTGGCGGTGGAGGCCGGCGGGGTCTTGTTGACCGCGCTGGCGGGGGGTGCCGCGGCGACGCTCGCCGTGGTCCAGCTCGATGTCGAGGACCCTCGGGCGTCCCGCCCGCCGTGGGGATTGCTCCTCGCGGCATGGCTCGCCCTGAGCTGGGTCGGGACCATCCTCCAGGTCCGAGGCGGCACCGCCGACTACGGCGCGGTGCCGGTCTCTGCCCTCACGGTTCCGGTCTTCATGGTGCTGGCCGTGGCGGCGCTCACAGCTTCGGGCCTTTTCCCGTGGCGCGGTTGGGCCTCGCAGCTGTGGGGGCGGCCCGCGCTTCGCGCCGCCGGCATGTCGGTCGCCACGCTTTATCCGCTGGGCTTCTACCTCCTCGTACGGGCATACGACATGGGCGACGGCCACTATCCGCAGTTCTGGCTGCAGGCGCTCCTGGCCGCGCTCGGGGTGCTCGTTGCATTCGGCGCCGCCGCGCGTGCCCAGGCCGCAACCACTCGTCGCGAGTATCTCGGCGAGGTGATCCCCGGCCTGGGTGGTTTCGCGCTCATGGGCATCAGCCTCGGAACGCCACTCGGCCTGGTCGCGGGTCTGACGACCCTGGTTGTCGCAGCAGTGCTGGCGGCGTGTCTCCCACTACTGCCGGACCGAGCCGGCACCGCGTCGCTGGTAGCGATTGCAGCCGCCGCCGGGCTGCCGCCCGGACTCGCTTTCGGGGTGCGCGTGATTGGGCTCGAGGCTACGTTCGAGGCCGGCAACCTCCTGGGCCTACTCGGCATCGCGGGAGCCGCGACGTGGATCGTGTCGATCATCGGGGCGGCCCGTGCCATCGGCCTGCCCGCGGGCCGCGGTCACCCGGCGAGCGAGACCGCGCCTCGGGTCGCGATGGGACTGGCGGCGGCCACCGTGGTCGCGGGTCCAGCCCTCGGCCTCGTCCTGGCGACCTTGGCGATGCCTGCGCTGAACGATGTGATGCCGGCCGGGACCGGCGTCCCGGCGGCCGGGGTGGGGTCAGTCGTAACGGTTTCGACCGTCCTACCGGCTCTGGCGCTGTTCACACCCGTGCTGCTTCTCGCTGTGCTCGCTTACATCGGCGCGGGCCCTCCGTCGGTGCGCGTGCAGGCGCGCCCTGCGCTGTTCCCCCTGCCCGCCACCGAGCTGTTCGGTCGCATCCGCGCGCAGCTGCGCGCCGCCACCATCCCCGATCAGTACCGCTCGCTGGTCGACCTGCGCGCGCTGGAGGCGGCCGCGACCGGAGGTGGCCCGCTGCTGTGGCTGGCGGCGCTGATCGCCCTGGCCTTCGCGGTCACGCGCTGACGACCTTGTGGCCGAGACCTTTGTGACTGCCGCAGGCGCCTTTGCAGCCTGGGCGGGGGCTTCGGTCATAGTCCTGGCCGACGGCCGGCGCGGCCTGGCCGCCGGCGTCGGCCTGGTCGCCCTCGGGTTCACCGTGCTGGCATGGACGAACGGCCACTGGCTCGAGGGCGCCATCCTGCTCGCGGGCGGGGCCGTTTCTGTTTTCGAGCTTGTGCGCGCCGGCCCCCAGGAATGGGGATTGATGCCACCAGGCTCAACACCCAGGCTGATACTGGCCCTCGTCGGGGGCATCCTTTCGCTCTGGGTGGCCGCATCGGTCACGACTGGGGCTGGCGCATCGCTGCGGTTTGCGTCACTGGCCGTGCTCGGACTCATGGCGGGCCGCCTGCTGCAAGGTCAGCGCGCCGTCGCCGTGCTCACCGCCGCCGCCGGCCTCGCCCTGGCCCTGGCCGGCGCCTCTGGACTGGCGCCGAATGGCGCAGGGTTGGCGCCCTATCTCGTCGGGGCGCTGACAGCGGCCGGCGCTTTGCTGCTCCCAGCCGCGGAGCCACGTGGAGCCTGAGCTCGCGGTCGTGCTGCCTGCGACGGGCGCGCTGTTCACCGCCGTACTACGTCCGCGGCCCCGCGCGGCGCTCATCGCCGGCGGACTGCTCGGGGCCGCGGGCCTCGCTGCCATCGTCCTGTCCGAGCCCGGCGTTTCTTCTGATCAGCTCAGCCTCGGCCTGTCCATCTCACCAATGAGCAGAGCGGTCCTGCTGGCTGCGGCCGCATCGCTCGCGCTCGTGGTCACGTTTCCGCCGCAGCGAGCTGACCGCGCTGTCCTGTTGACGTGGGGCCTGGCCGGCATCGCGGGCATGGCTGCCATCGCGGCAGCGCCGAGTCTAGACATCGTCATTCTCGTGACGCTTGCGGTCGCTCTGCTCCAGGCGGCAGTCGCGGGTCAGCGCGCGTTCGCGGCTCGCCTCCGGGCACCGGCGCTCGCTGTTGCGCTACTTGGCGCGGGCCTGGTCTTCGCGCGAATCGATGGAGGGCCGCTGCTGGCCAAGTTCGCTGCAGTCGGACTCGTCGCGGGCCTGGCCGCGGCGGTGGGCATGCTGCCGTACATCCACGAGTTCGACGCCGACGAGGTGACGGCCGCATCACCCATCGCATGGATCGCATTCATCGGGCCGATCCTCGGCCTCGAGATCGTCATACGCGCGAGAGACCTCATCCCCTCGGCCGCCGCGGCCTTCGGCGCCATGCTGGTCGGACTCGGCCTTCTCAACATCCTGTGGGGAAGCCTTGCCTCCTGGTTTTCCGAAAAAGGCGCGTCCGCATGGCATTTCTCATTCATGGCGGACTGGGGTCTGTTGATGTGCGCATTCGGCGTGCAGGTGGCTGACGGGCAGGCGGCGGCGGTGCTCGTGATGTACGGCATCCTTATCAGCCGGCTGCCCCTGTACCTCTGGTCGCGCCAATCAATGCGCGAGAAGGTTCAGACCGACAGGCCTATCAACCTGTTGGCGGCAGCGATGCTGGCGGGGTCGGCCCCCTTCGCCGGATTCGCGGCGAGGGTCCTGCTGCTCCGCGGGGCCACGCAGCTCTACTGGCCGCTCGCGCTGGTGATCGCCATCGGGCTCCTGCTCTGGCTGCCGCCGTCGCTGCGGCTCGGCCGAAGCCTCGGGCTGCCGAAAGGGCGGCAGGCGGTCGGGGCTGGGATCGCACTTACGCTGAGCGTCGCGATCGGACTGTATCCACAGCCGATCCTTTCCCTCGCCGGGCTATGAGCACTTTCGCGGGGACCCCTTAAATGACCCAATTCCTGGCCCAGCTCGGCACCCACATCGCGGCCCTGCTGCTGTATCCCGGTCTCGTCACCATGGCCGTCTTCGGCAGCACGGCCGAAAGCATCTGGGTGCGCGTTTCAGAGAAGCGCTGGGTGCCACCGGAGCTTCCGTGGCACCGACCCTCGGCGGTGCTGGCCACGGTCGCCCTCTCGTCGTTGCTTGCATCCGTTCAGCTGTCCGCGCCGTTCAACCCAGTGCCTTCAGACGAGCGCAACCTGATCGTGGCCGCGATCGCCCTGGGGCTCACCGTGTGGGCCGAGCTTGCGCTCGGCGTCGAGCTGTTCAGCGAACCGGGCTTGCTCCTGGTCGTTCAATGCTGCTGGCTCGTCGCGGTGCTGGGTCCCGCGGTCGAGCCGCAAAGCCTGCGTCCGCAGGTGCTCGGCGCAGTGCTCGTCCCGTCGCTGCTTCCACTCAAGGTCGCAAGCGGAGCCCTCTACCTGCTGTGCCTGCCCGCTTTGCTGAAACTCTGGCCGCTGCCGAGGCCTGGGGAGAGGCGCGCGCGCCTGCGTCTCGACGCCATGCGCGTGCTGTGCTGGTGGCCGTACTGCGGTCTGTTCGCGACGCTCTACTTTCCGCCCGCGGCGGCCGATCCGCTCGGCGTCGCGCGCTTCCTGGGACTGAGCCTGGCGGCGGGCGCGTTCTGCGTGCTCGCGGGTTGGTTTCTGGGCCGGCGCGGAGCCGAGCCGGCGCGCGGCGTGTACCGGAAGGCGATCGCGCCATTCGCCGGACTCGTGCTGGCGCTGGTGGTGCTGACTTCGCTCTTTCTTCGGTGATGCTCCGGCGCCCGCTGCTGGTCCAACCGCGGCCGCTCCTGTCCGGTAATATCTCCGTTCGTGCCCAAGCCTGATGCATCGCTGTCTGCCGTCATCGTCAGCGGCGGCAAGCAGTACCGCGTAGCGCCGGGAGACAAGGTCCTGGTCGACCGCCTCGCCGCCGAGCCCGGCTCGTCGGTGAAGCTGGATCGCGTGCTCCTCGTCCGCGACGGCTCCGACATCAATGTCGGCGCGCCCGCGATCTCCGGCATGGTGGTTGACGCCAAGGTCCTGGCCCACAGCCGCGGACCGCGGATCGAAACGCTGAGGTACAAGTCCAAGAAGCGCGTGCGCGTGCATCGCGGCGGCCGGGCGGACTACACGGCCCTCGAGATCCTCGCGGTCGGCGGGCTGACTGTCGCGACCGGCACGGAGGTCGAGGCCGAAACCGAGACCAAGACTTCGAAGCGGAAGGCGTCATCGAAGCGCAGCGCCAAGGTCCCCGAGCCGAAGGCCGAGGTCGTCGCTGAGGCTGAGACCAAAACCGAGACCAAGGCGGAGGCAGAGAAGCCGAAGCGCGGGGCCCGCAAGAAGCAGGCCACAGAACCGGAGACTGAGTAGATAGATGGCACACAAGAAAGGCGGCGGCTCCTCCCGCAATGGACGCGACTCCAACCCTCAGATGCTGGGCGTGAAGATCTACGCCGGGCAGGCTGTCGATGCAGGCGCGATCCTCGTCCGCCAGCGCGGAACGCGGATCGCCCCAGGCACCGGCGTCGGGCTGGGCCGCGACCACACCCTGTTCGCACTCGTGCCGGGCCAGGTTCGATACGAGCGGGTGGGCAAGGACGGCCGGCGCGTCAGCATCGTCGCGCAGTAAACCAAGCAGCCGCCATCGCGCGTTCGTCGATTCGGCGCGGGCGGTCCTGCGCGCCGGGCATGGCGGCCGCGGGTCGTCCTCCTTCCGCCACGAACCCTTCGTCCCCCGCGGCGGTCCTGATGGCGGCGACGGCGGCCACGGCGGTTCGATCGTTCTGAAGGCGACCACCCAGCTCACCGACCTGTCCCTCTACAAGCGCAGGTCGCGCTGGCAGGCCGAACCCGGCGCCGACGGCGCCGGCGGACGCAAGACCGGCCGCACGGGCGCCGACCTCGTGCTCGAAGTGCCGGTGGGTACGCTCGTGCTCGACCCCGAGGGCGGCTTGATCGCCGACCTTGCCCACCCGGGCGCCAGCGCTGTGGTGGCGCGCGGCGGCGCCGGCGGTCGCGGCAACGTGCACTTCAAGAGTTCGAGGCGGCGCGCGCCCGACTATTCCGAGCCCGGGCTGAAAGGCGAGGAGGTCGCTGTCACGCTCGACCTGAAGCTGATCGCGGACGTCGGCCTCGTGGGGGCGCCCAATGCGGGCAAGTCATCCCTGCTATCCGCGCTGACGGCTGCGCGGCCGCAGGTGGCGAACTACCCGTTCACCACCCTCGATCCCGCGCTGGGCGTGGCCGAATCCGCGGGTGGCCGTTTCGTGATCGCCGAAATCCCGGGACTGGTGGAAGGCGCGTCGCGCGGCGCCGGGTTGGGCCACCGCTTCCTTCGCCACGCCGAACGCACGCGCGTCCTCGTCTACGTCGTCGACGGATCGTCGGCCGATCCGTGGAAGGACGTGGGGGCGGTGATGGCGGAGGTCGAGAGTTTCTCGCCCGAGCTTGCGCTTCGCCCGCACATCACAGTCGTCAACAAGCTCGACCTGCAAGAGACCCAGGAGCTCCGCAAGCGTTCGCGGCGCAAGGGGGTCCTCTTCGTTTCGGCGTTGAGCGGAGCCGGCTTGCCTGAGCTCACTGCTGCAATGGTGAGCGCGATCGCGCATGCGCCGGAGCCGAGGACGCCGGCCCGGCCGGCGACGATCAAGCTCCCGGTCACGGGCCCCAACCTGGTTGTCGAACGCAAAGCGTGGGGGTTTGAGGTTCAAGGCGGACGGGTCGAGCACCTGGTCGAGCACACGAACCTCGACTCCGAAGGTTCGCTCGAACGCTTCCAGACCGAGCTCGACCGCCTGGGAGTCAACGAGGCCCTGGAAGGGGCCGGGGTTGAGCCGGGCGACACGGTCCGGATCGGCGGCATCGAATTCGAGTACCAACCTTGAGCTCCGCACGAGAGCGCATTGGCGTGCTGGGCGGGACGTTCGATCCCGTCCACGTCGGGCACCTTGCCGCCGCGAGGGCGGCGATCGAATGCGCGCGCCTGGACCGGGTGATCTTCATGGCCAGCGGGCAGCCGCCCCATCGGCCCGCCGCGGCCGCGGCCCCGGAGCACCGGCTCGAGATGACCCGATTGGCCACTTTCGGGGATCCGCGCCTTGCCGTTTCGGACCTCGAGCTGCGGCGTCCTGGCGTGTCGTTCACTTCGGACACGCTTCGCGAGCTGCACGCGCTGTATCCACAGGCAGAGCTGTTTCTCATCCTGGGGTGGGACGCGGCCAGGCTGTTCAGCACGTGGCACCAGCCTGAAAAGGTGCGAGAGCTGGCGACGATCGTGGTGGTCGCGCGCCCCGGCAGCGCGTCGCCGCAGCCGGCGGACCTCGAAGCGGCCGGCCTTAGTGGCGACGGCGTGATCCTATGCCTGGGCCGCACACCCGATGTATCGGCGAGCGGGATCAGGGAGGACATCAAGAACGGGCGATCGGTCGAGGGCAAGGTGCCGCCGGCGGTCGAGCGATACGTCGCCACCCATCACCTGTACGCTGAATAAATTGCCCCGGATCGCGCGCGGACCGACGCCCCTGCAGCTGGCGAAGCTTCTGCGCGGGGCGGCGGTCGACAAGAAGGCGTGGGACGCCGTCGTCATCGACGTCCGCGACAAAACCTCGATTGCCGACTACTTCGTCGTCTGTGAGGGCGAGACCGACCGTCAGGTGCGCGCCATCGCCGACGGCATGGTCGATGCGGCCAAGGACCGGGAGCTCAGGCCGATCGCGGTAGACGGATACGACGATGCCACCTGGATCCTGCTCGACTTCGACTCGGTGCTCGCCCACGTTTTCCTCCCCGGCGAGCGTTCGTACTACGACCTGGAGAGCCTGTGGGGCCGGGCGGATAAGCGGCGGCGGAAAGCTGGATAGCAAGAAATCAGACAGAGCCAAGTGGAGCTCTAGGCCGGATTTATTCCGGCCGTCTCCCAGGCGTGCAACTTCCAAGCGCCACCCAACGTGGCCGAGGAGAGGGGTGGGATTCCTCTGGGGTCCCCACGCGAAGCGTGGGAGGGACTCTGTCCCCTCCGCGCTTTGCAGAGCCTGTGGGGCCGGGCGGATAGACGACGCCGGAAAGCCGGCTAGCGCACTAGGATGGGTGGGCCATGGCGCACCCGGTGAGTGGTCGAGGAAGCTCCCGCGGCCCTCAACCCTCGTTCGGCGACCTCGACAAGCCGCTGTACACGATCAGCGTGGCGGCAGAGATCCTGGAGACCCATCCGCGCACACTCATGCTTTACGAGGACGCCGGCCTCATCGAGCCCTATCGCACCTCGACGAACCGGCGTCGCTACTCGCAGCGGGACATCAGCAAAGTCCAGGTCATCCAGCACCTGACCCGCGAGAAGGGCGTCACTCTGGCCGGCGTGAGGCACATTCTCAGCTTGTTCGAGACGATGAAGAAGCATAGGGTCGAGCCGCCTGGCGACCTGCGGGAAGTTTTCGACCGCTACTCCCAGATTATCTAAGCGACGACCACAGGTCGCATTCGGCCCGTTTGGCGCCAGCGGCGTGCTAACCAGGCTGCCCATGGGCGCGTCTGACGCCAACGGTGCGGAATTCGCCCGGCGGCGGCTCGGCTAGTGAAGAGATTTCACGATCTGGATGATGGCCGGGCCGAGCAGCACGATCCAGAGCACCGGGAAGATGCAGCCCACCATCGGGAAGACCATGCGGGATGAAGCGGATGCAGCCCGCTCCTGGGCGGTCTGGCGCTGGCGGCGGCGCATCTCCATCGCCTGCACCCTCAAGAGTCGCGCGATGGGAACGCCCATCTGGTCTGACTGCACGATCGACTCGATGAGATGATGCAGGTCAGCCACTCCGGTCGTCTCGGCCATGTGCTCCAATGCGGCCATGCGAGGCCGGCCGAGCCTGATCTCCCGCAGCACCTTGCCGATCTCGTCGCCGAGCGCGTTGTGGAACCGTTCGGTGATGCTGAGAAGGCCCTCGTCGAGGCTCATCCCTGACTCCACGACGAGGGTCAGCAGGTCGGTGGCCTCCGCGAGCGAGCGCTCGATCTGGTGGCGCCGCTGTGAGATCCGCTGTTCGAGCCACAGCCTGGGCGTCCAGTAGCCGAGGAAGGCCGCGACCGCCCCCGCGGCCGGCGCCGCCACCAGCATGGGAATGGGCAGGCTGATCAGAAGCCCGAGGCTCAGCCCCACGATGGCAAAGAGCGCCGCCACGCCGAAGCGCACCGCCTGGAACCCGGCCGGCGTGAGGCCGCCGGGGTCGCCTGCGCGGCTCAGCTTCTGGCGCAATGGCGCGGTTTCGTGAGCCGGCATGCGCGAGGCGAGAGGACGGGCCAGCGTCTCGAGCTGCTTGATCCACGTCGTGCGCACGGGCGGTGGCGCCCACGCGCCGTTGGTGGCCGCGACGGGCTTGGTCTGGTCGATGGCGACGAAATAGGCGACGACCACGATCGCGCAGATGACGCCGGCACTGATGGCAATGAGAAATGCGGAAGACATCAGAGACTCACGACTCGAGGGCGGTCATGCGCCGGATGATGATGTTGCCGATCAGGATCAGAAAGGCGGCGACCCCGAGCAGGACGTAGCCTATGAACGTGCTCGTCATCGGCGCGAAGTAGCCCGGTACGAAGACGTAAAGGCCAAGACCGAGAAGGATTGGCAGGCCGGTGATGATAGTGGCAGAGGCTCGCGACTGAGCCGTGAGCACGCTCATGTCGCGCTTGGTCTGGATTCGGTCCCGAAGAGTGTCCGAGATGTTGTCGAGCACCTCGGCGAGGTTGCCTCCGACCCTGGTGTGCAGAAGGATCGCGGTGACGATGAACTCCAGGTCCGCGCTGTTGATCCGCAGGAGCAGTGCGCTGAGCGCATCCTCCACCGAGGTGCCGAGCGTGATCTCGGTGGCCACCCGCTCGAACTCTGTGGAGACCGGCGGCTGTGACTTGGTGGCGACGGTCTCGAGTGCTCGGTCGATCGCGTAACCGGTCTTGAGGGAGTTGGAAAGCAGCTGCAGCATCCCGCCCAGCTGCTCGTTGAACATGTCCTGGCGGCGCCGCTGCAGGTAGTTGATGACCAGGGGTGGGATCACGAAGCCCAGTGCAGCGATCACGATCGGACCGATGGAGATGCCGAAGCGGAACAGGCCTATCAACGCTCCCAGCGCCACGGCCCCTATGCGGAGCAGGAGGTACTCCGCCGGCGTGATGTTGAGTCCCGCGCGCGCGAGGTCTTCGGTCAACGTGGGACGGCCGCGGACGCTCCGCCTCTGGCTCAGGTTCTCGGCCGCCGGGCGCAGGAGCCTTTCCACGAGCTCCCTTGGCGTCGCCCGAGGAGCGGGCTGGATGTCGTCAGCGCGAGTGCGCTCCTTGCGGATGCGGTCCAGGCTCCAGAAGAACACGGCGATTGCCGCAGCCATGGGCAGTGCGACGGCCAGCAGGCTGGTGAGGTCCATTTCCTAAGGCCCTAGAAGAGGGTCGGGTAGGCCTTCTGGATGGTCTGCAGCGTTACCCCTTTGGCCGCATCGATGCTGGGGCAGCCCGGATCCTTGGCCTGGTTGTCGGGTGACAGGTAGTCATGGAACGACTCGAGCGAGTACTTCATCGACGCGTACTGCAGGAACCACGTGATGACCTCGGCCTGGCATTGGGTCACAACCACGGTCAGGCTCGTGGCGCCCGACGACGTGCCGCTCGAGCCGTTGGTACCGACACGGATGACGTGCAGGTTGGTGAAGATCGTCATCGAGGCAGTCCTGCCGCTTGCAGACACGGTCGCGATCACCGAGATGTAATCGCCCGGTTGGATGTAGCCGGCTACGCCCTGTTGCTCGCTCGTGGGGATGGTCAGCGCCACGAAGCCCGACGGGATCGGCAGGTACTCCGATTGCGATCCCAGCGCCTGGCTCGCCTGGACGACGACGTTCGACGTGATCGCTTGCCCTGACAGGATCGTTACCAAGGGGATCATGCCTTGGACTTCCGTGATCTTGGTGAAAAAGACCGATGGGTAGTTGGCGGGAATCGGAATCCTCTTGACGGCGAGCGAGGCGGCGTCGATGGGCAGGCGGGGCTTCAGGTCTGCGTTGGCGACGACCACCGCCTGGTACGGGACGTTGCTCGCCGTACCGGCGTTCAGGGCCACCAGCACGAAGGCTCCGATCACGAGGAGGGCCAGAACGATGCCGAGGAGGGTGAACGGGCGCCTGGAGGTCAGGGCTCTAAAAGTGCTCAAGGCCGACCCATCATAGGCAAGATATCCGCGGTGCCGTCACAGTTAACTGCCGCATCGCGTCCGGCCCGGAAATGGCAATCCGGGCAGTCGATGGTCGAGTTTGCCCTTTCATCCGTGGTCCTCTTGCTGATCATCGGCGGGCTGATCGACATCGGCCGGGCCGTCTCGGTGTCGGAGGTCCTGTCGAGCGCCGCCCGCGAAGGAGCCCGCCACGGCGCCTGGTTCGATTACCCCAACGTGGCGGAGACGTACCTAACCGACGCCCAGATCAAGGGGGTGGTCGATGCCGCCCTGCGGGCGAACGCGCTGCCGGCTTCGACCCTCAAGAACCCAGGCACCACCTGCCCCAACCCGACCGACGGCAACGCTTACCACAACCCGCCCTACGCCAACTCCGCCTACCCGGCGGGGGCCAATCAGGTGTGGCTCTACATCTGCTACGACAACACGCCTGGGGTCGATTTCACGAGCCCGCCCACCGGCCAGAGCCAGCAGGACCTGAACGTGATCGTCCTGTATTCATACGGTCCGCTGACACCCTTGATCAGCGCCCAGTTCGGCACGTTCCACCTGGCCGCCAACGAGCACATCACGGTGCAGGGCCCGTGAAGTCGCGCCTGCCCAAATTCTCGGGCCAGCAGTCCCAGGCGCTGATCGAGTTCGCCCTGATCTCGCCAGTGCTCCTGCTGCTGCTCTTCGGCATCCTCGACATCGGCCGGGCGGTCTTCTACTACGACACGATGGGCCACGCCGCTCGGGAGGGGGCTCGCACCGCGGTGCAGGCGTCCGACCGCCTGCCGACGAACGCGGACGTTTTGACCACCATCGTGTCGCAGCTGGCGGGCATCCAGGCTTCGGAGCCCTGTCCGCAAGGGCCGATCAGCAGTGGGACACCCCCAGCCAACACTGCCTGGGTCTACGTGACCGAGCCTACTCCGCCGTCAACCATCGAGACCAACCCGCCTATGAATGCGCCCGGCGGCGAGTATTCGGCGGCCGCGACCGGCTCGTGCAGCGCCACCAATCCCGCCGCGGGCAACGCCCCTCTGCAGGTGACGATCCGTTTCAACCTCGTCCTCATCACCCCGGTGATAGCGCAGGCCACGGCCAATCACATCGTTATCACTGCCACGGCCAACTACAAGACGGAATACTGATGATCTCTCTCGTAGTCAATGCGAAGCGGAGCAATAGGCCGGATTTATTCCGGCCGTCTCGCAGCGCGCCACCTTCCAAGCGCCACCCAGCGTGTCCGAGGAGAGGGGTGGGTCCGCGGCGGGGGACTCCGTCCCCCTCGCCATTTCAACGTGGCCAGGCCATCGTCCTGATCGCAATCATGCTGGCGGTCGTGGTGGGAATGGCAGCGCTCGCGATCGACGGGTCGCGCGCCTACGCCTTGCGCCGTGATCTTCAGGCTGCCGTCGACGCCGCCGCGCTCGCGGCCGGAGACAACCTCCAGCAAACGGGTCTCTACACGTCCGCGGAGCCGGCGGCGACAGCGAGCTTCGGCGCCAACGCGCGGCTTTACAACGCCCCCTCATGCTCCCCCGTTTATGCGGCGCCGGACGCTACCCACAACCCGCTGACCATCACCTGCAACTACCCCGACGGGACCGTGCTCACCCAGGTGGTGACGGCGCTCGGTCCGGCGGGCAGCCAGTTCACGATCACCGCCTCCAGGTCGCTTGCGCTTGCGTTCGCGCGCATCCTGACCAATGGGACCATTCCCCGGCTTTCCGCCGCCGCGTCCGGGGGAGTGAACAACCTGCTGTACACGCCGACGATCGCGGCTCTGAGCCAGGCGGGCTGTGGAGGCATGGGGGGCAACGCGATCACCACGACCACCGGCGGCACGTTGAACATCGTCGGAGACATGGTGTCCAGCGGAGCGATCTCGCTCGTTGGGTCGGCGCAGGTCACCGGTGATGTCTATGCACGATGCCAGGCGTCGGTTCCGGGCCTCACAACGACGTGCTATCCAAGCGGCAACGGGACCCCGTGCACGTTTCCCGACGTTGCCGGCACCACGAAATCGGGCTACAACTTCGTGGATCCGAACTATCCCCCGCCCGCAGTCGTTGCCGGCAGCCAGCCATCGCCTGCCACCAACGTAGTGCTCCCTCCCGGAACGTACGCGTCGAACCCTGCCATCGCAGCCAGCAAGTGTTATTTCCTGAGCGCCGGCGTTTACGGATGGCTGAGCGGCTACACCAGCAACGGTGGCTTCGTCAGCAACGAGCTCAAGCCAATGGATGAACCCGACCCCACCAACAACGCGCTACTCGCGAACGCGCAGTTCTGGAACACCAATGGCGTCAACTGCGCGGGCGCTTTCCGGATCAGCGCTGTCGGAGGAAGCGCTATCCCGCGGGGCACCTGGGCGGTGGAGATGACCTCGGTTCGGTCGGACTCCTACGCCGGCGTGAACTACAAGCGGGAGAGCGCTCCGTCCATGTGCCGGACCGTGACGGTTGATTTCGGACAAGTCATCGAGTTACAAATCAGCAACGTACCCGGGGCGACGTCCTACGGCGCGTACGTGTCTCCTCCGCCGAATGGGTGCTCAGGTCCCTTCGGCCTTGCCGGATACATTCCCGTGTTGGGGAGCGTCCAAAACAACAGTACGGTGGGCACCTGCCCAGCGTTCACGGGCACGTCGTGTAGCCTCGGCAACCAGACTCTGCTCATCGACTCCAATATCCTCGGCCGTCGTTTTGTGCCCAACCCCCTGGCTCCGCCGGGGACGTTCCAAGCGTACCCACCCGACAGTGAGACAGCACCGCTGCAGTCGGGCTTGCCCAACCAGAATCCCAACCGAGGTACACCGCCAGCCGGGGATCGAGCCAACGAGAATCAGTGCGAGACCGTTGCTGCCGCGTTGACCCCATGCCCAGGGTCCATCACTCCTGGCGCGGTCGTTTTCTACCTTCCGAATGGCAGTTGCTTGAACGACACGAACGGGGGCGACAACTTCGTGTTCACCGGCTACCAGTACAACTGGGTCGTGACTTACGAGCCTGGAGCCGCCAATCCTCCGGCCAACGCATGCTCCAACGTGATGGGGGCGGCTGGCAACTCAGCGTACATCGGACTTGTCTATCTTCCGTCCGCGAGTCTCAGCGTGCCGAGCAGCGCGGGATTCCGCGCCAACGCGACCGGCGGCATGATCGCCAGTACGATCACCTTCAACGGCGTGCTTCCGATAATCGTGGGAAGCTCCGCTTACATGCCGGTTGCGCCGGCGGCACGGCTGGTGGGTTAGTCCGGAACTCGAGGCTCGAGCTCCGCCGGCTCAGGCACTTCCATCTCAGCTGGCGGTCGCTCGCGCGGCCTCGGCCGCCCTGTCACCACGCCGTCCGCGCCGATCTCATGCAGCCGCGTATGGATGCCCGCGGCGGCCTTGGTGTCGCCGAGCTCTTCGTAGCGACCGAGCGCGCCGTTCCACGCTGCCTTCGCGTCGTTGTTGCGGCCCAGGCCCCAGAATGCCTGGCCGCGCAGCGCCAGCGCCTCGGCCCGTTCCCGGATCTTGTCGCCTGGGAGCAGCTGCAGGGTTCGCTCGATGAGGCGCAGCGCCTCTTCGAAGGCGCCCACCGCCATTGCGTTCGTGGCCGCAATCGCGAGGTAGCTCGACGTCCTGAACGCGTCGGCGGAAGTGCCGGCCTGGTACAGGTGGTAGGCGATCTCTGCCGCCCGCTCGGTCGCGCTCTTGCCGTAGCTCCGCTCGAGCGTGTCCGCAACCGCGAGGTGGTATGCCTGCAGGCGCGGTAGGGGCAGCGCCGCGAGCACCCGATGACGCACGAGGTCGTGACTGAATCGGAATCGATCGGGCCCCGCGGTCCTCAGGAAATGGCTCCGCGTCGCTTCGTCGATCGCATCGCGCAGCTCGTGGCCTGACAGCTCTCCGAAGGCCTCGAGCAGCGGGACGTCGAATTCGCGTCCTATGACCGCCGCCGCGACCAGCATGCGCTGCGCCGGCTCGCTGAGCCTCTCGAGCCGCCGCCCGATGATGCCGCGGACGCTGTTGGCCAGCTCCAGGTCCTCCTCCGTAAAGCTCGCCTGCACGCGCCCACCGCCCCCGAGCATCGTTTCCGACTCTGCGATGTAGAGGTACGAGTGCTCGATGAAAAGCGGGTTGCCTTCGGTCGCGGCCTGGATCCCCATCACCTGCACCGGCGTCATGGGTGTCTCGCCCATGGCCGCGACCATCTTCTCGACGTCGCGGTCGGAGAGCCTGCCGAGCGCGATGCGCTGAGCGCGGCGCCGGCGCAGGAGTCGAGACGCGGCAGTCGTGAACGGGCGCGCCGAGTCGAGATCCGATTCCCAGTACGTGCCGAGGATGACCATGCGGCTCCCGCCCAGGCGCTCAGCGAGGTCGCGCAGCAGGAGGACGGTCTCATCGTCGGCCCACTGCAGGTCGTCGAGAACGATCAGGAGCGGCTTGGCGCCCTGGCAGGCGGTGAGGAATTCGAAGATCGCGCGGAAAAGGTGCTCGCGAAGCTGATCGGCAGGCACCTGCGGTGGCTGGGCCATACCGCGCAGCTTCTGCCTGAGGGCTGGCACGAGCTGGGCGAGCAGGGGGCCATTGCCGGAGGCCGCATCTTGCAGCGGCCTCGCGGCCGTGCCGACCACGGCCGCTGCGAGCACGTCACGGAATGAACCCAGCGGCGTCACGTCCTGCTCCATGCAGCGCCCGCTCAGCACCCACCATCCCTTCCTCGCCGCCTCGGTGGCAACCTCAGAAGCGAAGCGGGACGCGCCGATGCCCGGCGGGCCGGCGAGGAAGACCATGCCGCCCGAACCGGTGGCCGCCCGGTCGAGCGTCATCCGGATGTCGAGGCGCTCCTGCTCGCGCCCGACGAAGCCATCGCCGGAAGGGAGGGCAGCAGTATGCGAGGGTGCCGCGACGGCTGTGACGTCGTGCAGCCGGAAGCGGTCGGGGAATCCCTTCAGCTTGTAGCGGCCCCGATAGCCAAACTTCATCTCGGAGACGGGTCCGACCAGGTCACGGACGATCTCGGAGACCAGGATCTCACCGCCCTTGGCCTTGCCCGCCACGCGCGCGGCCACGTTGACGGCGGCGCCGAAGATATCGCCCGCCTCCTCCACGACTTCGCCGGTGTTGATCCCGATGCGGATCTTGAGCCTGCGCTCGGGATTCTGTTTGCTGTACTCGGCGATTCCGCGTTGGATCGCCATGCCGCACTCGACTGCGTGCCTAGTGGAGCCGAAGCTGACCATGACCCCATCGCCGAGGCCCTTGATGCGGCGCCCGGCGTGCTCGGTGATCTTCTCCTCGATGATCGACTCGTACGCCTTCATGATCTCGTGCGACAGAGTGAAGCCTCGGCTGGAGAGCATCTGGGTGGAGCCTTCGACGTCGGTGAACATGATGGTTACCGTGCCCTCGCTCTGGCCGGCGGACAGGCTGCCGATGATGGTTTCCGGTGTGAGCGCCTGGGCGGGGTTCACGGTCTGCCCGAGTCCCTCGGCCACCGCCCTCAGGAGGGCGGGGTCGGCCCGGAACCCGGCTTCGCCCTGCGGATACTTGACGATCTGCAGGAGGCCGGCCTCGACTGCCTGGCGCAGCTCACGTGCGCCCGACTCCTTGCTCACCTTGTTCGGCTTGGCGTAATCGCTGGCCTTCAGCTCCGCGCCCTCGAACGCCTGGGTGATGGCCGGGGCCAGCCGGAGGTTCAAACCCTTCCTCGTGACGAGGCTTTCGACGACCGCCTGGATCCTGTGCGTGGCGCCGGCGCCCGCGTGGCCGGAGGTGTGCGTGACCGGCAGCATGCCCGCGAACCCGCTCGAAGCCGCGGCCGCCATGTTGCCCAGAGCGGTGGTCGCGCGAGCCATCGCGGTCGCGGCCTGCAGGGCCTGCGAGGCGTTGGAATCGTTCTCGGCCGAACCGGGCGACTGAAAGCGGGACGTGGCAGCAGCCGGCGCAGCCGATGCGAACTCGGGCGGCAGAGCGCCCGCCGCGGAGGCGGCCGCTTGCGGGCGTGGGCTCAGGGGCGGGATCTCGTACTGAAGAACCGGCTCTCGTGGCGCACCGGGTGCGGCGGCCTGCAGGTCGGCGACCGCCGAGCGGGCCGCGTCGATCAGCTTGCGCATCTCCTCCTGCATCTCGGGCGTGGAGGCCATCGTCGACGCAGGGGCGGATTCCGTGGCCTGAACCGTGTGTGGCGGCGGTGCAGTACCCGGCCGGTCGGAGCTGAAAGGCACGACGACCACCTGGCGGACCACGTTCTCGCCGCCGCCGCGCTGGGCGCTCATCAGCGGATCCTTGACGACCGGCATCATGCTGTCGGACCCGGCCGGCACGAAACGGGACTTGACCGGGTCGAAGAGGTCGCGGTCGACCTGCACTCCATAGAACGCGGCCTTGTCGAGTGAGTTGGGGATGTAGCCGGTGGCGTTGTACTCGAGCCGCAGGTCCGCGCCCATGCCGAGCAGGAAGATGTCGCGCAGGATCGCGCCGTTGGAGTCATAGCCGACCACCTCGGCGATCTGCGCGATCTTGCGCCGGCCGTCCGGCATGCGCGCCTGGTGGACGATGAGGTTCACAGCCGATGCGATCTGCGCCCGCACGGCTTCGAACGGGATGTCGATCGACGCCATCATCACCATCGTCTCGAGGCGGGACAGGGCATCCCTCGCCGAGTTGGAGTGGATCGTGGACATGCTGCCGTCGTGCCCGGTGTTCATGGCCTGGAGCATGTCGAGGGCCTCCGCGCCACGGACCTCGCCGACCAGGATCCGGTCAGGACGCATCCGGAGGCTGTTGCGAAGCAGCTGCCTGATCGTCAGCTCGCCCTTGCCTTCGACGTTGGGCGGGCGGTGCTCGAGTGCGATGACGTGCGGGTGGTCGATCTGCAGCTCCGCGGCATCCTCGATCGTGATCACGCGCTGGTTGTGCGGGATGAACCGGGCGATGACGTTGAGAGAGGTCGTCTTCCCGGAACCGGTGCCTCCCGAAACGAGCACGTTCATGCGCCCCAATACCGCCGCGCTCAGGAATTCCGCCATCGCCGGGCTGAGGCTGCCCTCACGCGTGAGGTCTTCCATGCCCAGCACCGCATCCTTGAACTTGCGGATGGTGAGCGCGGCGCCATGGATGGCGGCCGGCCTGATGATCGCGTTGACACGGCTTCCGTCCGGCAGGCGGGCGTCCACCATGGGGTTGAGGCCGTCGATGTGCCGGCCGGTGGTGGCGACCATGCGCCGGATCGTCTCGAGCAGCTGGTTCTCGTCCTCGAACCGCACCTCGGCCTTGGTGAGGACGCCGCGGCGCTCGATGAACACCTGGTCGGGGCCGTTGACCATGATCTCGCTCACCGAGCGGTCGTGCAGCAGGCCGTCGAGCGGGCCGTAGCCGACGGCCGCGCGCAGGATGATGTCTGCGAGGGTCGTCTTCTCGGGAGCGCTCAGCTCGATGTTGTCTTCGGCCAGGAAACGGTCGAGGTGGGTGCGCACGGCCCGCGAGAAGGCGAGCGTGTCGCCGGTCGTCAGGCCGACGTCGCGGATCAGCGCCAGGCGGTCTCGGAAATCACTGGCGAGCTTGTTGAGGTCGCGACCCTGCCTAGCGGCGGCCTCCATGATGTCGGTGCGGCGCCGGTGCGGAGCGGGCGCGTCGGTGGTGCTCGTCCAGGCGTCGACGAACTGCATCTCCAGGAGTGCGGCTGAGGCGGCGATCGCGGGGATGACGCGCTGGCTCTCGGTGAGGCGGATCTTGATAGCCAGGCCGGCGCCGTCGGAACCCTGGCCCGGGTCGATGTAGACGGCGATCCACTCGCCGTCGCGGAATCGCAGGATGGCCCTGCGCGCCGCGGTCTTGTCTCCAGGGTCGGATTCGAGATCGGGGTCATCGACGGAGCCGAGGACGACGTACTTGATATCGCGGGCGGGGATCCACCTGGCGCGCTCGGCGTCCGGTGGTGTGAAGATCGGAAAGCCCTCACCTGTGAGGATGCGCGCGTCCGACTCCCCATCTTCGAGGCCGCCGTCGAGGCGGTGCACAGACACTCTCACGCGCGTGCCCTGTTTGGCATCGGCGCGCTGCTGGGTCGGTGCGGGCGTGGCGCCCCCTGTCGGAAGTGGTTCGCCGTTGGTGGACTGTGTCGTCTCCACGTCACTCACTGGGCGATAACCCCAGGCGATGATAGCCCCGACCCACCGTCATCCAACCCACATAAGTGGCCGCATTTCCTGCTCAACGTGGCAACCCATGGCGCTCCGGCGGTCGCCGCCGATCGAGGACCCACTTCGAACCCGGCATGCGCTTGGCCACGCCCTTCACCTCGGCGGCACGAGCCGACAGCGCGGCCGCGCTGGCGTAGCTGCCCGGCTCGGCGATGACGACTCCGATGGACACAGACACGAATTCGGCGCGGATCTTGTTGCCGTTGCGCTCCTCGTACTCAATCCAACCCCGCTCGCGGTCGATCAGGTCGTAGAGAGCGGGGACCGCGATGTCGAAGCGCTTCGTGATCTCGTCCGCGATCGGCTCGGCACACTGTGGCTCGGTGAGGATGACGAAGTCATCACCCCCGACGTGGCCCGCGAAGTGCCGCTTCGACGGGATCTCCTCGAGCGTCTCGAAGATGATCGTGGACAGCGTCTTGATCACGTCGTCGCCGCGCACGAAGCCGTAATGGTCGTTGTAGCTCTTGAACGCGTCGATGTCCGGATAGAGGACCGCAAAGCGTTCCTGGGCGCCGAGACGTTGCGTGATCTCGCGCAGGATGTCGGAGTTGCCGCTCATCCCCGTCAAGGGATTGAGCTCGCGTGTGGTTGTCGCCCGAGTGATCACCGCGCGCAGGCGCGCCACCAGCTCTTCAGGGATGAAGGGCTTGGTCACGTAGTCGTCGGCGCCGTTGAGCAGGTGCTCGACTTTGTCCTTCAATGAGCTGCGAACGGTGAGGAAGACAACCGGAATCAGGCGAGTGCGAAAGTCTTTGCGCAGCTCGTTCAGGATCTCCTCGCCCGTGGTCGCGCCGAGAATGAGGTCGAGCAGGATGATGTCGGGCCGCCAGTCGACGGCCGCTTCGTGGGCGGCATGCCCGTCGCCGACCGCCACGCACTCGAAGCCGGCCCGCTCGAGGACGCGCTTGACGAGCTTGAGCATCTGCTCGTCGTCATCGACGACCAGCACAAGATCTCGACCGGTCTGGGTCCCTTCGGACGGCGCTTCCCTGGCAGCGCCCGCCCGTCTCACAGCGGTCATGACGCGCCCGCGGCGGGCTCCGAATCCGGCGCGTTGGTGCGGCGGTGACGAATCTTTTCGGTGAGCTCGAGCGCCCGTTCGGCCGCGGTGCGGATCTCGGCGATGTCGGCCTTGATCGCCTCGGGGTCGGTGGTCTCTCCCGCGATCAGCTCGCAATAGTTGACGATCACCGCGAGCAGGTTGCGGAAGTCGTGGGCGAGCACGCGGTCGGGGTCGGGCTGCTCCGTCCCGCCGCTCACAGCCGCTTCACCAGTCGCCACGTGTTCACCTCGCCTTCGCGTTGGTATCCCAGCTCATCGAGCGCCTTGCGAGCGATCGCGAGGCCGCGGCCTGTCTCCACCGTGAGAGAGGGCATCGCGGGGGTGAGCTGATTATGAAGTGGCGGTCCCCAATCGGTTAACAAAGCAGTTAGCGTTTCCTCCTCCAGCCGCAGCTCGAACTCGACCAGCGGTTCGGACGAGCCTGGCGGGAGGGCATAGCGGAGCACGTTGGTGCCGACCTCGGCCAGCGCGGTCTCGAACAGGATCAGGGGGCGGTCCGCGCCGCCGCGGCCCATGTGCTCTCGCACGAGCTGCACCGAGGCGTGAAGCGTCTCCAGGCCACCCTCCAGGCGGGTCAGCCTGGCGCGGAACTCGAACGACCGCCCTGACGTCCTCTCCGCGACGGGGTCAGAAATCAGTCAGGGCTTCCTCGACTGTGGCGAAGTAGGGAAACACCCGGTCCAGCGTGGTCAGCTCCAGGACCACCCTCACCTGCTGGTTCGGCGCCGCCAGTCTGAGATCGCCCTTCGAGGTGCGTACCTGCTTGAGCGCAGATACCACCGAGCCCAGGCCTGAGCTGTCGACGAACGTCACCCCTTCCATGTCGATGACGAGCCGGGGATGACCGTTCTTCATGGCCTCGCTGACGGCCTCCTTCAACGCGGGCGCGCCCACGACGTCGAGGCGGCCGGACGGCGCCAGCACCGTGATGCCCGAGTCCGTCTGCCGGCTTTCCACGTCGAGGCTCACAGGTTCCCGTTCTCCATGCTCGGAAAGCCTATATCGGCCGGGCCCCGATTCGCCCCCCTTACACTCCTGGGCAATGGACCCCAGGGACGGAGGTGAGCGGCAGCGGCTCCTGATCGTCGAAGACGAGCAGCCGCTGGCCCAGGCGATGGCCCGCACGCTGCGCAGCCGCGGATTCGAAGCCGACATCGCGCTGTCCGGCGCGGAGGCCAGGGAGCGTTTCGATAAGGTCGACTACGCGCTGGTGCTCATGGACATCCGCCTGCCCGACGAGTCCGGCTACGGACTCCTGGGCGAGCTGAACAAAAAGTTCCCGCAGCCGGCGGTCGTGATGATCTCCGGCGTCGACGATCCGGAGCTGGGCCGGGCGGCTGTCGACCACGGCGCATATGGCTACTACGTCAAGCCGGTCGGAGCCACTGAGCTCTACCTGGCCAGCGTCAACGCCCTGCGGCGCCGGAGCCTGGAGCTCGAATATCGCGCCAACCTGGAGCGGCTCGAGGCGATGGTCGCCGAGCGCACGGATCAGATGGCGCGGGCCGCGGCGCTGCAGTCCGGCATGCTGCCGGCGTCGCCTCTGCGGGGTCAAGGCTTCGAGATCGCCGCCCACTTCACCCCCGCGCGCGAGATCAGCGGCGACTTCTACGACTGGAACCAACCCGACGCGCGATACATCGCGGTCACGCTTGGCGACGTCATGGGGAAGGGCCTGCCGGCGGCCATCATGATGGCGACGGTTCGCGCCGCGGTGCGCGGGGCGTCGAGTCTCCAGGACATCGAGGAAGGGGTGTACCTCGCCGCCAAGGTGATGGCGACGGCGCTCGAGGTCAATCACGCTTACGTGACTCTTTTCCACGCGGTCTACGACAGCGAGACCGGCGACATGCGCTACATCGACGCCGGCCATGGGTGGACGCGATTGCTGAGGGGCGCCACCGCGCAAGAGATGCTTACGGAGCGAAGCGCGCCGATCGGCATCTTTCCGGACAGCAAGTTCACGGTGGGCTCGGCCCACCTCGACAGGGGCGACACCCTGGTCGTCTTCTCGGACGGTCTGATCGACCTGCGGCCCGACCTGGCCACCAAGGACGTGCCCCTGCCTTACGACGCGCGGCACGCCGCCGACATCCAGGACCTGGTCGACATCCTCGCGCAGGGCGCTGAGAGCCGCGAGCTGATGGATGACGTGACCGTTCTCGCGCTGAGGCGCCTCTAACCGCCCGGGGATTCGGCTCCGTTTGCGCCAACCGCGTGCATCAACTGTTTACGAGAGGCCCCGTTGGCGCCAAACGTGCGGATTCAGCACGGCTCTTCGCCCAGCCAGCGCTCGAGCACCGCGGCGACGATGTGCAGCTTCACGGGCTTGGAGATGTAATCGTCCATCCCGGCCGCGAGGCACCGCTCGCGATCGCCGGCCATCGCGCTGGCCGTCATCGCAATGATCGGCACGTGCCGACCGTTTCGTTCCGCCTTCCGGATCTCCCGGGTCGCTTCGTAGCCATCCATCTCCGGCATCTGGCAGTCCATCAGCACGGCGTCGTAGGGCACGCGATCGAGAGCATCGATCGCCTCGGTGCCATTGCCGGCAACGTCGGCGCGATAACCAAGGCGCTCGACCATTCGCACTGCCACCTTGAGGTTGGCGGCGTTGTCCTCGGCAACCAGGATTCGGGCCCAGCGGTGGCGCGTGGCGGGCGGCCCGGTGCCTTCGCGATTGATGCGCCGCTTGGTGTGCCCGGGGCGCGACGCCATGAGCGACTGCAGTACGTCGAAAAGTTGCGACGGCCTGACCGGCTTGACCAGCTCGATGTCGACACCGGGCACAGGTCGCTCGGAGCGGCCGGCAGACGTGAGGAGGACAACGACCATGTCCTTCAACTTTGGGTCCGCGCGAATTCTGGACGCCACGTCGGCGCCGTCCATGTCCGGCATCATCAAGTCGACGATCGCAACCTCGAAGGGGTCGTCCTCTTCGACGGCGGTGCGAAGAGCTCGCAGCGCCTCGCCACCACTTTCGAAGCTCCGCTCCCGCGTTCCCCACGAGTCCAGGTAGCGCTCGAGGATCACCCGATTGGTGCGGTTGTCGTCGATGATCGCCACCGCCGTGCCGGCGAGCGTGCCCACAGGCTGGGGCTCTGCGGCCTTGATCTCGGACTCGCGAAACAGGGCCGTGAACCAGAAGCGGCTGCCTGCGCCCTTCTCGCTTTCGACGCCTATCTCGCCGCCCATGAGCTGCGTGAGCATGCGCGCGATCGCGAGCCCGAGTCCGGTGCCGCCATGCCTGCGTGTGGTCGAGCTGTCGATCTGCGAGTAAGTCGAGAAGACGCGATTCTGCTCCTCTGCGGCCAAGCCCACACCCGTGTCGGCGACCTCGAACCGGATCATCACGCCGGGCGTCATGGTGTCGAGCTTCTGCACCCGCACGACGACCTCACCGGAATCGGTGAACTTGATCGCGTTGCCCACCAGGTTGATGAGCACCTGGCGCAGCCGGCCGGGATCGCCGATCACGCTGTGCGGCACCGCGGGATCGACGTCGAGGATGAGCTCGACGCCCTTGTTGGCGGCCGGCTCCGCGAAGAGCTCGACCGCCTCCTCGGTCACGTGCTTGGGACTGAAGTCGATCGTCTCCATGCGCACGCGCCCCGCCTCGATCTTCGAAAAATCGAGGATGTCGTTGATGATGTCGAGCAGCGTGTCGCCGGACGTCCGAATCGTATCCACGTAGTCGTGCTGCTCGGGCGTGAGGTCGGTGTCGAGGAGAAGCCCCGTCATGCCGATCACGCCGTTCATCGGCGTGCGGATCTCGTGGCTCATGGTGGCGAGGAACTCGGACTTCAAGCGCGTCAATTCCTGGAGCTCCTGGTTGCGCTGAGCCAGGTCCGAGAGCACATCCGACCTCCCTGCCTCGGCGGCCGCCGCGGCGGCGGTGCTGCGCTGTTGGTCCGCCACCACGCGATGCACCAGCACGCCGAGCGCGACCAGCAGCAGCGCCTCGAGCAGGGTGTGCGCGGGGTCACCCGCCGAAGGGTTGGTGAGCGTGATCACCACCAGGTCGGCGACCGCCAGCGCGGCGCCGATCGCAAACTCGAGGGTCGTGTAGTAGAGGGCCAGGAAGAGCAGGGGCAGCAGGAGGAAGGCGAGCGCCTGGGCGGCGCTCAAGCCCAGCTCGATGCTGAGCACCAATGCCACCGCGAAGCCGCCGATGGGCGGCAGCGCATGGAGGCCGCGAGGGATGCGTTCCCAGGGCAGCACGACGAGCGCCGAGCCGAGCGCCAACAGGACGGCGGTGGCAGCGATGCCGAGCACGGACGGCGCCGCCCAAAGGGGATAGAGGGCAAGCGCGAACCCGACGATCACCGGCACGGCGCCAAAAGGACGGCTCCAGCGGCCGACCTCGATCGGCGCCAGCGGGAGCAAGACGAGCAGAACGCCGGTGACGGTCGCCGCCAGGAGGGCGGGCGACGCGGCGACGGCCTCGAATCCGCGCAGGCTGACAAGGCCGACGATCGCCAGCCCCAAGAAAGGGTAGACGCGCCGAGCCAATCCTTCCGCCTGAAGTGGTGCCTTCATGTCGTCGATGTGGCCGCTAATTTAGGCCATAGAACCCGTGACTTAAGGGGGGTCTGCCCGGGCCGTGCGCCCTTAGACTTTGCAGCCTGCGCACCTTCCATCCCGCCAGGGGGGGCGAGGCACACGGGGTGTTGCCAGGACGGCCGCGGCCTGAGGTCATGCCTTCCAGGACGCGAGGACTGGTCCATCGAGCCATGCCGTTTGCCGGCTTGGCCGCGGTTTTGGCGGTCGCGCTCGCCACCAGCGCGCCCGGGCTGCTGGTGTTTCCACTGTTTCTCATCCTCGTCCTTTACGTGGCGCTCTTCGACGACCGCTCTCAGGTGGTCGCGACCGGCAGCGCGGCGGCGCTCGCGATCCTGGTCCTGGCCATCAGGCAGCTCGGCCAGACGTCCAACCTCGCCACCGCCGTCTTCGAGGTCGCGGTGCTCGGGATCGTCGCCGGGTCGGTCCACGAGGTGGTACGTCACTGGCGGGAGGCAGAGGCCAAGTCAGAGAAGAAGGCCGAGGACCTCGAGTCTGTCGACGAGCGCCTGCGCATGACTCTTGAAGCCGCGACCATCGGACTCGGCATGGTGGCGGCGGACGGCCGGTGGCTCCAGGTCAACGACAAGCTCGAAGCGATCCTCGGCCGAGGCAGCGACGAGCTGGTGCATATGAGCCTCCTCGACGTCACAGCAGAAGCCGATCGGCGCGCCGTCGACGACGCGCTCGGCCAGCTCGGCCGTCGCGAGATCGTGCGCTGGGAGAGCGAGGTCCAGCAGGCCCGTCCCGACGGCAGCCGGTCCCCGATCGCGCTGGCCATGGCCGCGATCAGCGACCACGGGGCCGGCGAGCCGCTGTTGCTCGTGCAGGAGACCGACATCTCGGCCCGCAAACGACTCGACGCCATGCGCGATGCGGTGGTCGGTGTACGCCAGGTGATCGTCAGCGCCAGCAGCTGGGAGCAAGCCGCGCCCGTGCTGCTCGGCAGCCTGTGCACACACCTTGATTGGGACCTGGCGCAGTACTGGGGCGCAGACGACGACCGGCGCTCCTTGAGCTTGCAGACCTCATGGCACAAGGATGGCTTGAACATCGACCTCGACGACCCGGTCAGAAACCTGTCCATTCAGGCGGGTGGCGGCCTGATCGGCAGGGCCTGGCAGTCGGGCGTCGCCAACGCAATCGACGACCTGGCGGCGAACGACTACGAACAGGCGGGTGCCGAACGCGTTGCCGGCTTGCGCGCCGCCGTCGCCTTTCCGGTCATCGGCGGCGGACTGACGATCGGCGTGATCGAGTTGCTTGCGCGCGAAGTGCGGCACAGCGAGGCGGACCTCGTCTCCATGCTGTCGACCATCGGGGCCGAGATCGGTCAGTTCATCCAGCGTGCTGCGACGGCTCAGGCGTTGCGTCGAAGCGAGGCGGACCATCGCGCGATCTACGAACGCTCCCCGATCGGAATCGCGCGCGTCAGCGGCGACGGCGAGCTGCTCGAGGGCAACCCGGCCCTCCTCCTGATGCTGGAACACGACATCGAGACGATGCGATCGCAGGCATGGCCCGACCTACTCCGCGCGTACGACCAGGCGGCCGGCCGGGCGCGCCTCGCGCCGCTGCTGGCCGGGATCGCCGACCAGCGCGGCATCCAGATCCGTGCCGCCACCGGTGGCGGGCGCTGGTTGTGGCTTCAGCTGACCGCGACCTCGATCCCGGACATGAGCGGGCGTCCCGAGCACATGCTCGTCATGGTTGAGGACGTGACCACCGTCCGCGAGGCCCAGGACCGGCTGGCGGAGGCTCTCGACGCCCAGCGCGGCGCCTTCGCCACGCTCGAGAAGCTCGACCGCACCAAGACCGAGTTCCTCTCGATCGTCAGCCACGAGTTCCGGACCGCGCTGACCGGGATCCAGGGTTTCAGCGAGCTCATTCGCGACGGCGGTCTCGAGACGGACGAGGTGCGCGCCTACGGAGGCTACATATTCAATGACGCGGACAGGGTCAACCGCCTCATCGGCGACATGCTGGACCTTGACCGTATGGAGTCGGGCCGGATGAGCATCCGCCTGGCTGACGTCGACATCAACGAGGTGATGAGCGACGTCATGGCGAGGGCCTCATCCTCGTCGTCCATCGTGGCCGAGTTCAAGGCCGACCTCGATCCTCGCCTCCCCATCGTCGCCGGCGACCGCGACCGGCTCGTCCAGGTCGTCACCAACCTGGTGAACAACTCCGTCAAGTACTCGCCGGACGGCGGAACGGTCACCCTCTCGACCCGGGCAGACGGCGGGTTTGCGCTCGTCAGCGTGACCGACACCGGCCTGGGCATCCCCGCGGACGAGATCGAGCACGTCTTCGAGCGCTTCCGGCGGGTCAGGAGCGGCGCCGCGCAGTCGATACCCGGGACCGGCTTGGGCCTCACGATCGTTAAGCAGATCGTTGAGATGCATGGCGGCAAGATCTGGGTCGAAAGCGCGGTCGGTCACGGTTCGGCGTTCCATTTCACCGTCCCACTTGCAGCGGAGCACGCGACGCCATTACAGCGCCGCCATGCCTGAACCGGCCGCCGTTGGTTACGGGTCTTCCGTTGTGCTCGTGGCGGACGATAACGAGGTTGCGCAGCGCCTATGCCGACGCGTGCTCGAGAAGGCGGGCTATCAGGTGCTGATCGCAGGAGACGGCCAGCAAGCGGTCGACATCGCGCTGGCGCAGAACCCGAACCTGATCCTCATGGACGTCGCCATGCCCACCATGGACGGGCTGGAGGCAATGCGGCAGATCAAAGCGGCACGGCCCGAGATGAGGGTGGTCATCGCGAGCGCCCACTCGATGGCCAACGACCGCGAGCGGTTCCTTGCCGCGGGTGCCGACGACGTTCTGAGCAAGCCGTTCCGGTTGGGTGACCTGGTCGCGGTCGTCGCCAGGCTGACGGCGAAGCCCAGCGCATAGGTCGAACAAGATGAAGGACCTCACCGGGACCAGGGTCGGCAGCTATGAGATCGTCGAGCGCCTCGGTGGTGGCGGCATGGCGGTTGTCTACCGCGCCGTGCAGCAGCCGCTCGGCCGTGAGGTCGCGCTCAAAGCCCTGTCACCGGAGCTGTTCCAGGACGACGGTTTCGTGAAGCGATTCGAGGCCGAGGCGAAGACGCTCGCCAAGCTCGATCACCCGAACATCCTGCCCATCTACGACTTCGAGCTCACTGAAGGCATGGCGTACCTGACGATGCCGCTCATCCGTGGCGGCACGCTGCGCGACATCCTCAACCGGGGACCGCTGGACACGCTGACCGCCTGGCGCTATCTGCGCGAGATCGGCGACGGCCTGCAGCACGCGCACGACGCCGGCATCGTCCATCGCGACCTCAAGCCGACCAACGTCTTGATCCATTCCGACGGCCGGGCGATGCTCGCGGACTTCGGGCTCGCGCGAGGCGCCGGACAGCCGACACATCTGACCACCATCGGCCTGGCCATCGGCACGCCCGGATACATGGCGCCCGAGCAGGTCATGGGCCATGAGGTCGACCGCCGTGCCGACATCTACGCGATGGGCGTGCTCACCTTCGAGATGCTCACCGGCCGCCTTCCTTTCATAGGCGCCAACCGGATGGAGGTGGCGTACGCGACCGTCAACGCATCCATACCATCGGCGGCCAAGCTGAACGCGGTTTTGCCCGACGAGCTCGACGTGCTCTTGGGCAAGGTGCTGGCGAAGGATCCCGCGCAGCGACCGCAGAGCGTCAAGGAGCTGCTGGCCTCGATGGCGAGGCTGCCACAGCGGCGCGCGGCCGCGGGAGCGCCCGTAGCCGCCGGGGTCACGCGCCCTCCCCTTCCGCAGGCGGCCAACCAGCAGCCCGCCGAGACCGCCGCGATGAGGTTGATCGCCGCGCCGCCTCCCCTGCACGGCTCGCCGCCACCGAGCACGGGCTCTTCGAGCGGTTCTTCAGCCATCCGAACGCTGCAGATGATGGGCGTGAAGCCGGCGAGGGCGCGCGGCCGGTTCATCCTCAACTCGCACGTCGCCAATCTCATCCACGTCGCCCGCGACGTGACGGGGGTGCGCTGGCCGGAGATCGCTTACACCGCGGGGCTGGCGCAGTACGTCGACCAGGACCCGCCCAACGACGAGCAGCTGGCGACGCCCGTCGAGTATCTGGGCCGCCTGAACGAGGCATTCGAGACCATCTACGGTCCCGAGGCCGAGGACCAGCTGCGCGCGTGGGGCCGGCGGGCGACCGAGCGCTGGCTGGCAGAGGGCCGGCATGGGATGGGCGGTCCCCGGCGCCTGGTGCCGGGTCGCCAGCGGAAGCTGGCCGGAATCGTCAGGTCGTTCAGCGAGGCCATGGACAACGTCCGCGGCGAGCACACGCACGCATGGCTGCAGGTGGACGAGTTCCAGTTCTGGCTCGTCAACTTCTCGAACATGTTCGCGCTCGGGCGGATCAAGACGGTGAAGTCGTGCCACGTGTGGGTCGCCACGATCGAGGCCATCCTGCGCTGGGCCGGCCTCGCCAACGATTGGTACGTGGAAGAGGTGGAGTGCGGGTGCGTGACGGGCACGTTCGACTGCGTGTTCGCGATCCGCTCGGTGGAAACGTAGCCGCTCCATTCCGCGCGTTTGGATCCAACGGAGCCCTAGGAGTCATTGTTTTCAGCGCGTTTGGCGCCAGCGGTGTGCATCGGACGTATATGGAAGAAGGTCCTCCACCTTGCGGCGAAGGACCTTCAGAAAGGAGGGAGGGCGCTCACAAGCGGGGTGTCCCGCCCTCAGATCTTAACCCGACCCGACCTTTCGGGAACCATGAGTTAACAGGCCGCGGTCGACTCGGCGCAAGGTGAATTTGGATAGAGTCCCCTGGTGTCCCGCTTCGCGATCGACGTCACCGCCTGCTGGAGGCCCCAGCGGGTCGGCATGCTCACCGTGGCGGTCGAGCTGGCTCGGGCCCTGGTCGCCGGCCGGGGTGCGGACGCCTTCACCCTCCTGTGCAGCCGGGAGCGCCCGCCCGCTCTGGCCGATCTCGAGTGCGAGGCGGTCCTGGCGCCCTACCGGCACGAGGTCGTGCTGAAGGCCCGCTGGCTGCCGATGGTCGAGCCACAGCTCGGTTGCAGCGCCATCCTCTATC
>WNEZ01001368.1_pt1 | contig 34110 bp, 23 predicted proteins | sample 5400521 | NCBI WGS metagenome assembly WNEZ01 (sample SAMN13153339, study PRJNA577476) | soil metagenome | isolation source: 120 cm saprolite under Douglas fir tree site 2 hole 1 replicate 1 | place: USA:California | collected 2015-04-18 | reverse complement strand
AATTTTTCGCCAGGGGCAAATTCACCTATGATTTCGCGTGCGATTTCCAGTAAGTTACTGATTACATTGGCTGTTATCATGCTCTCCGTCACCACCCTCTGGGCCGGTCAGTGGACCGCGCTGGGTCCTGACGGGGGCGATGTCCGGAGTCTGAATTTCGACCCGAAAAATCCCGACCGTATTTACCTTGGTACCAGCACGGGGTCACTTTTCCTGTCCAACGATGGCGGACACAACTGGGCGCGGCTGGCCCACCTGGGCGGCGATGACAACGTTCTCGACCACATCGTCATCGACCCGCAGAATCCCAAACACATTTATGTTTCCGCCTGGAGCGTTGAGAATCAGCAGGCCGGCGAAGTGTATCGCTCGCACGATGGCGGCAACAACTGGGAGGCACTGCCTGGCCACTGCCTGGCATGCATGGAAAGTCGGTACGTGCCATGACCATCTTTCCCGGCGATTCCAACGTCCTGGTAGCGGGCGCGCTGGATGGAGTTTTCAAGAGCAGGAATGGCGGCAATAGCTGGGAGCAGATTTCTTCACCCAGCCAGACCGAACTGAAAAACATCGAATCGATCGCCATCGATCCCAAGAATCCCGACATCGTTTATGCCGGCACCTGGCACCTGGCCTGGAAGACGGACAACAACGGCGCCAACTGGCATCGCATCAACAAAGGCATGATCGACGATTCGGATGTGTTCTCGGTCATCGTCGACTCCTCCAATCCTTCCGTGGTTTACGCCAGCGCCTGCTCCGGAATCTATAAGAGCGAAAGCGCGGGCGACCTGTTCCACAAGCTGCAAGGCATTCCGTTTTCCGCGCGCCGTACTCGCGTGCTGAAGCAGGACCCAAGCAATCCGGCGACGGTGTATGCCGGAACCACTGAAGGTCTGTGGAAGACCACGGACGGCGGCAAGACATGGAAGCGCGTCAGCAATCCCGAAGTCGTAGTCAACGATGTGCTGGTGGATCCCCGCAATTCCAGCCGCGTGCTGCTGGCTACTGACCGCAGTGGCGTTCTGGCCAGCGACGACGGGGCGCAGACTTTCACCGCCTCCAATCACGGCTACACCCACCGCTACGTAAGTTCGATTCTGCCGGACCAGAACGACCCCAGCTCCATGCTCGTCGGCGTGGTCAACGACCGCGAGTGGGGCGGAGTTTTTTCCACTCACGACGGCGGGCAGAGCTGGCAACAGAAGAGCGCCGGCCTGGGCGGACGCGATGTTTTCGCCCTGCAGCAGACTCCCACCGGTGCGCTGATCGCGGGCACCAACAAGGGCATGTTCCTGCTTGAACGCAACGCCAGCCAGTGGCGGCCGATCAACAACATCGTCACCGAAAAGACTCCGGCACGCCTGGTAAAGGTAAGCGCGAAAGGCAAGAAAGGCGCGAAGACGGTAAAGACACCTGCAGTGTTGGTTCGTTACACCCTGGACGCGCGCGTGAGCGACGTTGAAGTCACACCCAAGCGTTGGCTCGCGGCCACCGGAGCTGGATTGCTCACCAGCACCAACCAGGGCAAGACCTGGACCGGCGGTCCAGTGCTGGGCAAGACCGATTTCGTTTCCGTCGAGTCCGAAGGCGATTTGATCGTCGCCGCCACTCGCACCAACGTTCTTTATTCGACGAACGCGGGCACGAGCTGGCAGCAGGCGCCGTTGTCCTCCTACATCACCAGCATTCACGGCGTTACGCTCACCCCCGAGGGTGAGATTCTGGTGGCATCCCGGGAAGGCGCATTCCGCAGCTCCGATTCAGGCGCGACCTGGGAGCACGTGGTTAACGGTCTGCCCGACAAAAACATCAGCTCCATCGCCTATGACCAGGGCCGGAAACGGCTTCTGGCTACCAGCACGGCGACGGGCGTGGTGTTCGAGAGCAAGGACAGCGGACGCAGCTGGCACCGCGGTCCCGATTCGGGATACCCGCTGCGCCGCATCAGCGTGGTGCGCGGCCGCTTCGTAGGCGCAACCCCGTTCGACGGCGTAATCGTCCAGCCCGAAAACGAGGCCGAGAGCGCGTCAGTCAGCATGGGCGGCGCGTCCAACTAAGCAAACGTTAAAAGCCGTTAAGAAAAAATTACGGAGGAGCGGGCAAAACCGCTTCTCCGTTTTTTCTGCGCCGATGGAGGGACGGGCGTCCCGCCCGTCCAGGCCGAGCGTAGCTCGGCAGTTTGCTTGTACAGCATAAGTACGCGGAAGAAAAATGGGTGGTGGCTGAAATCAGCGTACGGAGGCTCTTTGTAGCCCCGGCGTCCCTTCGACTTCGCTCAGGGCATCCTGCCCTCCGCGCGAACAGCGAGGGCGAGACGCCCTCGCGACAGCCGGCAAGATGCCGGCGCTACGAACCCCAATACTACCGGCAATAACTACACGGCCAGACCCCGCCGTTCCACTAACCACTGGTACATCAATCCCCGACGATGGCATCCCACTTGCGACTTGTGGGGACGTGGGAGTGCGCGGCAGGATTGCTTTATGATGCTGTCACATGGGACCTGGCGGAACGTTGCCGCGTTCTCCGTTCCGCTCGCCGTTCTGGTCGTCGTTCTGTTCATCGGGATGACGCTGGCTGGCTGTGCGCAGCGCGAGAGCCTCCCCGCCACAGGGGAGAACGAGGCGACGAACGAGCAGCTTCCTTTCGCCGCAACCTCGGACAAGAATGGAATTTTCCCGACCGGTTCTCTGACGCCCGCCGCCGTCCCGGCGGGAACCCCGGTCACCATTCACTTGCAGTTGTCCTTATCCAGCGCGACGTCCCGATCCGGCGATTCCTTCGAGGCTGTACTTGACCAACCCATCATTGTCCGCGGACGCGAGGTTGCGCCACGGGGCGCGATCCTGGTGGGGAAGGTTCTGGACGCAAGAGCTTCCGATCAGCTCCAGGAGCCGGGCTACATGCGCCTGGCTCTGACCGCGATTTCCATCAACGGCAAGTCTTTTCCGATTCAGACGTCCAGCATCTTCGTGAAACGCGGTGCGCATGGGAACCGCAATCCGACCGTGATTGGCGGGGCGCCCATCAGCACGATTCCGAGCGGAGGCCTGTCCGGGAACAGGAAGGGCGCACTCATTGGAGCCTCGGCGAGAACCGTTGCCGTATCCGGACCGGTCTACGTAGAGAACCGGGACGTTGGCGTCAACCCGGAACGACGTCTTACCTTTCGGCTGGCCCAGCCGTTACCGCTCGATTTCTGAATTGGCGGGTGGCCGCAACATTACTCTCGAGGGTGCCCCATCCAAGCTCCGCTTGGGTGGGGGGTGTTGCGCTGAAGGCAGCTTGATCGTCAGATAAATCCACGCCCCTCGTTCTCTTTGACCGACAAAACCCCCGCCCAAGGGGAGCTTGGACGGGGCACCCTCGAGAGCACTGGTGGAGGACGCCTCCACCTTGAAGTAAAATTCCGCGATGCCAATGCCACGATATCTCCCAGCGCTTCTCTTTTTCTCGATCGCTATCGCTCCACTCTCTGCGGATGTGAATTCGCCAGATCAGTTCACTCCGTTGCTTGTCTCACCGCTCAACCGCAATACCCGTCCGTTCCTGGGGACGGATGGGCGAGTGCACATTGTGTACGAGTTGGCCCTGACCAATGCGAACGCGACTCCGGCCACTCTGAAAAAGATTGAGGTGCTGGGTACATCGGCCCAACCTCTGGCGAGTTACGACGGTAAAGCATTGTTGTCCTGCCTGAAAACGATGGCCAGGGTGGCGGCCGAAAGCCCAACCATTGAGTTCAATGGCACGCGGCTTTTCTTGATTGATGTCAGTCTGGAACCGGGGACCACCTTGCCGGAACGTTTACTACACCACATCGAAGTACTCGCTGGTCCCTTGCCCGACCCCAGGCCGACCACGCCAGTTCTGCTCAGCTATACAGTCGCGCCTTTGAATATTCTTACGAAATTGCCCCGCATCGGCCCTCCGCTCTCGGGCTCGGGCTGGGTGGCAGCCAACGGATGCTGCGGGGCATCTTCGATCCACCGGTCGAGCAGCCTGACGGTCAACGGCGGAATCTATTTTGCCCAGCGCTTCGCCATTGATTGGATGCGATTGGATTCGGCCGGACGGCTCGTCCATGGCGATCCTGGGGACGTGCGCAATTACACCTGTTATGGCGCGGATGTGCTGGCTGTCGCCGATGGCACGGTGGTGGAGACCCTCAACGACCTCGACGACCAGAAGCCCGGAACTTTGCCCGATCCGAAAACGATCACTCTGGCAAACGTCGACGGAAATCATGTGGTGCTGGACTTGGGTGACGGCGTGTTCGCCTTCTATGCCCACCTGCAAAAGAATTCCGTGCGGGTGAAGCAGGGCGATCGAGTGAAGCGTGGTCAACTGCTGGGTAAACTGGGAAACACGGGGAACACTTCGGCGCCGCACTTGCACTTTCATCTGATGGAAGGCTCGTCGGTTCTGGGCTCGAACGGCATTCCCTACGTGATCGACTCCTTCGCGATTGCCGGGCAGATCCCCATGGCTGAGTTCGAGGCCGCGACCGGTGTGGAAGGAGATTGGAGCAAGGGACGTCTTCCGACCCCAACTCCAAGACGCGATCAGTACCCGCTGGACTTGAATATCGTGGATTTTTCGCCGGTTAAGTGACCCTCAAGGGTGCCCCGTCCAAGCTCCGCTTGGGCGGGGATGTTCGTCTCCATCACAGAATACAAATTGATCGATGATTAAGCTTTTGTGCCCTGAGGACTGAAGCGCGTCCGCAGCACACGTCAGCTTTGCGAAAAGGGCAGGGGCGCCAAGTTCTCTCAACGGTGAATGCTGCGGTCCTCGCAAGAATCCCGCCCAAGCCGAGCTTGGACGGGGCACCCTCGAGAGTAGATGGCAGGGAAGACGCAGGCCACCTGCCCTCTACAGCGTGCCCATAAATGCGACCAGGTCAGCCTTCTGGTCGTCGGTCAGCAGCATATTGAAACGCTGGTCGTAAAAATTTACCACCTCCAGCAGGGTATCGGCCGAGCCGTTGTGGAAGTAGGGTGCACGGGCGGCCAAACCGCGCAGGCTGGGGACTTTGAATTTACCGATATCAGCGCATTTGCCGGTCACCATCGCCCGTCCGGGATCGGTGGACACCGTGAACGTGCCATCGTTGCATTGAATCACGTACAGAGGGAGTTCAACCTCGGAAGAACCGGTGCCAATGTTCATCATGGCGAACGACGAGTTGCCGCCAACGTTCGGCGTGTTGTGACAGGTCGTACAGGTGCCGGTTATCTGGGTTTGGCCCTGAACGTCGTTGAATCCCGCCACCGTCGAAATTGTAAAAGGAAAATTATTAAACAACATTTCTCCGCGCGCGATGGACTGCCGTGCGGCGGCGTTTGGGCCGCTCGCGTTGGCCCATTTGGAGTACAGGGTAAACGCGTTGGGATTAAACTTGGCGCCGGTGTTGATCCCGGGATGGAAGGGCTGCAATGCGAGGTACAACGGACCGCCGCGCGCGCCCTGCGCGATCAAGTTTTTTGCCTGATTGTCTTCTGACTGTGCGGTGAATAGAGCTGTCTCGAGATCCACGATCCGCCGTAATTCCGCATCCGTCGGCGGATGTTTCGGTTGGGCATGCACCAGGGTTGCGTCTTTGGCCTGGCTGCGCAAATTAGGCTCCCGGCCGTCCCACATGATGGCATCGAGAAACCGCAGGTTGGTGGAGGGAAGTGGCCGCCGATAGAGCGCGGGCTGGGTCGCAGTCGTCTCCGGGCATTGATAGGGATCGCTGATTGCGATAATGCTGAAGTCAGCGTTCGCCGGCATCGGCAACGCCATCCGGATCAGCCCCCGGTTCAGCAGCAGGCTGTATGCCGAAGTGCGGGCTTCCAGCGTAGACACGTCAGCGCTGGGGCAATTGGCGCCGTCCACGGGGCGAAACACCGGATCCATGCCCTGGCTGATCTGGAATCGCTGCTGCAGGTGCGGCGGAGTGATGCTCCATCCTTCGCTGGCATCATGGCAACTGGCGCAGGTCCGCTCATTCGTCCCCAGTTTGTTAAAGAATGGGTTCGAAAGCTCAATCGGCCTGAAGCTGAACGTCCTGAAAATGCCGCTGGGATCCTGAAATGGCAGCAGGTTAGGAAGATGGAACCCGGCGAAGGCACTTATCGTAAACCCTGCCATCACCAACCCAGCGACGGCCAACAAAACCCGACGTCGACTCGTTATCACATGTCTCCTTGAACTTCCACATCAGCGATTTCCACATCTGCGATTTCCGGTCAGCCCGGCGGCAAACAAGCGTGGCTTGTCCGAGCCTCGTGACAAATTGGGGGATTCTGCAGCAGGGAAGGGATCACAAATTTACCACATCAGGAGCGAAAATCAAGGCGATTGATGGTGGCGATCCACCTCTTTCGAGACTGCAAATGGTTGCACATCAGTATGAAAACATTGCACTTTGGTTACACCCGAAATCCAGCGACGGCCTGGGTCTGTGAGCGCCGGGTTCCACGATGTTCTTCCGTCACAGTCCTGTGTGACCGCTGCCCTTAGCAGTTTGCTCGCGCCGGCCTAGACTTCCCAAAATGGAGAGCATGAGGGCAGGGAAACTTGTCGCAGGGGGCTTCCCAAATCGGGAGGGGATGGACCCTTCGACATGATTCCTGCCCTATTCGGGGGTTTCCCAAAACATGCCTTTTGGCTAATGCTTTCGTTTGATAGACAAGCCTTGAAAGTCTGCCCGAAAGGTCTTCGCCAGTGAGTGCAATCGTGCAGTTACGAGCCGACAGTCCCGGATCTCCCGATCTGGCATTGTTGTTCGCCGCGGTTCAAGCCTCCCCGGAGAGTCTGGCGATGGTTGAGGCTGGAATCGTGCTTTATGCCAACCCAGCCTGGGCCCGAATGTTCGAATATGCCGATCCGGCGCAGCTTCGGGGCCGAGTAGCGGAAGAATTCATCCCCCGGCATTTTCTGCAGAGGACGATGGACGCCACGATAGACGCTACGGCGGATGCTAGAAGTGGACCGCATCCTGCGGGGGAATTCGCGCACGTGAGTCAGGACGGTACGCACAAGCACCTGCAGGTTACTTGCGTCGGATTCCGCACCAAGGGCCGGGATTTTCAGGTCATCAGCACCCACGACATTGGCCCCCAGAAGCATGTGGAGCGGCGTCTGCAGGACTCGCAGAAGATGGAAGCGATCGGCCGCCTGCTGGGCGGGGTGGCTCACGACTTCAACAACCTGCTGACCGGCATCATGCTTTACTGCGACCTGCTGGTTGCGGAACTGGAGAAGGACAGCCGTTCCTACCGCCACGCACGGGAGATGCGCATCGCGGGGGAACAAGGCGCCGAGCTGGTGCGGCAGTTGCTCGCGGTGGCGCGGCCCCAGGCCCTGGAATCGCGGGTCTTCGCGCTGAATGGCGTCGTCGCCGGGGCGGAAGAGTTGCTCATCCGCCTGATCGGCGAAAACATCGTTCTGCATACCTCGCTCGCCTCCGATCTCGGCCCGGTGAGAATGGATCCGGCCAGACTGCAGCAAATCCTGCTGAATCTGGTGCTCAATGCCCGGGACGCCATGCCCAATGGCGGCCAGATTACGCTTACCACCCGCAACCGCACCGCCTGCCTTCCCGGCGCCCCGGACCAGAACCCGCAACTTATGGCTTGCGTTGAACTGACGGTGGCCGACAACGGTTGCGGCATGGACGCCGAGACTCTAAGCCGCGCATTTGAGCCCTTCTTCACCACCAAGAAATCCGGCCAAGGCAACGGTCTGGGACTGGCCACGGTGTGCAGCCTGGTGAAGCAGGATGGTGGAACTATGGTGGCGGAAAGCACGCCGGGCGTCGGCACAAGCATTTCCGTGCTGCTGCCGCAAGTCGGCCAGGACCTGGACCACCAAGACACGGCCAAGCACGACACGATCCAGCAACACCTGCCATCAAATTCGAAAGTCAAGAGGTGATTCATCATGACCACCGCAGTGCTCACCGCCCCCAATTCAGCCCAGGTCGAAGCATCGAAATTCCTGAATCTCATGATCGTGGACGACGAACGCGCTATCCGGGAAGTCTGCCGTGAAGTGGCGCAATCGCTCGGCTTTAACACCGTGGTGGCGGACTCCGCCGAGCAAGCCTATCGCATGCTGGACGCGCAGAATATCGATGTAGTCCTGCTCGACCTGAAATTGCCCGGAGCAGGCGGACTGGAAGCCCTGCATCAGATCGGCGAGCGCAAGCCCGATGCGGTCATCGTCGTGGTGACTGGATACGGGACAGTCCAATCCGCGGTCCAGGCCATGAAGAACGGCGCCTATGACTACGTGACCAAGCCCTTCAGCATGGAAGAGCTGAGATTGCTGCTGGAGCGGGTCTCAGGCCATCTCCGCCTGAAGACGGAAAACCGGACGCTGCGCGAAAAGATCAAATCCAAGATGGGCTTCGGCAGCATCGTGGGCCGGGCGCCGGAGATGGAAAAGCTCTACCGGATCATAGCCAAAGCGGCGCATAGCAGCCATCCCGTGCTGATTCTGGGCGAAAGCGGGACGGGAAAGGAAATGGTGGCCCGCTCCATCCATTTCTCAGGGCCTTTTCGCGACAAGCCATTCATTCCGGTGGACTGCGGGTCGCTGGTCCCTACGCTGATCGAGAGCGAATTGTTCGGCTATGTGAAAGGAGCATTCACCGGGGCGGTGCAATCCCGGGACGGGTTGCTCGCGATCGCGGAAGGCGGCACGGTGTTTCTCGACGAAGTCGGAGAGCTACCCGTCGATCTTCAGGCCAAACTGCTGCGGGCCATACAGGAGCGCGAGATTCGCCCGGTGGGCAGCACCAAACGTATCGCGATCAATGTAAGAATCCTGGCTGCCACCAATCGCGATCTGGAGCAAGCCGTGGCCCAGGGAACCTTCCGGCGCGATCTTTATTTTCGACTTAACGTACTCAGCCTGAAGATTCCACCCCTGCGCGACCGGCGCCAGGATATTCCGCTGCTCGCCGGCTATTTCCTGGAGCGGCTGGCGCGAGCCTCGGGACAGGAACGTCACTTGACCGACGATGCCATGAAAGCCCTGCTCGCCTACGATTGGCCCGGAAACGTGCGGGAACTCGAAAACTGCCTGGAGCGGGCGTGCGCCTTCACCTCCGGACCCCTCATCCAGGTGGGAGACTTGCCCAGCGCCATCCATGGTGCCCCCAGCCACGTCCCGACCGACGGCAACGGCAAGGCGCAAATCCTGCCCATGGCGGAACTGGAGAAGCAGACCATCCTGAGCGCGATTGCACAATTGAACGGGGACAAACTGCTTGCCGCCCGAATGTTGGGGATCGGCAAGACCACACTGTACCGGAAGTTGAAGGAGTATGTAGTTCAGGAGTAGCAGGATGCGGAAAAACTCGATTGCTGGCCCGCTTCACAAAGCGATGAGCCGTTGTCACTGACTACCGGTTGGTTTCGCCGGCTGTTCTGGAACGTCGACGACATCGTCAAGCACCAGCTGGGATCCATCCCATCGGTAGACAAATTCGCGGATGCCGCCGGAGGCGCAGCATCCTCCGTCTGTTTCCTTAAAGATCGGGAACTTCTCGATCATTCGACCGCTCTCAATGGCAACAGTCATCTGCCCGCGTAGACCCACGGTTGGGTCGTGTCCTTTGAATGGTTGGTTCCATGTTCGTGGCTCAATCTTTAGTTCTCTGACGACGCCTTCCGGGTTCATGGTGAAAACCGCGATCAGGTCCGGTCCGCCGTTTCCCGCCACACAGGAGAACGCAGTCACGGCTGCCTCTTCTCGTCCGTCTCCATCCAAGTCGCCAAAAGCCCTTGTCGAAATCTCGATTCCTGTTCTAAGCGCGCCTTTGCAAGCGTGATGCATGTTGGTCGCGTGCGCGCTCTTGAGAAACGGGGCTTTCATGAGATCTTCGAAGTCTGCCTTACGAATCGAATCGTCAGGACCAACAGTGCCGGATTGATTCTTAGCGGGCGAGATCGATCCCTGAGCAGTTTGCGATGTTTTGGAAACCGTGCCAGGAGTGAGGCCTGCGCTCCTCTGGGTGGGCACCGACTGGGGTCGGTTGCACGCGAAGCACGGCAGTAACAATGCGATAAGGGTGAACGATTGTCTGCCGGCCCGGATCATCGTCGCAGGTCTCCCAGAAATCTGTCGGATCAGCTTGCTTCGACTCACCGAGGTACTCATCTTCCCGCGTGTTGTATGATTCGACTTCGCTTCATGTCGACGACCATACCCGCACGGTGGAAAAGCAGCTTCGCACCGCTTCCGAAATGTCCAATTCAAAGAGCCTTCCCAGGCCGCAGCAGACGCAGCCAAAACTCTCCCGTTGGTCACAAAAATCGCGAGACCTGGACAGTATTCGCACCGTCGTTTTTCCGCAGCCTGCTAGAGCTCAGAAACTTCGACCTTGAGTGCTTACCGCAGCTTCGCGTACTCCGCTTTGGCTTCTTTGAGGATAGGGATGTCAGAGTCGCCGTCTTTCCACAGGGCCAGGAAATCCTGATAAGCGGCTCTCGCCTTGGCCGCGTCTCCAGTCATCACATAGGCTCGCCCCAGGCCGAGCTTGGCAAGCGAATGCTCGACGCCGGTCGGGTTGATGCCGCGATGATCCACGATCTTCTGAAATTCCGCCGCTGCCTCGGTTCCACGCTTCGCCTGCAGGTAGGCCTGGCCGCGAATGTAGGTAGGTAGAAACGCCAGGGCGGTGCCCAATTCGTACGGCGTCGCCGCCTGCAGCGCCTGAATCGCCTGCCCCGGAGCCTTACGCTGTAACTCGATCAACGCTCGCACGCAAGGAAGGTTCACCTGACGCAGGAGAATGTCGTCCGGAAAGCGGTGGTCTAAGTCGTCGGCAATGGCCTGGGCATGGCTGACATCCCCGGTCATAGCCAACGCGACTGCCACTGACTCCAGATTGCCCCGGTCACGCACCAGGGCGCCGCTCGACGTCGCCAGTTCCCGCGCCTTCGCGGAGTTCCCAAATTCCGCCTCAGTCACAGCCATAGCCGCCAAAGTCGCCGCCGTAGTTCCCTTGAAGCCCAGTCGGTCCGTGATCTGCACGGACCGCTGCATCAGTTCCCCGGCCTTCTGCATTTGCCCGTGTGCCGCAGCAACATTGGTTGCCTCGTTGAGCAGTAAGTATTCGCTGGGTTTTCCCTCGGACCATTTCACCTGCTGCTGCATTCCGTCGGCATCGCCATTCAAGAGGGCCAGTTCAAAGAGCAGCTGATGGACGAACAGGTTGTCCACCTTGGCATCCACCGCTCGTTGCAGGATGGATCGCGCTTCCTCCAGCCGGTTCAGTCCCATATACGGAATCGCGACGTGCAAATAGCCATATGGGCTTACAGGTTCGATGCGTATCGCCTCATTGGCTAATGGGATGGCCTTATCGAACTGGCCGTAGTAAAGGTTGTAGACCAAGGCAAGGTTGCCGAAAGCGGCGGAGTCGTTCGGAAACGCCTTGATATCCAGTTCCAGGTTTTCTTTTTCCTTCTCGATATCTCCAGTGGCGAAATAGTAGTGACCGGCAATGTAGAAGCGCTCGCGCTCGCTCACCCGCTCGCGGAGGTCGAAGGCTTTTTTGGCGTATTCAGATGCCCGGTCCTCTTCCCCGACGTTGCCATAAACGGCTGCCAGCCGCGCATAAGCCAGGGCAAAATTCGGGTCCAATTCGACGGCGCGTTGGAACAGGGGAATGGATTCGGCTTCGCCTCCTCCATTCCGCCTCTCGTCAGCCGCGGCATAGGCTTTCAACGCTTCCAGCGACGACGTGGTCGCCTCGGTCACCGGCTTATCGAACTTCTGGATGGACGACAGCGACTCGCCCAGCTTTCCTCGCAAGCTCGACGCCGCCTTGCCCACCGCCGGCAGCACCTCCTCTTTGGTGGCTGCCGTGATCTGGTCTCTGGCAAGGGAATCGCCGGTGGCGCAATTCAGGGCGTCGAGCGCGACCACGTATTGGCTGCCCAGCGCCGCGATCGATCCGCTCAGCATGGCTTTGATGTTCTCGCGCTCGCAAATCTCCCGCGCCACGCTGCCCGTGACGCGCTCGTCGGCCGCGCGTCCCATAAATTGGAGCGCATTACGGATCGTCTTATCCGGCACGATGTTCAGATACGGCGACTGCTCGAGCTGCACCGCCAGCGCCTGTTTCAGAGTACCGTCGAACACTGGGTCGCCGGTGGTGTTTACGAAGTCAGCCAGAAGAATGGAATCCTTCTCGGTAAGCTTCTGTGTAGAACGGGATCGCCAGTACAATCCCCCGCCCAATAAGGCAGCGATCACGACGACCGCCGCCGCGATTACCGCAAACCGCGCAGGGGCCGACGTACCCGTCTGCCCAGGCTCTTGTGGCGAGGACCTGCCCTGAGCGTCAGTCGAAGGGGCCCCCGCCCGCGAAGAGGCCGACGCCGTGGAAGAGGCAGAGGCAACCGCAGATCGCTGAGAAGATCCGTGAGAAGGGTTGGGGATATCAACCTCGGCGGCAGGCTCTTCCGCTGCCATCCTCTTGCCCGATCCCGAATCCCGCTTTAGCCGCTGCAACTCCGCGCGCATCTCCGAAGCATGCTGATAGCGCAGCTCGCGGTCTTTCTCCAATGCACGGTTGATGATCCGTTCCAGCTCGGGCGGAACATCCGGGTGCAGTCGAATCGGCGAGGTCGGCGTCTTCTCCAGAATGGCGTGAAAAATGACGGCTGAGGTTTCTCCCCGGAAGGGCAGCGTCCCGGTTGCCATTTCGTACAGCACGGCCCCAAAGGAAAAGAGATCGCTGCGCGGATCGAGTTCCTTCCCCCTGGCCTGCTCCGGCGACATGTAAGACATCGTGCCCAGCGCTGTCCCCGGGCTGGTCAGATGTTGTTCGTCCATGGTTGGCAGAGACGACCCCGCTTCGCGCCCGGGCGGCAGCGACACCTTGGCCAGGCCGAAGTCCAGAATTTTGGCGTGACTGCGCCGGGTAACGAAAATGTTGGCCGGCTTGATGTCCCGGTGAACGATGCCCTCCGCATGCGCCGCGTCCAGCGCATCCGCGATCTCGATGCCCAGCGCCAGAAGCGTCTCCAGCTCCAGGGGGCGGCCGGAGATGAGGTGCTTCAGCGTCGCCCCTTCCAGATACTCCATGGCGATGAAGGCCTGTCCATTCTGCTCGTCAATCTCGTAGATGGTGCAGATATTTGGGTGGTTCAGGGCAGACGCGGCTTGCGCCTCGCGCTGGAAGCGACTCAAGGCTTGCTGGTTGTGAGCCACTTCGTCAGGCAGGAACTTCAGAGCGACGAAACGGTGGAGCTTGATGTCCTCAGCCTTGTAGACCACACCCATCCCGCCACCCCCGAGCTTCTCAACAATGCGGTAGTGCGAGATAGTCTGACCAATCATGGGCGCGCGCGGAGACTGAGCCAACATGTTAGGGGCGGTCACATTCCAAGTCAAACGGGCCTGTGGGGATGCGATATTATCGGAACGGTTTACCGGAGCATGGTGCTGACAGCGTTCTCACTTTTGACCGGTCGCCGGCGCACGGCGCTGGCCGAAGTTATTTGAGAAGCTCGCAAGTGTGGACAAGGAGGAACTTGTGGCCGCAAAGGAAATCTCTCGCCGGCAGTTCGTCGCCTCGGCGGTCTCGACGGCCGCCATCACATCCATGCCCGCGCATCGACTCTTCGCAGGTGTTGCCAACGAAGCACCGCCACGGACGGAACCCGCGCGAACCGAGAGCACGGGCGGGAAAGATCCAAACTGGAAGGATCCAAACTGGCAAGATCAGGGCATCGAGAATCTGACCGAATCGCCGCATGCGAAGCTGCGAGATATTCCGGTGCGCGCCGTGACCATCCACAGCGGCTTTTGGGCACAGCGGCGTGAGATCAACGTGACCAAGAGCATTCCTACCATGCACGATCTTCTCGAAGCCAACGGCCGCATGAACAATTTTCGCCGCCTGGTGGGCAAGAGTTCGGCGGCTCAGAGCGGGCCGGTGTACTCCGACTCCGATGTTTACAAATGGACCGAGGCTGCGGGGTTTGCGCTGCAGTCGGGCGATCGTCCTGAACTTCGCGCCGCGGCAGAAAAAATGATTGCTGAGGTGGTCGCAGTCCAGGAGCCCAATGGTTACTTAAACACGTACTACCAGGATGACCATAAGTCGCAACGAATGCTCAAGCAGACCCAGACTACCGGCCACGAGCTCTATAACATCGGTCACATGCTGCAGGGCGCAATCGCGTTTTACCGCGCGACCGGAGATCGCGTATTGCTCGACGCCGGAATCCGCTTCGTCGATGATTTCCTGATACCAAATTACGGTCCCGCTCCCAAACAAGCCATCGTTTCCGGACACCCAGAGATCGAACTGGCGCTGGTCGAACTGTACCGTATTACCGGCGACAAGCGGCAACTCGAGCTGGCAGGTTACATCCTGGGCGGAGACGAGCGTTTGCAGCTTCCGGAAGGCCGAACCAACTACATGTTCAGCGGAACTCCGTTTACCGCGAGAACGAAGCTTGAAGGACATGCGGTCCGGGCGATGTATGCATGTTGCGGCGCCACTGACTACTACATGGAGACCGGCGACCCGGCCTATTGGAAGACGCTGAACACTTTGTGGAACGATATGACCTCCACCAAGATGTATGTGACGGGCGGAGTCGGTTCGCGGTCCGACGGCGAAGCTTTCGGAAATGCCTACGAACTCCCCAATGATCGCGCCTACGGAGAGAGCTGCGCGGCCATTGGCAATATGATGTGGAACTGGCGCATGCTGGCAGCATCGGGAGATGCGAAGTTCACCGACGTAATCGAACGCGCGCTGTATAACGGGATCAATTCCGGAATGTCGCTGGATGGCACGCTCTATTGCTATCGCAACCCTTTGGCGTTCGATCCCTCCACGGGAGAAAAGATTCGCAACCCCTGGTATGACACGACCTGCTGTCCCCCGAACCTGGAGCGCACGTTTGCTTCATTGCCAGGATATTTCTACAGTACCAGCCGTGACGGGATCTACCTTCACCTGTATGACAATTCGGAACTGAACTGGCATCTGGAAAATGGCGTCGGACTGAAGGTCGTGCAAAAAACAAACTATCCGTGGGACGGAATAATTGAAGTCGCCCTCACGCCCGCCCAGCCTTCCAAATTTACTTTCTACCTGCGAATTCCCGGATGGGCAGATCAGGCGCAAGTCGCTGTCAACGGAAAGGCGATTACGGGAGCGAAGCCAGGAGAATACCTGGCGATTTCGAGGCAGTGGGGTCCGGGCGATGTCATTCATCTGCAGATGGAGATGCCGGTGCAAGTGCTGCAGGCGAACCCTCAGGTCGCCGATGACGCGGGACGCGTTGCCGTGCAGCGTGGTCCGCTTGTCTATTGCATGGAGGAACTCGACCAGCCCGCGGGAGTGGCGATGAGCGATCTGGCCATTGCCCTGGGGCAGAAGCCGCAAGCACAATTTCAAAATGAAATGAAGCGTGACTTGTTGGGAGGCGTGGTGGTGCTGCGTCACACCGGGGTGGCCTATGAAAGAGCTGCCTCGCGCAATGCTCTCTACTCACGCTACGGCGGCGGTCCGGTACAAAGCCGCCGGGTCCCACTGACGTTTATTCCGTATTACGCCTGGTCAAACCGTGAGGAAACGTCGATGCAGATCTGGACTCCCGTGGCTAACGCCTGACGCAGGGCCCGAAAGATCGTGCACTGCGGGAGCAGTGAGTGGTGTTTGCGCTTTCCGTACCAAGGAGTAAGGAATAGTGATAGGCGCGAGTATAACGGACACGCCGCAACCCCGCCGGGACGCGATGCTGAATTCCCGAGCGAAATGGGAACTCCGCAACGCGTCCTTGTTGCGAGTCAATGCTGCGAGTTAAATACTGCGAATTAATGCTGCTCTCGACTCAGGTCACCCGTTCCGTGCCAGTCTGAATGGTTGAATCCTCCAACCTGCGCGGCCGCGAGCTCCGCGTATTGCTCTTATTGCATGTGGGAAAGGCGCTTCGAGATTAGAGTGGCGTGGAGAACGCCACCTTTGTCCCAGGTCCCTTCGCAGATCACTCGATCGCCGTCCTTCACCTGGCTGACGTCGATGTCGTTCACTTTCTTGCTGCCATGCTGTTGGCTGACCCAGCGCGTCGAGCTGTCATATTGCACGGTTCTTTCGTCACTGCTGGAGCCCACCTTGCGCACGGTCAACGTGGATTTATCCTGACTGCTTCGAATGATCGTGCCCTCCCAGCGGTCCTGCTTCGCCTTCGCCATTGTGTCCTGCGCGAACACCGTCGTGGCCAGCGGGAAGGCAAGTACGGATGCGAACAACAGAGCGAGCAATTTTTTTACCATAAGACCTCCTCATTACACCGGATCGATTTGTGATGTGTGACACAACAAATGGCCCTGGGCCCGAGAACAGCAAACTGCATCCAACTTGCGAGCGCCTGACTGCGCGCTAACTAACAAACCTCAAACCAGCATAGCCGCGGTTTAATACAAGACCTGGGTTTCACCTTTTTCCGCAATCAGCTGCTGGAAGTGCTCCACGATCTTGTCGCGTCGAGTCATCACGGCTTTTAATTCATCCTTGGTCAAGTAGTGCTTGGTTCTTTCGGCCAGGGCGTTCGCGTCCAGCGCTTTTAATTTCTCCAGCAATTGCCGGTCGCAGCGCACCAGGTTGGCATTGGGATCTTTCAGGTCTTTGTGCAGTCGAAATGCGCGAGTGAAATCAATTCTGTAAATGGTCCAATCTTTACCGATCAGCACGTTGGTCAGGTTGGGATCGGAATCGTAAACCAGGGAGTCAAGCACCCGTATTTTGTACATCTGCCGGTCCCAGGCCTCGGGATTGGGCACTTCGACCTTCTGCTTGACGCGTGTCGCCTCGTCCATCATCACCGGCAGCCACCAGCTGACCGAACCGGCATCGCCCTTCCACTTGCGCTCCACGTACACGGGCACCATGTCGTCCAGACCCAGCAGTTCAGCCAACTGATAGGCGGCGATATTGTATTTGTAAGAATCCACGAAGCCCAGTTCGGTGCCGGAGGCGAGCTGCATCGTGGCTTTATGTTCATCGATGGATTGAAAATGCGCGTCGTGAGTGACCGTGCCGTCGGTCAGAGTGAGCCGCCAGGTATTAGTAATGCCTTTGCCGGCGGGCTTGCTGTCCACTACTTTCGCGGTCAGCAGGAAATTCTTTATCTGTTCCTTGGTAAGAGCAGGCTCGTCCGCGGCGCTGGCAACGCCCGCGCAAATTAGACAAACCGATGTCGCGACAATGAAGCTCCCACACCACTGACGAAGCACGTGCATCGGAGCATCCTCCCCCGAAATGTGCCCACAAAATCTACGCCCTCGAGCCACCGTTCGGCAAGCGAATCTGTGGCCGCGGGTTGTGTCCGAGAACGAATCCGCGATCGAGCGTACTTAGGCGGCCCAACCGAACCGCTGGCGCGGGATTATATACCCAATCCATTGGCCGTGTGCACAATCCGTGTTTCGGGAGTGGCTCAGTTTCGAAAGGTCTTGCGTCTCATTTGCAGGTAGTCACTGCCGTACAATTTTCCCGAGATCGATTGTCCCCATATGTTCAATGTTCGCGCTTCAGACTACTTGGCACTCGTTTGTGGTGTGCCGACCATTCGCGGCCGGTTTTGCAACGCATGTTGGATGACTTTTTTCGCGTTCTCCAGTTCCTGGCCGGCCAACTCCAGCCGGGGCTGACGCACACGCGCATTGCCCATGCCAACTTCGGACTGTGCCAGCTTTATGAGCTGGACGAACTTGGGCACCGTGTCCATGCGCAGCAGGGGCAAGAACCAGCGGTACAACTCGAAGCTTTTCTCGTTTTCACCGGTTAGCACGTAATTAAAAAGTTCCACCGATTCGCGAGGAAAAGCATTGGCCAATCCCGCGATCCAACCGCTGGCCCCGACTGATATGGCTTCCACGATCGCGTCATCTACACCTATGAATATTTCCAGACGGTTGCCCAGCAAAGCACGAATCGCGGTGACCCGCCTCACGTCCATACTGGACTCTTTGACCGCCGCCAGGTTTTCGTGCTCCGCCGCCAGTTCCTGGATCTGCTCGGGAACGAAGTCCGTTCCGTAGGCCACCGGATTGTTGTAGAGCATGCAGGAAAGCGGAGTTGCGGAGAACACGGCGGAAACGTGGGTCTTCATTTCCCGCCAGTCGCCTTGATAAACATAGGGCGGCAACACCATGAATGCGTCGCATCCGGCGTCTGCAGCTGCTTTAGCCTGGGCAACCGCTTCCGCGGTGGAGAGCGCGGAGATCGCTGCTACGACTGGAGCGCGGCCCTGCATGGCATTGACGCCAGTCCGCACGACCTGCACTCTCTCCTCGAACGAGAGCGTCGCGCCTTCGCCCAACGACCCCAGCGCGACCACGCCAGTGCAGCCATTGTCCAAAAGCCATCGGCAATGTCCGGCCATAAAGCCATGGTCGATTTTCCTGGCCTCGTCAAAACAAGTGGTAATCGCGGGCATCACGCCCTTCCAGTTCATACTCGCCCTCCTGTGATTTCGCTGGGCTGTTCGCGGCGTGACGGTAAATACGGTTCGATGGGAATTGCCGGCTTCCTGCCCGCAATCTGGTCAACCACAAGGCGCGCGGTAGCGAGAGATGTGGTAATTCCTAATCCTTCGTGACCGGTTGCCAGAAAGATTATTGGGTCTGCCGGCGAAGGTCCGATGAGCGGCAGCTTGTCGGGAGTGGCAGCGCGGAATCCCGTCCAGACTCTGACCGCAGGCATCTGCGCCAGTCGCGGCATGTACTCCTGCGCGCGCTGCAGCATGCGGACAAGAATGTCGTTGTCGACTTCGCTATGCTCCGCCCCGTATTGACGCGATGAACCGATAAGAACTTGCCCGGTCTTGCGTGGTTGTACATTGAACGCCACAGAGTCGGCGGAGGCCGAATGCGCGCTCTTCAAGTATCCCAGTTCCACTAACTGGTGATGGAGAAACGCAGGATAGGGATCGGTGATGGCCAGATGACCTTTTCGTTTTTTGATGGCCAGACCGGGCGTGAGCGCAGGCGCCCACGCTCCCGTGGCGTTGACGATGGCAGGTGCGGAAAGTTCGTTTCCATCGGCCAGGCGAAGTCGACCGGCCTGCATCTCAGAAACCGCGCAGCCCAGATGGACTTTCGCCCCCGCTGCCTGGGCGCGCTCCACCAGCAGCCGGGCAGCGCAGAGAGGATTCAGCATGGCGTCCTCAGGCACGAGCAGGCCGCCAGCCAGGCCTTTCCGCAGATTCGGTTCCAGAAGTTCCAACGCTCCTGGATCGAGCACTTCCGTGGGAACTCCGCGCTTGCCGTAGTAACTGTGCTTCCGCCTTACCTCCGCCATTTCTTCGTCGTCAGCCGCGACCCAAATGGTCCCACGCTGCTCGTATTCGACATCGGGCGCGAGCTCTGGCCGCAATTGTTGCCAAAGCTGCTGGGAGTAACGGGTCAGGGCGAACTGGGCCTCGGAGTCATCCAGCACCACGATGTGCCCCATGGCAGCGGCGGTGGCGCCGCCTCCAACCACATCGCGATCGACAATCGCGACCCGCATGCCCTCCCGGGCACATTCCTCGGCGCACGCGGCACCCACGATGCCCGCCCCAACCACAACTACATCGTAAGTTGATGTGCTCATCGGTTCGCGCTCAACCCTAAATGCCCATGCAGAATGGATCGCGCGGGTCCAGGATCAGATCAGCTTCGGCGTTGACGAACGCGGAGCCCTTGATGCTGGGGTAAACCTGCCCATCGCGTATCTTGATGCTGCCTTCGAATACGCTGCCCACGATGCTCTCCTGTTTCCAAACCTGACCTTCACGCAGCTTTCCGTCAGCATAGAGGCACGCCAATTTCGCGCTGGTCCCGGTCCCACACGGGGATCGGTCATAGGCCTTACCCGGGCACAAGACGAAGTTCCTGCTGTTCACTCCCGGTATCTGCGACGGGCCGAACAATTCGATGTGGTCGATCTCCTGGCCGTTTGCGCCCGTGATCCCGTGATCGTGCAACGCCTGGCGGATCGCCCACGTGTAGTTGGTAAGGAGCTCCACGTTCTCGAGAGCGAGGTCGTGATGGTGATTCTCCACCAGATAGAACCAGTTTCCGCCCCACGCGACATCGCCGCATATTTCTCCAAAGCCCGGGGCTTCTACCGACACCTTGGCTGCGCTGCGATAGCTGGGAACATTATTCACCGTGACTTCTCCATTTTCGTGGAGGATCGCGCTGACTGTGCCCACGGGGGTCTCGATGCGGTGCTCGCCGGGCTGAATGCGTTCCATGTAGGAGAGTGTCGCGACCAGCCCAATCGTGCCGTGGCCGCACATTCCCAGGTATCCGACGTTGTTGAAGAAAATCACGCCCGCGGCGCAGGACCGGTCCACGGGTTCACATAAAAGCGCCCCGACCATGACATCTGAACCGCGAGGTTCATTCACGAGGGCCGAACGGAAGTCATCGTGTTCGGTGCGCAATCGCTGCAAACGGGCGTTTAACGGCCCGCTGCCAAGATCGGGCCCGCCGCTGATGACCAGCCGCGTGGGCTCCCCGCCGGTGTGGGAATCAATGACCCGGATTCTTTTGCTATCGCGACTTTTCATGGCCTTGCGAGAATGTCTCGCAAATAGGCGGACGCGCCATGTTAGGCAGGACGTGAAGGGCAAGTCAATGTGGCCAGGCCCATCAATCCCCGGTTGCGGTATCCGGTCCGCGGCTGGAGGTGAGTTGTGAAGGATGTCAACGAGTTGTTACGGGAAAAGGAGAGGGATATTGAGCGCCTCCGCCAGGAGATTGAAGCGCTGCGCTCCAGCATTCCCTTGCTTTCCTCCGACGACGAGCCGCCAGTGGACGATACGACTTCAGAGTTGCAAGCGCCCAAGTTTCCCGCGACCAGCACCACCGAGCCGAAAGGCTGGCGACGACGATTCCGCTTCATGTCTCGCTAGTGGTCGCCGGCGATTGTTGTAGCGATCGAGAACCACACTTCGAGTTTCCCAAAATGTCGTAACGGCCAAATGCGTTAGATTGCTTCTTTCCCACCGCATGCGGGGGGTCGCTGACGTTAGCCGCGTACCAGGCGATGTCAGGGCCGACCGCGTAATAGGCCACATGGTTGCCGCCGCGTGCGGCGTATCCCCATTCCGCTTCCGTGGGCAATCGTCCCCAATCGCCTGGCAATATTTTCCGCCGTCCTCCCAGGTCATTCAGTGACGGAAAGACCATTCTATCTATACTAGTTCTCGACCACTCAGAAGAACTCAATGCGAGGTACGCCAAATGCCAGTAGCACTCAAGCTTCCGAGGGTCGAGAGATCGAAGACCCTCCTTAGCTATGATCCTCGGAGGACGCGGGGCAAGGTACAATGGCTAAGCTTTTCCTAGATATTTGAACCCTCAGAACTAAAATGGAAGTAGTGGGTAGCTTCCGGCGATCTTTCGGCTGAGGAGCGTTGACCATGAATAAGCTCAAGATCTTTTTGAGTCACCTTACTGTGGAGTCGCGATTAGCTGATCTACTGAAAGCGCACCTTACCCATGACTTCATTGGCTTGGTAGAGGTGTTCGTATCGTCAGATCGAACGAGCATCATGGCAGGCTCGAAGTGGCTGCAAGAAGTAACTGACGCTTTAGGGGGAGCATCCCTGGTCCTTGTGCTCTGCAGCAACGAGTCGGTTCGTCGTCCTTGGATCAATTTCGAAGCCGGAGCGGCTCACGTTAGAGGCATAACGATTGTTCCCTTCTGTCATTCAGATCTCACGCCTGCTCAACTGCCGGTTCCGTTGAGTGAATCTGAGGGGGTGCAAGGCTCAGAAGCAGATGGAATTCGAAAGCTCTACGACTGTGTCTCTGGAATACTTGGATCTCAGGTACCTGACGTCGATTTTGACTCCTACGCCACCGAGGTTCAGAAATTTCAAACAGAATATGGAAACGAGCGCAGGACACTTGTAGAACGCCCTGATGTCGCACAAACCTCAGAGACCGTAACCAACCCGCGGGTGCTTTGCATATCGAGTCTTCAGTTTCTGGAACTCGGGTATCAAAACCAGTTAGAGGTCGTTTTGAACGCCTTCCCCGAAGACCTAGCCCACGAACGAGTAATCAATTCCAAAGATTTGCAGGAGCATCTGACCGCTCGTCGATTTGACATTGTCCACATAGCGGCTTTCGTATGTCCACGGACGGGCGACACGTACTTCAGTGACGTAGACTTGAATACCGGAGAAAGCACCGCCGCCGAAGTCGAGATAATTTTCGCGAAGGCTCTGGCGCTCTTGCTGGAAATAGCGAAGACACGCCTTGCTGTAATTACCAGCTGTGATTCATTGGCGTTGGCAGCAGCCCTGCTAAGAGTTACGAACGTCGTTGCTACTCGAGACATGATCAGTCCGAAAATGATGGCCGCGTGGGTAGAAGGATTCTACGGTATGCTACGGACGAGCTCACTAACGAAGGCATTTGAATATGCCGTCGGTATGAGTCGTGCTCCAATGCGCCTGTACCCGCGTAGGGGGGATGGCGATATTCTCTTTAGGGCTGAGGAGGACGAGAAAAGCGCTGTATCTAGCTGATCCGGGTACAGGTTCTCGCGCGAGTCATAAGGGCCGGAAACTGAGCAGGTCATCTTCCAATCTAGGTAACCTAATCACGCTTACCGAAACTCCGCAAAGCCAGGGATTCATAAACCGCAACAGTGAGTGACCCTCAAGTTGCTGATTCGTGAAACACACAAAGAGATCTCCACAGCGAAGGGGGCGTGTGACGGCTGGCTTTACGCATTGTCCGCTTACACTACCTCGGCCGCGTGATTGCGCCTTCCGAGGCTGACGATACCAAGGCCGCGTATTTTGCGAACACGCCGGTGGGATATCTTGGTTGCGGAGCCTTCCATTGGGACAAACGCTGGCGCAGGGCGGTGTCGCTGACTTCGATCTCAAGCACGCGTTGATTGATATCGATGTGAATCGTATCGCCTTCGTGGACGGCGGCGATGGGGCCGCCCAGCGCAGCTTCGGGCGAAACGTGTCCCATCATCAGGCCGCGTGTGGCCCCACTGAAGCGCCCGTCAGTCAACAAAGCGACGGATCCGCCGAGGCCTTCGCCCACAATCGCCGCGGTTACGCTTAACATCTCGCGCATCCCGGGACCGCCCTTCGGACCTTCATTGCGGATCACGACCACGTCTCCCGCCTTTATCCGCTTGGCAGTGACCGCCGTCATGGCATCTTCCTCGGATTCGAAAACCCGCGCTGGCCCGCGATGGCTCAGCCGTTCATGCCCGCTGATTTTGGCCACACATCCTTCGGGCGCGAGGTTACCGTGCAGAATCACCAGGCCGCCAGTCTTCTTTAACGGCTTGTCGAGTGGCGCGATCACTTCCTGGCCGGGAGTTTCGACCGCACTCTCACCTTCCGCAGCCAAAGTCTTTCCGGTTACAGTGAGCGTGTTCTCGTGAATATGACCGGCCTGGATCAGGCGGCGCAGCAGAAGACGCACGCCGCCGGCGCGGTGCATGTCGGCGGCCACGAATCGGCCTGAAGGCTTGAGATCGGCCAGCAGGGGAGTGTGTTCGCTGACCTTCTGAAAGTCATCAATGTGCAGGGGAACACCAGCCTCGCGCGCGATGGCGAGCAAGTGCAGAACCGCGTTGGTCGAGCCTCCGGTTGCAGCCACGGCAGCGATGGCATTGTCGAACGCAGGCCGGGTGAGTATGTCTCTGGGAGTTGTGCCCTGGCGCAATAGATTCAAGACCAGTTCGCCACAGTCAAACGCAATCTGGTCTTTCTTCGGATCCATGGCGGGAACGCTGTTGAAGCCCATGGGAGAAAGACCGATCATCTCCATCACCGTGGACATGGTGTTGGCGGTGTACTGGCCGCCACACGCGCCTGCGGCTGGACAGGCGACGTTTTCCAGTTCGTGCAGGTCGGCGTCGCTCATCTTACCGGCGGCATTGGCGCCGACCGCTTCAAATACATCCTGGATAGTCACATCCTTTCCGCGGTAGTTCCCGGCCGCGATGGTGCCACCGTAAAGAACGAGGCCGGGAAGATTCAGCCGCGCCAGTGCCATGGCACCAGCGGGAATGGTTTTGTCGCAGCCCACCACGCAGACCACCGCGTCAAACATTTGCCCGCGGCAGACCAGTTCGATGGAGTCGGCAATCAGTTCGCGGCTGACCAGCGACGCCCGCATCCCTTCCGTGCCCATGGTTTCGCCGTCACTGATCGCGATGGTGTTGAACTCCATCGGGGTGCCGCCGGCGGCGCGAATGCCTTCCTTCACCTTGGCCGAGAGGCGGCGCAGGTGGAAGTTGCAGGGCATGGTTTCGATCCAGGTGTTGGCGACGCCGATGAGAGGTTTGGCCAGATCGCTGTCGGTGAATCCGATTGCCTTGAACATGGCGCGGGACGGGGCTCGGTCGCGTCCGTCGGTGATACCGTGGCTGCGGTGTTTTAGATCCATGGGAGAAAGATTATGACAGAGGAAGGATGATCTTAGGAAACCTGGGCGGCGAGTGTTTTTCTCTGCGTCCTTCCCGGTCTTTCTCTGCGACCTTTGCGGTTAAAAGCTTCTCCACCACCCAACGAACCGCCGAGCCTTGCTCGGCCTGACCGGGTGTGAGACCCGGTCGCACACGAGCACTTCGGCGACTGGCAATCTGGTTTTGGCCTCTATATTCTTTCCGCAATGAAGAAAGAAAAGTTTTTTGAGATTGCTCAACTGGATCAGGAGCGGGCGCTTGCCGGAACGTCGTATCTGGAGTTTCTGCGCGTGCCGACGATGAGCGCGGGCGTGTACACGCTGTCTGCCGGAGGCGTCGATCCGCAGCGGCCGCATAGCGAAGACGAGATGTATTACGTGGTTCGCGGGCGGGCGCGCATGCGGGTGGGCGCGGAGGATCGGATAGTCAACGCGGGCAGTGTGATTTTTGTGGCGGCTGAGGTGGAACACCGGTTTTACGAAATTGAGGAAGAATTGGTGGTGCTGGTTTTCTTCGCGCCCGCCGAGAGTTAAGAGAGCGTCGCGGAAGGGAGAGCGTACCTCAGGGGCTAAAGCCCCTCAAGAGACTTCCCAAAATTGCAGGCCTGAAGGCCTGCTCCACCCAACTGCGCTGGCTCCACCCAACCGCGCTGGCTCAGGCAACGGCGACGGCTTCGCCAACCTATTTTGTTGCCGTTTCTTTTCCCGGGATCCAGTAGATCTCTTCTTTCAACACTTCCTTGGCGAAGCCAATTCGCTGCAGCATTCCTTTGCCGTGTTCGATCATCTGCGGATGGCCGCACAGGTAGCCCACGGAATTGTTGCCATTGAGCCCCCACATATCGGAATATTTGCGGATCAGGTCATCCACTCGGCCGACTTCGCCTTTCCATTTCTGATCGTCCCAGGGGCGGCTCACCGTGGGCACATACTTCAGCCAAGGCACTTCCGCGGCGAATTTTTGCAATTCGTCCAGGTATCCGAACTCCCACGAGCGGCTAGCGCCGTTGAGCAAGAATAATTTCTGCTCGCCGGCAAACTTGCCTGCCTTCCAATCCTTGTGGAGAGTGCGGATGTAGCTGACAAAAGGTGCGATGCCGGTGACGGTCGAGACCAGTAGATGGTTGGTGCGTCCGCTCTTAGTGTCGAGTGTGAAGCGTCCCTTGGGAACCTTGCGCATGAGCATTTCGTCGCCGACGTGCAGCTTGTAAAGATCAGGAGTCAATTCGCCGTCGGGAACCAGCTCAAAGAAAAATTCAATTTCGCTTTCATAAGGAGAAGACACGATGGAATAAGGCCGTTCGGATCGCTTGTCCGGCGCACGTTCTACGCCGAGGGTGGCATACTGGCCGGGGGCAAAATTGAATTCGCCGTTTGCCTGGACCCGGATCATCCATAGGTCGGAGGCAAAATCTTTGCGCTGCGTAATTCTGGCGCGGTAAAACTTGTCGTCAGCGGTGGCCATGCACGAACCCTCTCGATCGGCGAGCCTATAAGGTGCACCAGTTGGCGGGAATATGGCAAGCCGGAATTCGGCGGGCGCAGTTTACTGATTCAGAACGGGCAGTTCTTCTCTGCACTGCAACGTATCGCGTCGTTTTAGCTGGTCCAACTCGTCCTGCAGTTTTCGCCAGGCTTTGGCGTCCTTCCTGGTAGCGACCGGCGCATTCGGGTCAGAATAAAATTGCAGCAGGTTTTCGCGAACTGCAGGGTTTGGCGGATCGAAGTTCTTTTTGGCCAGCTCATCGATCAGGCGAGCGTAGGTTTTGTCGGTCAACACATACTCGCCGGCGCGGGTTTCGCGGCCGGTGTCGCAATCGCGATTGGGTAGGTCAACCTTGCCGTTGTTCGCTTCCCGAAGCAACCCGGTGTAATTCTCGACCGTAGCATCCACGCTCTTGATGTACATGTCCTCGGTTTGTTGCGTGGGGATCTTGAAGTTGACGGCCTTGAACGGGCCAACCTTCGGTATCAACTTCAGGAAAAATGCGAGGACCCTGGTTCCGATGCCGGGCTTGCGATACACCGTGCCCCATTCGTGCTCGTAGTTGCTACGGGAAAGGTAGTAGAGGAATTTCTTCTTGTCGAAGTTGGGCGTGTCTTTCACGATCACATCGCGACGCGACAGCAGAGCTACCCGGGTCATTTCCGGTATCAGAACGCTTACGCTGCGGCGGTAGCTGCCAATTCCAAGATCGACGTTCCCGAACACATCTTCCAGCTTCAGGTTGTAAGTTTCCAGGAAAGCCCGCTCCAGAAGCGGCTTGGAGACTTCAAAGCCGATCATGTCGTGATAGCGGTCGGAGGTGTAGCGATTTTTGGCGACCTGGACCATGTCGAAACCGAACTCGGTGCGAATGTGCGCTTTTGGGTCATCGGCGTAGGTTACGGTGTCGCCATATTTTTTTCGCAGCTTGGGGAATTCCAGTGCGACAACGTGGTTAATGGTTGGGTGGCCGCTGTTGTCGGAAGCGTAGTGGGAGAGAGCGCCCAGCGCGAAGGCGTACTCGTTCAGGTCCGAGGAGTCCTTCAGCAACGCTTCCACGAAATCGCCGCTGCGCACGCAATGAACCAGATCGCTGAAGAACTTGCTGCCAAACGGATAGTAGCCCATGTCTTGCACCAACGATCCACCGTAGGCATAAGCATGCGCCTTGAGCAGGTCGTCTTCGGTGGCGCCGGAAAAGCGCTTCAGGAGCAGCGGCTGAATCTGATCTTTCCACATCAGGTCCACCACCTGCTCGTGAGTCAGCACCGAATAGGCCGAAGAAAGACACGAGCACGCGCCCATAAAAAGCAACACCGCAAAGGCCTGCGCTAAATGGTTTCCAAGTAAGCTCATGGCCACACTTATGATGCCTGAAGGAGCGTCGGAGGCCAGACTATTTGCCGCCGGCGAGGGAACCTGAGCTCATAGCGTCTGAGTCTCGGCGCCGGCTTGAGCCAAGGTCTCGGCAATCAGATCGCAGCGCTGGCGGAGTCTCTGCAGAGAGAATTTGATGGTCTCCTCACCGCCGCTGACGCCCTGAACGGTGGCTTCCGCCATTACGTTTCTTGCATTTTGCGTCAGTGCGGCGGCCGCTTCCAGCAAAGCCGCCAGCGAGTCTGCGTGCAGTTTTCCCAAGGACGGCGAGTTCTCAGCGCGCTTGAATTCTTCGAGTTCGGTGGTCATGCGAGCGACCACAGCCACGATGCGCAACAATACCCGGGCCACGCCACCGCGCGGTGACTTTTCTTCCAGATAGTCGGCGCTGCAGGCGTCCGCTTCGGCCGGGTTAAGCGTGAGATTGAAGAACCGCATGGGCACCACCTGGCGGAATTTCGGATCGGCCACGCGCACGAATATCCGGATGGATTCCTCGACCTGGCGGATCTTGGTTTCTTCGGTGGAAACCTGCTGAGGTGTGACTGCAGAGCGCATGGCCTGCACATCGAACGCCGGCCGCCGAGGGCGTGCGGCAGACGTTGTTCCGGGAGCACGGCCGGTCTTTGAGGTTGCGGTTGCATCTGCCGATGCAGGAGCGGGAAGCTTTGTAGAATACGACATCCGGCGAATCGGGGGACGCCGCTCCAGGGCCTGCTTGAGCTTGGAGACGCGGCGAAACTTGTCCAGAGCCGCCGTATAGTCAATTTTCAGCAATTCACTTTCTTCCATCGCCGCGACATGTTCGACGGTGACGTCCACCCCGTCTACGTTGCCAAGAATCGTGCCGCCCTGTTCCTGCAAGGCTGAGGCAAACTCTCTAATCCCGGAGGCCGCGGCGTGGAAGAGTTCATCGAACTTCTTGCCGAAAACCGCATTGTAGGGAGCGATGGTAGCCAGCACTCCAGGATGATAAAACGATGACTCGAGAGACTGTTTCAGGTCCCGAACCCGGGTGATGATGTCCGAATCCAGGAGCGCGTTCAGATCAGCGTTAGCCAGCGCCTCCTGCTGCAGGGGATCGAAACGCCGCAGTATCTGTACGTGTTCCTCGGGCAGCGACGGAACGTCGGTGTCGGCGAGAATTTCGATCAGAGCAATCTCGAAGGGCGAGAGCGGAAGCGAACCGTCAAGCCCGTAGCCGCGGCGCTCCCATTGTCCCGGGACGCGTGGGTGACGATAAAGAAAGGTCGCGACCAGGTCGGTCTTGTCGCGATTTACGTCGCTGGTATCTTTCTTTCGCGTGTAGTAGCGCAGCACCGCCTCGGCGATTTCCGGATCGATGTCAGCGGTAAACGCCCGCCGCAGCATGGCCGGGCTGATGGCCTGATCGAGCAGGAGCAGCCAGCGACGCATTTTGTCCAGCGTCGCATGCACCTCGCCATCGCCTTCCTGCAGGGAGATTGCTTCGAGTCCGGCGGGAACCGGAACCTCGCCGCCCACGGAGTCCTGCAGCAGCTTCTCATAGAAGCCCTGTACGGTGGCCAGAATGGCCAACTCCCACTTTGGATCTTCTACCACGTTTACGCTCCCGAGAACCCGGTCACGGCGCCGAACACAGGTTTGCCTTTAGTAAAACCTAATGCGGGCTTTCGGCACAATCGTTTTCCCAAAGGGGCGGCACTAAAGTCACAATGGATGGGGGTGAGGGCTAATGTGGTTAGTCTGCAATTCTCGTGTGGTCGCGGGCGACTCGCCCGCGCGGGTTGCGCTGGCCGTACGGATTCCAATAAGGATGCTCGCCTCGCGCTTTATTGCGATCGCGCAGAGCCCGATTGCGCGCGGGGGCGAGCCTGGGTCCTTCGCCCGCAAAAGCGCGGGCTCAGGATGACAAGTTAGAGAAGTGCGCTTATTTCTTCAGGTCTTTCAGGATTTCCCGGGCTGCGTTGGCGCCGGAGCCGCCGGTGAGGCCTGCACCCGGGTGCGTTCCTGAGCCGCACAGATACAGATTCTGGATGGGGGTGCGGTAGCGCGCCCAGTCCAGCAGTGGACGCATGGTGAAGAACTGGTCCAGTGCGAGCTCACCGTGAAAGATGTGTCCTCCAGTGAGTCCGTAGGTTTCTTCCAGGTCCTGCGGCGTGATGATCTGGTGGGTCAGTATCAGCTCCGGCAAATTCGGCGCGTATTGCGCCAGCGTCTTGACCACGGTGTCACCCAGCGGCACGCGCTGTTTCTCCCAGTCACTGTCTTTCAATTTATAGGGCGCATATTGCATGTAGATCGACATCACATGCTTGCCCTCGGGTGCGAGCGTGGGATCGGTAAGCGACGGAATGGCGACTTCCAGATATGGCTGCCGGGAAAAATTGCCGTACTTGGATTCGTCGAAGGCTCGTTCCAGATAGTCAATTTCCGGACCAATATGAATGCGGCCGCTCAGCGCCCGGCCGTGATTTTCGCCTTCCAGTGCGGTGAACCTGGGGAGGCCGGAAAGCGCCAGGTTTACCTTGGCCACGGTGCCGGGCATGCGATAGTGCTGCAGCTTCATCACGAAATCCGGTGACAGGTGCGTTGGGTCTAGCAGCTTCAGCAGGGTGCGCTTGGGGTCCGCGTTGGAGATGACCGCCCGTGCGTTGATCTCCTCTCCGGTGGAGAGCACGACACCACTGGTGACGCCGTCCTTCACTCGAACTTCAATCACCTCGGCGCCGCTCCGGATTTCAGCTCCAGCCTGCTGCGCGGCGCTGGCCATGGCCTGAGTCACGGCACCCATGCCGCCGGAGGCGAACCAGCACGAACCGGCGGGATGCTCGTCCGCGGCGGCGCGAATCAGAAGTACCAGGCTGCTCCCGGCGGACCACGGTCCTAGAAACGTTCCGAAAATTCCGCGCGCAGCAATGGTTCCGCGCAGGAGTTCGGTCTCAAAGTACTCCGCCACCAGGTCGGCGACCGCCATCGGTCCCCAGCGGAGCAGGCGGTACATATCCCTACGCCCCAGGTTGCGGACGGCGCGGCCGGTGTTGAGCATTCCCCAAAGGTCGCCAGAACTTGGCTGGTCTATGTTCGGCGGCGCCAGTGCCAGGGCCTTGCCAATCACTCTTCCCATCTTGCCCAGCGATGCCTGGAACTGGGGATACTTGGTCGCATCCTTCTGCGAAAATTTGGCGATGGCCTGCGCGCTTTGTTCGATGTCGCGATAGAAAGTGAGGGCGCGCCCGTCGGGAGAGAGAGACGTCATCTCGACCTCGGGCGTGATCATCTTGAGGCCGTGCTTGGCCAGTTGCATGTCGCGGACAACATCGGGCCGCAGCGGTCCAGCGGAGTGCGCGAGAATGGAACAGCGGAAGCCGGGATGAAATTCTTCCGTGATGGCCGCACCGCCGACTTGGGTGCGACGCTCCAACAGCAGCGGCTTGTATCCGGCCTTGGCCAGATAGAAGGCAGTGACCAGCCCGTTATGGCCGCCGCCGATGATGACGACATCGCGGTTCGCCGCGCTGGTGGTTTTTTCGGGCATGGGGTTTAGGCGGCTCCCTTGAAGTCTTTCAGGATTTCGAGGGCCGCCAGCCTTCCCGGTCCGCCCATAATGCCGCCGCCGGGATGCGTGGCCGATCCGCACATGTAAAGGTTCTTGATGGGAGTACGGAATTGCGCCCAACCCGGCACCGGCCGCAGAAAGAAAAGTTGCTCCAGCGAAAGCTCGCCCTGGAAGATGTTGCCCTCGCTCAGGCCGAACTCGCGTTCCAGATCGAGCGGCGTCACCACCTGGCGGTGCAGAATGATGTCCTTGATGTTGGGCGCGTACTCGGCGATGGTGTTGATCACGTTGTCGCCGAAAGCCTCTTTCTGATCGTCCCAGTTCAGGCCGGGTCGCAGCTTGTAAGGCGCGTACTGCACGAAGCATGACATGATGTGCTTGCCCGGCGGCGCAACCGAAGGGTCGGTCAGTGTGGGAATCACCATGTCAATGTAGGGACGCCGCGAGAAGTTGCCGTACTTGGCGTCGTCGTAAGCGCGCTCCATGTATTCAACGCTGGGAGAAATCGAAATCGCGCCGCGCAGGTGAGCGCCCGGACCGGGTATCGCCTTGAAGTTAGGCAGCGCGTCGAGCGCCAGATTCACTTTGCCGGAAGACCCTCGGTACTTGTAGCGGTTCACGTCTTCCAGAAATTCGCCGGGCAGCGTGCCTGCCTCGAGAAACTTCGTAAAAGTAAGCCGGGGATCGACACTCGACGAGATAATATCGGCATAGATCTCGTCACCATCGGCCAGGACGACGCCCTTCGCCTTACCATTCTTCACCATGATCTGCGCGATGGGCGCTTTGGTGCGGATCTCGGCGCCGGCTTCGCGGGCGGCGTCGGCAATCGCGTTTGAAATCGAGCCCGTGCCGCCGCGGGCAAATCCCCAGGACCGGAAGGCGCCGTCAATTTCTCCCATGTAGTGATGCAATAGAACGTATGCGGTTCCCGGCGAACGTACTCCGAGAAATGTTCCGATGATGCCGGATGCGGACATCGTCGCCTTGAGCACATCGGTTTCAAACCACTGATCCAGGAAGTCGATGGCGCTCATGGTCATCAACTGCACCTGGTTGTATTTGTCCTCGCTGGTCATGCCCTGAAAGCGGCGGCCGATGAACAGCAGCTTCATCAGTTCTTTGGGATTCAGCGTTGCTGGATCGGGCGGAACCATGCTCAGGATCGGCTTCACGAAGCGGCACATGGCCTGCATCGCCTTGCCGAACTCGTCGTAAGCCTCGGCATCAACTTTCGAGTGCCGTGCGATCTCGCGATGAGTCTTGCCATGATCGTTCACCCGCCATAGGTAATCGCCGCTGGGCATGGGAGTAAACGTCCCATCGAGCGGCAGGATTTCCAGGCCGTGGCGAGGCAGGTCGAGATCGCGAATGATCTCCGGCCGCAATAGTGACACTACGTAGGAACACACCGAGAACTTGAACCCAGGAAACACTTCTTCCGTGACGGCGGCGCCGCCCAGCACGTGACGCCGTTCGAGCACCAGAACTTTCTTTCCCGCACGGGCCAGATAGGCAGCGGTGGTGAGGCCGTTGTGGCCCCCGCCAATCACGATTGCGTCGTACCTGTTTGAATCAGCCACTGGCTCTTAGCTCCTGGACTTTAGGCTTTTTGAGTAAAACTAAGGCAGAACTGCGCCAAGACACTTCGGCGCCTGCTGGATCAGAGTCCACTGGCGAGAACGCTCCATTGTACGAGACGGCGCATAGAGGTTAGGTCCCCCATTGTAACCGAGAGGATAGGGCGGCGCGAGGTAGATAGTTTGTTTCTCAGAACGAACTATTCTAACCATGATGGGGCCGCCACAGCTCCTTAGCACAAGTTCTATAATGCGCTCTCGTGAACGACGCAAGAAATTTTTCCCTCGGCGGCGAGCCGATCGAATTCGCGCTGTCTTGCCCATTTGTGGTCTTAATCGATCCAATCGCTTTGGACGGCCTTAATGCCGAGCTACAGGCCATTTCGTACTCTCCTCTTGCCGAAAGACCTAAACTGATTCGCTTGTTGCCAGGTTTCATGCGAGTAGGCGTCGAGCCAATTGACAGGTTTCATCCGGGTATATATCGCCTGGGAAATGAAGATTTGGAGGAGACGGATGACCAAGAGGCGGCCGGGACTTTTGACATTGACACGGGAACAGTTTGCGTTGTCGATCTGAACTACCTCGGGCCGACTGCAAAGACCTTAACCTGGCAGCGATACGATAACTTTCTTCGGTCGCCTACGGGCGATAACTCTCTTTGGGTCGAGATGACGCAGGAAATTGGTGGGTTCTTTTTTGGAATGCTGAGCGGCGATATATCAACTCCATTTCGTGGAGACGGTCGCTATAAGCTGAGAAGCGGAGCACCACATCCGGTAAGGTAAATCGTGCAATTGGAATCAAGCTTGCACCACCTTATCCGCATCAATTTCTTCGATTGCGACGCAGAACGTCTTACGAAATAATAGGGGTTGTTAAGAAGAGGAAATCACTTTGCCAGTCGGAACCGCATTTCACGAGAGAACGTTACCGCTTTGCCACAGCCTGAACTACCGCGAGTGGTCGGGATACTACGCCGTCAGCGTTTACGAAGTGCATCACGAGCACGAGTACAACGCCATCCGCAATGCCTGCGCGCTCATCGACATCACGCCGCTCTACAAGTATCTGATCACCGGAAAGGATGCCACCAAGCTGGTGAACCGCATCATTACGCGCGACATCAGCAAGGTGAGAGTGGGACAGGTAATTTATTGCTGCTGGTGCGACGAGCAGGGAAAAGTGATCGACGACGGCACCATCACTCGCCTCGAAGATAACAAATATCGCTGGACCGCCGCCGACCCCAGTTTGCGCTGGTTCCGCCAGAACGGCCTGAACATGGATGTCCAGGTCGAAGACATTTCAGAGAAGCTGGCCGCGCTGGCGTTGCAGGGGCCGACCTCGGGTAAGCTGCTCAAGGCGCTTGTGGAAGCGGCGGACATCTCCAATCTCAAATATTTCCGCATGACGCGAGGCAAGATCGCCAACGTTTTCGTGGACATTTCCCGCACTGGTTACACCGGCGATCTGGGATATGAGATCTGGGTGCCGTGGAGCGATGCGGTCAAAGTCTGGGACGCGGTCATGGAAAAGGGCAAGCAGTTCGACATCCACGCCGCCGGAATGCTGGCGCTGGATGTGGCCCGGGTCGAGGCCGGGTTGCTGCTGATCGAAGTGGACTATACCAGCAGCAAGAAAGCGCTGATTGC
>WNEZ01001879.1_pt1 | contig 34115 bp, 28 predicted proteins | sample 5400521 | NCBI WGS metagenome assembly WNEZ01 (sample SAMN13153339, study PRJNA577476) | soil metagenome | isolation source: 120 cm saprolite under Douglas fir tree site 2 hole 1 replicate 1 | place: USA:California | collected 2015-04-18 | reverse complement strand
CGGCCGTGAGTAATCGCTCGGCCTCGGTTTTCCCCCATGCGTAGGCGCCGAACTGCCGGGCGCCCGGCTGCGCGAGCGGCGTTCGCTCGTCCTGCCGCTCCCACGGAGTGCGGGGCGGCCGCAGAACGGACAGGCTGCTCACGTACACGAGACGCGAAACGCCCGCCGTACATAGGGCGGAGAGCACGTTGCGGGTCACGTCGATCGTGTTGCGTTGATGGTCTTCGTATCCGCCTGCGGACTCCGCAGCCGCATGCACTACGACGGCCGCGCCGGTGAAGACGTCGGGGGGCGCCGCGCGACTCAGGTCCAGCCGGCACCACTCGTGCACATGTGGCTCTTCACGATCGGGCGAGCGGCTGATGCCGCGCACCTGGTACCCGCGGCGGGCGAGCTCGCGGGCAATCGCCTTTCCGAAGAACCCGCGTGCTCCTGTGAGGACCGCAACGGGAGCCCCGTCCGGCGGCGCGGAGCGCGTCGGCCGCGGCGTGGCGCTCCGTTGCGCCACGCCACGCACGCTTGCGGACAGCTCCTCGTACAGGGCCGTCACCCGCCGCAGGTGATCGGTCGAGAGGGGGGAGCTGCGACCCTGCGCCACCGCATCGTAAAAGTCCCCGATCAACTCCGCGAGCCCGGGATAGTCTCCGCCTGAGACCAGTCGTCGCGTCACGCCCGCCACAGTGCGTACAGCACTCTGTCCTGCCTCGAGGAGCGGGTTGAGCATCTTCTCCAGCGGCCCTCCACCCGTGTTGGCCGCTCCTACCATGCTAGTGCGGATAAAGTCGGCGACGCGCGTGCCACCGGTTCCGGAGACCGAGAGGGTAGACGCCACGGGCCGCGCCCGAAGGCTCACCGAGAGGCGGCCGTACGCCCCGTTGGCGCGCAGTACGGCGTGCACGTCCGTGAGACCCGTCGTCAGCGCGGCGATCTCGATAGCGGCTGGCTGCGCCGTTGCGTGCTCGAGCGTCGCAACCAGCGTGTACAGCGGATGCGGCAACACGTCCAGCAACTGGGCCGCGAGCGCGCTCGGCCCCCCTCGCTCCGCGTTCGCCCCCGCCGGCCGGAACGCGAAATGGCAGTCGGCTTGTACGATACTGCCGAGCTCGGGGACTCCGCGCATCAGCTCAACGTACGCGGGATCACGCACTTGCTGGTGACCCGCACAGACGAGCAGGCCGTGCTCTGCAGCGATCGCGAGCAGCTCCTCGGCCTCGCGGGCGGTCTCGACGAAGGGTTTCTCCACATATACATGCGCGCCAGCGAGGAGCGCCGCGCGAGCCGGCTCAAAGTGCGTGCCCGACGGCGTGCACACGTGCACCACCTGTGGCCCGACGTCCCGCAGGAGCTCGGGCAGGCTTCGGTAGGCGACTGCGCCGCTCAAGGTGGCGAATTCACGGGCCGCACCGTCGGCGGCATCGCACACCGCGACCACGGCGTGCGGGGTGGCCACCCGCCGCAGCGCGTGTACGTGCAGGCGGGCCATCTTGCCTGCCCCGACGAATGCGACGCGGAGCGGGCCGCCTCTGTTTGATGGGGTGGTCACGCCGGACCCTTGTGCAAGACCGACGCCAGGGCGACGCCGCGTCGCGTCCCTCAGAGTGTGGCGTGCGCACCACACCGGTGGGGCCATCCCGCCGCTCGGCCCGCAGGCACGGTTCTGTCGGGGCAGTTTAACCGCACATGCGTATCCTCATCACGGACGGAGACGAGCGAAGCGCGCTCGCGGCGGCCCGCTCGCTGATCACCGCGAAGCACGACGTCGTCGTGGCCTCCCGCCACCGTTGGTCGCTCGCCGGTGCTTCCCGCGGGGCCCGCTCTTGCCGCCTGGTGTCAGATCCGTTGAGCGACCCGCGCGCCTACGCGCGCGAAGCGAGCAACCTGATCCGCGAGTTGGCAATCGACCTGGTGCTTCCAGTCACGGACGCCTCCGTCGAGGCACTGCTCGAGTACCGCGACGCGCTTCCGGCCGAGGTCATCCTCCCGTTTCCCGACCTCGCTACCTACCGTCGCGCCTCGGACAAGGCGGAGACGCTGGATCTGGCGCGCGCCGCCGGGCTTGCGGTGCCGGAGACCGTGGTGTTCAAGACTCGGCGTGCCAGCCTCCGCCTGCCGCCTTCGGACTTCTTTCCCGCAGTCCTCAAGCCGCACCGCTCGGTGATCGCGGCGAACGGCACGGGCGCCGGACGGCGCAAGATCAACGTATCCCACGTAGACGACATCGCATCATGTCGGGGGGTGCTGGCCGGCCTGCCGGACGGGGCGTTCCCGGTGCTCCTGCAGCAGCGCGTGCACGGGCCCGGCGAGGGGCTGTTCGGCTTGCGGTGGGATGGGCGCATCGTGGCGGCGTTCGCCCATCGCCGGCTGCGGGAAAAGCCGCTGGAGGGCGGCGTGAGCGTGTATCGCGAGAGCATCGTACCACCCGCCGAGTTGGTCGCGGCGCGCGCGAAGCTGTTTGCCCGGCTGGGCTGGCAGGGTGTGGCGATGGTCGAGTGCAAGCGCGACCTCGCGACGGGAAGGCACGTCTTCATGGAGGTGAACGCACGGCTGTGGGGCTCACTACAACTCGCGATCGACGCTGGCGTGGACTTTCCGGCGCTACTCGTCGCGTGCGCGCTTGGCCTTCCCCCGACCCCGGTGGCTGACTATCGCGTGGGGGTCCGCAGTCGCTGGTTCTGGGGCGACGTCGATCATCTCTACCTGCGGCTGCGTAACGGCGGCGGCGGAGCCGATCGGGTCGCCGCGGTCCGCGACTTCCTGCGGCTCGGCGGGACGCGGGACCGCGAGGAAATCTGGCGGTGGTTCGACCCCGGCCCCTTCCTCCTCGAAACCCTTCGCCGGGTGGGCCTCGCGCGGTGACGATTGCCCGTTAGTTGCGCAGATCCCGGAACAGCCCCCACAGCGCGCGGAGTCGCTCGCGGCGGGTGGTGAACACGACGGCGGAGTACACCGCGGCACCCAGCAGTACCTGCGATCCCAGGCGGACGCTCACGGGCCAGGCATCTCGAGTCAGCCACCGTAGCGTCAGCACGGCGGCGGCCATCACTGCGGTCGCGCCGGCCGCCGGCCACAGCACGCGCAGATACGCCGCCAGGGATAACCCGGTGAGATGCAGCGCGTAGAGTAGGAACAACGGCAGCACGAACAGGGGATGGCCCACTACCCACGCGGCCGCAACGCCGGCCGTGCCCCAGCGACTCCCGACGTAGAAGAGAAAGGGCAAGATCAGGGTCGCGAGGATCGTCAGTTGCATGTTTCGTTTGGCATGGCCCGTGGATACCGCGACCTGTGGAAGCAGCGCGCTCACTGAGCGGAGCGCCGCCGAGAGCGCCAGCAGCCGGAGTGGAAGGATGGCCGGTTGCCATTGCGCCCCCAACGCCACCAGGATGAAGTCGTCCGCGATGAGCGCCATCCCCACCGACGCCGGGAACGTGATGAACGCGATCCCCTCCGTGAGATTCCGCAGGTAGCGCTGCAGTGCGCCTCGGTCGTGCTGAGCGGCTGAGAAGACGGCAGAGGTAACGCTTCCAACCAGGGCCGTCACCCGATCGACTGGAATACTCGAGATCGTCCACCCGAGCGTGTAGGCACCGAGCGCAGCCTTGCCCAGGACGCGGCCCACGACGGTGAAGTCGGCGTTGCTGTAGAAGTACCACGCGATACGCGCCACAACGACTTGCCATCCGAACGCAACCGCTCCCCCTATCGACGCCAGGGGTCGGGGCCAGGCAATGCGATGCGGCCGCCACGCGTTCACCGCGACGGTGCTCGCCGTCCGACCAGCCAGCGGCCCCAGCACCAGCGCCCAGTAGCGTAGTCCGATCGCGGCAAGCGTCAGCGTGGTGGCCGTCATCAGCAGCGCCTCGATCCCGTCGGCCCAGGCGAGCCTGCGGAACTCGAGATCCCGCGCGAGCAGGGCCCGCGGGACGATCTGCAGCGCGCTCGTGAGAAACGTGAGGCTCGAGACGGTGATGATCCAGCGTACCGCCGTCTCCCCGAAGAACGCCGCCACGGGAATCGCGGCTAACGCCGACACGCCGACGAACGCGCCTCCGGCGAGCAAGGCCAGGCCGCCGAGGCGCGCGATTTGGTGTTCTGTCAAGTCTCGACGTTGGACGATCGCGGCCCCCAAACCGAGCTCGTTCACCATCTGCATGAAGCCGAGGTAGACCAGCGCCATGCCCATGAGCCCGTAGTCCGTGGGCGCGAGCAATCGGGCGACGATCAGCGTGGACGCCCATCCCACGAGCTGCGTGGCCCAGCGCATCGCGCCGGTCCACGCGATGCCGCGGACCAGCGAGCGGTCGAGGTTAGGCGCCGGGGCGGCCCGATCGACCTGCGCCGTGGTCGCGCTAGCGCTGGAGAGCATGGAGGCTCGGCGCAGGGGCGGTCCCGGGGCTTACCCAGCGCCCTCCCGAGCGTGACCAGTACGTGTAGTACAGCGTGGCGTGTGTGAGCACGTAACCATAGTCTCGCACTCCCGTTTGATGGAGCCAGCCCGCCAGCCGCAGCGCGCTTTTGCGCAACAGGTCGTCCGGGAAGCGAGGGGCAGCCAGCATGTGGTCCATTCGGTGCCGAAGCGCGCGCTTGATGGCTGTCCGGACTGCCTTCGGACGGCGCGACTCCCACTGGTAGTGCAGTCCCTCCGGGACCGGGATCGGACATGCCACGTGACCGGGATACGTTTGCCAGGGCACCGACGTGACCACGGCGGGGAAGAGCCCAAGCCAGTTCACGTAGAACCTGTGGTACAGACACAGATCGATCGGCGTCTCGAGGATCGTCTGCAGGAAGTCGCTGTCGAAGAACGGCACCTCAAACTCGAGCCGATGGAGGTCGATATCCTCGAAATGGGTTCCGAGGTGCCGCCGCTGGTCGTTGAGCAAGAGGAACATGTGGATCCCGCGTCCGGGATCCGACAGGCGAAGCTCCTGCAGCTCCTCGCACATTCCCTCGCGCGGGATACGGGCGAGCGACTCCGCGAGGTCACGCCGGAACAGCCGGCGTGGCACGTGTGCTCCCTGCCGGTCGAGAAACAGCGTGATCGCCTCCTCGCTGCGACCGGCTCGCAGAAGCTCCACCATGTGACGGGTCTGGTAGATGTGGCCGGTTCCCAGGCTGCCGCCCTCCCCGGACCAGACTATTCTGCGGCGCTCGGGCTTCGCGTCACCGGGTGGGAAAGCCTGCATGGCGTCCGTCATCAGCGTGGAGAACCGGATTTCGACGGCGGGCTTCATCGGGACGGACACATGCTCGGCGCCGCATGCCCGGGCGAACTCGGTGCCGAACACATGATCTTGAGTTCGTGGGAGTCCGAAGTTGAAAGTTCTGACGTGCGCACCCTGCGAACGCAATGCGGCAACCACGCAACGGGAGTCCAGCCCACCGCTCAGGAATGCAGTGGTCACCGCATTGCCCCGCAGGCGGCACGCCACGGCGGCACTAAATCGGTCGTAGGCTCGCTGCAGCAGCTCTGGTTCCGGGGCGTCACTGGGTTGGATGTGGTCCCAACGCCAATACTGGGACCGCGCCACGCCACCTGCCGAGACTTGTACCATCTCAGCGGCGCGTAGTAGCTGCACGCCGGTGTATGGTGTGCGGTCGCCCAGCGGAACGCCGAGGCAAACCATCTCGGTGACGGCGCGCAGGTCCATCTGTTTCGGAACCTGCGGGAGCGCCTCCAAGATGCGGAGGGCCGTGGCGAACACGACGTACTCGTCACCGATCCAGTAGTAGAGCGGACGGAGGCCCAGCTTGTCGACCAGGAGCGTGAGACGACGGTCGCGCGGGTGGTAATGGGCGGCGCAGAACACCCCGCGCGCCGTCTTGAGCAGATTCGAGTCTCCCCGGTCCCAGCCTTCGTGCAACAGGGCTAAGTCGGCGCTCCTGGCACGTGCCATCCCTGGATCGGCGGTGGCGAGCAGCGGCTCGCCAGCGAGCACCGACACCGTGCCTCCCGACCGGATGAGGAACCCACGATCCGGGAAGGCCCCAATGTCCACCTTCACGAGGAACAGGTGGGCGTCCGCGAACTCCTGAACCGCGTCTCGGGTGTCCCGCGATACGGACCGCCGCAGCGTGTCGCACGCCGAATCCGGCAGAGGCGAGCCGCGGCGGGAGAAGACTCCTGCGAAAATGGTCATGATCTGTCTCCAAGCGTCACCGCGGCCGCTGCGGGAGGAGCGTCGTACCGCGGTGGCGTCATGACTTGGCTCTCGACGTACAGACGGTGCCACGTCGAGAAGCACAGCAGGCCCCACAGAATCGTCTCCCGGTTGTGCCGGCGCGAGAAGTGGTCGTTGAGCAGCCGGGTCACGGCGGCAGGGTCGAAAAGTCCCAGACGCGTCATGCGGTCAGGCGACAGCTCGTCTTCGAGCATCGGCCGGAGCTCGTGGCGCAGCCATGCGGCCGTGGGGCCGACGAACCCCCGCTTGGGCGCCTGCAAGTGCCCGCTCGGCAAGCGCGGGGCGAGCGCGCGCCGCAGCAGCTGTTTGAGTTCCCAGCGGCCGACTTTCAAGCGGGCGGGCAGCGGGAACACCTTTTCGACCAGTTCGTGGTCGACGAACGGAACACGAATCTCGAGCGAATGCGCCATCGAGAGCCGGTCCGATAGCGCCAGGATGTCGTCAGCGAGGTACGTGCGATAGTCGAAATAGAGCGCCGCGGTGAGCGGGTCCCGTGTCGATCCGTCGCGACGCAGGCGACGGAAATGATCTCGCGCGGAGTCGCCGCCGATCGCTCGACGGAGTTCGGGAGCATACAGCGGCAGACGGACGGCGTCGTCGGCCCGGCTGAGCAGATCGACATAGCGGTCCGCCGTTCCCCCGTCACCGGCCCGGAGGAACCGCTTGAGGCGATCGATGGTGAGGCCGCTTCCCGCCGAGTCGGGGAGCATTTGGGCGACGCGCGCGGCCGCCCGCCGCAGCGCTCTTGGCATCCGGGCGTAACGGTCAGCCGCCACGAGCCCGAGGTGGCGCCGATAGCCGGCGAACAACTCGTCGCCGCCGATGCCAGTGAGGGCGACCTTGTGAGAGCTACCCACCGCTTGCGAGAGCGCCCATGTCGGGATGGCGGAATCGTCGGCGTGGGGCTCATCCAGCGCACGCACAATCGGCTCGAACGTATCCCGCACTTCCGGCGTGATGTCCACCACGTTGAGGGTGACGCCGTAGCGCGCAGCCAGCTGGCGCGCGAGCTGGGTCTCGTCCGCCGCGGCCGCCCCGGATCCGAAGTAGCGCGCGGTGAACGCCTGCGGCACCGCGTCCGCGTCTTGGGCGGCGAGGGCTATGCTCGCCACGACCGCCGACGAGTCGAGCCCGCCCGACAGAAAGGCGGCGACCGGCACGTCGCTGATCAAGTGCGCCGCGACAGACTCGTCCAGCCATTCGAGGACGCGTCGCTCGGGCTCGGGCGGCGCAGCGGCGGCGTGCCGCGGCAGGTCCCAGTACTGGTGGACTTGGAGCTCCCCGCTGGAGCGCCACATCAGCCAGTGGCCTGGCGGGAGCTTGCGCACGTCCGTGAATGGGCTGGCAGGTGCCGGGATGTAGCCCAGTTGGAAGTAGACGTCGAGCGCTTCCCAATCGAGCTCGCGCGTGGTGAGGCCGGCCGCCACGAGTGCCTTGAGCTCGGAGGCGAACGCCAGGCCCCACGACGCGACTACATAGTAGAGGGGCTTGATGCCGAAGCGATCCCGCGCCAGGCACAGCGAGTGGTTCTTCGTATCCCAGATGGCGAAGGCGAACATACCGCGCAGGCGCTCCACGGCGGCCGGACCTACCTCCTCGTAGAGGTGCACGATGGCTTCGGTGTCGGAGGCGGTCCGGAACACGTGTCGCCGCCGCGCCAGGTCCGCGCGCAGCTCTCGATAGTTGTAGATCTCGCCGTTGAAGACGATGACCTTGGACCCGTCCTCGTTGGCGATCGGCTGGTGCCCTCCTGCCAGGTCGATGATGCTCAGTCGCCGCATTCCGAGGCCGACCTGGCCTGAGACGAACAGTCCCTCGTCGTCTGGCCCACGGTGGCGGATGGCCTCGCACATCGTTTGGATCACTCCCGATTCGACGGGCTGCTCCGCTTCGCGGTGAACGATGCCTACGATGCCGCACATACGAGCGCCGGCTCCTCTCTGACGCGGGGCGGTGCCCCGGTGTGGGCCTCGAGCGCGGCGAACAGTCGATCCGCCTGCACACGCCGGCCGTACTGCTCGTTCACGGAGAGCCGCACCGGGTGCTCGCCCCGCTGGTGCTGGAGGTAGCGCAAGTGCAGGAGCGCCGTGAGCGTGTCCAGGGCGTCCGGCGCGACGACATCGGCGCCGCTGCCGCGCAGCAGCTGCTCCGTGGCGCTGCCGTGCTCGGCCAGCACCAGCAGCCACGCGTCGAAGCGCATGTAATCGAAGATCTTAGCCGGAATCGCCATGTCCGAATCCTGTGGGAGGAGGGCGAGCATCGCCGCGCGCGACAGGAATTCCAGCGCTTCGCGTCTCGGGCGCGGTGGGAATGCCCGCACGAAGTCGGCGATGCGCTCTTCCTCGGCGATGCGCTCGATCCCCACACCGTCGAGGCTCTGCACGTTGCCCATCAGCTCGATCGCGAAATCGTGAGGCGTCAGGCCGCGCGCGGCGATGAGACGCGCCGCCGCCCGAAACAGGGTCCGCGGATCGCGATCGAAGTAGATCGTGCCGGCATAGGCGATCGTGAACCGCCGCGCCGGGCGACTGGGCGGCACCGGCTCTTCGTCAAAACCGTTTGGCACGGCGATGATCCGGCTGGCGGCGGATCGATAGACTCCGCGCATCACGTTGCGCAGCAGGTCGGTGTTGGCGACGATCAGCGCCGCTTGGGCTACGGCGCGGCGCTCGTACGCCGCCGCCAGCCGGAACCACACCGGGCTCGCCACCGCTTCGGGAATCCGCTGCATGAGATTCCAGGGATCGCGTAGATCCATCACAAACGGCAACCCAGTCGCCCGGCCCACCAGCCGCCCGGCTTCGTGTGCCATGTGCGGGGGCCCACAGCTGATGACCGCGCGATGGACGCCGGGCTCGTACAGCTTGACGGCACAGCGGGTTGCGTCGCGGGCCCAGCGGCCGGTCACGGCGTAGTCGAGCCACGCGAAATACGCGCGGGCGATATCGCGCCACCCCCTCGGTCGCCAACGGATCTCGGACCGGGCCAAAGACTCGCGACGCGGTTCCAGGCGCGTCGCGCGCTCCGGCGCCAGCCACCGCTTGAGGCGCCGCGCGACATTGTAGACCTGCCAGGCGAGCAGGCCGACTTGCTCGGCGCCCACCTTCGGAAGCGGTATCCCGTAGACCCGCACGCCAGGCGGGAGATCGGCCAGCCGACCCGGGTCTGTGTGCCGGAGATGGGCTGGATGCAAGGTGATGACGTCGAGGCCCCACCCGCGCTCGGCGGCGTAGCGCGCGAGCTTCTGCCAGCGCAGCGCCCCGACCGCGGAGTCCGGAGGGAAGTGGTACGAGATGAGGAGGAGCCGTGCCTGGGCGTCCGCCGCGCCGGTCACGCAGGTTGGCGATGGCGCCGGGCGCCGCGCCAGGTGGCGGAGCCGCGCGGTCACCACACGCATGCGGTTGCCGTGCGCCACCAGCAGCACGGCAACGTACCCGACGGCACCGGCGAGCACTTCCATTCCGAGCCGCAGGCCGGCCGGCCAGACCGAGGGCACCACGGCGCGCAGCCCCAGCACCGCCGCCGCAATGCCGGCCGCGGCGCTGGCCGCGGGCCACAGCGTGCGCAGATAGGCGCTGGCGCGCAGGTCGAGGATGCGCAGCGTATGCCGGAAGAACGTCGGAATGGTAATCAGCGGATAGCCGATGACCCACGCGAGCGCGACGCCGGTCATGCCCCACCGACTACCGAAATACAACACGGCCGGGACCGCGACCGCAGCCATCAGATTGAGCCGCATGTTCAGCTTCGCGTGACCCGTCGCCACCAGCATCTGCGGCAGGGTGTTGAAGATTGCGCGGAACCCGCCGTACAACCCGAGCAACCGCACGGGCACGATCGCGGAGCGCCACTGCTCCCCGAGCACGGTGATGACAAACAGTTCCGCCACCAGCGCGAGACCGACGGACATGGGGAAAGTGAGCAGCGCGAGTCCCTCGGTCAGCGCGAGCAGATAGCGCCGCAGAGCCGCCGGGTCTTTCTGCGCGGCGGAGAAGACCGCGGGCGTCACCTGGCCGACCAGTGAGCTGATGCGATCCGTCGGGACGCTCGCGATGTCCCACCCCTTGGTGTAGGCGCCCAGCGGTGCCTTGCCGAGCACCCGCCCAACGATCGTCAGGTCGGCGTGACTGTACACGTACCAGCACAGCTGCGAGACCACGATGTACCAGCCGAGATGCATCGCGTTCGCGATCGACCGGATGTCGCGCGGCCAGGCCAGATGATGAGGGCGCTGGATGCACAACACGATCATGACGACCGCTCCGCTCACCACCGCGCCCAGCACCAGGGCCCAATAGCCCAGTCCCAACAGCGCGCCGATGAGCGTCGTAACGCTCCACACGAGCGCCTCGCCGGCATTGATCCAGGCGAGGCGCCGGAACTCGAGATCGCGGGCGAGGAGCGAGCGCGGTACGACCTGCACGGCGCGGATAATGAACGTGAGGCTGAGGGCGACGATGATCCACCGGACCACCGGTTCACCAAAGAACCTGGCGATCGCGCTCGCCAGGCCGAGCGAGGCGGCGAACAGGGCGACCCCCGCGAGCAGCGCCAGCCCGCCGAGCTGTCCGATCTGCCGGCTCGTCAGGTCGCGGTATTGCACGATCGCGGGACTGAGTCCCAGCTCGTTCACGAGCTGCGCGAAACCCGCGTAGACCATGGCCATGGCGAACAGGCCATAGTCGGTGGGCGTGATCAGGCGGGCGACGATCAACGTCGCTGCCCAGCTGACGAGCTGGGCAACCCACTTGACGCTTCCGGTCCACGCGAGGCCCGTGACGAGGGCGCGGTCGAGATCTTGGGGTTGGTCAACGTCGGCCATATCGCGGACCGGTGAGGCAAGAGGAAGGCCACCACGCGGCAGCGGGGCGACATCACCGCGCCTGTCGCGCCGGCGCCACATGAGGAAGTTCGGGCGGCCGGGGGACCCTCGACGGCACAGAACTTCCCTATGAAACGGGTGAACCCCGGGGAGACGCTCGATGCCGCTCATGGAAGCCATGACCCGCACCATTCTGCGGCAGGAGCTACGCTGGGTGGTTGCGTCCCGGTGCCCCCGCGGTTGGCAGGCGCAGGTGCAGCGATGCGGCGGAAGCGTATTCCACACGCCGGCGGGTCTCGCCGTAGCCGTGCCCCCGGGTACTCCGTTGTTCGCCGAGCTCTACGAGGGAGACGAACCGGCCGGCATTGCGGCCGGCGTCGCCTCCCGGTGCCGGTTCGGGTTGAAGCCACGTCATTTCTACTTTCCGACCGTTCCCGCCTTAGTCGAGCCGTCGCAACGCGAAGCGGCACTCGCAGCGCTGGTGGAGCAGCTGCGCGCCGGTGGCGCGGTCGACATCCAGGTCGATTCGTACGACGGCGTGTGGCAGCCCGAGCCTCGAGAGAACGTAAACGCGCGCGACCGACTGGAGTATGTGGTCTGCCTACAGGGTTCGCGGGACGAGTTGGCGTCCCGGTTCTCGAAACATCATCGTCGCCACGTACAGCGCGGCGAGCGCGACGGCTGGGTGCTACGCACGCTCGAGGGAGAGCACGCCCGCGACTTGTTGTCCCGGGTGCAACGCGAGGCGTCGGCGCGCGCCGCGGAGCGGGGCGATCCGTTCGCGGCCGCATTGCCCGACGTCGTGCTGACGTCGTCGGTGGACCAGGCGCCGTGGGGGGTCACCACGTGGTCCGCCTGGCAAGATCAGACGCCGTTCGCGGCGGCGTTGGTGGGTTGGGCCAACCGCCGGGCGTTCTATCTGATCGGCGGCTCCACGTCGGCGGGATACGAGCGCGACGCCGCACAGTGGCTGCAGTGGCGCATCATGTGCGCGCTCGCGGACGCCGGGTTTACGCACTACAACCTGGGCGGTACCCCCGCGTCTGCATCGAACCCCGGGGACCCCGCCCACGGGCTCCACCGCTTCAAGACCGGGTTCGGAGCGGAAGTCGTGTCGTGCCGAAGCGTAGGCTGGACGCTCAGGCCCTTGCACGCCCAGGCGCACCGCGTCGTCCGCTGGGTGGCGGCGCGCGTCCGTCCCTCGGCATGAGGCCACTTCTCGACGCGCTCTCGCTTCCCGTGCCGTTCCCCCGCGTGGCACGCGCCGTTCAGGCGCGCCTCCGTCAGGTGCGTGCGCACCCGGTCTTCAATCCCGTGGCGTTCGAGGAGTTGTGGCAGGAGCGCGCCGGGTACCCGGTGGATCCGGATCACCGCCCGCATCTCATGTCGGCGCTCGACTGGCTTTTGCGGGCACAGGATGCCACGGGAGGGGGCGGCATTGCCCGGGGCTACAGCCTGGCCTGGAACCCGTACTTCGAATCACAGGGCTGGCAGCCGGCGTATCCCGAGACGACAGGATACATCATCCCGACGCTGTTCGAGGCGGCGAGACATTTGAACCGGCCCGAGCTGGCGGTGCGGGCCGAGCGCGCCGCGCGCTGGGAGCTCGATCTCCAGCTGCCGTCGGGCGCGGTGCGCGGTGGGGTGATCGGGGATAAACCGTCACCCGCTGTGTTCAACACGGGGCAGGTGCTACTCGGCTGGTTGGCCGCCTTCGCCGAAACAGGATCGGGCATCTTCGCGGGTGGCGCGCGGCGCGCAGCGTGTTATCTGCTCGCCACCCTCGATGAGGACGGCCTGTGGCGCCGCGGTAATTCCCGCTTCGCCGACCCCAACGCGACGCTGTACAATGCCCGCGTGGCGTGGGCGCTGGCCGAGGCGGGTCAACGCTTGGGCGCGCCCGAGTTTCGGGCAGCGGCCGCGCGGAACCTGCGCGCCGTGGCACGACGGCAGTACGAGAATGGCTGGTTCCCCGATTGCTGTCTCAACGACCCGCGGCGGCCGCTGTTGCACACGATCGCGTACACGATCCGTGGTTTGCTCGAGGGCGGCCGGGTGCTGGAGGACGAACGGTTGATAGCGGCGGCGGCGTGCGCGGCCGAGCACGTCGCGCTCGCCGTCGGGCCGGCCGGGTGGCTGCCGGGCCGGTTTGCGGCCGGCTGGCGTCCCGCGGCGTCGTGGAGTTGTCTGACTGGGCAGGTGCAGATGGCCAACATCTGGCTGCGGCTGTTCGCGATCACGCGCGAGCGGAAGTGGCTCGAGCCCGTCGAGCTGGTGCTGCGCTTCGTCAAATCCACGCAGAACCGCTCGAGCCGCGATCCGGGAGTGCGCGGGGGCATCAAGGGATCGTTCCCGCTGAGTGCCGAGTACGGCTCTTACCAGATTCTCAATTGGGCTACGAAGTTTTTCATCGATGCGTTGATGCGCGACGAGCGCCGCCACGCCGACGTCGAGCCTGCAGGCGCGACCGACGTCCTGGCCTGAGGTCGGCCGCGATGGCCCCATGGTGATCCTCCACATCGCGGCACCATCCGACGTGGGTGGCCTCGAGCGGGTCGTGCAGGAGCTCACCCGAGAGCAGCACCGGGCGGGTCATGACGTCCACGTCGCCGCGGTCCTGACTGAGCCGGCGGTGGATCACCCGTTTTTTGCGCCACTCGTCGAAGCGGGTGTCGAGACGCACGCCGTCGTGCCGGGCCCGCGGGGGTACCGGCGCGAGCGCGGCGCAGTGGCGGAGCTGTGCCGGCGATTGGGCCCGACCGTCGTGCATACACACGGATACCGGCCGGACGTGTTGGACGCGGGCGTGGCTCGGCGCGCCGGCATTCCCGTGGTCACGACGGTCCACGGCTTCACCGGCGGGGACTGGAAGAACCGCGTTTACGAGTGGCTGCAGTGTCGCGCCTTCCGGCGCTTCGACGCGGTCGTGGCGGTGTCGCAGCCGCTCAGGACGCGGCTCGTGCGCGCGGGCGTTCACCCGGATCGGATCCACGTGGTTCCGAACGCCTGGCGCCCTGGGCCGGCGCTCGATCGCGCCGCCGCGCGGCGAGCGCTGGCTGTCGCGCCGGGGGCGTTTGTCCTCGGGTGGGTGGGCCGACTCAGTCGGGAGAAGGGTCCGGACGTGCTGCTCGACGCGCTACGCGACCTCGCCGACCTGCCGCTCGTCGCCTCGGTGATCGGCGAAGGAGCGGAGCGTCGCCCGCTCCTCGCGCGGGCGCAGCGCCTCGGTTTGGACGGACGAGTACGGTGGCACGGTGTCGTGCCCGACGCCGCCTCGCTGTTTGCCGCGTTCGATCTCTTCGTGCTCAGCTCCCGTACCGAGGGGAGCCCAATGGTCGTGTTCGAGGCGATGGCCGCGAGGGTTCCGGTGATCGCGACCGATGTGGGCGGCGTCCCGGAGATGCTGTCGGCTGCGGAAGCCGTGCTCGTGCCACCCGACCACCCGGCCGCGCTCGCGGCCGCCATTCGAGCCGCGTACCACGCGCCGGCGGGGGCGCGCGCGCGCGCGGGCCGTGCACGCGAGCGGCTGTGCCGTGATTTCGGGACGGCGCCGTGGTGTGAGCGCTACGACGGCATCTACCAGCTCGTAGGCTCCGGGTCTCCGCTGCCGGTGCTGCCGTGACCGGTGCGTCGGGCGTCGCGCTCGCCGTCACGCTCGGCTTCTCACTCTATCCTTACTTCGGCTATCCCGCGCTGCTCAAGCTGCTGAGCCTCGGTCGCCGCAAGCCGCGCGAGCCACAGCCCGCCGGAGACTGGCCCTTCGTCAGTATCACGATTCCCGCCTACAACGAGGAATCGGCGATCGCGGAGACGATCGAACGCATTCTCGCCCTCGACTACCCGCCGGAGCGGCGCCAGATCGTCGTCGTATCCGATGCGTCCACGGACGGGACCGACGGTATCGTCATGCGGTATGCCGCGCGCGGTGTCGAGCTGCTGCGGCTGCCGCGTCGCGCCGGCAAGACGGCTGCGGAGAACGCAGCGCGCGCGGTGCTCAAGGGCGACGTCATCGTCAATACCGATGCGTCGGTGCGGATTCACCCGCGGGCGATCAAGGCACTGGTTGCAGCCCTGGGCGACCCGACCGTCGGGCTCGCCTCGGGACGCGATGTCAGCGTCGCCCGGCTCGACGCCGCCGCCAATCGGGGCGAGGGCGCGTACGTCGGCTACGAGATGTGGGTTCGGGATCTGGAGACGCGGTTGTCCGGGATCGTGGGTGCGTCGGGATGTCTGTACGCGATCCGAGCGGAGCTGCACCGCCAATTCGTGCCCGAGGATCTGAGCCGCGATTTCGCGGCGGCCCTGATGGCACGAGGCCACGGCCTGCGCGCCGTGTCGGTGCCCGCGGCCATCTGCTTCGTGCCGAGGGGGGGAACGCTGCAGCAGGAATACCGGCGCAAAGTCCGCACGATGGCGCGCGGCCTGCGGACGTTGTGGCACATGCGCCCGCTCCTGAACCCGGCGCGCTACGGCGCGTTCGCCTGGATGCTGCTCAGTCACAAATTGTGTCGCTGGCTCGTGCCCTGGGCGCTGGTCGGCGGCTTGGGCGCCGTGACGTTACTCGCACTAGGCGACGGATTGCGGTGGGCGCGCCTGTCGCTCGCGGCGGCCGCGGGCGTGGTCGCGCTGGCGCTCATGGGCTGGTACTGGCCCGCGCGCAGACCCGTGCCGCGGGTGCTCGCCCTACCGGCCTATCTCGTATCGGGGAATCTCGCCGCGCTGCACGCCTGGATCGTCGCCCTTCGGGGTGCGCGGACGGCGGTGTGGGAGCCGACGCGCCGCGGCGCGGAGAGCGCCGGCTAGGCGACGCTCACATGCTCCCACGCCGCAGGACCATCACCGGGACGGTACGCCACATGATCTTCAGGTCCTCGAGCGTCGACTGACGGCGGATGTATTCGAGATCGTAGCGCACCTTGCGGCGCACGTCGTCCACCGACGTGTCATATCCCTGGTTGATCTGCGCCCAACCCGTGATGCCGGGTCGGACTCGCTGACGCCGCTGGTAGCCCTCGATCTGCTCGCGCAGATACACGAAGATTGTGGGCTGCTCCGGCCGAGGGCCGACGATATTCATGTCACCCTTCAGCACGTTGAAGAGCTGGGGGAGCTCGTCGAGCCGGAGCTTCCGCAGCACCCGCCCGATCGGCGTGATGCGCGCCTCGTCGGCCTGCGCCCACACCTGCTTCCCGTTGCCTGCGGCGGGGCGCATCGTGCGGAACTTGTACATCTCGAACGGCTGACCGCCCTGATCGGTGTGACGGCGAGTGTTTCCCCCGGCGTTCGACAGCGCCCGGCGGTCCAATCCCACCCCACGGCCGCCATGACGAAATTGAACAGGCGGCGGCCGCTCCGCTCGCGGTCGCGCGGACGGAACGGGGCGGATTGCACTAACGCGAGCTTCGGTCGGGCCGGTCGCGCCGGTTGGTAGTCAGTGAGTGTCGTCATGCCCGGAGCCCTTGGCAAAGTCCGTGCGCGGGCGCGGCCGGACACCCTTGTGACCGAACCCACGCTCTCCGACGACGTCTCGGCCCGCTCGGCAGCATGGCGAGCCGATGCGACATGGCGAATTGGCGTCGTCTGTAGGCCGCGCGCCACGACTCGAGGCAACGTCACACGCGGCAACGTCACGAGGCCGCACTTTCGGGCGAGGGACACTCGACTTCGAAGAAGAACCGGGTTCCCCAATTCGGCCGCGTTTCCACTTGGAGCTCCGTACCCATGGCTTTCACGAGCTTGCGGCAGATCGCGAGGCCCAGGCCCGAGCTGGAGAAGTGGTGCCGTGCGCTCGCCGGCACTGGACGCACCGGCTGATACAGCGAGCGGAGCAGGGCGGGGTCGAACCCCGGACCGGTGTCCCGGACCGAGAACTCGAGACGCTTGCTGTCAATCGGCCGCGCCGCCAGCTCCACGTAGCCCGTATCGGTGAACTTCACGGCGTTGGTGGCGAGGTTCAGGAGCGCGCGCGACAACGCGCGCGCCTGCCCCACGCGCCGTTCGGGCACGGGGTGGACCAGCTGTACGGCGAGGCCCTTCTCCTCGGCGATCGGCAGGATCATGCTGCGCACCGACGCGAACGTCTCGACCACCGAGAACGGCGCGGGCGAGCGGTCCACCAGGCGATTGCCGCCGCGGGCGAGCTCCAACACGTCGCTCGCGGTGGCGCACAGACTGAGTGCCGCACTATAGATGAGGCCGAGCTGACGACTCTGCTCCGGCGTGACCGTGCCGCCCTGACCCTGTTGCAGCGCTTCCGCGAGGAACAGGATCGAGGTGAGCGGCGAGCGCAGGTCATGGGCGAGCTCCACGACCAGATCGAGCCCGTTCGGGCCCGCCAGGCAGGCCGTGAGATCCTTGGGCTCGGGCTCGGGCGCCGGCCTCGGCACGGTCGCTACGACCGGCCAGTCGAGCCGTTCCGCCGTGTTGGTCCGCATTTGCATCACTCCCCCGCGTATCACGCGGCCTGACCGCCCGGCTCACCGACCGGGACCTCTACCTGCGTCTCGTCCATCGCGCCCCCCGCCGGCCCGGGCTCGCGCTCGACCACCCACCCAGCGGTGGGGCTGCGCTGCAGTCCGTGGCGCTCCATCAGCCGGTACAACGTGGTCCGATCGACGCCCGCGATGCGGGCGGCCTTCGACATGTTTCCGCTGGCCCGGTTGACGAGCCAAGTCAGGTACTGCCGCTCGAACTGGGCGATCACCCGGTCGCGGGCGGCGTGATAGCTCTCCTCGAGCAGCGTCGAGATCAGCGACGCGGGATTCGCCCCCGTCTCCGTCGCCGCTGCCTCGCCCGTGAGGTGCAGATCCTCGGGCCGGATCTCGGCGCCCGGTTCCACGACCACGGCGACGTGCTCGATCACGTTCTGGAGCTCGCGGACGTTCCCGCGCCAGTTGTAGCCGCACAGCGCGCGCAGCGCCGCGTCGGTCAAGCGGGGGAACGGCGCGCCCTTCCGGCGATGGCGCACCCAATAGGTGGAGAGGAAGTAGTCCGCGAGCAGCGGGATGTCCTCCGGTCGCTCGCGCAGCGCCGGTACGTTGATCGGCACGACCCGCAGGCGGTAGTACAAGTCCTCCCGCATGTCGCCCGCCTTGACGGCGGCTTCGGGATCACCGTTGGTGGCGGCAATGAAGCGCACGTTGACCACCGCGTCGGTCGTCTCGCTGCCTACGCGACGCACCACACCGTCCTGAATGACCCGCAGCAGCTTGGCCTGGATTGACTTGGGCATCTCGACCAGCTCGTCGAGAAACAGTGTGCCGCCGTGGGCCGCTTCGAGCAGGCCAGGTTTATCCCGCACCGCGCCCGTGAAAGCCCCCTTGCGGTGACCGAACATCTCGGACTCGAGCAATCCTTCCGGCAGCGCCGCGCAGTTGATGGCGATGAACGGGCGGCTCGAGCGACGGCTATGGTGGTGAATGAACTGGGCGATCATCTCCTTGCCGCTACCGCTCTCTCCCGTGATGAAGACGGACGCATCGGTCGGCGCCACTTTCCGCGCCAGCTCGATCGCCCGCCGGAATGCCGGCGCGGTGCCCAGGAGCGTGAGCTTGTCCGATTGGACCTGCGCCCGATCCAGCGTGTCCTGTTGCTCGCGCGTCTCGCGCGCGACCAGCAGGGTGTGCACCGCGCGGCCGATCAAGACCTGCAGGTGCGACGCGGAGAATGGCTTCGGGAGGTAGTCGAATGCGCCCTGCCGCAGCGCGTCCACGCTCGATTCGACGCTCGGGTTTCCCGTCATCACGATCACGATCGTGTCGTGATTGGTCCCGAGTGCCGCCCGCAGCAGCGCGAGCCCGTCGACCTGCGTCATGTAGAGGTCGACCAGCACCACGTCGAAGGCGCGCCGCTTCAGCAGCTCCAAACCGTCCTGGCCGCGGCTGCAGACCGTGACGTCGTACCCTTCGTGCCGCAGCACCGCGGCGCAGCTTTCGCGCAGGGTGTGCTCGTCGTCCACCACGAGAATCCGCACGCGGGCCTTCGCCTCCGGCCCGATCGCCAGCAGGGCAGACGGCTCGCGCCCGTCAGTGGGCTGGACGCCGTCTTGTGTCATCGGCATGGACATCGCGCTCGTCCTGGATAACGGTCGACCCCCCGCCTACGCAGGGTTCGGGCCAGACTGTCGCGACCCCGCAGCGCGGCCTGTTTTCCCGCACAGAATGGGCAACAACCGCTGCCTCGGTGACCACACGGGCGCGCCCTGGGCGCACCAAGGTGCATCCGCTTTTCGTGGTCCCATGCACCGATTTGCTGCATCGGGGGCGGGCCGTCTCGTTGTGGCGCACGGTATCGGACTTGCCACACGTAGCGAGGACGACACGCAGCCGGGCGGCGCGACGCCGCATGCAACCTTGGGGAGGTACGCTTTCCATGAGCACGAGCCACTTACCGCTTCCACCCGCCGCCGCCCCGCCCGTGATGGTTCCGCCCTCGCGGTCGGCGCTCAGCGCGGACGTGGGCTTCGCCGAGTCGGAGGGGGGACTCGACTGGAATCGGGTGCTGAGCGCGGTCCTGCGCTTCAAGTGGCTGATCGTGGCCGTGACCGTTGTCGGCACGGCTGCTGGCGTGGCGGCGACACGTTTTCTGAGCGCCGCCTACGTCGCGCAGGCGACCATCTGGATCGACCAGCCGGATCAGCGGAATGGCCCTGATCGCGGCCCGATCCGTCCCGGGCAGCTGCTCCAGCCCGAGGCGTGGGTCGATCTGCTCAAGTCGTACGTCGTGCTCGATCAGGTGGTGCGCGACCAACGCATGTTCGTCGGGTCCAAGTCGCCCGCTGACGCCGCGGTCCTGGAACGGTTCCGGGTGGCGGACCAGTACCGACCAGGCGCCTACCGCTTGACGGTGGACGGGACGGGTAAGCGCTACACCCTGTCCACGGAAGACGGGATCGAGCTGGACCGCGGCGCGCTGGGAGACTCCATCGGCGTGCGTCTAGGGTTCCTGTGGGCGCCGTCGGCCGGGACGATCGCGCCGGGCCGGACTATCGAGTTCTCCCTAGCGACGCTGCGCGATTCCGCACGGCACCTGGCGGACGCGATCGACGTACGGATGACCGAGAACGGGAACCTATTGCGCATGGAGCTGCAGGGGGATCGTCCCGATGCGATCACCGCCGTCGTGAATGCAATCACCGAGCGTTACGTGGCCGTGGCGGCCGACCTGAAGCGCCAGCGGCTGACCGAGCTCACCAAGATTCTGGACGAGCAGCTCGCCGCTGCGCAGAAGAGCCTGCAGGATGCTGAGCAGGCGCTCCAGGGGTATCGGGTCGCAACGATCACGCTCCCATCCGACCGCTCGGTTCCACAGAGCTCGCCGGGCGCCGTTGGCGCGGCAGGCGGTCAAAGCGCACAGGATCCCGTGTTCGGGAACTTCTTCAGCAGTCAGTTCGATCGGGACCAGGCGCATCGCGATCGGGAGACGTTGGATCGGGTGCTCCGTCAGATGGGAGACTCGGGGCTGTCGGCCGAGGCGCTCGCCGTGGTCGGGTCGGTGCAGCAGAACGCCGATCTGGTGGAGGCGTTGAAGGAGCTGAACTCGAAGCAAGCGGACCTGCGGACGCTACGCTACCGCTATTCCGACCAGTACCCACCCGTGCAGCGGTTGCAGGAAGAGATCGCAACGCTAAAGCGACAGACGATCCCCGCACTGGCGCGTGCCCTGTCGGGCGAGCTGGCGGCGCGCGATGCCGAGCTCTCACGGCGCCTCGACACGGACTCGCGCAGCCTGCGGGCCATCCCGCCGCGGGCCATCGAAGAGGCGCGGCTGCGCCGCGGCGTGGCCCTCGCCGAGAATCTCTACACGACGTTGCAGGCGCGCTTCGAGGAGGCGCGCCTCGCCGAGGCGAGCACCGTGCCCGACGTGCGCATCCTGGATCATGCCGTCGTGCCACAGCGCCCGGTGCGCAACACGGCGCCGCGCGTCATCATGCTCGGGTTCGTCGCGAGCCTCGGATTGGGGTTGTTCGGCGCCGTGCTTCTCGACCGCATCGATCCCAGGGTCCGCTACCCCGATCAGGTGTCGCGCGAGATGGGCCTGGCGATCCTGGGCGCCGTGCCGCACTTGCGCACGCTGCCCCACGCGGGGCGCCATGGCCGGGGCCGTGTGCCCGAGGACGTCAACCAGGTCGTGGAAGCCCTCCGGGGCGTGTGCCTGAACCTCGTGTACGCACACGGGGGGCGGGCGCCGCTCCTCGTCACGGTCACGAGCCCGGGGGCGGGGACGGCAAATCGTTCCTCGCCGCAAACCTGGCGCACACCTTTGCGGACGGCGGGCATCGCACGCTGCTCATCGATGCCGACATCCGGCGCGGCGTGCTGCACCGCCGGCTGAACGCCCGCCGTCGCCCGGGGCTGAGCGACTTCCTTCGTGGCGAAACCCTGCTCGACGCCATCGTGCAGGCGACGCCATATCCTTCGCTCTCGCTCATCGGGTGCGGCACGCGCGCGTACAACGCGCCCGAGCTGCTGGGGTCACCCCCCATGTCGGAGCTGGTGAACGCCATGCGCTCGGGTTACGACGTGATCTTGATCGACAGCCCGCCGCTCGGAGCCGGCGTGGATCCGCTGATCCTCGGCACGCTCACGGGCACGCTGGCGCTGGTGCTCCGTACGGGATACAGCCACCGCGACGTCGCGGCGGCCAAGCTCGAGGTGCTGCAACGGCTGCCTGTGCGGCTGCTGGGGGCGATCCTGAACGACGTGCCGGCGGGCGGGGCCTACCGCTACTACTCCTATTATCTGCCAGGCTATGAGGCGGCGGACGAGGACAGCGGGGGCCGCCGGGTGCCCGTCTAGCCTTCCTCGAAGCGCCGCAACCACCCGCCGGAGTCTGCCCGGCCGGTCCGCACGGCGGCAGCGGCCCGCACCAAAAGGTCGACGGGCTCGATCGGCGCATAGCCGACGTTCGCCACGGCCTCGTACCCGCAGCGGACGCGAACCGGCGTCGCGGACGGGGCGCCCGCGGCCGAGGCCACCGTCGCGGCGGACAACGAGCTGGCGAGGCGCTCTGCGAGTCGGCGCGCCCCCCCCGCGTCGGTGCCGGGGGCGAGGACGGCGAACTCGGTCGCGCTGAGGCGCCCGATCACGTCCGACAGCCGGGCTGCTGATTTGATTGCCTGTACGTACCGTGCGAGGCTCCCGCTCTGCTGTTGGGCGCCGCCAGGCTCGGATGGCTCGATGTCGAGGGCGAGCACCACGCAGGCGAGCGGGCCGTGTTCCCGGAACGCCTGCGAGCCCAACTCGCGCGCACGGCGTGCCAGCCCCTGTCGGTTGTAGAGTCCAGTCACGGCATCGAGCAGCCCCTCCGTCCGGGCGCGGTCCGCGTCGAGCTTGGCGTGGACGTATGCACCGATCTTGAGGAGGATCTCATCCGCGTCGTGCGGCGGCGTGATGCATTCCCACGCGCCGGCGCGCAGCGCGGCCAGCCGCTGCGCGCGCGTGGCCGCGTCGCGGATGGTCAAGAGGATCGGTGTGCTGCTTGAAACGCGCGGATCGGCGCGAAGCGCCCGGCACAGCTCGACGCCGGCCATGTCAGGCAACTCCGCATCCACGAGAATCACGTCCGGCTCGGTGGTCCGCGCGCGCTCGAGCGCATGCTGGCCCGAGCGCTCCTGGAGGACGGCGTACCCACCGCCCTCGAGCAGTCCCCTGAGCCAGCGCGTCGCTTCCTGACCGTCGCCGGCGAGGAGCACGAGCGGCAATCCACCTTGTGGCATTCGCTCCGTCATGCGCCCGTCCCCACCCAGCGCGTATGTGAATGATTCGTCGGCAGGACCAGAGCACCTGCAAACCCGGGGCCGCCGGATGGCGGCGTTCGGCAACCGGGCCTCGCCTGGGAACGCGCCCGTGGTGCGCCGCTCGACCGCGTCGGGCTGCCGCGCGGGCGCAACGCAGCGTGTCGCCGCATGCAAGCGCTCGGCCTTCCAGGGACGACCGCTAACCCCTTGTCGCGCCGGTCATAAACGCGGCGCGCCCGAGTGTGTGGCGCCGCCCGGGCCTCAAACTTGAAGTGCAGAGGCGTGACCTGAGACCGCCGAGTATGCGCTGCAAGGATTGTCAGAAACGCAGCAACGAGAGGGGCAAGCGCCCGCGACCAACCCGCCCAAGCCGGGTGGCGAAGTGCCAGCGGTGCGGTGCGCCCATCCTCCTGCAGCCGGATCCGATGCTCGGCGCAGGCGACGGTACGCTGGCCCAGTTGACGCGGTTCGGTCTGGCGATCACCGGCGACCCGTTGCTTGAACTCAAGCGTGAGGGCACCTGAGCGATGTGCGGAATCGTGGGATACGTCGGCGCCCGAGACGCGGTGCCGGTTCTGGTTGAGGGGCTGGCTCGACTGGAATACCGGGGCTACGACTCGGCAGGGGTTGCGGTGCTGAATGGCGGCGGCGTGGAGACCCGCAAGCTCGCCGGACGCATCGCCGGCCTGCGCGAGCTCCTGGCTCAGACGCCGGTGCACGGGCGGTGCGGCATCGGCCATACGCGCTGGGCGACCCACGGCGCGCCCACGGTGCGCAACGCCCACCCCCACACCGACTGCACCGGGACGCTCGCGCTGGTGCACAACGGCATCATCGAGAACGCCGACGTGCTCCGCAAGCGGTTGGAGCAGGATGGCCATCGCTTCATCACCGAGACCGACACCGAGACGCTGGTGCATCTGATCGAGGAGTCGCCCGGCGCGACACTCGAAGAGCGCGTCATCGCGGCCCTGGACCACGTCGAGGGCACCTACGGCATCGCCGTGGTGGCCCAGCCGGATCCCGGGAAGATCGTGGTCGCCCGGCGCGGCTCTCCGGTGCTGCTCGGGGTCGGAGAAGGAGAATTCCTGGTGGCCTCGGACGCGAGCGCGGTGCTTGGGCATACGCGGTCCGTGGTCTACCTGAACGACGGCGACGTGGCCGTGGTGACGGCGGAGGGCTACCGGGTGCTCGACCGGGACGCCCGCGAGCAAGAGCGGGCCGTGGACGATATCGAGTGGGATCTGGACGCCATCGCACTCGGTGGCTACCCCCATTTCATGCTGAAGGAGATAAGCGAGCAGGCCGAGACCGTGCGGAGCACGCTCCGGGGACGTTTGCTGGTGTCCGAGGGAACGGCGCGCCTCAACGGACTCAACCTCACGGCGGAGCAGTGCAGCCAGATCCGGCAAATCGTGATCGTGGCGTGCGGGACGTCGTGGCACGCCGGCCTCGTGGGCCGTCACATCCTCGAAGATCTCGCCCGCATCCCGGTGTCGGTGGAGTACGCATCCGAGTACCGCTACCGCCGTCAGGTCCGGCTCCCCGGGACGGTGACCATCGCCATCTCGCAGTCCGGCGAGACGGCGGACACGCTGGAGGCGCTGCGGGCCGCGAAGGCTGCGGGCTCCAGGGCGCTCGGACTCGTCAACGTGGTCGGGTCGACGATCGCTCGCGAGGCGGACGGCGGGATCTACCTGCACGCGGGCCCCGAGATCGGCGTCGCGTCGACCAAGGCGTTCACGTCGCAGGTGGTGGCGTTATTGCTCCTTGGGCTGTACCTCGGGCGCCAGCGCGGGCTGCCGGCGGAGCAAGGGCGTCGGCTGGTCGCGCAGCTGGTCCGGCTGCCGGAGCTGGTGGAACGCGCGCTCGCGGTCGAGCCGCAGGTGCGGACGCTCGCCCAGCGCTACGCGGACGCCCAGAACGCGCTCTACCTGGGCCGCGGCGCCAATTTCCCGGTCGCCCTCGAGGGTGCGCTCAAGCTGAAGGAAATCTCCTACATCCATGCCGAGGGCTACCCGGCCGCCGAAATGAAGCACGGGCCCATCGCTCTCATCGACGAGAACATGCCCGTCGTCTGCCTGGCGCCCAAGGATTCCGTCTATCCGAAGGTGGTTTCGAACATGCAGGAAGTGAAAGCCCGGGGGGGCCGCATCATCGCGATCACGAGCGAGGGCAACGGCGATCTGAGTAGCCTCGCGGATCACCAGATCGCCGTGCCGGCGAGTCCACCCCTGCTCGCGCCGGTGCTGACGGTGATTCCGCTCCAGCTCTTGGCGTATCACATCGCCGTCTTGCGCGGCTGCGACGTGGATCGGCCGCGCAACCTGGCGAAAAGCGTGACGGTGGAATGACACGATGATCGAGAAAATGGTGGTGCGCCTTCTGGCGCTGCTGCTCGTCGCCGGCCCGCTCGCGGGTCAGACGGCCCAGGGGACTCCGCAAGGCGGGTTCGAAGTGGGCGACCAGATCCTCCTCGAGGTGGAGGGGGATACCCAATTCACCCACGCGTTCAGCGTGGGGCCGGGTCCCGCGCTGACGCTGCCCGTGATCGGCGCGATTCCGCTCGCCAGCGTGCGGCGTGCCGACGTGGAGACCTATCTCACTCAGCAACTCGGGCGGTACGTGAAGAACCCGGTGGTCCACGCCAAAGTGCTGGTGCGCCTGGGCGTGCTCGGCGAGGTGGAGCATCCCGGGTTCTACACAGTCTTCGCCGGTGCGGTGGTGTCGGATGCGCTGATGGCGGCTGGCGGACCGACTAAAGATGCGAACTTCACGGGCGCGCGCATCGAGCGGGACGGCAAAGGGCTCTACGTGGGGAACGGTTTCCAGGACGCCTTCACGCGCGGGCTCACGATCGAGGGGATGGGGCTGCGAACGGGTGACCGTATCGTCGTCCCACGCCGGAGCGACACGGAACGCACGGTCAGGATCATCGGCATCCTCGTGGGGCTTCCCGTGGCGATCCTCGGCATCAAGCAGCTGGCCAAGTAACGCGATGCGAGTGCTCTCCGTCGTCGGCGCCCGCCCCAACTTCATGAAGCTCGCCCCCGTGGACCGCGAGCTAGTGAAGCGCGGGGTCGAGCATGTGATCGTCCACACCGGCCAGCACTACGACCCGGGGATGTCGGACGCCTTTTTCGAGCAGTTGCGGATTCCGACGCCAGACCACGACCTCGGCGTGGGGTCAGGGTCGCACGCCCAGCAGACGGCGGCGGTGATGCAACGCCTCGAGCCGGTGATCGTCGAGCTCCATCCCGACCTCGTCCTGACCTACGGCGACGTGAACTCCACCGTCGCCGCGGCGCTCGTCGCCGCCAAGCTCCAGGTGCGCGTCGGTCACGTCGAGGCCGGCCTCCGCAGCCGCGACTGGACTATGCCCGAGGAAATCAACCGCGTCGTCACGGACCGACTGTCGGATCTGCTGTTCCTGCCGTCGCGCGACGCCGCCGAGAACCTCGAGGCCGAGGGCATCCCCGCCGACCGCATGCATTTCGTCGGCAACGTGATGATCGACACGCTGTGTTGGGCCCTGCCGCAGGCGTTGGCGGTGGACGCGCCCGCGCGCTTCGACCTGAGCGGACGACCCTACGCCATCGTGACACTACATCGACCGGCCAACGTAGACGACCCCACCGTGCTGCGCGAGCTCCTCGAAGCGCTGACCCGCCTCGGGGACCAGGTCCCCGTCCTGTTCCCGGTGCACCCGCGCACGCGCGCGCGCATCGAGAATATGCGGCTGCGGCTGGCGACGGACCGGGGACTGCGGCTGCTCGAGCCGCTCGGGTATTTGGACATGCTCAGCCTGGTCGCCAAGGCCGGCCTCGTCGTGACCGACTCGGGCGGACTGCAGGAGGAGACCTCGTTCCTCGGGGTGCCCTGCCTCACGGTACGACCGAATACCGAGCGGCCCATCACCTGCACCCACGGCACGAACCGTCTGGTGCAGGCGCAGCGCGACGCGATCCTCGCCGCGGCGGAACGCGGACTCGCGCGGCGCTCACCGGCCCGACCGGTGATCGAGCGCTGGGACGGCCGGGCCGCCGAGCGGATCGCGCGGGTGGTGTGCCACGGGGAGCGTTTCGATGTGGACGGTGGGGTAGTGGCGCAGCCCCGCGAGCCGCGCCGGGCGGTCGCCATCCCGCAACCGCTGGGCGCCGAATGACGCGGCAGTCCGGCGAACGACATAGTGGAGCGTGCGTAACCGAGGAGGTGTGCGAATGACCGATGCAGCGACCAGCGGGGGGCGGACCGCACGCCGCTCCCCGCGGCGCTCCGCGGCATGTTGCGCCACCGCGACCCCAGCCGGTGCGGGTGTCGCGCGCCTGTTCCGGCGCACGCGCCACGGAAGTACGCCGCACGCGTGAAGCCTCCGCCGCGCTGCAGTACGGCAACAGCGCGCGCATCTCTCGATTTCCCAAGCAATTCTAGAAGCTCGGCGAGTGGCACCTGTCTTGCCATCGCGCCTCCACAGCCGTTCTCCTGATGACTCTGCGAGGAGGCGAAGCATGTGTAGACAGATCACGCGTAGTCTTGTCCCCGGTCTCGTGGCCGCCGCGCTGTTCGCGTGGGCCTGCGATCGGCCGGCGACTCCGGCGAGTCCCAAGCCGGCGTTCTGGTTCACGCCGGGCCCGGAAAACTGTCAGGCCGGTCCGAAGTTCACCGGCGGCGGACGGATTGACCCGGTGGAAGGGAAGACGACTTTCGGGTTCAACGTCAATGCCAGCGACTGGTGCAGCAGCAGTCGTGGAACCGTGAAGGGGCAGCTCCAGACCGTGTACCACCCCACGCAGACGCTCGTGCATAGCCTTGGCATCGATGCGTTCGAGTCCTATCCGTCGGACCGCGTCAATCCCAAGACGGGGCGGCCCGGTCAGTGCGCCCACTTCGCGGGCCCGGCACGGGTGAAGGATGGCAACGGGCCGTGGAACGATGGCGAGCGGCTTGTAGCTACCGCCTGCGATAACGGAGAGCCCGGGTCGAGCCCGGGGCGCGGGCCCGACCAGTACGGCATCTCATTGAGTGACGGACGCTCCTTGCCCCTGATGGATCTCACCGGCGGCAACATCCAGGCACACCCGACTCATTAAAGACAGCTCTGAAAGGATAGGACCATGAGAATCTCACTTTCCACGATTCGACCCGCGCGGCTTTGGGGGGCGCTGTGGCTGCTGATCGGCGTCACCGCAGCGCTCGCGCCGGTCGCAGAGGCGCAGTCGGTGAGGGGTAAGGCCTACGGTGCGTTCGTACAGAGCCCGCTCGGCACGCAGCAGTCTGCCGTGGCGGTGTTGCCCGCGGTGACCGCGGACGACGGCGCGATGGCCGACGACGCAGCCGACGGCATGAGCGTGCCGGGCACGCTCACGACGGACGCCCTCGCGGGCACGACGTCGGGAGCGATTGGAGACGCCGCTGCGGCGCAGAGTGTGGCGACCGTGTTCAACGTAAGCCTTCTGAACGGATTGATTACCGCGAGTAGCCTCACCGCCACGGTCAGCAGCACGAGCGACGGCGCGCGGGCGACGAGCAACGCCCTCGGGTCGACGTTTGGTGACTTGATGGTGAACGGCGTTCCAGTGACGTCGGGCGACGGCGCGATTGCGCCCAACACCCGGATGGACTTGCCCGGCGTTGGGTACGTCGTGCTCAATGAGCAGCTCCCCGCGGGAGACGGCGTCCGCTCGAGCGGTCTCACTCTGAATCTGATTCACGTGTATCTGCAGAGCCTGACCGGCGGCGGCTGTACTCTGCTGGGCTGTGTCCGCGGCGTGCTCACGACGACGGGCGAAGTCATCGTGGGGTCTGCGACCAGCAACGCCACGATGTGATGGGCGCGTTCGTAGAGAACTTGGGCCCGATCCGCTGTCGGGATCGGGCCCGGGGCTGCGCACTCTTTTTGTGCTCGGCGCTACAGGCTGACGCATCAACTTGTTGCACCCACGCCATACTACGCTCGTGCCCCAAGTATCAACTTGTTATGCCATAGTTAGTTAGGAGGTACGGGTGAGCGCGACACTCTGGCACTAGCCTTGCTGTTGCGCCGCAGCAACATTCTCCAGGCGAGGACCGCCAGCCATGGCCACGAAAGGCAAAGACGCCCTGCCGCCGCCGCCCGATCCCCAGGCGTTATCCGAGTCCACCGCGGCGCTGTTGCGCGAGCTGGTGGCCCACTTGCGACAGAACCGCACGCAGCTGCGCGAGGAGTGGGCGCGGCGCATCACGCGGGCCCAGCTGCTCACGGCGATGACGGAGGAGGAGATCTTCGCCGAAGCGACGTCGGTATACGACAACTACGTCGAGGCGCTGGAGACGGGAACATTCGAGGCCCTGCAGGCGTACGCGCGCAATCTCTCCGAGCGTATCATCCCGCGAGGCGTCGAGACGCACGAAGTGGTCGGCATCGTGCTGTTGCTGCGTGACGTGCTCGCCCGCTCGCTGTTCGCCAAGTACCACGGAGACTTCGACAAGCTCAACCGCATCCTCGACGCCTACGAGCCGGCGGCGAACCGCATCGCAAATACGGTGGCCGTCGGCTTCGTGCAGGAGCGCGAGCGGATCATCCGGCAGCAACAGGAAGCGATCCGGGAGCTGTCCACTCCGGTGCTGCAGGTGCGCGAGCGCTTGCTCATTCTGCCGATCATCGGTGTCATCGACCCGCAGCGCGCGCGGCAGCTCACCGAGCAGCTGCTGCGCGCGATCCGCACCAACCGCGCGAAGGTCGTCGTGATCGACATCACCGGTGTGGCCGCCATGGACTCGAACGTCGCGAACCACCTTGTGCAGACGGTCGAGGCCTCGCGCCTGCTGGGCGCGACGGTCATCGTCACGGGCCTCTCGCCCGAGATCGCGCAGACGCTCGTGACGATCGGGGTGGACCTGAGCGAGATGGCCACGGTGGGCGATCTCCAGGGCGGTATCGAAGAGGCGGAACGGCTGCTCGGCTACAAGGTCGTCCCGCAGGAAGAACTGGCTCCGAAGGCGTGAGTCGACCTCCCACTCCGTCGCCGGAGGGCGTGTGGAAGTCCCGATCCTGAAGCAGGGCCACTACCTGATCGCGTCCATCCAGTCGGCGCTCACGGACGCCGACCTCTCGCAGCTACGGGAGGCGCTGATCGAGCGGGTCGGACGCTTCCGGGCCCGCGGCGTGATCGTCGATGTCACGGCGCTCGACGTGATGGATTCGTTCGCCGTCCGGACCCTGCGCGACATCGCCCATATGGCGCGGCTGCGCGGCGCGGAGACGGTGATCGTCGGGATTCAGCCCGAGGTCGCCTTCGCCATGGTCCAGCTCGGTCTCACGCTCAAGGGCGTGTCCACCGCGCTGGATCTCGAGGAAGGCCTGCTGTTCCTCGACCACCAGGCGCAGCTCCGCATCGAGCGCGGGACGGGACGCATCGACCGTGGCTGACGATCTCCTGATTCCGATCACCGCCGACACGGACGTCGTCACGGCCCGGCAACGCGGGCGCGATCTGGCGGCGGAGGCGGGCTTCTCGAGCGGCGACCAAACGGTGATCGCCGCCGCGATCTCGGAGATCGCGCGCAACATCCTCATGTATGCCAAGCGCGGCGAAGTCGCGCTCAACCTGGTGACCAACGGCGACCGCCAGGGCGTCGTGGTCGTCGCCCGGGATCAGGGCCCGGGGATCCGAGACGTCTCGCGCGCGCTGGAAGACGGCTACTCGACGTCCGGGGGCCTGGGCCTGGGGCTCCCGGGGGCGCGACGCTTGATGGACGATTTCGACGTGAGCTCGACCATCGGGAAGGGAACCACCATCACGATGAAAAAATGGCGACGCATGAATGCCTGAAGCCTCTGTGGGCACGCCGGCGTTGATCGAGTGGGGCGTCGCGACACTCGCCCTTCCCGGGGAAGCGCAGTCGGGCGACCTCCACTTCGTCAAATCGATCGGAACGGGAGCGCTCGTAGCCGTCGTCGACGGACTCGGCCACGGAACTGAGGCGGCGACCGCGGCGAAGGCCGCCGTCGCCGCGCTCGACCGGCACCAGACCGAATCGCCGGTGCGGCTGCTCGAGCGCTGCCACCGCGCCCTGCAGGGGACGCGCGGCGCGGTGATGAGCGTGGCGGTCTTCACTCGACCCGAGCGGTCCATGACGTGGGTCGGCGTCGGCAACGTCGAAGGCCTGCTCCTCTACGGCGACGGCGCCGCGCGGTCCGGCGCCGCCCGCGCGACTCTCGTGACGCGGGGCGGCATCGTCGGATCCGAGCTGCCGCGCCTCCACCCCGTCGTGCTCCCTATCGCTCCCGGCGACACCCTCATCTTCGCCACCGACGGTATCCGGGAAGGCTTCGCCGAAGGGCTATCCCCTGAGGCACCGCCGCAACAGCTCGCCGATCAGATCCTCGCTCGCCATGGCAAAGGCACGGATGATGCGCTTGTGCTGGTCGCCCGGTATCTGGGCGGCGCGGGATCCAGGGGATGAATTCACCGGTCCGCATGGAGCCCTCGGTCCCGTCTGCCGCCCCGGGTAGGGAGGAGTTGGCGCTGTTGCGGATTCTTGTGGTCGCCGGTGAGAGCGGGAGCGCCGGCGGGCTGCTGCAAAACCTGCGGCAATGGGCTGACGACGGTCGGCTCGAAGTCGATACCGCGCCGGATCTGCCGCGCGCGGTGCGGCAGCTCGCGGGCCAGCGGTGGGACGTGGTCCTGGCCGTGCTGGGCGAGCACCCGGACGATGACCTGTCCTGGTGGGTCGACACGCTGCGCGGGGCGACAGGAAGCCCCCGACTCATCGCCGTCGCGCAGGCCCCGTCCATGGGTCTCGTGCTGCGAGCGGAGAAATCGGGCGTGCTCGACGTCCTCTCCCTGCCGCTGCGACGCGAGGAGCTGGTGCGCGCGCTCGAGCGGGTCCGCTCCGTGGCCAGCGAAACCGCGGTCCCGCTCCCGCTGGTCGAGCCGCACGCAGTCGGCCCGTACGCGTTGGTGGGGCAGAGTCCCGCTATGCTCGACGTGTACAAGCTGCTGGCGCGGGTCGCGAGCAGCGCTGCCACGGTGCTCGTACAGGGAGAGTCCGGGACCGGCAAGGAGGTCGCCGCCCGCGCCATCCACATCAACGGCCCGCACGCGTCGGGGGCGTTCGTCGCGGTCAACTGCGCGGCGATCCCCGAAAACCTGCTCGAAAGTGAGCTGTTCGGTCACGAAAAGGGCGCGTTCACCGGCGCCGTCACGCGCAAGATCGGTCGCTTCGAGCAGGCGGGGAACGGCACCCTGTTCCTGGACGAGATCGCGGATATGAGCCTTGCGCTGCAGGCGAAGATCCTGCGCGCGGTGCAGGAGCGCGAGATCGAGCGGGTGGGAGGCAGCGAGACGATCCCCGTCGACGTGCGTCTCATCGCGGCCACGAACCGCGATCTCAAGGAAGCGATCAAGCAGGGACGGTTCCGCGAAGACCTGTACTATCGCCTGGCCGTCGTCACGATCCGGCTCCCCACCCTGGTGGAGCGGGGAGACGACCTCGTGCTCCTCACCGCCTACTATGTCCGCCTGTTCGCCGAACGCTACGGCAAGAGGATCCACGCGATCTCGGACCGGGCGCTGGAGCTGCTGCGTGCCCACGCCTGGGTGGGCAACGTCCGCGAGCTGCGCAACGTGATCGAGCGGGCCGTGATCGTGGCGACCGACGAGACGCTGCGAGCGGAGCACCTGCCGGACGAGCTGCGGGGCGAGGAGACCACGCTCGCCGACCGGCCGCAGGGCGGTCTCCTCACGTTGGCAGAGGCGGAGGCGCGGCACATCGCCCGAGTGCTGGCACACACCAACGGCCAGATCGGCGCGGCCGCGGAGATTCTGGGGATCCATCGCAACACGCTCACTCGGAAGATGAAGGAGTACGGCCTGTGACCGGGCCCGCTCCCGTTCGCGTCGAGAAGGCGCTCGCCCTGATGCCCGAGCTCGAGGCCCTCGTGCCCCTGCGCGCCCTGCTGGTCTCGATCGCGCGACCGGACGAGGCCACGGTGTGGTCGAGCTCGGGCCCGTATCTCACCCTCGGGAAACGGGGCGTCCACCCCGACGAGCTGCGACGCCTGATGCCGCAGGCGTTTCACCGCATCACGGAACACCTGCAGGTGCTCTTCAAGGCGTACGTGGAGGCCCTGGAATGCCAGCAGCGCGGCGATGCGCCGGGCGCGGTGGTAGCGCTGCTGCGCGCCGGCCGGCTCGAGGAGGAGGTGGGCCGGCACACCCAGGCGCGGAACTGGTACGAGGTGGCGCTCCGCGTCGCGGAAGCGCTGCAGGACCGCCGTCCCGAGGTGGAGGCGCTGCGTGCGCTGGGCTCCGTGTGTCTCGCGCTGGGCGAGTACGCGGCGGGCGCGCGTCACTTCCAGCGCTCGCTCGCGCTCGCCGAGGCGGAGTTCGATCAGGCGGGGGCGACCGCGGCGTCCGAAGGGCTGGGAGACGTGGCGCTCGCGCAGGGACAATGGGCCGGCGCCCAGGCGTGGTACAGTCGGGGACTGCGGCTCGCCGAGGCCGCGAGCGACGCGCCGCGGGCCGGGCGGTTGGAGCGGCAGCTGGGTGTGCTGGCGCGGAAGCAACGCGACCTCGCCGCCGCCGGAGAGTTCCTGCGGCGGGCGCGAGAGCGATTCGAGGTCGCAGGCCTGGCGGACGAGATGGCGCGGGTGCTGAACGAGCAAGGGCGGCTGGACGCCCAGCTGGGGCGCTACGCCGCCGCGTCCGCGGCGTACCGAGAGGCGCTGGCCTGGGTGCAACGGGCGCCGCGGGACGCGCGCCTCGAGCTGTCGATCCGCTTGAATCTGGCGGAGCTGGACCTCGAGGCGGGCCGGCTCCTGGAAGCCGAGGCGGAGCTGCGTCGCGCCGAGCAGGTGGCTATCGGCGGCCACGTGATCCGCCCGCTGGCGCAGATCTATATGCTGATGGGCCGGCTGCGCGGCGCCCAGGGGGACGAGACGGGTTTCGTCTTCTTCGAGCAGGCGCTCGAGCTCGTCAAAGCCGTGGAGCGTTCCGTCGCCACCGAAGCGGAGGTGTGCCACGCCTACGGCTTGTTCCGCGGCCGGCTGGGGCAGCAGGACGAGGCCCGCGCCTACCTCGAGCGCGCCCGGGAGCTGTTCGACTCGCTCGGGGAAGCGGTCGAGCGCGAGCGCGTGGAGGCGGAGCTCCGCGCGCTGTCCGCCTGACCGCCCCTAGTTGTTGGTCAGCGGATTCTTGCGCCGGGTGGTATCGGGCTTGGCGGTCGTCTTCTTTTTCTGCGTGGATGTGGCGGGCGTCGCGGTGTTCTTGGACCGCGTCGCGGCAGGCTTGGTCGAATGCTTGCCGCCACCGCACGCGGCGAGACCGATCAACACCGCAGCCGCGGCCGCCAGGACGGTTCTCGACATGGCACCCTCCGAGAGACGGGGTTC
>WNEZ01003139.1_pt1 | contig 34119 bp, 24 predicted proteins | sample 5400521 | NCBI WGS metagenome assembly WNEZ01 (sample SAMN13153339, study PRJNA577476) | soil metagenome | isolation source: 120 cm saprolite under Douglas fir tree site 2 hole 1 replicate 1 | place: USA:California | collected 2015-04-18 | reverse complement strand
CTGAATCTCACGCTCAAGGTTGCCGTCGTGAAGGACGTCGTCGAAGTCGGCGACGTCGCACCCGCTCTCCATTCCACCGATTCTTCCGTGGGAGAAGTCATCGAGCCTGTCGCCGTTCACGACTTACCCCTCAATGGCCGCATGCTCGTGGACCTGATGCTGGTGGTGCCCGGAGCACACGCTAGCCACGGCGCTCAAACCGGAAACATGAATCCTCTTTACTGGCGCCCTGGGCAGCGATCCGCCGTCAGCATTGGCGGCAATCGTCCCAATGCGAACTACTTCCTGTTGGATGGAACCACCGACACCGATCCGACCTTCAACACTCTGAACCTGAGTCCCTCGCCCGACGCCGTCCAGGAATTCAAAGTGCAAACCGGAAGCTACTCAGCGGAAATGGGCGGAGCGGGCGGCGGCCAAGTCAACATTGTCACCCGATCAGGTTCGAACCACTTTCACGGAACGGCCTACGAGTTTCTCCGCAACGGCGCGATGGATGCTACCTCCTTCCAGTCCATGGGTAACAAGCACATGGTGCAGAACAATTTCGGCGCCTCGCTCGGCGGCCCGATCGTCCATACTCGGACCTTCTTCTTCGCCAACTATGAAGGCTTCCGCCACGCCATGACCCATACCATGATCGACACGGTTCCGACCCCGGAGGAAGCCTCTGGCGACTTCAGCATGAGTGGCGTTAATATTTACGACCCTACCAACAATCGCACTCAGTTCCAGTACAACGGCATGATGAACGTGATTCCCCCTGCGCAGATCAATCCCGCCGCCCAGGCCTTCCTGCAGAAGTACGTGCCGCAGCCCAACCTGACGATGGGCATGATGCCTTGCGGCGCTGCCATGATGGGGAACCCGGGAGTGGTCGGCGCAGGAATGGACTGCAATAACTACATGGACCAGCGCAACGCACTCGAAGTCAATAACCAGGGCACAGTCCGTGTGGATCAGATATTCGCCAAGGGCGATACCCTCGCCGCCCGCTATTCGCTTAGCGGTGAGACCGGCTTCACGCCTGGCGAAATGCCTCCCGGCGGTGTCGGCAGTCTGTTGCCCGGCTTTGGCTCTTACAACGATAACTTTTCCCAGCAGGGCGCTGTGTCCTGGACAAAGATTCTCAGCCCCCATCTGGTGAACACGGCGGCGATTACGGTCTCGCGTTTGGCCATGCACCGTTACGACCAGAACGCATATACCAAAGACATCGTCACTGAACTTGGCATTCAGGGCGTCGGCTTTGGCGGTGCGGGAGCCTTTGGCGCGCCGTTTTTCAACGTGCAAGGCTACTCGCCGATGGGCGACAACTACTCGGCCACGCCCATGAAGGCTTGGGACACAATTCTCGAAGGCCGTGACGAACTCAGCTGGCAACACGGCCGACACAACCTGCAATTCGGCGGCAGCTATCGCGGCTACATCTGGCCCATGTGGGGATTCTTCCAGAATCGCGGCTACTACCAGTTCACCAACGGTTTCACCACCGACAACGGAACCAACGACGGCACCGGGTCGGCGCTCGCCAGTTTCCTGCTCGGCCTTCCCGCCGTGAAGCAGCGCCAAGCGGGCATTCCGCAGATGCAGCTTCGACAGTGGGATGTCGATGGATTCGTCCAGGACAGCCTCCGCGTAACTCCCACGACCGTCATTGAGATGGGACTGCGTTACGAATTCATGGAGCCACTGGTCGACATCAGCTACACCAATTCAAATCTCACGTTCGATAAAGGTGCTCCGTCGGCTTTCATCGGTGGACAGAACGGTTTCCCCAAAGGCCTGAAGTATCCCAACCCGCACAACTTCGCGCCGCGCTTCGGAATCTCAAAAGCCTTCACCGGGCAGGGAATCGTCTTACACGCTGCCTACGGCATCTTCTTCACGCCGGTCGATATGAACACGTGGTGCAACCAGCGCCACAATGTCCCCTACGTTTTCCCGGAGACCCAGCAGAGCGACAACTTCACCCCGTCGGCATCAATCCTCGCCAACCACCTGAACTTTGGACAGGCCACATTAGATCAAACGACGGTGAGCTTCACCGCCATGGATTCCCACGCACCCTCGCAATACATCGAGCAGTGGAGCGGCTCCGTAGAAAAGAGCCTGGGACATCAGACCACGCTGGAAATCGGATATCTCGGCTCCCATGGCGTTCATCTGCAGCGGGCGCACCTTATCAACAACGCGCCTCCAGGGCCTGGAGCCATTGGCCCACGACGACCGTTCCCAAAGATCAGCTTCGTCGCCGGCACCGTTCTGCCCGCGAACGTAACCTACACGCCTCCCACCACGGGTTGCCCTGACAACCAGATATGCTTTCCCGTCAGCACCATCAACCTGCTGGAGAACACCGCGCAGAGTTACTACGACGCCGGCTACGTCAACATTCGCCGCCGTTACTCGCGTGGCCTGACCTTCCTCGCGAATTACACATGGGCAAAAGATCTCAGCGACGCGCCGGATTTCCGCTCACCCATGTTTGAGTCTTCGATTCCTCAAAACAACAGTAACCTCGCCGCCGAGCGAGGGCCGGCATGCGACATCCGCCACCGTTTCGCTCTCAGCGCCGTTTACGATCTCCCTGCGTGGGATCACTCCGGCGTCGTGCGGGCTGTCACGAAAGATTGGCACCTCTCTACCGTCTACCAGGTGCAGACTGGATTTCCCTTCACCATCTCGGTCTTCGGTGACACCGCCAATTCCGGCACCGTGCTCGGCGAGAATCCGATGCGCGCCAACACGACCGGACAGCCCGTCTTCGGCCCACGGACCCGCAGCGCTGATCGCTGGTTCAACACCGCCGCCTTCGCCGCGCCCCCTGCCTACACCTTCGGAAACGTCGGACGCAATTCCATCTACGGCCCCGGCCTGCAAACGCTAGACCTGGCGATCGTCCGCGATTTCAACTTGACCGAACGCACGAAGTTCCAGTTCCGCGGCGAATTCTTCAACGCACTCAATCACACCAACCTGGGCACTCCCGACCGTTTCGTGAACACGCCGCAATTCGGCACTATCACGCAAAGCACAACGCCAGGCAGAGAAATCCAACTAAGCGCCCGACTATCGTTCTAACCGCGATCAAGACAGGGCATGTGGCGACAGCCGCCTCGGCTGTCCAAGCCAGGGCGAAGCCCGGCGCCCCCAAGGCACAGGCCTCTGCACCTTCTACTCGAATCCCCAGACGAAAGGCACCAGAAAGACAATCTAGCTTCCCGCCAGCTCCCGTAATCGCTCCGCCGCAATCTCCGGAGTAATATCCCGCTGTGGCGTGCCCAGCATTTCAAATCCCACCATGTATTTGCGAATCGTCGCCGACCGCAGCAGCGGCGGATAGAAGTGAGCATGGAAGTGCCATTCCGGATGGGCGACACCGTCAGTTGGAGACTGGTGAAATCCCATGGAGTAGGGGAAGGGAACATCGAAGACTTTGTCGTAAGTGGAAGTCACTTGCTTTAGAATTTCGCTCAACGCAGTAACCTCAATCTCAGTGAACTCGAGGATGCTCCCCAAGTGCCGCCGGCTGCACACCAGCACTTCAAAAGGCCAGACGGCCCAGAAGGGAACCACTGCCACGAAGCCTTCGTTCTGGCAAATGAGACGTACTCGCTCTCGCGATTCGAGCGCCACGTAATCGCACAGCAGGCAGCTACCGCGTGACTTCAAATATTCCCGCTGGCTCGCCAGTTCTTTAGTCGGGGCCTCCGGTACGGAAGTCGTTGCCCAGATCTGGCAATGAGGATGCGGATTACTCGCGCCCATCATCGCTCCGCGGTTCTCGAAAATCTGCACGTGATTCATGTCATCGCGAGCTCCAAGTTCGCGGAACTGATCTGACCACGCACGCACGACACGTTCGATTTCACCTAGGGGCATAGTTGAAAGAGTCAGGTTATGGCGCGGCGAAAAACACATCACACGGCAAGTTCCAGGCTCCGTTTCCGCAATCAGAAGCCCCCTATTATCAATGTCTAGCCTGTCTTTACGAATGTTAGACTTTAACGCAGCAAAATCGTTCTCGAAAACAAACGTTCCCGTGTAGGCCGGATTGCGAGCTCCGCCAGCGCGCGCATTTCCAGGGCAGAGATAACACTTGGGATCGTAATCCGGCTCCGCGGTAGTTGAGAGCTTCGCCACTTCCCCCTGCCACGGACGCGTAGCACGATGCGGAGACACCAACACCCATTCATTAGTCAGTGGATTGAGTCTTCTGTGTGGATCTTCTTTCAGCTTCAACTCGCAGCCCCGTCCGTTACGCTATGACTGCCCTGAGGTTCTACGGAACTCAAGCTGGCATGATAGCCGATTTGCGAGATGAAGCAGAAAAGAGCCAAAACCAAGCGCGACTCCTCCGACGAGTAACAACACGACGATAGTGGCGAGAAAAATCGCCTGCTATTCATGATGGCTCCTTATGCTTTGCGTCCCATATCCGATTCGGAGTCCAAAGAGGCGGTCGTCTTGAAAACTACGCTTCGCGATGGGCTCCTTCCGTGGATATTTCCTGTAGACTGACCGCGCGCAATGCAACGCGATCGCTCGTGTGGAAAACGTGGAAGTCAATCGAGATTTCACTGATGATTGTGATCGTAATGGGTGTAGTCGGCGCCGGTAAGACGACAGTCGGCCAATTGCTGGCGCAGGAACTCGGCTGGCAGTTTGCCGATGCCGATGATTTTCATCCCCCGGCGAACATCGAGAAGATTCGCCGTGGCATTCCACTGAACGACGATGATCGCCGACCCTGGCTTGATCGCCTACGCGAATTCCTTCTCGATTGCGCGGCTCGTCAATGCAACCTGGTTTTGGCGTGCTCAGCCTTGAAACGCAGCTATCGTCAGGAACTGCAGGTTGGAGCGGCAGTGCAGTTCGTTTACCTGAAAGGGAAAGCGGACCTCATCGCCGAGCGTCTACGCGCGCGACATGGCCATTTTGCTGACACGCAGATTCTCGCCAGCCAGTTTTCAGACCTGGAAGAGCCGGCAGACGCGACGACTCTTGATATCTCCCAGACACCTCAGGAAATCGTCAGCGAAATTCGCAACCGTCTCGGCTTGGCGTAGAATCCTCGCTCGCATGTAACTTCGTCCCGTAAAACGCGTGCCAAGCCCGGTCAACCAAAATCTCGAATCCGCCGTCGTATCTCGCCTGATGTGGCGACTGATGCCGTTTCTGTTCCTGCTGTACGTCGTCGCGTATCTCGACCGTATCAACGTGGGCTTTGCCATCCTTCAGATGCGAGAGCAACTTCACCTGACCGACCGTGTCTATGGACGCGCCGCCGGAATGTTCTTTGCGGGCTACTTCTTTTTCCAGGTGCCTAGCAATCTGGTGCTCGAAAAAGTAGGAGTACGCCGCTGGATCGCTGGACTGATGTTGGTATGGGGCCTGGTCTCGTGCTCAATGATTTTCATCCGCGGCCCCATCAGCTTCTATGTGCTGCGCTTCCTGCTGGGCGCCGCCGAAGCCGGCTTTTTCCCCGGCATGATTCTCTACCTCAAGCGCTGGTTTCCCGTCAGTGCGCGGGCGCGTGCCGTGGCCTGGTTTATGACGGCAAATCCTTTGGCCGGCGTCATCGGCAGTCCGATCTCAGGTGCGCTACTGGGACTGCACGGCGGCGGGCTGTCGGGATGGCAATGGCTATTCCTGATGGAAGGCCTGCCCGCGATCTTGCTCGGAAGCGCAGTGTACTGGGTGCTGGCGGATACTCCGGCCAACGCAAAATGGTTGTCCGAGGAGTATCGAGCCTGGCTCATCGACGAATTGGAGAATGAGCGCCGCGCAAGTTCTGGAGAAGAAAAAGGCGCAGTCTGGCGCGTACTCGGCAGCCCGCGGGTCTGGTTGCTGTCGCTTGTCTATTTCGCTATTCCTGCCTGCATGTACGGCATCACCCTATGGTTGCCGACTGCGATCCACGCTTTGTCAGGACTCAGCAATTTTCACATTGGCCTGGTGGCCGCGATCCCATACTTAGCCACGGCCATCGCCATGGTGCTGATGGGGACGCATTCCGACCGTTCCGGCGAACGCCGCTGGCATACCGCTCTGGCGGGGCTCAGCGCAGCACTGGCATTAGCCCTCGCGGCATACAGTCTCGCTCCTTTGGGCGTAATCGCTGGAATGAGCATCGCAATGTTGAGTGCACAGTCCATGGTCGGACCCTTCTGGGCTATGGCAACCTCTCGAATGAGCGGTCTGGCTGCGGCAACGAGCATTGCTGTGATCAACTCCATCGGAAACCTGGGAGGATATTTTGGTCCTTACATCATTGGGCTGGCGCGTTCGACAAACGGCGGATTTCGTGGAGGTTTACTGGCGATCGGAGCAGTTATGGCTCTGAGTGCCTGCCTGGCGCTGGTGGTTGGGACCAACCGTGACCCTCAGAAGGCGCCCTGACCGAACCCTGCATATAAAAAACCTACGAACTACGCTTCCGACTTCGCTCAATCGGTTCAATTGTTTACAATAAGAACTTCGTCCGCCCGGTAACCCGATTAGCCCTTTGTTAGGACGAACGTCAATTTTGGAACAGCCAAACCACAATTCCGGCGCATCTCCGTGTGTGTACTGGCGGGTAGAAGGTAGCCTCCTGGACTTGACCGTAGTCCAGCCGGTCGCATTCTTTACTTGGAACGCACAGACATTTGCCGAGCGCTTCCGGCGGCGGGGGCTGATTTTCCTCATGGCCCTGTTGCGGCCCTTTTTGTACTCAACCAACCGCAAGTTTGCCACTCGGGTCGTGCATACCGCCCTGCGCGGCGTCACTCGCGACCGCCTCGATTTGCTGGGTGAAGAATATTTCCAGTACAAGCTCTTACCACTCCTCAAGACACGCGGTATGCAAAAAGTGCAGGAGCTTTTGCAGTCGGGCGCGGATGTCGTGCTGGTAAGCCAGGGTCTGGATCACATCATGCGACCTCTGGCAAAGCACCTTGGGGTGAAACATATCGTAGCCAACCGGCTGGAGTTCCGCGATGGCGTGGCTACTGGAAGGTTGCTGGAGCCGGTTATCCGGCCACGCGGCGCATTCGCGCTGATCCGGGAACAGAATCCAGATGGCCGGCGCGCCCCGAAGACGCTGGCCCGGCACCTTGACATTTCCGTTGAGGCGTTGCGTGCGGCCGTGATTCCCTCAGAGCGGCAGGCTGCGGCTCCGGCGCGACCGATTGTGTATTTTGACGGGCAGCGCCAAGCCAGTAACTTCTCGGTGCGACGGGCGTTTGCCGGCAAGCACGTAATGCTGATCGGTGTCACAGGTTTTATCGGCAAAGTCTGGCTGGTCAATACGCTCCTCGATCTGCCGGAGCTAGGGCGGATCTACCTGCTGATCCGGCGGCAAAAATCGAATCCAGCGGAGCGACGCTTCGAAAAGATGGTAGAAGAATCACCGGTCTTCGATCCATTGTTTGAACGTTACGGATCGGAGTTCCCTGACTTCCTGCGCGAGAAGGTTGAGATTGTAGAAGGCGATGTCACCCAGCCGGGACTTGGGCTTAGCGCGGATACATCCCGTCGCCTGCAGAAGAATCTGGATCTGATCATCAATAGTTCAGGCCTTACTGATTTCAATCCTGACCTGCGCGACGCGCTGGCTGCCAATACGGACGCGCCTCTCAACCTTCTGGAGTTTGTGCGCACGTCGGATCATGCCGGCTTGCTTCATCTTTCCCCGTGTTACGTGGCTGGTGAACATGACGGGCGAGTCTCCGAGAAGCTGACCCTGAACTACAATCCGCGCCGCGTGCCGGGGTTCGACGCTGAAAAAGAGTGGCAGGCCTTGCACGAATTGGTGAAGCAAGCCGAAGAACGAGCCGAGTCCCACGAAATTAACGTGGAACTCAGAAAGCAGGCGCTGGCTAAAGAGCACGCGGCCAAAGACCTGCAAGGAGCTGCCCTCGACAACCAGGTTCGCAAGAACAAGATCCGCTGGCTCAAAACCTATCTGACGGACGCCGGAACCAAGCGAGCGCATGAACTGGGCTGGCCCAACACCTACACTCTGACCAAGAGCCTGGCCGAGTCGCTGATTGCGAAGCGCGGCGCGGGTCTGCCGATAGCGATCGTGCGCCCAGCGATCGTCGAGACTTCGGTCGCCAAACCCTTCCCGGCATGGAATGAAGGCATCAACACGTCCGCTTCGCTGTCTTATCTCCTGGGGACATACTTCCGCCAACTGCCCACGAATGAAAGCAAGCGGCTCGACATCATTCCGGTGGATGCGGTGTGCGCAGGGATGACATTGATCGCTGCCTCGGTCATCGAGCGGCGACATGAGATTGTCTACCAGCTGGCGACCTCAGTCACGAATCCGTGTGACATGGGGCGCTCCATTGAACTGACGTCGCTGGCGCATCGCAAGCACTACCGCGCGCAAGAAGGGCTGGAATCCTGGCTGCGGCTGCGGTTTGACGCCATCCCCGTGTCCAAGACCCGCTACAACCGCATGTCAGCACCAGCGCAGAAAGCGATCGTGAAATCGATCCAGCGCATCATGGCGCCTTTGCCGCTTAAGAAGACGCCACTGGTGAAAGCCGAGCGCAACCTGGAACGAGTGGAGAAGCTAATCGAACTGTTCGAACCCTTCATTCTTTTAAATGAGCACGACTTCGCTGCGGATAATGTCGAGAAGCTCTCCTATGCGCTCGTGCCCGAGGAACGGGAGGAGTTCGCATACGACACCCGGTCCCTCGATTGGTGGGAGTATTGGATCAATATCCACATTCCGGCCCTGCGGAAATGGACCTATCCGCTTATCGAAGGCCGCCCCCTGGAGACGCGGCCGCCTCGCAATTTTCAACTGGCACCGGCAAACGGCGAAGCCGTTAAGACCGGCACCCATGGAGCCACGTGGCGATATTCCTGACCGGCTCGACCGGATACATTGGCGCGCACGTCGCCGCCAATCTGCTGCAAGGCCACGGCGCCGCGCTGAACCTGCTGGTGCGGGCTCGCGACGCGCGCGACGCCGAATTGCGACTCTGGCAGGCGATGCAGTTGCACCTGGAGTTTCCGCGCTTCTACGAGTTCCTTCAGACCAGGGTACGCGTTTTCCGCGGAGACTTGACTTCGCCCGGTTTCGGCCTCGGGCGCGACGAATACGACCGGCTGGTGCACACCACGGACTCCACTATTCACTGCGCCGCGTCGCTGAACCGCAAGTCGGAGAAAAGCTGCCTGAATGTGAACCTGCGAGGCACGCTCGAAGTCCTCACGCTGGCTCGGCACGTCGAACACTATCATGGCCTGCGCCGCTTCAGCGAGGTGAGTACGGTCGCGGTAGCAGGGAAGCGCAGTAACGAGGTTGTAACCGAGGATCGTGCGATCGACTGGGACCGGTCGGACTACGATCCCTACGCTCGCACCAAGAAGTTCTGCGAGCACATGATGCGCGTCCTGCTCCCCGACACGCCCAAGACGGTCTTTCGTCCCAGCATCGTGCTGGGCGACAGCCGCTATCCCGAGACAACGCAGTTCGACATGGTGAAGGCGTTCGTCTTCCTGGCAGGCTTACCGGTGCTTCCGTTCCGTTCCACGGACAAGATTGACATCGTCAACGTTGATTTCGTGGCTGACGCTATTTCAACCCTGCACCAGAAGGACCAACCGCTCCACGACACCTATCATCTTTCTTCCGGCACAGATTCACAAACCTTCCGTCAGCTCACCACTGCGCTCGCCGCCGCGCAGAACAAACGTGCGCCCATGTTCATGCCCTTTGCGGAAAGACCCTTCAGCGGCTCCGTGAATTTTCTCTCGAACCGCAAAGGATCACTGGGCTACAGCTCGTCGCTGATGAAAGTGTTCATGCCCTACCTGACCTGGAACACCGTCTTTGACAACACCAGGGTCACCTCTGAGCTGGGACGCAAGCCAACTCCGTTTTCGCAGTACAGCTTCCCACTCCTGAAGTTCAGCCGTGACAACCAGTTCCAGTACCGCTATCAACCGTGGCCGACGGCGGCGGGAGGAAGCGCCGCATGATGGACTTCATTCTAGAGGCGTGGGTCAGCACTTCCATCGAGCGCGCCAAAGCAAGTTGGATGCTAGGCGGTGGAAAGCGCTGGAAGCCAGGAGAGAAGCTGAAACTGCTGTTTGCTGGATACAACGGTACCCGCAATATGGGTTCGGATGTCCGGGTCACTGAAATGCTGCGGCAGATTCGTCACATCCTAAGCGCAGAGCGAGTCGAATTCAGCGTCATGAGCCAGAACTTCGAGTTCTCGAAGGGATATTTCGACGGCACCAGGCAGGTACATCTGCCAGACATCTTCCCGCCATTCTTGTCCGACGAGGTGCCGAAACATCATGGCGTCGTGGCTTGCGAAGGCTCCATGTTCAAGAGCAAATTCGCCAACGCCCTGACCACCATGATGATCGGCTCGCTGGGCCTGGCGGCGGCGCAGAACAAGCTTTCCGTTGGATACGGAGCGGAAGCCGGTCACATGGATCCGCTGGTCGCCAAGATGTGCGGACGCTACTGCAGGAATTCGCTGGTCATCACGCGCAATGAAGAGTCGCGCACGCTGTTGCGCGAACTCGGAGTGCCCACCGAATTAGGCACTGACACGGCATGGACCTTTGACCCGCGTCCTGCGGAATACGGACAGAGCATCTTGCGGCAAGTGGGCTGGGACGGGCACACGCCAGTGCTCGTGGTCTGTCCCATCAATCCGTTTGAGTGGCCGGTGAAGGCCTCCGTCGCCAAGTATGCCGCGCTCACCTTGACCGGCGCCTACAAAGACAGCCACTACCGCACTGTATATTTTCACAATTCGGGGCCGGCAGCTGACCGGGCTTACCAGCAGTACTGGACGGCGATTGCCAACGCTGTCGACGCCTTCCGCAAGCGTCGGAATGTCTTCGTGATCATTGCGGCCACCGAGCGTCTCGACGCGCGTCCGGCCAATCGCATCTCGGAAAAGCTGGGCGGAGTGCCGGTGCTGACCTCCGACCAGTACAACATGTACGAACTGGTCAGCATTCTGCGGGCGTGTCACATGATGGCATCTTCGCGTTATCACGGCATTGTGACGTCAATGCCGGGACTCGTGTCCTCTGCGGGAATCACCATGGACGAACGCATTCGCAACCTGATGCGGGAGCGCGGACATCAGGACCTTCTTATGAACGTCGACGATCCTGACCTCGAAGACAAGCTGCTCGCCGCACTCGAGAAGCTGGCAACCGAAGGCGAACGCATCGCCGACGGCATTGCACGTAACGTCGTAAAGAATTTGAAGGTCATGGCACGCATGGGCGTCTACTTTGAGGAAGAATTGCAGCGGCGTTATCCTGAGTTTCCCACGCGCAAAGGGGAGTGGAGTTGGGAAGATTACCTGCCGCCGATGAATTCGTCGTTGCGACAGCTGGTTGCTGCTTACAACTGATTGTTTGTTATCTGAAGGTTTGTCGTCCAGAATGTCTGTTCTCCAGCACCAAGACCACAATGCCTTTCCTCGGAGAAATGTTCTCGCAATTGAAAGCCGCGGGGGACGCGACGGTCCTGCAGGAAATCCGCGATGGCCAGATCACCAGCGTCACTGGCGAGCAACTCCTCGAGATGATCCGCAAGGCGCGGACGTTTCTTGCCGCCCGCGCCTTGAACAAGGGCGACCGCTGCGGTCTGTTAGCCGCCAACAGCATCCGCTGGGTCGCAATGGACCTTGCGATCATGGCCGAGGGCGTGATCGTCGTCCCGCTCTATTTCCGGCAGGCGCCGTCTGAGCTTATCGCGATGATGAAAGATTCCACGCCAGCGTTGGTGTGCTGTGGCGACTCGTCCTTGCGAGATGCTATTCAACAGACCTGGGCCGACGCTCCGCCGCAATTTCTGTTGGATGAAGTGTTCCAGGGAGTCGAGGGTGTTGTGCTCGACCGGCTTCAGGTGGACACCGACTCGCCCGTCACGATCGTCTACACGTCCGGGACTTCCGGCGAAGCGAAAGGCGTCGTGCTGACCGCGGCAAACGTCAGCTTCATGCTGGAATGCACGTCCGCCCGACTCAATCTGCTGATGAAAGGCCGAACGGGACAAGATCGGGTCTTCCACTATCTCCCTTTTAGCTTCGCGGCATCGTGGATCGCGATGATGACATTTCTAAAGCGGCAGAGCCTGGTCACGCTGAATACGGACTTGACGAAGATTGCCGGCGAGATGCCAACGGTCGCTCCCGATTACTTTCTTAATGTTCCGCAACTACTCGAGCGCATGCGGCGCGCCGTCGACGAGCAACTCTCGCAAAGGGGAGGGATGGCGCAGGCTGTCTACTCCCGCGCCAAGTCAGCCTGGGCTCGCCTACAGGAAAAACGCGCGAAGGCCGGCGATGGATTCTGGCTCTGGCTCGGCAATACTCGTGTGTTCCCAACAATCCGCAAAAAGATGGTCGGGTCGAACCTCAAGGCGTTGATCTGCGGATCAGCCCCGCTCAATCCCGAAACACAGTCGTATTTCAGAATGCTCGGCATTCCCGTGTTGCAAGTCTACGGCTTGACGGAAACGACCGCAATCTGCACCATGGACGATCCGCGCCACGTCGTGCCCGGCCGCGTGGGGCCTGCAATTCCTGGCACCGAAATGAGGCTCGCGGAGAACGACGAAATCGTTGTGCGCGGGCCGCATATATTTCCCGGCTACTGGAATCGTCCGCAGCAGACCGCCGAGGCCTTGTGTGACGGATGGTTTCACACCGGCGATCAAGGCGAGATCGACAGCGCCGGAAACTGGCGCATTGTTGGACGAATCAAGAATCTGCTTGTGCTCGGCTCCGGCCATAAGATTTCTCCAGAGGCGATTGAGGATGAAATTGCCCAGCACTTGCCTGGAGCACAGGTGGTGGTTGTCGGCAATGGCCGCGGATATCTTTCCGGGATTGTGACGGGCGACGTAACCCGTGAGCAGGCGCAGCACGCCCTAGATGCAGCGAATGCGCAATTTCCGCACTATAAGCAGGTGCGAACGTTTCACTTGCGTTCAGACCCGTTCTCAATCGAGAACGGAATGCTGACCGTCAACGGAAAGCTGAAGCGCGACCTGATTGCGGCGCGCATGAAGAATGAAATTGATGAAATGTATCAGGTAAAGCAGGCGGTTTAGGCACAATCGATACCACACACGAATGACATCCTTCCAGGGTAAAGCGCTCTCATGGGAGCTTAAGAGCGGAGTGATTGAGCTTGCGCTTCACCGCGCTCCCTGCAACGAACTGGGCTCCCTCGCGCTCGAGGAGCTTGAGAAATTCGTGTTAGCGCTTGCGAACCTGCAACGCGAGGCGCATGCGCTCATCATCTATAGTGAGGTGCAGTCAGGCTTTTCCGCGGGCGCCGATCTGCGCGAGTTGTACCAGCGCTCGCAGGCCTTGGAGAAGCTGGAAGCAATCAAGGGCGTTCGCGATTTTCTGGAGCGCATCCACCGAGTGCTGAATTTGATTGACGCCGCGCCGCTGACCACGATTGCGGCGGTCCACGGCGTCACCTTTGGCGGAGGCTTTGAGCTGGCCCTTGCCTGTGATCTGATCATCGCCGACAAGATGGCGCGTTTTTGTTTTCCCGAACTGCGTCTGGGTTTGATTCCCGGGTTCGGCGGAATCCCGCGTCTGAACCGGGATCTGGGGAACGCTGTGGTCCGGGATCTTTTACTTACCGGCCGCAGCTTCAACGCGACCAAGGCGCAGCAGATCGGGCTGGTGAGCCAGGTCGTTGCGGAAGGCGAGGCAGTTCGCGCGGCGCGGGCGACCGCGGCACAGATTGGCAAGTTCGATCGCAACACTGCAATCGCGGCGAAGAAATTCATCAAGCCGATTCCGTATCAGGAGTTGGAACGGGAAATCGATATTTTCTGCGAGCTCTTTGCTCAGCCCGCCTTCGAAGCCGGTTTAAAGAAGTTTGTGGAGAGCCAAGACGCACAGCCGTATTTGCCCTGATTCTGACGCGGGCGACGACCGCTAGCGGCAGGTAGACTATTTCAGTTAGGTCAAAGATTATGCCGACTCCCAATCAGACGCTCGATGAAATCCTGAACCTCGCGGCCGCTCACTTCAAGGTGTCGCGGGAAAAACTCAATGCCGATGACGACTTCTTCAATACGCTGGGAGTCGATAGCCTGCAGACGCTCGATCTGCTAACCCGCTTGGAGCACCATTTTCACGTCGAACTGCCCGACTACGAGCTCCAGGGAGTGACCGACTTCCGAACCCTGGCGGAAAGAATTCAGGCTCGGCTGTGACCAACCGTGTCGTCCGCGGAGACAATCACATATTCGACGCAGCGTTCGACCAAATCTTAAGGTTGGTAAGGTAATTGATTGATTAACATAGTTTTCCCTGTGCCTCGCGTCTCTGTGGTGAAATAAGTCTTTGATGCTCGATCTCCAACAATACACTTGTCTCGGCGCAGCCCTGCGCGATGCGCTTGACCGCTTTGCCGGGGAGATTTGCCTGATTGAGGCCGACCGCGATCGCGAAAAAGTACGCCTCACCTACTCCGACTTCAAAGAGACTGCGCTGCCGCTAACTCGCGCCCTTGAGGACGCCGACTTCGATCCCGGGGATCGCGCCGCCATCATCATGACGAATCAGTCGAAGTGGCTGATCTCGGCCTACTCCATTTTTTACTGCGGCGGCATACTCGTGCCGCTGGACTACAAGCTCACTGCAGACGAGCACCTGCAACTCCTGGCCCACTCGAAAGCCAAGGTGCTGATTGTTGAGTATCACCTGTGGCGTGCAATCACCCAGGCCTCAGGCTTCCACAATATCAAGACTAAGATCGTGCTTGTAACGGAAGCACCGCTGGGCGCCGATCTTGCGGGAGCCTTCCGGTGGGAGGACTTCAAGCGTAAAGGCGCGCCAGACTTCGTCATGCGGCAGAGGGACGACGTAGCCTGCATCGTATATTCGTCAGGCACCGGTGGACGGCCCAAAGGCTGCGTGCTCACGCATGAGAATTATCTGGAGCAGTGCCGGGCTCTGACGGCTTGGTATCCCTTTTGGCCGGGCGTGCGCTATCTCAGTATCCTGCCGACCAACCACGCCATCGACTTCATGGTCGGCTTCATCGGACCCTTCGTCTGTGGAGCCTGTGTCGTGTATCTGCGCACGCTGCGCCCCGACTTTGTTCGAGACGCTTTTGTTCGCTACCGGATTACCTACGTCTCGCTCGTTCCGATGATCCTGAAGAATCTCGAGCGTGGCCTGCGCGCCAAGTTCGATGAACTGCCGGCGTGGAAGCGATTCTTCCTGAATCGCATAATCGCAATTAACAAGCTGCTCACCCGTCGCAGGCCGAAGGTTAGGTTAAGCCGTGCTCTGCTGGGAGGCGTCCATCGCGGCTTCGGCGGAGAATTGCTCGCGCTGATCACCGGCGGCGCATTCATGGAGCCCTCGACCATGCAGTTCTTCTACGACCTAGGCATTCCGGTCGTGAACGGATATGGCCTCACCGAAGCCGGGACTGCACTCACCTTGAACGACCTGAAGCCCTTCCGCGCCGATACCGTCGGAAAGCCGCTACCGGGAGTCGAGCTGCGCATTCTGAATCCGGATGCAGAAGGCGTCGGCGAAGTGGCAGCGCGCAGCAAGACGGTCATGTCGCATTACCTCGATGATGCTGAACTCACGCTGGAGACCATCGTCGACGGCTGGCTTCTCACCGGTGACCTGGGTCGCTTCGACGGTAGCGGACATCTTCAGCTCTTCGGGCGCAAGAAGAACATGATCGTCACCGAGGGCGGAAAGAATATTTATCCCGAGGACATTGAGACCGTTTTCGATGGCTTGCCGGTGAAGGAGTATTGCATCTTTGCCGCGAATTACGTTTGGCCGCAAAAGGAGTTGACGCGCGAGATGCTGCTCCTGGTGCTCCGGCTGGAGCAGAATCAGAAATTTGATAGCACACTGCTGGCGCAGATTGATTCACGAAATCGCAAACTGCCCGATTTCAAGCGAGTGGGCGCGTACTTGATCTGGGGCCATGACTTTCCGCGAACCGCGTCGATGAAGATCAAAAGGCAAATTCTGGCAGAAGAGATCGGCAAGACGGTGGAGCGCAGAGCGGCCGTCACGGTTTAATCACAGTGACGGGGTTGCTCTGGTGTTTTGAAGTCTCCGGCGCACAGCTACGCCGACATGAGGATTTCGGAATCGTGGGGCAAAGTTATCTGGCCATTGTGAATCCGGCGGCAGGAGGCGGCAAGAGCCGCAAGCTGCTTGGCCCTGCGCTCGACCGGCTGAGAGCCGGAGGGATTGAAATCGAAGTTGCCGAGACTCATTCTCCCGGCGACGCCACCCAAATCGCTCGCGAGGCCTACACACGCGGCCAGCGAAGATTCATCGCTGTGGGTGGCGACGGCACCTCCTACGAAGTCGTCAACGGGCTCTATCCCGATGCGTTCGGACACGAGCGGCCTACCTTGGCATTTCTGCCGCTGGGCACAGGCAATTCCTTTCTCCGGGATTTCAGCGAGCGCGGCGTCGAGCACGCGCTGGAGGCGCTGCTCTCCTCGCGAAGCCAGCCATGCGATGTGCTCCGGCTCAAGCACCGCGAAGGAGTGATTCACTACATCAACCTTCTGAGCATGGGATTTACCGCGGATGTCGCCACGCTGCGCGCGCGCCAGTTCAGCGGCTGGGGCGAATTAGGTTACGTGATTTCAATTTTCCTCACCCTGGCACGGTTCAGGCGGCGTCCATTTCCCGTGCGTCTTGAAGGCGAAACAGACGTTGACCGGCGCCGCTGCCTGTTCCTGACGTTTAACAACAGCAAGTTTACCGGCGGCACGATGATGATCGCGCCGCGAGCGCAGGTCAACAGCGGTTTAATCGAGTATGTCCGCTGGGGTCCGATCGGGCGACTGGGGCTGATCCGCAACCTGCCAGGACTCTACGACGGCACGCATATCGAGCATCCCTTGGCGGAGCACAAGGCAGTACCTCGGGTGGAATTCGCCCTCGAGGAACCAGTCGACGTAATGGTCGACGGTGAAGTTATCACCCTGCATTGCGAGGAACTCGACGTCTTGCCCGGAGCTCTCAACGTCGTCGTCTGAGAGCGTGATATAAAAAGTGAGTCATGTCTGAAGAAAGAAGAAGACGTCAACAGGGACGCGAAAGTAAAGACCAGCCTAAACCGATCCCGCGAAAGTATTTCATCTGGGGCGGAGTCGTTGTTCTTTTTGCGGCGGCATACTATGCCGGGTGGCATCACCGCAATCATCGCTACGACACCTTTGCGCAATGTATTGCTGCGAAACACGCCAAAATGTACGGACTTTACTGGTGCCCGCACTGCCTCGATCAGAAAGAAATGTTCGGCAAGTCGTTTCAGTATGTGCCGTATCAGGAGTGCGCGATTAAGGGCTCGCGCGAGATGGCCCCAGAATGCAAGGCGGCTGGAGCCAAGAACTTTCCCAGCTGGCAGTTCGAAGGTGCTCCGATCCACGAAGGCGTGCTCCCGCTTGAGGATATAAGTCAACGCACCGGATGCAGCCTCCCGTGATGAATTCATCAATCACTTCGCCGGCTCAAGCGGAACCAGTCAGTGACAAGAGTAGTCGCGGTTTGTTGTGGGTAATTGCAGTCTTGTCGGCGGCCGGAGTCATTGTCTCCGCCATTTCACTCGAGCGCCACTTCGCCAAATCCACGACTTCATTCTGCGAGTTCGGACAGAAATTCAATTGTGACATCGTGAACCGCAGCGAGTATTCGAGCATCATGGGAATTCCCGTTGCCGGCATAGGTGTCTTGGGCTATGGGCTGCTGCTGGCGTTGTCTACTCTGTACCGCCAGCGAGCGGAGACTCCAACCCGTTTAGTGCTGGCGGCCTCCGCGGGCTTGGCCGTTGCGCTCTACCTTACTTATGTCGAAGCCTACGTACTTGAAACGTGGTGCATCCTCTGCCTGAGTTCTTTGGCGCTGATCACGATGATTACGCTGTTCGCCGCTCTGCTTAAATTCAAGGCAGCACGAGGCCCAGCGTGAAGAAGTAGCTAGCCCGTCACTCTACCCAAAAAATGGAACAAACTCAGACAACAGAGAATCGGCCGGCCGAAGGCGCCCGCGTAATCCGCGTCGAGTCCGCGACCGGCGATTTGCGACTGCACGAATTCAGCAGCCGAATCTTTCACAACACGCGTTTCTTGCGCGTATGGCTGCCTCCCGGATACGACGCGGTCGGAAACCAGTTACGCTGCTACCCCGTCCTGTACCTGAATGACGGCCAGAATCTGTTTGAAAACTCGACTTCCTTCACCGGCGTGGAGTGGCAGGTGGACGAAACCGCGGATCGCCTGATCCGCGAGGGCGTCATTCAACCCATGATCGTTGTCGGCATCGACAACGCCGCCAAAGATCGCCTTCGCGAATACATGCCGCACCGCTCTCTGCAGCCGATGATGCTGCGCGTGCAAGGTAGTCGATACCCAAGCTTCCTGAGCGAAGAAGTGATGCCATACATTCGCGACCATTACCGCGTCGCGACCGGGCCGGAGAACACTGGGCTCGGGGGCTCGTCCCTTGCCGCTTTGATCGCGCTCTACACTGCGCAAGTTCGCCCGGGTCTGATCGGCCGGCTGCTCTTGGAAAGTCCCTCACTATGGGCATCGAATCGACAGTTGGTACGCCACAGCCGCAACGTAAAGCGCTGGCCGGAGCGAGTCTTCCTTGCGATCGGAACCGCCGAGGCAGGAAGGGCAGACAGGAATCAAAGTGCAGTCGATGACGTTTCTGAGCTTGCGGGTATTCTGCACCGCTCCGGCTTGGACGAGAAACGCTTGCGTCTGGTAATTGACGCCGATGCGTCACACCACGAATCCGCCTGGGCTCGCCGCTTTCCCGAAGCGCTCGCTTTCCTGTTCGGCCAGCAAGAGTGATCTGCTCCTTCTTCTTCTATCCGGTGACCGCGTCCTCGTCGACATGAACACCGACTATTTGTCGTCTGCTGAATAGCAGCACCGGCAAGATGAGCGGCACAAAAGAGACCATGAACGCCGGTAGGAGCGCAACCGTGCTTGCAGGATTCACCGCAGGCCGCAACAGCAACAACACGACTGAGGTGATCCAAGGCCAGCTGACGATTGCGATAAAAGTCACCCGCGAAAGCTTGGGAAGAGTCGTCCACTCGCGCACGACCAGCAGTGCAGGCAGAATCAATAAGGCCTGGTTGAAGGGCGTGAATAGCGGAAAGGTCAGCGCAGTTGCCATCAGAAATGCCGCAACCACCAGGGCGAACCGCTGCGAATCTCCGGCGACTTTTCGATTGCGCCACCCAAATGCCAAAAGCCAAATGACAATAAAGGCTGACACGACAATTCCAAGCGTGTCGCCAAGCAGCAGCCGAAGGTGGGAAGTCGTAGGGAAATATTTCCGGTACGCCGCCATCCCCGCGAAGAAATAACTCAGCCATCCCGGAAGAAGCAACTCTCCGGCCCCGGCCAGAGCGGCCATCGTGATCCCAAACCCGGTCAGCAGTCGCCGTCTGGTGCTCCACTCACCCAGCGCCCAAAGAATGAACCAAACCAGCGGCAGCAGCGCCATTTGTGGCTTGATGGTGGAGAACGCCAGGAACACGCCAGCAGCTACCAGATAGCCCCTATGCACGCACCACGTACCGGCTGTGAGGAGACAGCCCACCACCAGCGCTAGTTGCTCAAGGCGCAAGCCCTGCACAATTTGAGGGCTGCTGAGCGTGAACAAAACCAGCGCTATGGCGGCTTCCCCCGACAGCCAGTGCAGAATGTCCAAACAGAGAACCACGCTTATGGCCGTCAGCAAACCCAGAACAAACGGAGCCCAGCGTTGCACCTGGGCAAAGTCCGCATACACCGTTGGACCCAGCAGGAACACTACGTACACGGGATAAGCAAAGCGCTGTTCGTTAACTACGCCGACTCCCGGTTCTCCGTAGGTCTGTTGGATAGCATGCCCGTAAAAGACCATCTGGATATCATGGCTCACCTCCTGCCCATAAGGGTTCCGCCCATGACGCAAAAGTTCGTGGGTGCCCACCCAAGGGGAATACAGATCGCCCATCTGAGCTTTGAGCTCCATCTCCTGCAGGTTCTTCGCGTCCCCCCATGGAATCAGGATTTGGTGTACGTAAAGCCAAGTGGTTGCGCCGACGCAGAAACTCAGCACGAGCCACAGCCGAAGTCTTTTTCGGTTGAGTGAAGTCATGGGATTCGAAGACCGCGCCGAAAGTGTAGCAGGCCGAGTTTCAGATACCTCGGCAGGCGTCCTAGTGAGGTGGATAATTCGCGTCCCGGTACGATTTCAGCTCTGGCATCAGACCATCGCCATTGACGCGCCACACCCGGCGACCTTTGAAGTACTCCAGCAATTCCTGATTGGCGGCATCACCCATATCGCGGCCCCACACCACCTTGGAATTGTCGATATCTGCGGCATTCCACACCCATTCCCAATCGACATCATGGTGCGGCCCATAGCTCGCAATGACCAGCTGCCTACCCGGCATCCTCTCAAGCTCATGCATGATCCTCAGACGCTCAAGATTTCCTCGCGGCCAAGCCGGTTCGATCGAAGCATGCATGAGGACCGCCGTTATGCGCAACACGATGAGAGCGCACGCGACCAAGGGGATGATGGTAATCACCGATGATCCGAGCGGCAGTGAACGCCAGCGCCAAAAACGCAGGTGCCGCATACATTGGATAATCACCAGATACAAAACCGCAGTGGCGGGAGCGAAATAGTGAGGCAGCGTCCAGGTCTGCACTGAGAATCCCAACAGCATGCAGGCGAGGACAGCCAAAGGCACCCGCATTTTGCGGTCGCGAATCGCCCAAGGTAAAGCGAGCAGAGGAAGCGTCAGCGTCGGTCCCACATAGAACTGCCACCACTGCTGGATCTTCACGGCGCTGCTTCTCGAGAAACCAGCGAGGGTGCGGCTTGCCTCAAAGTGGCCCAGTTCCCAGCGATAAAACGAGCGGAAGATTTCGTGATGATACTCAGGCTCCGCTCGCGGCGTTTGCCAAAGGAAGTAAGGCGCTATCGCGTAAGTGGCACGATTTACCTGGTAAGTCATGCGAAAGGGATTTCCGGTTACGCGATAGTAATAATACGAAGTCGCGAATCCGCCAAGAGCCAAGACGACAACAAAAGGCAACAACATTCGGGAAAACGCAACGCGCAGCGGCGGGCGCCTGCTGCCGCCCAGCCAAATCAGCACAGCCCCTGCAAAGGACAGGCTGTAGACCAAACCTTCATACGGGCGGCTATTGGCAAGAATGATCAAGCCGAGCGCCATGACGACGCCAAACGCAATACGAGGCTTGCGGCGGATCCGCGGCAACGCACCCAACACCAAAGCCCCGCCCAATGCAGCGACAGAAGCAGACCAATAGCTGTTCATCCAGTAGCTCAGGATTCCCAGACGCAAGGCCGCCAGCAGACTACCGAAGAGAGCCCAGCCCGGTGGAAGCCATCCTTGCAGCGCCCAGCACAGCGCCGCACACATTACCGCCGTGATCAACCATTGGCCGATCCAAGGATGTCCCAGCAACTGACCTGCGGCCAGCACCAATCCTTGTGCCGGCGGATACATCGACATGTATGTCGGCTGCTGAATGATGTGGAATCCTTCGAAATGGATCCACATCGGGTGCGTGGGATTAGTCAGACGTCCGTGAGCGAAGGTGTCGGCAGCGAGTAAGAAGCTGAATTCGTCATTCCAGTGCGGAGCCGGAATACCGAGGACCGGTATCAAAACTGCCCGCAGCCCAAGCACCGACAACCCGACGAACGCAATCGCCAAATTCCGGCGGCGAGCCAGTCGATGGAACCAGGTGACAAGGGATGCAAACGGCGGGCGACGATCATTACGCGCGCTCGCAAAGGCAACAATCAGCGCCGCTGCCAGCAGCATCGCCTCGCACAGAGTCACTATCCAGGGCGCGAGGCGGACGTAGATTTCGTTCATCTGAGTCTCAGGAGTGCTCCGCGCTCAGCTCCCCCAATTACGCCGCGCCGGCGAGCCCTACCGAGCCGCAGCTTCTTTATCGGAGACTTCCTCGAACAGGCCGTCTACCATCTCGATCATCTCCTGATCGACGGTGCGGTTCTTGGCGATGGCCTCCTTCAGCGGGATTGAGACGATCTTGTTGGAGCGCAACGCCGCCATACGGCCGAATTCCTGGCGATGAACCATGTCAATGGCGCCTAATCCGTAGCGCGTTGCCAATACCCGGTCGAAGGCGCTGGGTGAGCCGCCGCGCTGAATGTGTCCCAACACGACCGCGCGCGTTTCGAAGCCGGTGCGCGTTTCGATTTCGCGGGCCAGAATGTTGGCGATTCCTCCCAGCTTGGCGTGACCGAATTCGTCCTTGCCCATGTCTTGCAGTACCGGCGATCCGCCGCCCGACTGGGGAGAGAACTTCGCACCCTCCGCCACCACCACAATCGAGAAATATCGCCCGCGCTCGTGACGCTGCCGAATGGATTCGGCGACTTTGTCCACGTCAAAGGGCCGCTCGGGAATTAAGATCGCATCCGCTCCACCTGCAATACCACTGTACAGAGCGATCCAGCCCGCGTCGCGTCCCATGACCTCGACAACCATTACGCGGTTGTGGGCCTCGGCCGTGGTATGCAGCCGGTCAATGGATTCGCAGACCACATTGCATGCAGTATCGAAGCCGAAGGTGAAATCGGTACCGCTCAGATCGTTGTCGATGGTCTTGGGCACACCCACGACCCGGATGCCCTGTTCATGCAGCTTCTGTGCGACGGAGAGCGTGTCATCGCCTCCAATTGCGATCAGCGCCTCGATCTGATGTTTTTGTAATGTGGTGGCGCATTGCTCGATCCCACCAGGATGCTTGGAAGGATTGGTGCGCGAAGTTCGAAGGATGGTTCCGCCGCGGGGCAGAATTCCTCCCACGGTGCTCAGGTCCAGCACCATCGTCTTATTCTCAAGCAATCCCCTCCACCCCTCGAGAAACCCGACGAACTGGTCCTTGTAGTGAAACACACCCTTACGCACCACCGCGCGGATCACGGCATTCAGGCCCGGACAATCTCCTCCGCCGGTTAACATTCCAATCTTCATGGTCGCTCCTGTATGGGGTCGCCCTCTAAAGTTTTAGTTCTGTTGCAGGATGAATCGCGTACGGCGTCCTTGGAATGCAGCCCGGGCTTCAGGGCAAGCGACGAAGAGGCCCCAAACGCAGGGTTGGCAGTCGTTCGGAACGACTAGATTATCATCAAATTAAAAGATGTCGAAATCAGAGTCATTGCGCCTGGACGCAAGATTCGCCACAATGCTCGACGGACATGAATAACACTTTGATGTTCTTGATCTGGACCGCCGTGACCATCACCGGCACGCTAGCCATCGGCGTAGTGGCGGTCCACCGCGGCGAGCCCATCAATGCTCTCTGGCTTGTCGTAGCGGCGACCTGTTGCTATGCCTTGGGATATCGCTTCTACAGCAGCTTCATTGCTGCGAAGATTCTCGCCGTCGATGCCCTGCGCGCCACTCCCGCCGAGCGACTGGAAAATGGCCGCGACTTTCTTGTAACCAACAAATGGGTAGTCTTCGGCCATCATTTTGCCGCAATTGCCGGCCCAGGACCGCTGGTGGGCCCGGTGCTCGCCGCGCAGTTTGGGTATCTGCCCGGCACGCTCTGGATCGTAGCCGGTGCCGTCCTCGCTGGCTGTGTGCAAGACTTCGTGATTCTCCTCTTCTCAGTGCGTCGCGACGGCAAGTCGCTGACCGAAATGGCCAAGGAAGAGACCGGACGCGTTGGCGGCTTCGTCGCCTATTCCGCCGTCATCGTCATCTTGGTGATTCTGCTCGCTGTAGTTGCTCTGGTCGTGGTGAACGCCCTGAAGTCCAGCCCCTGGGGCACGTTCACCATTGCGATGACGATTCCCATCGCCCTGCTCATGGGCGTCTATCTGCGACGCATTCGTCCCGGCAAGGTGCTGGAGGCCTCCGCCCTCGGCTTCGTCCTGGTAATGCTGGCCATCTGGGGAGGCCAGTGGGTCTCTCAGGATCCCTCGATGTCGCACGTGTTCACCCTGAGTGCTGCTGCTTTGGCCGGCCTGATCATTCTCTATGGCTTCGCCGCATCGGCACTTCCAGTCTGGCTGCTGCTCGCCCCGCGCGACTACCTGAGCACGTTCGTGAAGCTGGGAACGATCGCGCTCCTGGGTGTCGGGATTGTAGTCTTCCGTCCGGTGCTGCACATGCCCGCTCTGACCCGTTTCGTCGATGGCACCGGCCCCGTCTTTGCGGGAAAAATCTTTCCCTTCGCCTTCATCACCATCGCCTGTGGAGCCGTCAGCGGTTTCCATTCCCTGATTTCAAGCGGAACCACCCCCAAGCTCATTGCCCGCGAGACGCAGACTCGCATGGTCGGATACGGCGCCATGTTGGCCGAATCCGCCGTAGCAGTGATGGCTGTAATCGCGGCCTGCGTTCTGCAGCCCGGCGTCTATTTTGCAATCAACAGCCCGGCGGGAATCGTCGGCCAAGCGCCCGAAGCAGCCGCTGCAACCATTTCGGCTTGGGGATTTCCCGTGACCGCGCCCGAAATGCAGGCGCTCGCCCACGCCGTCGGCGAGCAGACACTGTACAACCGCACTGGTGGCGCCCCCGCGTTCGCCGTCGGCATGGCCCACATCTTCTCCAACAGCCTCGGAGGCCAGGCGCTGATGGCCATCTGGTACCACTTCGCCATCATGTTCGAGGCACTCTTTATACTGACGGTGCTCGATGCTGGCACGCGGGTCGCCCGCTTCATGATTCAGGACGCTCTCGCCCACGTGTACCCGCCGCTCGGTCGGACCAGTTGGTATCCGTCGATCTTGGCAACCAGCGGCCTGGTCGTCGCGGCCTGGGGATATTTTCTGTGGCAGGGCGTGAAAGATCCGCTAGGCGGAATCAACTCGCTGTGGCCGCTCTTCGGCATCGCCAACCAACTATTGGCGACAGTCGCACTGTGTATTGCCACCACGATCATCATCAAGATGCATCGAGCAAAGTATGCGTTGGTGACACTAGTGCCGCTCGCATGGCTGGTCGCCGTCACCTTCACCGCATCGTGGCATAAGATTCTTGATCCCGATCCGCGAGTCGGCTTTCTCGCGCAAGCAAAAGCGCTAGCAGACGGGCCATCGGCCCACGCAACTGCCCGGCTGATTTTCAATAATCGTCTGGACGCCGTGGTCACCGCTGCTCTGGTAGTGATGGTGAGCCTCGTAGTCATAGAATCCGCGCGTGTGTGGATCGGCGTGCTGACTGGAAAGAGGGAAGCGCGAGTACGAGAAGCTCCATTCGTGACAAGCCGCCTAGCCACGGAGGAACACGCATGAAATCGTTCCTCGATGCCGGACGAATCCTGCTGGCCGCATTGCGGGAGATTTTCGATGAAGCTTCCTATTCTCGTTTTCTACGCCGCGAGCGGATGGAATCCTCACCCCAAGCGTATTCAGCCTTCTCGATTCGAGGCCTTCAAATGGTTAAACCACGCATTCTACAGCGAGTGGTCGGTGCTTCCCTAGCGCTCATGGTTCTCCTGCTGCCCTCCGATTCGTTCTGCCAGAGCGATGAACCGGCCCAGACCATGCGTCCCGTGATTCGCGGACGACAAGCTGCTGTTTCCTCCATGAAGCCGCAGGCCACCGATGCGGCCCGCCAGATTTTACAGGCAGGCGGCAATGCATTCGATGCCGCAGTCGCGGGTCAGGCCGCGCTGGGCGTTACCGATTTCCCCATGAACGGTGTGGGCAGCGACGCTGTGGTCTTGGTCTATAACGCGCGGGAGAAAAAAGTGTACTCGGTGAACGCGGAGCCGCGCGCTCCCAAGCTCGCAACCATTGAATGGTACGAGAAGAACAACGGCGGCAAATTGCCGGATAGTGACGGCCTGCTTGCGGGCGGTCTGCCGGGCGTCGTGGACGCCTGGTACGTCCTGCTTGATCGTTGGGGCACGATGAGTTTCGAACAGGTGCTTCAGCCCGCTATCGACCTGGCGGAAAACGGATTCCCCCTCAGCGAAGCTGCGGCTTCCCAGATCGCCGACGAGAAGAAAATCCTGAAGTACCCGACCACCGTCAAAATCTATCTGCCGGAGGGCCGTCCGCCGAAAGCAGGAGAGATTCTGAGAAATCCTGACCTCGCCCGCACTCTCAAAAAAATAGTCGAGGCCGAAAAGGCGAACGCATCGAAGGGCCGCCACGAAGCGCTGAAAGCCGCGCGCGACCGTTTTTACAAGGGCGACATTGCCCAGGAACTAGCCGCTTTCTCGGAAGCGAACGGAGGCCTGTTTCGCTACAACGATTTCGCCGAATACACCGCCGAGGTCGAGACGCCCGTTTCCATCAACTATCGCGGCTACCAGGTCTACAAGAATCCCTCGGCGAGTCAGGGTCCCGCGGAACTGATCGCCCTTAACTTGCTCGAGGGATACGATCTCAAAGCTCTCGGCCACAACAGCGTCGACTTTGTTCACGTCAGTGTCGAGGCCCTAAAACTCGCAATGGCCGACCGCGAGAAGTTTCTCGGCGACATGGACTACATCAAGATTCCGTATGACGGCCTTCTCTCCAAGGGCTATGCGCGCGAACGCCGCAAGCTCATCGATTCCACCAAAGCATCGCTTGAGTTGCGACCTGGCTCTCCGGAAAAGTTCGTGGGCAATGTATCGCCGCTCGACCGTCCCGTTCACATCATTCTCGACGGCTACGCCAGCCACAACGGCGACACGAGCTACATCGCAGTGGTCGACAAAGACCGCAACATGGTGAGCTTCGAGCCCAGCTTGCATAGCGAGTTCGGCACAGGCGTCGTGATGGGGAACACCGGTCTCATCTTCAACTGCCGAGGCGACTACTACTCGCTGGTCCGCGGCGAAGCGAATGCCCTTGAGCCCGGCAAGCGCCCGCGCAGCACGCTGCAGAGTACGCTGGTGATGAAAGACGGCGAGCCCTTCGCGATCCTGGGCAGCCCGGGCGGCGACGATCAGGTGATGCGCACCATGCAGACGCTCATCAACGTCATCGACTTCGGCATGAACATTCAGCAGGCGATTGAAGCCCCACGCTGGTCCTCGCGCAGCTTCCCCGCATCGCCGTTCCCGCACACGATGTATCCCGGAGATATGTCGGTCGAGGCGCGCATTCCCGAGGCGACGCAGAAAGCGCTAGCCGCGCGCGGCCATAAATTGCGCGTAGCCCCGGCGTGGTCAATCGGATCGAACGCAGGTATCATCATCGACGCGAAGACGGGAGTACTCAGCGCGGGCGCCGACCCGCGCGTCGACGCGTACGCATGGGCGTGGTGAGCCATGCGCTCCGCAGGGTTTGAAAGGGCATGGCTTCGAGCCGTGCCGCAAAGAGGCCTTAAGAGAACGAGGCTTCAGCCCCTGAGGTCGACCCATGACATCGGCAGCCTATTTATGAAGCACCCTCGGGGAACAACGAAATGAGAAAACAAACACTTATTTGGATGACCGCAAGCATCGTGGTCGGAATATCGATTGCCCTGCATCTATTGGCCGACAGTCCGCCGAAACTCGGCAATGTCACCGATGCGAGACTAACGTCCGAAGCCGACGACGGCAGCAACTGGCTACTCAACGGCCGCACCTTTGGCGAACAGCATTTCAGCCCGCTGAAGCAGATCACCGACAAGAATGCCAGCACCCTGGGGCTCGCCTGGTCGCTGGATATCGACAGTGCCGTGGGCGTAGTCGCCGAACCTCTCGTCGTTGATGGAGTGATCTATGTCAGCGCTCCACAGTCAAAGGTGTATGCGGTGGATGCAGCCTCCGGCAAGCTGCGGTGGAAGTTCGATCCCAAAGTCCGCCTGAACCAGGCCATCAACGGTTCCTACTCCGCCCGCACCAATGCTGGAGTCGCGGTCTGGGCAAGCAAAGTGTACGTAGGCACCGGCGACTGCCGGCTCGTGGCGATCGATGCCGCTTCCGGAACCCAGGTGTGGGAATCCTCCGTCTGTGACGCAACTCAGACCGGAATCACCGGAGCCCCTCACGTGGCAAAAGGCAAAGTGTTCATGGGATACAACGGCTCCGACGACGGCGTGCGCGGATCCCTCGTCGCCTACGACGCCGAAACCGGAAAGGAAGTCTGGCGCTTCTGGACCGTGCCCGGCGACCCATCCAAACCCTTTGAGACGAAAGCTTTGGAAATGGCCGCAAAGACCTGGTCCGGCAAAGACTCCTGGAAGATCGGAGGAGGCGATGCCTGGACCGCGATCACCTACGATCCCGTCACTGACCTCGTCATCTTCGGCACGGCCGGTGCTGGCGTCGATTACGGGGAACTGGAAAACATCAAGGTCAGCGGAGACAAGCTCTTCGCCGGATGCATCATCGCCGTCAAAGCCGACACCGGTGAATACGTCTGGCATTTCCAGACCAGCGCTCCCGGCCTGCAGACCGAGAACAATCACATAATCATGGCCGACCTTGTGATCGACGGCGCGAAGCATCACGTCGCCATGACCGTGCCGAAGAACGGATTCTTCTACATTCTCGACGCGAAGACGGGAAACCTTCTCTCAGCGAAGCCGTTAGTGAATGTGGCGTGGGCCACTTCAATCGATCTTCAAACCGGAAAGGCCATCGAGATCCCGCGATCCAAGGGGGGAGGCCGCCAGTGGACCGTTCACAACTGGTGGCCCATGAGTTTCAGCTCGCAGACTGGTCTAGTCTACGTTCCAGCCACTGATCGCGAGGCGGGAAAACACGCCGAAGTCGAATCAGGCGAATGGATGCTAGGCACGCAAGGCAAGCTAATCGCATGGGACCCCATCAGCCAGTCCGCCCGCTGGACCGTGGAAGAGCCCATCGCCACCAACGGAGGCGTGCTCTCAACCGCCGGCAACCTGGTCTTCCAGGGTCAGGGCAATGGCGAATTCGCAGCCTACGCAGCAGACAGCGGGAAGAAAGCATGGTCTCTCGAGACCGGCTCCGCCATCGATTCCGTTCCCATCACGTACGCGGTCAACGGCGAGCAGTACATCCTCACGCCCGTAGGATGGGGCTCGGGCTCCAGATTGTTCGCGCCGGCATGGACCATGGCGACTCCGCAATCCAAGCGAGGTCCCGCTCGGTTGTTGGCTTTCAAGCTGGGCGCCACAACTCCTTTCCCCATGCCGCCCGATGTAGTGCCGCCTGTGCCCAAACCCCCGCAGCAAATTGCCAGCAAAGAAACTATCGCCCAGGGCAAGATGATGTACCGCAAATTCGTGTGCGATGGCTGCCACTCTCCCGACACCGATGGCAGCGGCGCCTGGGTGCTCGACGGCGCAGTTCCAGATCTGCGCTACGCTCCTCCCGATGTTCATCAAGACTGGTATGCCATCGTTCTCGCTGGCACCCACTGGGACCAGGGAATGCCCGGCTTCGCAAATCCTCCGAAGTTCGCATTTCCCCATTTGAAGATGACGGTGCCAGACGCAGACGCCCTCCACGCCTACCTGATAGACGAGTCCTGGAAGGCATACAACCGCGAACACAAACAACCGGAATCAGCGAAGCCAGCCCACTAGACCGCAGTCACCACGATGCTCATGTGGGGACAGCCGCCCTCGGCTGTCCACCGGGCGTAGCCCGGTATTGCACCGGACAGTGGTACAGAGTCTCCTCAATCCGAATGAGGTAGATTGGACTTGTCGTCCCGCATTCTAACCCCGCGCACTGTTCCATGCAGTCTGACAGAAACTCGATCGGCAACTTCGTTTTGTCTGCGACTCCGTTCTGAAAGGGCGCGGCTTCCAGCCGCGCCACTACCAGCCGCCGCGACCTGCGCTTTAGCGCCTGAGGGCGACCTGCTTAGATCTCTGGTTCGCCGTCGTTCACCCTTGCTCGCTGATCCCTAGGATGTCGACCACCTTCCGCGATACACTGCACACACATGCGAGTGCTAGGCATCGACTGCGGCGGAGAATACACCGGCTACGGTGTCGTCGACCTTCATCCCAACGGAAAGTTGTGCTGCATAGCCTGTGGCGCTATCAAGCTCTCCCCGCGGGAAGCGCTCCCACGACGCCTGTCCACAATCTTCACCCAACTGGGAGAAATCATTAACGAGCACCATCCCGACCAGGTAGCCATCGAAGAAGTGTTCTACGCCCTGAATGTGAAGTCGGCGCTGAAGCTCGGACAAGTCCGCGGCGTCGCCATGCTGGCCGCGGCCACTGCTGGACTGGAAGTAGCCGAATACTCTCCACTGACAATCAAGTCGTCCGTGGTCGGCTACGGAAGGGCCGAGAAGCAGCAGGTCCAGAGTATGGTGACGCGCCTGCTCGAACTGAACGAGCCCCCTGAACCAATGGACGCCTCCGATGCTCTCGCCATTGCCATTTGCCACCTCCACACAGCCGGCACGCTCGAAAGACAACGCGTGGCCAAAGTGGTTGCGTTGTGAACATTCCTCCCCGTCGCCTTCCGCCGCTAGTCAAGCAACCATTGCCCCGCTTTTGGCATAATTGCTCTGCATGACTCGATCCGCGCCGATCGTGCTCGCATTGGCAGTGTGTCTGCTGATGTCTTCTGCATCGGCTCTTGCCGCAGACCCCGCCACAATTACCTTCTCTCTCGATTTTCCTAACTCCGACCCCGAGCACTACACCATCTCGGTCAACTCCGACGGCCACGCGAAGTATGAGTGTTCGGCAAGAATCTCCGAGAGTTCCGACGAGCGCGAGCCCTACCAGACAGAATTTGACCTCAGCTCTTCCTCCCGAACCCGTATCTTTGATCTCGCCACCCAGGCCCACTATTTCTCCGGCAAGATCGATTCTGGCAATACCAAGCTCGCATTTACGGGCGCAAAGAAGCTGGTCTATCAGGACGGCCACCGCAACAACACAGCCGGTTATAACTATTCGACCGTGCCCGCTGTGCAACAGCTGACCGCCTTGTTCCAGAGTATGGCGGCGACCCTCGACTACGGACGACGCCTCACCTATTACCACCGTTACCAGAAGCTGGCCCTCGACGAAGAACTAAAGCGCATGGAGATGCAGGCCAAGAACAATGAACTCAGCGAGTTGCAGGTAATCCATGAAGTACTCAAGCAGATCATTGAAGACTCTTCGGTCATCAACGTGGTGCGAGCCCGGGCGCAAAGGCTCGTGGAGATGGGGAATAACAGCACTCCGAGCCGCTGACCCGCCAGCCAATAGTTCACCACCCTGCCAGGAACTGGCCATAGGTCTCCGACATGTCCGCCAAGGTTCGCAGGAAGTGATGACTCACCTTTTACAACTCCCCGTCTGAAACCGTGTTCTAATAAGCAGGGAACTCACAGGGGGCTGCTATGTCCCGAAACAAATTTGCTCTGGCGGTTTTGACGGTCTCAGCCTGCGCGCTTCTAGCGCTGCCCGCTCTGGCCGACTCGCAGGCACGCATTGTTCGCTTGAGCGACGTGCAAGGTTCGGTCCAGATCGATAAAAACACCGGCACGGGATTCGAGAACGCATTTCTCAACCTGCCCATCACGCAAGGCACACAGATTCGCACCCGCGACACCGGCCGCGCCGAAATCGAGTTCGAAGATGGCAGCACCTTGCGCCTGACTCCGAACACCAGTGTGCAGTTCAGCACGCTCGGCAGCGACGACTCTGGCAAACACATCTCCATAGTCAACCTCGTTGAGGGGATGACCTACGTCAACTGGCTGGGCAAGGATCAGTTCACGCTGAACTTCTCGCGCGAAAAAGTCGAGATCGAACACGCCGCACACTTCCGCGTCGAGACCTCGCCGAACGCCGCCAAGTTCGCCGTCTTCAAAGGCGATGTTGACGTCGAAGGTCCGAACGGCAAAGTGATTGTCAAAAAGAAGAAGGAAGTCACGTTCGATGCCGGCAGCGATCAATCGCCTGCGCTGGCCAAGCTCGAGGAATCGCCGCTCGACTCATGGGACAAGGAGTCCATCGACTATCACCAGCAGTACGCCAAAAATAATTCCTCGCCCTACGGATATGGCGCCAGCGATCTCGGCTACTACGGCAACTACAGCAACGTCCCCGGCTACGGCATGATGTGGCAACCCTACTTCACTGGCGTCGGATGGGATCCGTTCATGGACGGCGCCTGGTCCTGGTATCCCGGATTCGGCTACATGTTCGTGTCATCCTATCCCTGGGGCTGGATGCCTTACCGCTACGGGAACTGGATGTTCGTCTCTGGATACGGCTGGATGTGGCAACCAGGCTATTGGAATAGCTGGAGCAACGTTCCGCGCTACGCTGGAAACGCGCCCGTCCGCTTCCATCCGCCGGTAGCACCGACTGGAGCTGTTAGCACCGTGGTTGTAGGCAGAGGCGGCCCAGTGCATGTAGGGGCACTGCCGTCGCGTGTAATCGTCAGCAGCGGTTCCGCCGGAATGGGCATCGCTCGCGGCTCGCTGGGTAATCTTGGACACTTGAACACCCAAGTGGCAAAGCGAGGTCCGGTTGCAGTTCAGCCCACGCCACAGTTCTCCGCTGGATCGAGCAGGGGCAGCGGCTTTGGCGGGAGCTCTGGTACCTCTCGTTCCAGTGCAAGCTCCAGCAACACGGGCGCAGGACGAAGCGCGAGTGCGCCAGCTCGCTCAAGCGCACCGAGTGCACCATCTCGATCGAGCGCTCCCTCACCGCACCGGTAACAGTTCGGCTGTGAAAAGAATTGGGCGGCCCGAAAGGGTCGCCTTTTTTTTCGCTTCGAGTCGGAGATCGGCTGGGCGATGCCGAGAAGCGCTCACAAATCCAGCCGATGAGCGCTATGGCGATATTTCAACAGCCGCCGCTTGCTGACTGGGTAGTTGGTGCGTGCTCTTGCCCGTATAGGAAATAACGATATAGATGTAAGCGTCGGGCGCGCCGCTCAATTGGACACTGATTGTATTTTCAGTTCTCAATTCAACCTCTGCGATCTGCAATTCGGCACCCGTCCGCAGCTTGACTTCCTTTCCGTTCAAGACAATGCGAAATTGCTCCACCATATGTTTGCCGCTCATGCCATTTACCACCCGCACGGAGCAGCATCGTGCGGGTACCTTGTCGAGTCTGAAGGTCTGAGTTTGAGTCACAGTGCCATGCGGCGTGCAACTGGCCCCTTGCGCGCACACCGTAAATTCCTGGAACCAGCCGCGAGGGTTCGGCGACGGGAACAATTCGAGAGGCCGAAACGTGAACAGTTGGTGAAGCCAAAATCGGTTACTGTTCGCGGTAGCGTCGAGAAGCGCCATCGGAACGAGAAGCGCCGCAACACCAATTAATTGACGCCACGAGTGTCGCTTCAGTCCATCTCTGATGGCCAAGACAGCAACAGCAACCCAGAGCACAGGAAGCAAGTCCAACCAACACATCGCCCAAAAAGAGTCATGGTTTGCATACAAGACTGCGAATGCAACCGCCGAGATGGGGAGTGCGATAATTGCAAGGAAGAGGGCGGTGGACATCGCGCCGAAGCTCGGCCTTGGACCTAACGCCGTCATAAGCTGAACAACTGTGAGCGCTATTCTACCCGCAACTCAGCGCAACCGGGAAAGTGGTCTGTGAGTAATTGATGTAATCAGTGATTACACTCCGAACCCAATCGCGCCGACAGCCCGAAAATTACCGATGTACTTTTCGTTTAGCTCCGTTTGCCCAGGCGACTCCTACAGAATGGGTCTCTGGCCCTTAATACGATGTAGATGTTAGACTGCGCAGGCTCCGGGGGGTCATGCATGCGCTCAGCCCGATTGTTAAAAGTATTGTTGATTGCCCTCTGTGTTCTACCTGCTCAAGCCGAAGACACCGACAAAAAACCAGAATCCCCCAAACCCGTTGACCTGCTCTGGGCCGTGAAGATTCCCATGCGCGACGGCGTCCACCTGAACGCCACGGTTTACCGGCCGCACGACCAGAAAGACCCGCTGCCCGTGATCTTCGAGCTGACCCCCTACATCAGCGACAGCTATCACGCCCGCGCCTATTACTTCGCGCAGCACGGATACGTCTTCGCCATCGTCGATGTCCGCGGCCGCGGCAACTCCGAAGGAAAGTTCAGCCCGTTCTTCCAGGAACCGCAGGACGGCCACGACATAGTCGAATGGCTCGCCCGCCCGCCCTGGTCCAACGGCAAAGTCACCATGTGGGGCG
>WNEZ01000460.1_pt1 | contig 34129 bp, 34 predicted proteins | sample 5400521 | NCBI WGS metagenome assembly WNEZ01 (sample SAMN13153339, study PRJNA577476) | soil metagenome | isolation source: 120 cm saprolite under Douglas fir tree site 2 hole 1 replicate 1 | place: USA:California | collected 2015-04-18 | reverse complement strand
TTGAGCAAGCCGCTGATGGTATCCACGGCAGGGAGCGTCAGGTAGTTGTCATAGGTGGCATCGGCGTGGATGTAGACCTTCTCTGCGCCATACTCGCCAAGAGTAGGAGCGACCGTTGCGGCAGCGGAACCCAATACAATAGCCTCGGCCCGGCCTAATTGTGCGGCTTTCCCCAGCACCTCTAGCGATGAGCGGGCGGGTTTGCCATCTTCTAGCTCGACCAGCACAAAAATAGTCTTCGTCATTACAAGTCCTCCTAGAGCAACGCGTTGCGCTGCAAAAAGTCGGCGATAGCCTGAGCAGCGTTGCCATCGTCTTTTATCACCTGGCCAGCAGCGCGAGCTTCGACTTTGCCTATCGCCAGCACCCGTTCGCGTGCCCCGGCCTCCCCAACCTGTGCAGAGTCAATGCCCAGGTCGGCCAGGCTGTACTGGGTAAAAGGCTTCTTCTTTGCGCTCATAATACCCTTCATCGTCGGATAAATAGCCTCGAATGAGCCGCTGGCAATTGTGACGACTGCCGGTAGGGGGCTTTCAACAGTCATGTAGCCGGTTAGCGTGACACACTTGGTGACGGCTTTGTTGCCCTGGACAGTTACTTCGCGTGCGAAGGTTAATTGTGGTATCCCCAGAAATTCTGCGATGCCGCCGGGGACCATACCGGTGTAGCCATCAGTACTCTCGGTTGAGCAGTAGATAAGATCAGCGTTTTCCTTTTTGAGGGCAGCGGCCAGTACACGTGCTGTGCCTAGCGCATCAGAACCTGCCAGCGCCGGATCGGTGATCAATATAGCGCGGTCCGCACCCATCGCCAGCGTGCGGCGCAGAGCTTCTTGTGCGCTTGTGGGTCCCATACTCACTGCCGTGAGTTCGCTGTTGCCGATCGCGTCCCTGAGCTTAATTGCGGCTGAAATTGTGGTCTCATCACCCGGGTCGAGCACAAGCGAGACGCCACTGCGTACGAGCCGCTTCGTATTTGGGTCGAGCTTGCTGACGACGGTGTTGGGATCGGGAATCTGTTTTACGCAGACAAATATCTTCATCAAATCCTCCAAAGTGGGTGCCTCTAAACGTGGGGCTCTTAAATATTGTATCTGCCCTGAAGAGGGAGTGTCAACGTTGCTGGCAAAGATACATGACATCCGCTAGCTGGCTAATGATATCAAATCCTGCCGATCACTATATGTATGGCTCGTGCAACAGGCTTGAGAAGGCAACTCACAACCGTGCAAAGATACAGGAATTAACAGGATTTGATATGATCTTGAGGGGGTAGAATTATTCCTTGATCCCACCGGCCAGTCCGTTTGGCTATGCCCAGGCGTTCTGCGAGCAGGGCAACCAGGGCATCATTGGCAGCCCCATCCACAGGTGGCGCAGTCAGGCGCACCCGTAGCCCGCCTGCTGTCCACTCTATGCTGTTCCGCTTGCTGCGTGGTATGACCCGTACACTTATACGCATGCATCTACCAGCCAGGTGGGAGTGCCTGAAGTAGGAGCCTCTGCAGGGTGATCAGCAGGAAAAAACTTAGCAAAAATGCTAGATCTATCATCCATACCGGTTTCACAAAACGGCGTAGTGGGGTGATGAAAGGGTCGGTAATACGTGCTAAGAAGCGGATAAAGGCAAAGCGATCATCAAAGCGAAACCAGGATGCTATAGCTCGTACCAGCATCGCCAGGATAATAAACCCGATGCCGTAGTTGATCACCCAATAGGCAATAGGGAAAGGAATACCAAACATACCATCACTCCTGAACAGTACGTACCTCAATAACTGTAAAACCAAGCATTTTGCGGCGGAAGATCTCGGTGACGCGCACCCCTTTGAGGTCAGGCAGCGTCGTGAAATGTTTCTGCACAAACTCACCAATCGGGCGCGCTGCTGCCCAACCGGCCACAGAGGACGCGGCAGCCGAGGCAACTCGCGTGCGCGTGCTACTGGAGGCCATGCCAAGCAATGTGCCAATGGTCATCAGGGAAATGCCAACGGCGAGATTGGTGCCGCAGTTTGGATGAATAGCCAACTGCGCTTCACCAGCTTGCAAGCGTCGCAGCGCCTCGTCGACTGCCCGGCGCAGCACGCCGAGGTCCAGGTCTCTGAAGATGATGAAGCCGTCAGAATAGGAACGTGCATTGATGCTCAAATTTGGAATCATTTCGCTCAGGATGGTAATAGTCGCATGCTCCAGAGCATGATTCTGTCGAACACGACGGCCAAACAATACATCATCAAGTTTCATGAAACGTCTCCTTAGTAAACACGCTCGCCAAAGATCGCCCGCCCGATGCGAACAATGGTTGCACCTTCTGTAATAGCGATACGGTAATCGTCAGTCATACCCATCGAGAGGTGTTCCCATGAACACGCTGGTAGCTCAGTACGGAGCCGATCTCGCAATAAGCGTAGACCGCGAAACACAGGTCGCGCCTCTTCTGGATCTGCTACCAATGGTGCTATGGTCATCAACCCCTGTATCTCGATGTGAGGTAGAGCAAGTATCTGCCGAGCCACTTCTGGTGCTTCAGCCAATGACATCCCTTCTTTACTCGCTTCACCTGAAACATTGACCTGCAGCAGCACCGGTAACCGTATGCCTTTTTCGTCGGCATGCCTGTTAAGTGCTTGCGCTACGTGCAGGCTATCCACGCTCTGCACGCAGTCGAATGAACCAACAACCTTACCGGCTTTATTACTTTGCAGGTGACCGATCAAATGCCAGCGCACTTCCACTGGGTGAAACGCTGCGATTTTGGGGAGCGCCTCTTGCACGCGATTCTCGCCAAAATTGGTTACCCCCAAATTATACGCCATCCTTACAAGTTCAGTAGGAACCGTTTTTGAAACAGCTACGAGCGTGATCTCTTCCGGTCTTCGTTCTGCCTGTTGAGCCGCTTCAGCGATAATGGAGCGTACACGGGCAATATTGGCGGCTAGCTGCGTTTCGTCCATGGCTCTGCCTCCGGTATAAATGAATTCCCCACGATAAATCGGGGGACTACACTGAATGACGCGCAGCATGGCTACTTCTCATCATATTATGGTAGAGGCATCTCTTGCGGGTGCCCTGGAGACCACGATTACAATTTGTGGAGCGCCAGGATTGCCGGGAAGCGCCCTGTTTTACCATGCTCACGGCGATGAGAAAAAAAGATGTCAGTATGGCACGCTGTACAAATTTCTGGCAACTCAATGTGTTCTGCTAACAACCCTGCCATGAGCAACTGGTTACGATTGGTCTGCCAAAGGTCCAGGCGGAGGGCTGTGCGCGGCGATGCCTCACCTATACCGGCATCGGCTCGTTCCTGTACTGATAATACGGCTGACTCACCTACCAGGTTGCGATACTTCTCGGTGGTAGGCATTTCGTCGAAGTGTGCCTGACCCTGGAAGATCTGCTGTACATGCTCGGAAACCTCATAGCAACAGGGCCCGATCGATGGGCCGATCCCGGCATAGATATCGCGTGGCAGACAACCAAACTGCTCGCGCATAGCATCTATGGTGGCAGCAGCTATCCCTCGTGCAGTGCCCCGCCAACCTGCATGCGCCATACCCAACACAGCTTGTACGGGGTCGTAGAGCAGGATCGGGGGACAATCGCCAAAGGAGAGCACAAGTGCGACATCACGTCGTTTGGTGATGAGGGCGTCGGCTTTGCGTCGTGGCTTGAATGTCCAGATGATTTCTTGTTGCTCTACAAAATAAGAACGATATGGCCAATCGCTACGCCAGTCATCCCATATTTCCTCTGTGCCAAGTGTAGCGACATCAGCGCCATGCACCTGCCAGAGCGTGGCGCAGGGATATGTGTGTAGGTGCATGGTCTGGAGTGTCAGCAGGCGGTTACGTACGACGTTGTCAAAGCTGTCTCCGCCACTCAATGCAGCGTTCAAGCTGTGATAAGGTGCCTGGCTATAGCCACCAAGCCGCGTGAAGACACCATGAGTTAGCTCTGGAAATTGGGAAAGTTGATTGAATTGCAGGTAACAAACGTCACCTTGCCGCTGTTCGATCAAGGAGGCTCCTTATTCTAACTGGGGGCGGTAACGTTACAGCTCTGTGCATCGCCCAACCCGAAGATACTATTTACCACCGGTTGGATTGTAGCACAGTTTGGTATGACCACATCCTCGTAACCTTGCGCTGGATCATAGGCGCTTGATAATTCCCCAAAGTTCTGATCGCCGACCCCTGGCCCCAGCGTGATACGCTGAATCGCCGAACTGGGAAGCGAGCGTGCATAGTAGGCAAAGGCGACAATCTCCTGTTCACTCAGGTCGGTATAGACCTGACCTTGCAAATCTGAGATGAGATCTGAGAGATGAGTGATCACACTCGTTAGATTTAGCTTCTTTTTCAGCGCCTCCAACACCTGCTGCTGCCGCTGCGTGCGGCCAATATCGCCGATCAGATCGGCGTGGCGCGAGCGTGCATATTCTAGTGCCTCCAATCCACCCAGGTGCTGTGGCCCTGGTGCCAGGTAAAGGCGTTTGAACGCATAGGGATCGTTTGGGTTTGCTTGCGTGTCATCGGGATAATTGTCATCGATAATCGGATGCGCCACATCGATGTCGACGCCACCAAGCGTGTCTATCACCTTGGCGAAACCGCTTAATCCAATCCACGCGTAGCGATCAATCGTGATGCCGTAATCATTCTCGATAGTCAGGCGTGCCTCGCGAACACCATCATCGAAGCTATGGTTCTGGTTGGCCGCAAACTCAAAGGCCTGGTCGATTTTATGCATGCCGCCTATTTCCGGCACATATACCCACGAATCACGCGGAATGGAGACCATGTAGACACTGTTGTTGACGGTATCGATATGTATAACCATCATGACCTGCGTGAGGACACCTGGAAAGCTGTATTTCCCGTCATCATCACTTCCAAGCAACAGAATATTCCAGGATCGCCCGGTGATGACGCCTGATACAGGCATCGCGTTACTGGTAATAGGCTCATCTTTGCCACGACTGACGGAATGGTAGATTTTGCTGAGTGGTGCTTGTATATTCGAGTTGAAGTAATAGTAGCCGTAAGCAATACCTCCACCTCCCAGCAGAAGCAGGAACAGGCAGATGGTCAGTACCACACGATGCCATGACGTCCTGCCTTTGCGTGTCTTTATTGGTGGTGGCGGTCCATGCCATAGAGGCCCTCGTGGTACACAGTCTGGGGAACTGGAACTCTGCCCAGCGGATAGGTAATGATAGTTGTGCTTTATTGTTTTTTCGTCATCCATTGTTGGCACCTGGTTGAACAAGTCTTGGAGAAATGCGAATTATCCCAGTGGGGCTTCGCCTGCAATGGCACCTCCATCAGACTCTTCCACTCACCTCTATAAAATTAGTATACCAAATTGACAAAGGAAATGTTAAAAAAGAGCAGAGCGAGAAATATTGAGAACCAGAGAGATGGTACAATAACACCATAGATTGCATATTTGGAGGAATGTCTTATGAACCTTGAGCAAATTCAGCAAGCACTGCACGCTGAAGGGCTGGATGGCTGGCTCTTTTATGACTTTCGTCGCTCAAATCCTATTGCTCACCAGGTGTTGAAACTCCCCGCCGAGGACATGTATACGCGCCGCTGGTTCTATTTTGTTCCGGCCCACGGCACCCCGAGCGCCTTAATTAGCGCCGTTGAGTCGCATGTACTTGGCTCATTGCCGGGAGAGCGGCGTGTCTTCCAAACCTGGCGAGAGATGCAGGCACACCTGCAAGCTGTGTTACAACGTGGCATGCGTATAGCGATGGAGTATTCGCCGATGAATGCCATCCCCTACATAGCGCGTGTTGATGCTGGCACCCTGGAATTGGTGCGTTCATATGGAGTGGAGGTGGTCAGTTCAGCGAATCTGGCCCAGCGTTTTGTGGCCCAACTAAGCGATGAACAGATGGAAAGCCATCGCGAGGCCGGACGCCGCCTCATCGCAGCGAAAGATGCCCTCTTTGCCGCTCTGAGTGACGACCTGCGTGCAGGTGTAATGCTCGATGAATACAGTGTGCAACAGCGTTTCATCACACTGTTGCAGCACAGTGGTGTAATTCTACCCGATCCACCAATTATTGCGGTCAACGCAAACAGTGGAAACCCACACTACGTGCCGACGAGCAGCAAGCATGATCCCATACGCCGTGGCGACCTGCTTCTATGTGACTTCTGGGGACGCCTACCCGAACCTGGTTCGATCATTGCCGACTATACCTGGATGGCTTTCGCAGGCACTCGCGATGAGGTTCCTGCGCTGCAGCGTGAAGTATTCGAGATTGTACGGCGTGCACGTGATACTGGTATCACCTTTGTGCGGGAACGACTTGCTGCGGGTCAGCACGTTGAGGGTCGCCAGGTAGATGATACCGTGCGTGCAGTAATCGCAAACGCTGGTTATGGCCAGTATTTTATCCATCGTACCGGCCATAGCATCACCACCGTTGACCACGGAGATGGCGCGAACAACGATAATTTCGAGACGCAAGACGACCGTAACTTGCTCACGCACTCCTGTTGCTCCATTGAACCGGGCATCTATCTGCCTGAGTTTGGCGTGCGTAGCGAGGTGAATATTCTGATTCAGGAACGCGATGTAGAGGTAACCGGTGTGCCAGTGCAAGAAGAGATCGTCGCATTACTGTAGGGACCTGATGATGATCTATCACGAAATACGCGAGCCATCCGTAGGGGCCGATTCATCGTGCCCATCGCCGATTTATCGGCCCCGGAAACTCACCGCATCGCGTCCTACAACCCTTATCTGTCTCTCATCGTATATATGGCAAACTGATACAAAGTTACAACCTAGGGAGGCATACCAATGGCTGATGAATGGGAACAAGGCCCCGAAGGCGGAGCAAGAAGCAACCAACCTAATCGAGATGAAATAGAAAAACGCTTAGAAGACCTCACGCGAACAGTAGTACAGGGTGCGAGTGAAGCGCAACAGCGTATTAAGCGTGCTGTGGATAAGGCGAGCGAATACTGGCAACAGACGCAAACTACCCCTGTGCCGCGCAAGGCGTCGAGCGTTGAGGAGCAACGCATCCGTCAACTGGCGAACATGTGGAGTGCCGGAAACTGGCGTGTTGCACGTGACCTTGGCACCTACATGGACGTGGTCTCCTGGAGTAGCGACGAAGTGTGGGAGGTCACGCTACAGACACGCTGGGAAACACGCAACATGGAGCTGGTAACCGAACCCTACACCGGTCGCCCGCTAGGGAAACTGCAACCGGTGCTGCCGGTGTGGGATTATGAATTGCCTGCCGTGACCGGACTGAAGGCACCGCCAAGTCGTACGCGCATCGAAGGGCTGGACGAGATATTAGCCTGCACCGTCTGCAATGGCACTGGCCGTGCTCTTTGTAGCACATGCACAGGACGCGGTTGGATTGTCTGCCCCGATTGCAAAGGGCGAACTAAAAAACGTTGCACCACCTGCCGAGGGCGTGGCTACATTGCGGATTGGGCGCAGCGTGAGAAGAAGCCGTTTTTCCAGAAACAGGCGGAGAATATAGCAACCTCGGTGACCGAGAAGGTTGCAGACGTGTTTGAAGGGATTCGTCAGCAAGGTGTGCCAATTCCCAACCCGGTCGATGCTGACCCTGCCAACAAGGGTCAGACTGTTCCTTGTCCAGATTGCGTGAATGGCGAAATGGATTGCACCTGTGGCAATGGCAAGCGCGTTTGTACGAACTGCCAGGGGGCAAAAACTGCCCTGTGTGCCAACTGCGGCGGCACTGGCAAGGTGGTGCGTCATCGCGAGATCCTGCGTCGCTTTGACCTGCGCGTCCAAACACAGGTGGTGGGCAACAGCCCCATTCCTGAGCAGCGCCTGCTCAAAGCAAGTGGCGAGCTGGTTCACAACGCCGAGATCAACGAGACATTGCATCCCGAAGCTCCTCCCGAAGGCATTCCCATGGATGTCTGGCAGGTGGCCGTCGACATGGTGAAAAAGGCTATTGCCAGTCAGGAGAAGCCCAGCATTGATCCGCAGGCAAGCTCTCGTACGACACTACAGGTGCTGGAACTGGTGCGCATCCCATACAGCAAGATAGACTACCGCTTTGAAAACCAGGAATACGTCTTCTACGTGTACGACGGCGAGGGCAAAGAGAAGTTCTATGCCGATCGCTATCCGGCACGTTGGGATCGTATCGAACGTCTCGTTCGCTCTATCACCAATGATCTGATGACACCGGCGCAGGACCCTTCTCAGCCCGGTAGTTTCGCCTCGGGCTATCGCGTGCCAATCGAGGTACCCCCGTATACAATTACCGAAGAGGACGAGGAAGAACATCCATAGCAACCAGAGCGAGAGTCTGGCACCGCTAGGCTCTCGCTCTGGTTGCTACGCTTGAGCCTCCCACTCGTAATCGAGTATAGCGTACACCAGTGTATCCCACCAGCGACCTTTCATCCACTCGTTCTCGCGCAACCTTCCCTCCAGTTGCATGCCAATTTTCTCCAACACCCGTGCGGAGCCCACATTCTCAGCAATACAATGTGCCCAGATGCGATGCAGTCCCAACTCTCCAAAGCCGAAGGCGAGTATGGCTCGTGCGACCTCGGTTGCATAGCCCCGGCCCCAGTAGCGGCTATCGAATTCGTAGCCGATATCCGCCTCGTGAGCATTGGTGCTGCGCATACGGATGCCGCAATTGCCGATCAGTCGCTCTTCGCCCTGCAAGATGACAGCAAACTGAAATTTCTTGCGCGGCTGTTCCTCTTGCCAGGCAATAAACCAGCGTACGAAGGCGCGCACATCCTCCTCCGTTCTGTGCGTCCAGGGGCTGTAGCGTAGGTAGTGCGGGTCATTTTGATATGCGAGCACGGCTCGCCAGTCGCTTTCCACGAACTCGCGTAGCAGTAGGCGCTCAGTGGTGAGGATCATCTTTAGTTCCTATACCAAAACTGATCCCACGCCTGCCAGAAATTATCCCCGGTAGAGGATACCGTACGTGGCCCCTCAATCTGCACGCCATTCCGTCCCATAAAATCATTGACACGTTCGGGCGACGCCAGCTCCACCCTGAACGTAACTGGACTGGTGGGTTTGTAGGGTTTGGGCCAATGTTTCATACTCAATGCCTGGGCTGCGCGCATCTCGATCAATGCACACGCATCCTTAGGAGCCATACAGCGCGCCGAGAAGCGTCCCAGGCCCGTTTTAACGGGGGCCGTCACAACGTTTTCGCCGAGCAGGGTCGTTACCTCGCGGCAGGTGGCCTCATCGCCGGAAACGAAGATGCCCGGTACATCCCAACAACCCGCAATGGCCGCCAGGATACCACTTTCGCCCACCAGCGTATCGTTGATCCACGCATTGTACCAGGCCTCCGATGACACTGTGTGGCAGAGCACACCATCAGGCGTACCGGCCATCGCATGGGCACCCACAAATAAAATCGCGTCACATCCCTGCTCAAAAGGCGCAATGTAACGCGCCCAGGGGTAGCCCAGGATATACTGTGCGCTAGATTCCAGGCGTTCAGGAATAAAACTCTTAAAGGAGTGCGCTCCTCCGGCTCCGTGACAATCAACCACCACTATTTCACTTGCTCCCGCCGCACGCGCACCACGCACTGCCGCATTCATCTCATCAGTGTAGAGTTTTCTGCTCTGCTCATAAAAAGTCGTGCCCGCGTTGACTTGCTCCCAGGTCTCGATGCAAGAGATGCCTTCCATATCACAAAAGATAACAACACGCATAACGCCCCTTCTTTCACATAATCTACAGTCGATATCTGAGTTCGCTGAGACAGCATACGATACTAAAAACGCGTTCGGGCTTTCTTTGACTTGCGCCTCTTATACCCCCTATAGTGTATAACGGGTGGCTCGTATTCTCGATACAGCCTTCTGCCAATTTTCCAACCAAAATACCCAAGGATCACCGCACCTGCAATCCCGCTGATAGCCATTGCGATACGCAGCAGAATGAGAACCAGCAATGCACTATGAAAAATAGGGACCAGCGGATTGGCGTAAATGCGACCAATCACTGCCACCAATAGGCTAATCATCAGGCCGATCAAAACTCCCAGGCAACAACCGAGTGGGCCACCGTTTAACGGGTCACGTGCCTCCGGCGGCAGTGACACTTGCGGCTCCTGCTCCGCCGCAGGGCCTGGAGTCATGGACTGTTCCTCGATCACTTGCTCGTCGGAGGTAGCAGGTGCAGTCACCTCCTCTGGATGTGCTCCGTTTTCTGTTGGATCCTGGTTCTCTTCTGACATATCGGCTAAAACGTTCCAAACTGGCGATCGCCCGCGTCACCCAGACCTGGCATAATATAGCCATAATCGTTCAGAGTCTCGTCAAGGGTCGCGATGTAAATATCGATGTCAGGATGGGTTTGCGACAGCTTGAGCAGACCATACGGGGCTGCGATGATGCCCACGTAGGAAAGACGTGGGATACCACGTCGTTTGAGGATATTGATCGCATCGATAGCTGAGCCTCCCGTCGCTAGCATCGGGTCTACCGCATAGCAAACCTGCAGGTTTACACGCAGTGGGAGTTGATTGTAATACTCCATTGCCTGTAGGGTATGCTCGTCGCGGCGCAGCCCCAGGTGCCAGATTTGCACATCGGGAATGACCTCGCGAAAACTCTCCGCCAACCCAAGCCCTGCACGCAGGATAGGGGTCACACCTATCCCACCCGCCAGGCGATATCCCGTCATCCGCTCCAAAGGCGTTTCGATCTCCACGGGTTCCACAGCCAGAGCTGCTGTTGCCTCGTAAGCAAGCAGCATGCCGATCTCCTTCACCAGGCGATAAAACTCTGGTGGCTGCGTGTTTTTGTCCCGTAGCGCCGTCATCTTGTGGGCCATTACAGGGTGCGTCGAAATATGCACACGTGGGAGATTGAGCACCTGATCCCGTTTGGGTTGAGCCACCCCTCGCATAGGCAAACTCGGCCGCCCACCTCGCTGAATATCCATTTCGTTCATGGAAAGACACCTCCTTACATTTTCTTTCTCCATGACATTGTATCAGAGCGGAATATAGAGCGTCGAATCTAGGCCGTCTATGCTATACTACCTCCATGATTATAGGAGTCAGTCAAATTACGTTACATCTACCGACCTGTCACTCGTTAAAGGATAAACGGCAGATAATCAAGTCTGTCATAGCACGAGTGCGTAACCAGTTTGAAGTTGCGATTGCCGAGGTCGAAGAACACGATCGCTGGCAGATCGCCAAACTTGGCATCAGTTGCGTCAGCAATAGCAGTCAGCATGCTGACGAAATACTGGGCCATGTACAACGTTATATCGAAGAGACACGTCCTGATGTTGTCGTGACCAACACCGAAACGGAAATAATCCACTGGTAATTATATGTCGTTGCAACAATTAGAATTTATGGCACAACACAGTCCGCCAGAATCCGTCTACATACTCGGAGTGCGGGTGGATCGGCTTTCACAGCAGCAAGCACTTGACAGCATTGAACAGATCATTGCCCGGCGTCGTGCGAGTGACAATCAAACGCCATGCCAGCAAGTCATCACCGTTAACCCTGAGTTCGTGATGGCGGCGCAACATAACTTGGATTTTCGTATAGCCATTAATCAAGCAGCGCTCGTCTTGCCTGATGGCATAGGGGTCGTGTGGGCTGCACACTTTATGGGGCAACCTGTGCCTGAGCGTATCACCGGCACGGATACATTGCCAGCGTTGGCTCAACGTTGTGCGGCGGCAGGCTATCGTCTCTACCTGCTTGGTGCCGCTCCTGGGGTCGCACAGGCAGCAGGCGCACATTTACAGCGGCTTGCCCCAGGGTTAGAGATAGCCGGTACGTATTCAGGATCACCCGCACCCAACGAAGAAGATGCCATCATCGAGCGTATCAGAGCAGCTCGGGCCGATGTCCTGTGCGTGGCGTTTGGTGCCCCTGCACAGGACCTGTGGATATGGCGCAACCTCTCCCGACTGCCCGTTGCGGTGGCCATGGGCGTTGGGGGAGCATACGATTTCCTCTCCGGTCGCCAGCATCGAGCGCCGCGTATCATGCAACGGCTGGGATTGGAGTGGCTGTATCGTCTTTACCGCGAACCCTGGCGCTGGCGGCGCATGCTAGCACTGCCTCGTTTTGCTGTGCAGGTTGCGTTAAGGGGGCACAAGCAAGACCATGCCTGATATGCGCGCGGGCGGAGGCAAGCTCCCCCACTCCACTCCTCACCACTCCCGCCCCTACGATGTCAACGCCCCGCGTTTGCGTTCGCTCATCAGCGATTTTGCGAGTAAGCGCGTCCTGGTCATAGGGGATATGGTTGCCGACGAGTACCTGATTGGCAGGCCTACACGCATCGCTCGTGAAGCCCCGGTATTGATCCTGGAACTGGATGAAGAACGTACCGTGCCGGGAGGCGCGACTAATGTCGCTGTGAATGCCCGCACATTGGGCGCTGAAGTCTTTCTGGCGGGCGTCGTTGGCGATGATCTCCCCGGCCAGCGTCTACGTCGTGCTATCAGTGATCTCCACATGCATCAGGAGGGCTTGGTGACCGACGCACAGCGTCCCACCTCAACAAAAACGCGCATCGTTGCTGGCAGTCCACAAATTGTGCAGCAGCATATTGTGCGTATCGACCGCGTAGACAATTCGGACCTGTGCGAGCCGAGCAAGGGGCGCATCCTTGACTATATACGACAAATATTGCCCACAATCGATGCAGTCGTACTTTCAGACTACGAAAATGGCGTGATTAGCCCGCAGATCATTGAAACCTGTATCCCCACTGCTCGGCAACTGAATAAGGTGGTTGTTGTGGATTCGCACGGCTCGCTTTTCCGTTTCCAGGGTGTGACTGCGCTGACTCCAAACCAGCCGGAGGCCGAACTGACGCTAGGTGCGACGATTACTTCTAAAGCTGAGTTGGACGAGGCGGGCCAACGCCTGCTTCAGGGCAGCCATGCCGGGGGAGTGCTGATCACCCGTGGTAGTGAGGGCATGAGCTTGTTTGAGGTTGGCAAGCCACCTCTACATCTGCCTATTCATCGCCTTGACCCCGCCAGCGAGGTCGTTGATACCAATGGTGCTGGTGATACCGTTGCAGCAACCTTTACCCTGGCGCTGACCGCCGGTGCAAGCATGGCCGAGGCTGCTTATCTGGCGAACGCTGCGGCTGCGCTTGCCGTTCGTCGCCTTGGTTGTGCCAGCAATACACCGCAGGAATTGGTGGGTGCAATTGCGCATGCATAACGATCATACTTTGATTAGCCCGACTGCCGCAGCAGGTCGGGATCATCAAACTCAACATAAAATCCTTGCACGTGAGGAGCTTGCCATTGAGGTGCTGCGTAGGCAGCAGGAGGGTGAACATGGCGTCTTTACTAATGGCTGCTTTGACCTGCTACACCTGGGGCATATACGCTATTTACAGGAGGCGCGAGCGCTGGGTGATTTTTTAGTTCTCGGCCTCAATGATGATGCTGGTGTGCGTTTACTCAAAGGGCAAGAGAGACCACTGGTACCGGAAGCAGAACGGGCCGAAATGCTGGCGGCGTTGACCTGTATTGATTATATAACGATTTTTGCTGAGCCAACGGCTGGTCCACTCATTGCCCTGTTGCAGCCTGCAATCTATGTCAAGGGTGGCGACTATGCCAGCGCACAGAGCAATATCCCCGACACGGATCGCTTGCCCGAAGCAAAGATCGTACAAGCATATGGCGGCATCGTGCGTTTAATTCCATACCTGCCATACCATTCAACAACCGAGTTGATCAAGGTCATCAAACGGCTGCCCGAATAGGGACATATGAATTCGTTGGGGAGGGCCCGATTATGAACTTTAATGAAATACCCCGGACACCGTGAACGGGAACGACGCGCCTGTAGGGGCCTGAGCGAAGCTTGCGGAGCGCGTTTCAATCCCGTGCCCACCGCCGATGTATCGGCCCCTATGTCCCATCCATTCCTGCCCATGAAAGCAGATGGGAGACCATTAAATGTCAAAAGAATCTATTGAAGAACAATCTGAATCAAATAACCCAATCTCTGCTGTTGAATCTCTTCCTATAGCCAGAGCAGGCATGCCTGACCCTGAACAAGCTGCGTCACCCGTACCGATCTTAGAAGAAACAGCAGAAAAGGCCCTGCCCAGTGAGCGGCGGCATATCGTCAAATCAGCCACATTGGTCATGCTCGGCAACCTGGGCAGCAGCAGCATGGGTATGGTGAGGCAGATTGTGGTGGCCGCTCTTGGAAGTAGTGTCGCCGCTCCTTTCACCTCCGCCATTTCACCGGCGCAGACTTTCAATGATTTTCTGATCAATGGTTCTATCAATGGGGCTTTAATACCGACCTTCAATGATTTTGCCGCACCCGAAAAACGCGATGAACTACGCCGCGTTGTCTTTACGATCGTCAATCTCGTCCTGATCATCATGCTCGTCGCGGCGATCATCTTTCTCTTTATCGCACCCTGGTTTGTTGCTACGATCCAGGTTCCAGGCTATACCGCTCAAGAAAAGGTGCTCACCACTCAATTCGCACGTATCATCTTCTTTTCGCTGCTTGCGCTAGGACCTTTTGCGGTGCTACAGGCCGCGCTCTTTGCGCGTAAAGAGTTTGGTTGGCCAGCAGTTGCGACTGCTTCTTATCATGTCGGTATCATTCTGGGTGCCGTCGTTGGAGCTCTTCTCGGAGCGCGCTACAACGGATACCTCGGACTTGCCTTTGGCGCTATCATTGGCGCTTTTGGCGAGATTGCGCTGCTCCTTCCTGGCATGCGCAACCAGCACATACGCTACATGTTTGTACTCGACCTGAAACATCCGGCGTTGCGACGTATCCTCAAGCTCTATGCTCCTGTCGCATTCAGCTTTCTGGTAAGTACATTCTTCATCTTTCTTGATCAGCGCCTGGCCTCCCTCACTCCCGGTGATGGCGCAGCGAACTACGCCGCCATGCGCTTCGCCACAACGCTGATACAATTTCCTGGCGGGTTAGTAGCGACTGCCTTATCGGTGGCTGTGCTCCCCACAATGGCAGAGCATGTCAGGGCGGGTGACATTGAACGTTTCAAGGGAACACTCCTGCTAGGCCTGCGTCTCGGCTTGCTATTGATGATACCCGCCGCAGCTGGCCTGATCGTCCTGCGTTTGCCGATTGTGATGCTGCTATTTCAGCATCACAAGTACACCTTTCAAAATTCGCTGCTGACCGCCATTGCCCTCCAGAACTATGCCTATCAACTTCCCTTTATCGCCATAGATCAGCTCTTGCTCTCAGCATTTTATGCACGCAAAAACACCATCACCCCGGTTATTGTAGGTGTCGTAAGCTTCGCCGGATACCTGGCTGTGGCGCTGCCTTTTTGGCAGACAATAGGCATGCCTGCGCTTGCGTTCGCCAATACCGTACAGAATTCGCTCCATCCCATCATTCTGCTCGTGCTCTTGCGCATGGCGATTGGCCCGATCAGGATACGCGAGACCATCCCCGTGCTGATCAAAATTCTGGCGGCGACCGCCGTGATGGTAGTCGTTTTATGGGGTATGCAAGTGCTGCTTGCTCATATCGCACTATTCTCGCTCAATCACCTGCTTGGGCAATTGTTGACGGTGATCGTCGCAGGTGGATTGGCCGCCATAGTGTATATTGGGGCTGTACTCTTGTTAAGAGTAGAAGAAGTCAGGTTGGTAAAAGGTGCGGTCCTGGCGAAGTTAGGGAGAAGTTGACATCCTCCCCACGGCTAAAGCCGGGGGACTCCCACCCTCGCAGATGAGGTTTCCTGCTTCGTTGGAGGTTGCCCAAACGGACTTTCGCCCATCGGGTCTTACACCGCCTCCACAGGCATGACTTTCCGCAAGCCCTGCGGTAGTTTCTCGAGTCTCTTAGCCATCAGGAACGTGGTTCTTGTTCCTGGCAAAAGAAAGAGAGGGTACAGTGAACACTTGGTACGTTAGTGCTTTTACCTGGCGGAACGATTTACGCCAGAACGCCCAAACACTATTCGGTTGTCAAAGTACTAGATCAAGTGTACCAGCACTGTCTAGACTTTCATTGAATAGTCATGCTGTGACTAGTCAGTCATTGAGTACTGCCTGCGGGCAGCCATTTTCTCCTCCCCGTGGCTGAAGCCAGGGGTCTCTGAAAGTGGAGGTTTTGATGAAAGGAGGGCCACATTGCAAAACTATTGGTATGATACTATTCGCCACTATACCGAGCGACTCGTAGCCATTCGCAGCGTCAGCCCCGGCCCAGGGGAAAACCACGTCGCCGACGAAGTGCTCCAACTCCTCCACGCGGACGGCCTGGAAAGCGTCTATGCCAGCAGCGGACTCGACCCTCTGCCAGGCGACCCCTGGGAACGGCACAATGTCTACGCCTTTTTGCGCGGGCGTAGTCCACGTGCCATTGTCCTGCTAGGGCATATCGATAGTTGCTTGGACCTTTACCAAATATGACATTTGACTCAGGCTTACGCTTTAACCTACGTCCGTTGAAGCCGGTGAGTGGTCCCACAAACCCAACTGGACGGGAGGCTCAACTACGGTGAGCCTGTTGTGTTGTTTCCACTGTTCATGGCGCGAGAGCAGGAGCGCCTTGATCTGTTCTTTCCTCTTGCAGGCTGCCAGTTCCTCGTCCCCAAAGCGGCTGGCTAGATTGCCTGACGCATTGTGATCGGCATGCGTGCGATAGCCACAAACCACGCAACAGAACGTCTGCTGGTTGGGTCGATTGGCCCGATCCACGTAATGGCAGCGCGAGCACTCCTGCGAGGAGTAGGCAGCGTTGACCGTGTGCGCGGCCATTCCACGCTTGTCGGTTGCCCAGGCGAGTTGTTCAGGGATGTGTGCTAAATTGGAAGCATACAGATAACTGTTCATGACACGCGCCTTAAAGCGCATCGAGGCCACATTGAGATCTTCATAGATGATACGGGCATCAGGGTGATCAGCCAGCATCTCATTGACTGCCCGGTTGATGTCCTGCTTGACCTGGCGGCCCAACCGCTGTCCGGTCGCGCTGCTGGTCGAGGGGAGCTTCTCTTTGGGAACTCCCTTCTTTTCCAGGCAAGCTCTCAGTTTGGCTTTGCGCCGCCTCTTCTCTCGATCTCGCTTGTGCTTTTTGGCCAGCTTTCCCTGAAAGCTGCCGTAGTGCTTTTCTGTCGAGGTCGTGATGAAATTGGCGATCCCCACATCGACTCCCACGCAAGGCGCGGATGGCTCCGTGTGAAGAGGAACGTCCTCATCAAATGAGAGCGTGAGCCACCAGATGCCACGGCGTTTGTGCAGAGCCGTTGAGGTGTTGATCGTGCGGCCAAAGAGGGCCTGTTTGTGAGAGGGAGCGAGTTTGACGGGAACTCGCAGAGGGTTCCCTTTGTCCAGAGTGGAAATTCTGAGCCAGTAGTCAAAGGTTGAGTCCTCCGACTTCTCCACGACCACTACGTTCACATTGGCCTGGATTGAGGGAACACGCAGCTCAGGCGGCTTCCATTCGCGCCACTGGGGTTCTTTGCGTTTGGGGTCAAGGGGCCGACCTTCCGCTTCCGCTTTGGCTTTCGCCTCTGCGTAATCAGCCAGATCTTCCAGGTAGGTTTCATAGGCGTTCTGCCGATTGGTGCGAAAGCTTTTGGCGATCCCTGCTGCCTGCTGAATCGCGACCCGATGCCAGCGTTGGGAGAGCGTCGTCGCACATACAGGCTCGGCGTACCTGTTGGGTTCGGAAACGGTTGTGAACAGCGTCACGTACTGTTGGGTGAGGGAGAGGTACTCCACGACGAGTTCATCGAGGGCAGAAAGCTTGCCAGGATTCGCCTCGATCAGACGCAGATGCGTCACCGCGCGGGTGATGGTCTGTTTCGTTTTCTTCTTGCGTTTCCGCTTGTGTTTCTCTTCTTCAGGAGCTTTTTCTGGCTTCCGACTCACGCCCGTTCCCATTCTGCTGCAAGGCAGCCAGCACTTGTTGCGTTTTCCTTTTAGCATGTCTCCGGCCATAGAGCCGTGCGGCAAACGAGGTAATGATCGCCACAAAGTCGCCCATCAGGTCGTCTTGAGCCTGCTCAGCGGTGTTGACGACCACCAGTTCCCGGTCTTGCATCGCAAGTAAGGTTTGGATGTAGGCCACCCCGAAACGGGATGCCCGGTCCTTATGCTCCACCACGATCCGGCGTATCTCTTTCTGCGCCAGCAAGGACAGAAACTTGGGCCGCTGATCGTTGATGCCACTGCCACACTCTTTGACGACTTCCCCGACCGACCAGTGATGGCGCGTTGCACCACGTAATCAGCCGCTCCGCTTGCGTATCGAGGTTCTTTTTGTTCTCACTCGAAGACACACGAGCGTACACCGCGACGAGATGCGGTTTCGGCCCCAAGGTCACTGTCTGCTCGATAGGCTCTTCGATGATGACTGTACCTGTAGGCAGCTGGTAGCCAGCGATCTGACCACGTTTAAACATTCGGTAGGCCGTGTTGTAATGGATGCCCAGTTTTTTTGCATAGCTCGACAACTTCATACATCGATTATATACTCTAAGCTTGCAGTTTGCAAGAGATAGTAACATTTTGTAAAAATCAGTGACAAAATATAAAAGCTTTTCTCGATACAGTAGATACGGCGGATTACGAGTCGCTAGAGCCCTGGGCGCTTGACCCGGCAGGACTGGCTGCCCGGCAAAATGTGCTGGCAGAGTTAACCCCTGGATTGGCCGAGGACCATGCCGCCTTTCCCGGCGACTGGATGTTTGGCCGTGGCTCTGCCGATATGAAGAGTGGTGTGGCCGTCAACATTGCGGTGATGCGCCACCTGGCAGGGATAGCACGTGCCGGGCGCTTGCCGCTTTCGGTGGTCTTCCTGGCTACGCCAGACGAGGAGAACGAATCGGCGGGTGCGCTGGAGGCGGTGCATTTCTTGCTTCATCTGCGTGAGCAATACGGGCTGGAATACCTGGGAGCAATCAACACCGATACCACGCAGGCTCTCTATCCAGGCGATGAACACCGCTATATCTTTACTGGCGCCGTCGGCAAGCTTCTGCCCAGTTTCCTGGTCATCGGGCGCGCCTCGCACGTCGGCACACCTTTCGAGGGCATAGACGCCAATTTACTGGCGGCGGAACTGATACGCGATCTCAGCATGAACGACGAATTGTGCGACGTGGCGGGTGAGCAGATCACTGCTCCGCCGGTTACACTGCATGCGAGTGACCTCAAGGATCGCTATGATGTACAGCTTCCCTACATGGCCTATTTCTACCTGAACGTCCTGACCTTGACGAGCGAGCCGGGCGAACTGCTGGAACGGCTGCGCCTTTGGGCCGGGTCGGCGCTGGAGCGCGTGTTGCAGCAAATTGACGAAACGGAACGCCGCTGGCTCTTGCTCAGCGGAGATGATACGCGGGCAGAACAGCTCAGGCCGCGCTCAAGCATCGTTCTTACCTATGCTGAACTGCTCGGCGAAGTAAGGCAGCGACTCGGCCTAGAACGTGTGCAAGCCGAACTGGCCGCCATGTTGGAGAACATGCCTGGCGAATTGGATGCTCGCCAGCGCTGCCTGCGCCTGGTTCGCCATCTCTGGACCCTGAGCAGTAAAATGGGACCCGCCGTAGTGATCTACTACTCTCCTCCTTACTACCCACACGTAGCCGCGACTCCATGCCTGCTGCACAAGGTCGTGGCGGCAGTCGCGGCGGCGCATCCTGAATTGCATCTGAAAGTGCAGGAGTATTACCCCTTCATTTCGGACATAAGCTACTTGCGACTCGACTCCGATATGGACCTGGCGGCGCTGAAAGCCAATATACCTACCTGGCGTGAGCCGGACATACCCGCATACCCTGGCACCTACAGTCTGCCATTAGCAGCTATCCAGCAATTGGGATTGCCGGTAGTTGATATAGGTCCCTATGGGCGCAGCATCCACCAACGCGACGAACGCGTGCTGATGTCGTATTCATTTGGTGTACTGCCCCAGTTGATTTGCGAGGTGATCGAACTACTGGGGTAGGCGTGTAGAGGCCGATAATGGACATTAACGAAATACCCCGGACACCGTAAAAGGGGATAAAACGCCTGTAGGGGCCGATTCATCGTGCCCACCGCCGATTTATCGGCCCTGGCAAACCCAATGGCATGTCCAGATCAATTTGTTAATATGCATAATCGGCCTTCTGGGTGTAAATTTTGGAATTAAGCTGGTGATTCGGCCTCTTTGACATACCGATACAACGTAGCGCGGGAGATCCCAAGCGTCGAACAAATGTCTTGAATGGTGTTGCTTTTATCAGCGAACATGCGTCGGGCGAGCGCAACTTTCCCAGTGGTTTTCAATTTGCGAGGTCTGCCACCTACTCTTCCCCGTGTTCGTGCAGCAGCCAAGCCAGCATTCGTGCGTTCACGAATCAGGTCGCGCTCAAACTCGGCGAGTGCTCCATCGGGTGAAAGATTAGTTTGCCGCCAGGTGTGGTGGTGTCAATCTTCCCCGACCCTCTTCTCCAGCGCACCTATGACTTGCCAAAAACGCTCGATGACCTTTTCGGCAAGAAGGGGTAGCGTGAATTGCCTCTGTGTGATATGCTACCCACAATAAGAACTATTCTATCCTTATAGAGGAGCACAGGCAGTGCGGTTCGAGACCCAAACCCTTGCACGGGCCTATAAAGCACTCAGCACAGGAGAGGAATTCAGGGTTGCCATCGGCGACTTTATGAACTCCTTCTTCCTGTACGATACGCACAAGCGACAGAGGCTATTGGATGAGCCACTTGAGCTGGCAGAACATCCTACTGAGCAAGAGCGCCAATGGGCGGCTTTTTGCGCAGGAGCCGCTGAGTACCTTGCCTCGCGGTACCAGCTCACTACTCCGGCCTGGGCAAAAGAGCGCGCATATACGCTTCCTGAACCCTGGTGCATTATTCCTCATGCCAGCGCCGAGCTTCTCGCAGACTTCCAGGTAAGCACACCTGAACCATTCAAGAGGCGAAACGTGCTCTGTGGAGATACCATTTTTACTAATGCACACCCCTCCTCAAAAGAACCGGGCAACTTCCGGGACCGACGCCAGCGCCTTAACGAGGCCCTTGCCCAAATGCCAGCAGAAGACCGCGCCGCCTATAACGCTCGCATTCCCTCCTGGATGCGGCTTGCTTAAACCTCGCCGCAGAAAGCTGTCTGGAGAGAAAACATGCGCGACCTTTTTCCAGGTTACTACAGACCCACGAAAGAACAGTTTGTACAAATGTGGCAAGAGCCTGGGCGCGACATGGTGATCTACGGGAGCGCCAGTATTGTCCGAACACTCACCAATCTTGGCTTGATTGATGAATAGCAGCTTTCGATCAAGGCGCCCACGCTGCTCACCATCGGGTATTCGGATGTTGTCCGCCCCGAGCACGCGGTCGAGCTGTTTCGCCTGCTCGGCGGCGGGGTGGCAGGCGATCTCGTCGGCCTGCCACGTTCCCTGCTCGCGGTGCTTCCCGGCACCACGCACGTGACACTCGTGGACCGCGCCGAGTGGCTGGTTTCAATGATCGATGCGTTTCTCGACACCCCCATGCCCGTTGCCAAGTGATCGGTCCAGGTTTCCAGAGCGGATCACTTGCAATTGCCGGAGCTATCGGGATTTTCAGGGCCGAGCCTCCATGTGTGCGAGACGCGATAGCAGCACGCCCGACGGTCCAGAGCATTCGTATATTCTGCATTCTTCAACGATCATTAACGACGAAGACCTGCAGCGTGCGGGGACCATGTACACCCTCCACGCGGATGAGCTCGATATCGCTGGTGGCAGATGGTCCCGAGATGAAGGTGATGGGATGCGATGCCCGTTCTGCCAGTCTCGCGATGGCCTCGGGGACCAGCCCCACGATCTGCTCTGTGCGCACGACACATAAGTGCCGGTCTGGGATCAGCGACAGCGCACGCCGTCCCTGGTATGCTCCACCATCCAGGATGATGGTCCCCGTTTGGGCGATGGCAACGGCGCAGCCGGTGAGTACACCGTCGCTTTCGTCCAGAGCCGTGTTGTCCAGGGGCGGATCGTCTCGCAACACCGTCACCCCTGACGGAATCCACTCGGGAGGCAGATCGGCCGGAACCACGAGCCGGGTGATACTATGCTGCTGGCAGGCATCGGTGATAGCCTGGGGCAAGCCAGCTTCATCCGTGCGCGTCACGATCGCCTTGTAATCGAGCAGCCGGTCGATGAAGTCTTCCAGGATGGCGGTGTGGTCACGCTCATCTCGCTCGCGGAAGTCGTGTGGGATCGGGGGCGGCTCGGCCGCATTGGCGATGGCTCTACGAATGCGCGCCAGGATGACGTCTTTCGCGGTCTCCTTTATGGCTGGCCGCCTTTCTGTCGCTCTCGCCACCAGGCGCGGAAACTCTGCCTGGGGACCGGTGCCAGGTCACGTGCCGTCGTCCAGCCAGCCAGCATCCCCGGCAGGTGGTCGATCACTCCTCCGTGCATGAAGAGTCCCTGCCCATGCCGCGCCAGTCCTTGTGCCTGCTCGTACCGTCGCGGGTTGGCGAAGATGTGCGCCAGCTCTCGCATCGCCAGCGCCTCGGGGTTGAGAGGCGATGCCTGGCGTGTCACCTCCCCACGCAAATGCAGCAGCACCTCGGGGATGTTGATCTTGACCGGGCAGACCTCGTAGCACGCCCCACACAGAGTGGAAGCGTAAGGGAGTGTTTTGGCCTGCTTCACGCCCACGAGTTGCGGTGTGAGAATAGCGCCGATGGGACCGGGATAGACCGAGCCATAGGCGTGACCGCCTGTGCGGGCATAGACCGGGCAGATATTGAGGCAGGCGCTGCAGCGAATACAGTGTAACGCCTGACGACCCACATCGTCGGCAAGAACATTGGTGCGCCCGTTGTCCAGCAGGATCAGATGGAAGGTTTGTGGACCATCTCCCGGCGTCACCCCCGTCCAAAGGCTGGTGTAGGGATTCATACGTTCGCCCGTCGAACTGCGCGGCAGCAATTGCAGGAAGACGGCAAAGTCCTGGAATGTGGGCAGGATTTTCTCGATGCCCATCACGGTGATGAGGGTCTGGGGCAACGTCAGGCACATGCGTCCATTGCCCTCACTCTCCACCACGCAGATCGTCCCAGTCTCGGCGATGGCGAAGTTGGCTCCGCTCACGGCCACCTGGGCAGAGAGAAACTGCTCGCGCAGGTAGCGCCGTGCGGCGGCGGCGAGTTGTTGAGGATTGTCGCTAAGGTCCTCACCTTTGGCGATGGTGCGGCGGAAGAGGTCGCGAATCTCGCTGCGATTCTTGTGGATGGCGGGGACCAGGATATGGGAGGATGTTTCACCCGCGAGCTGAATGATCAGTTCGGCGAGGTCAGTCTCGATAGCGCGAATGCCGGCGGCTGCCAGTGCCTTGTTGAGCCCAATCTCGTCGGTGGTGAGCGATTTGACCTTCACCACGCGGTCTGCACCGGTTCCCCGCACGATTTCTGTGACGATGCGGTTGGCCTCCACTGCATCGCGTGCCCAATGAACCTGCCCCCCGGCGCGCTGGACGGCGGCCTCGAGTTGTAACAGATACTCGTCGAGATGGCGCATGACGCGCGCTTTGATAGCCGATCCCGCGGAGCTCAGGTCTTCCCAGTCGGGCAGTTCGCTGACCACGGAGGCGCGTTTGGTGCGGATCGTGGTGGTCGCTTTACCCAGGTTGCGGCGCAACTGGCTGTCGGCAAGTGCGGTTTTAGCAGCCTGGGGGAACGTCGGTAGCGATTTGGACGGCATCACGCAGCCTCGCTTTCTGTCCTCGCCAGGATTTCGGCCAGGTGGATAGTCGCCACGCCAGCGCGCTGCCGATGCAGCCCTCCACCGATGTGCAGCAGGCAGGACGTGTCGGCAGAACAAAGGACTTCGGCGCCTGTATCCAGCACGCAGCGCATTTTGTCGCTGAGCATGGCCAGCGAGGTATCAGCGTTCTTGATGGCGAAGGTGCCGCCGAAGCCGCAGCATTCGCGGGCATTGGGCAGTTCCACCAGTTCGATGCCTTTGACGGCACACAGCAATTGCAGGGGTGCATCGCCAAGGTGCAACACGCGCAGGCTGTGGCAGGTAGGATGATAGGTCACGCGATGCGGATAGTAGGCACCGACATCGGTGACGCCCAGGCGTTTGACCAGGAACTCCGAGAGTTCGTAGACGCGGGGGATGAGTTCTTCGACGGCTGCGACCAGTGCTGGGTCGCCAGAGAGTGCTGCGCCTTTGGGGTAGAGGTCGCGCACCATGCCGACACAGGACGCTGAAGGGGCAACGATGACTTCGGCAGTGCTGAAGACCTCGATGAAGTGCCGTATCAGTGGGATTGCCTCGCGCTGATAGCCAGTGTTGAAGTGCATTTGTCCGCAGCAGGTCTGCGCCTCGGGGAAGTCCACCATGAGACCCAACCGTTCCAGTAGATGCGTGGTGGCAATGCCGACATTGGGAAACAGGGTATCGTTGAAGCAGGTGATGAAGAGCGCAACCCTCATTGGCTACTCCTTCCGATGAACTTACACAATGGTCATCGCGCTCAAACGTTGTGCCGCCTCATTCCAGGCAGCAAGTTGAGCGCCGCGCGGCGAGAAAATCTGCGTGGGCGCATGCTGCGCGATGGCACGCACCTCCCTCAAGCTGTGCAGGTCGCCCATGCCAACCAGTTGCATCAGCGCATTGCCATGCGCCGTCGCCTCGTAAGGCCCGGCGATTACTGGTACATCGAGCGCATCAGCCAGCCACTGGTTAAGCCGTGCATTTCGCGATCCGCCGCCTAGCACATGGACACCATTGATTATAACACCTGTCAATCGACTGATGTGGTGAAACACGTCGCGATAGCGCAACACGAGGCTTTCCATGATGCACCGCGCAAAGGCTGCCGGAACCTGAAGCGGTGTTTGTCCGTGTTCCACAAGATACGTATTGATCGCGGCTGGCATATCTTCTGGGGCCAGGAATTGCGGATCGTCCGGATCGATCAGGGCAGCGAATGGCGGGACGCCATCGACATCAGCCAGCAACGTGTCATAGTCCGTTGCGCGGCCATCACGCGTCCAGCGGCGCTGGCATTCCTGCAAGAGCCACAGCCCCATCACGTTCTTGAGAAAACGCGTGGTGCCGAAGACGCCTCCCTCGTTGGTGCAATTGGCAGCGAGGGCTTCTGGGGTCAAGACCGGCTGCTGGAGCTCCACTCCGACCAGCGACCAGGTGCCGGAGCTGATATATCCCCAGCCGCCAGGTAGCGATACCGGCACCGCTGCAATCGCCGATCCAGTGTCGTGCGTCGCTGGCGCAACCACCCGCGCCGGGCCGAGGTCGCCTTGCCATTCCGGTAGCACTTCCCCCAGCATGTTGCCCGGTTCGACCACCGGCGGGAGCATGGTCGTAGGGATCGCCAGTTGGTCGAGCAGGTCTGTTACCCACGCCCCGGCGATGGGGTCCCAGCACTGTGTCGTGGTAGCGTTGGTGCGCTCAGTTGTGAGCGATCCGCAGAGCCAGTTGTGAAGCAAATCAGGGATCATAAGCAACCGGTGGGCATGAGCTAACTCCCCTGCCTGCATGCGTTCGTGTGCATACAACTGGAAGAGGGTATTGAACGGCAGGAATTGGATGCCTGTGCGCCTGTACAGAACGTCTCGGGGAATGCGTGCGAAGACCTGCTCCATCACACCGTTAGTGCGGTGGTCGCGATATTGGAAGGGTTGACCGAGCGGGAAGCCATGGGTATCAACTAGGCCGTAATCGACTCCCCAGGTATCCACGCCGATGCTATCAAGCAACCCGGCCACCTGCCGGGCTTTCCGTAACCCCGCCATCATCTCGTCCCAGAGACCCAGAATATTCCAAAAGCGGTGCTCGTGCAGCGTCACCGGCCGGTTGGGAAAGCGGTGCATCTCTTCCAGGCTCAGCCTTCGCCCATCGAAGCGTGCCAATATGACGCGCCCGCTCTCGGCACCCAGATCGACAGCTGCCACATTGCGCGTCACCATGGGTCTCTCCCTCCCTTCTTAGCGCGGATACGCAGCCGCGACGCCTCCATCGACATTGAGGATGTTGCCGGTACTCTTAGCGGAGCGGGTTGGCGAGGCGAAGAATGCTACCGCCTCAGCAATATCTTCCGGCAGAATATTAACCCCCAGCGTCGTGCGTTTGCGGTACACTTCTTCCAGTTGATCGGGTGCCACGCCGTAGGTTGCCGCCCGCTCTTGCCGCCAGGTGCTGTCCCAGATACGCGACCCGGCCAGCACCGCGTCCGGATTCACGGTGTTCACGCGAATGCCGAACTGTCCTCCCTCTTCAGCCAGGCAGCGCGCCAGGTGCGCTTCAGCCGCCTTGGCTGTCGAATATGCCGCGGCATTCTTGCCGGCAACAAGCGCGTTCTTGCTGGCGACGAAGACCAGGTTCCCTCCATGCCCTTGTGCGGTCAAGAGCCGGAAGCCTTCGCGCGCCACCAGGAAATACCCGGTAGCAAGCACATTCCAGTTCTTGTTCCACTCTACCAGGCTCGTCTCGGTGATCGGCGCACTGGACGCCAGCCCAGCGTTGTTGACAATGACGTCGACACCGCCGAAGGCCAACGCCGCTCGCTCAAAAGCCGCACGCACGCTCTCCTCGTTAGTGACATCCATTTTCACTGCCACAGCCCGCCCAGCACCAAATTGCCGGTTAAGGTAGTCCACCAGTTGTTCTGCGCCGGCGATGTCGATATCGGTGGCGACGATATGCGCGCCGTCCTGTGCCATCCGTCGGCAGATGGCCGAGCCGATGCCTCCCGCCGCGCCTGTCACCAGCACCACGCGACGGGCGAACTCGCGCTCCGCAGGGGCCAGCTTGAGCTTGTACTGTTCCAACGGCCAGTATTCGACGGCATAACTCTCGGCGTCGCTCAGTGAGATGAAACCTCCGCAGGCTTCTGCACCACGCATAACGGCGATGGCACGGTGATAGAGTTGGGCAGAGACATCGGCCATCATGGCGTCTTTGCCGGTGCTGAACATGCCCACGCCGGGGATCAGAATGACACGCGGGTGTGGATCGGCTGCGGCGTCGGAAGCGCGATAGGCGGGAGTGGCGGTACCTGGATCGAGGTCCTGATGAACGTTTGCTTCCAGGTAGTGACGATACTGGGTGACATACGCCGCGACTCCTGTACGCAATGCTTCTACGAGCGCCGCGACATCCTGGTTTGGCGTCCATTCCACCAGCAGCGGCCAGGGTTTGGTGTGAACCAGGTGATCCGGGCAAGCCGCACCGATCTTTGTTAGTCGCGGCGCGTCTTGACTGCTCGCGAAGGTCATCACGTCCTCACTGTCCTCGAAACGCAGGATCTGGCGTTGCTCTGCTGAAACCAGCCCGCGCAACACTGGCGCGACCTGCGAGGCGACGTTGCGCCGCTCCTCGGCTGCAACTGGAGCGACACGGGGGCCACCGTAGCTCCCCGATTTATCGTGGGAGCTACGGTCGGCATGGGCGATGCGCGCCTCAACGTAGTCACGCGCCTGGGCTATGGTCGCCAGGGTTGAGGCATAGCAAGCCTCGTCGGTCTCCCCCCAGGTGATGAGCCCATGTTTGGCCAGGATGACGAGCTTCGCGTGTGGTTTAGCGCGCAGCGCCAGTACGACCTCGCGTGCCAGCCCAAAGCCGGGGCGGCGATATGGAATCCAGATCAGATCGTCGCCGAAGCAATCTTGTGCGAGAGCCTCGCCATCGACTGCGCAGGCGAAGTAATTCGTAGCGTCGGCATGGGTATGATCGATATGTGCGAACGGAAGAAACCCGTGCAAGAGCGTTTCGATGGAAGGACGTGGACGGGCTGGCTCGTAGAAGCAATGAGCAAGGTAGTCGACCATTTCAGTGTCGCTCATGCGCTCACGTTCCAACAGGGGAAGCACGTCGTCCAGAAACAATCCGGTAAACGACGCTTCTGTGACAGTCGCGAGATCGGAGCCGGAGCCCTTGACCCACAGGATACGCGCCGGACGACCGCGAAAATCGACCTCGTCGGCCTTAGCGGAGGTGTTGCCACCTCCCCAGTTAGCGATAGAGCGATCTGCACCCAGCTTGCGCGAGCGTGCAACTAATTGGGCCAGTATCGTAGGTGTTGAGATACGTGTCATAAATTCGAAACCTTCTTACGAGCCGGGATAGCCGCTGCTCGTGGTTAGGGCAGGACGCTCACGCGCTAGGTGCTCGGCGTACCCACTGGCGCGGAACGCTGCAATGGGATCGGGATTCCGCCCCTGACGAACACGAAACTCAGCCAACAGCGGGCGCACATCCGTCTCGTACGCTGCCTGGAGCACGCGATACGCTCCCAGCACGTCACCGGCCTCCTGCACCTCCCGTAGTGCTGCGCGGTCCACCAGGAGGGCTTTGGCGTAGGCGGTCTGCACATTGATGACGCTCTGGATCATGGCCTCGATCTTCGGCTCGATATTGTGCGATTGGTCGATCATATAGGCGATGCGACCGGCGTTGGCATTGCCTTCGACGCCTGCGCCAACGATCTCGTTAAAGATGCAGAACAGGTCGAAGGGATTCTGCGAGCCGACGATCATATCGTCATCGGCATACCGGCGGTCGTTGAAGTGGAACCCACCCAACCGGCCTTCATCGAGCAACTGAGCAACGATCTGCGCGATGTTGGTACCCTGTGGATGGTGACCGGTATCCACCAGCACCTCGGCCTGCGGACCCAGTTTCTGCGCCATCAGCAGCGAGGTCCCCCAGTCTGGCAGGTCGGTGGAATAAAAGGCCGGCTCGAAAAATTTATACTCAATCAGCAGGCGCATATCGGCGGGCATTGCGGTGTAAATTACTTGCAAGGAGTCCAGCAGGCGATGGCGGCGGCGGCGCAGATCGTCTTGGCCGGGATAGTTGGTGCCATCGGCCAACCAGAGGCTGATGATGTCCGAGCCGACTTCCTGCGCAATCCGGATGCATTCAAGCACATGCTCGATCGCTCGCTTTCGTACCTGCTTGTCGAAATGGCAGAGGCTGCCGAAGCGATAGGCATCCTCCTGAAAGAGGTTCGGATTCACTGCGCCGATACGCAGGCCAAGGGCAGTGGCATACTCTTTCACGGCCTGCCAGTCGTCTTCCTTGTCCCAGGGAATGTGAATGGCGACACTGGGGCAGATGCCGGTGACCGTCTGCACCTGAGCCGCGTCTGCCAGCTTCTCGCGCAGGGTGCGGGCCGCCCCCGGCCAGTGAAACACCTTAAAGCGCGTCCCTGAATCTCCGTAACCCCAGGAGGGCGTCTCGACGGTGAACCGTTGGATTTCCTCTAAAACGGCCTCGGTATCGATGTTTTGCTTCCCCAAACTGTCTTGCATAGAGCATTTCCACCTTATCTAATGATGACGTGCGCATGGTACCTGCTACATCGCTTGATGTATGCAAACGTTCAGTCTGCTTTTTGCTCCAATTTCAACTATTCAATCGAGATGAAACACTTCGGGGAGCACATACGGGAAGCCCGTAGCCGGGTCGGTCTCCCGGATCAGAATATCGCTCATGTATGCTTCCCAGCGGCTCGCTACCTGGCTCTCGGCCATGACGCTGAGATACCGCTGGAAATCCTCCACTTCCATATAGGCAAAGAGGTCCAATCCTCTGGTAAAGATAGAGTAATTGTGACAGCCAGCGCTCTTTAAGTCTGCAAGCAGGTCTGGCCAGACCTGCCGGTGACGTCGGCGATACTCTTCCTCAGTACCAGGTTTAATCCTCATCATAAAAGCAATGCGCTGCATAGAATTGCTCTGCCTTTGTGAGCCAATCGTGAGAGGACATGCAGAGAAGCGCTCTTCTCTACATGCCTCCCAGAAAAATGGTGAACCAACCTAGAAGTTAAACTGGTCGATGTTTGCGCTGTTGAAAACCGTTGGTGGGCCAAGGAGGACCACGTTGTTGGCTCCAATTGTATACTGACCCAGCTTGCCAGCCGTGAACATCTCGCCGACATTCCCTTTGATCTTGCCTTCAACCAGCAGGGCCGCGACATAATAGGCCAGATAGCCCAGGTTGGCAGGGTTCCACAACTCAAAGCCCTTGATCGTACCATCTTTCACGTACTGGCGCAGCTGATTCGGCGTGCCAAGACCTGTCAGAGCCACCTGACCGCCTTTATGCACTGACTCGATCGCACGAGCCGCGGCAGCGATGCCCACCGTGGTGGGAGAAATGATTCCTTTGAGATTTGGGAACTGCTGCAGCAAGGCTAACGTATCGTTAAAGCTGGTCGTATCATCGTCGTTCCCATAAGCGATCTTGACCAACTTCATATTTGGGTATTTCGCTGCCAGCTCATCCTTCATGAAGCCAATCCAGGTGTTCTGGTTCGCAGCCGTGCTAGCTGCTGAGAGAATGGCAATCTGGCCGGTGCTATTGATTTGCTGGGCCAACAAATCCACCTCGCTGCGGCCAATCTGCTCACTATTGGCCTGGTTAACAAACACGTTGCGTGCATCGGGTGCCACATCAGCGTCAAAACTCACGACCTTGACCCCCTGTGCCATCGCTTGTTTCAGAGCCGGTGCGACGGCATTAGGATCGTCGCCCGAGATGACGATAGCGCCGACATGCTGCTCGGTGAGGGTCGTAATGAACGGCACTTGTGCAGCGGCGTTGGCCGAGGATGGGCCAACCTGCTCGAATTTTCCACTTAGAGCCGTAGCAGCCTCCTTGCCCCCTGAGGCCGCAGTGTCAAAATACGGGTTGTTGATCTGCTTGGGCAGGAAAGCGATATTCAGCGCACTACTGGCGCTCGGAGTGCTGCCCCCAGAGGAGCTACTTCCACCCCCACCGCAGGCGGTGAGCGTGAAAATGGTTAGAACGATGAGTCCAAGGCTTAGCGTCGAAAACAGCTTCTTCACTGTTTCCCTCCTTTACATTCGTTGAGGACTGCCCGCGACAAGACGTCGACGGGTTATAACGACCTGAATGCGCCGGGCGATGTTGGGTCCCAGCACAGAGAGGATCAACAACAAGCCGATCGCGAGACTCTGGATATCCCCACTGATATTCACCAGACTTAACATGTTCTGTAAAATAGCAACAATGAAAATGGCCAGCACCACGCCTAACAACGAGCCACGGCCCCCAAAGATGTTGATGCCGCCCAGCAAGACAACCGTCACGACATACAACTCAAACCCCAGCGCATTGTCTGGTCGAGCACTGGAAAAGCGTGCGGTAAAAATCACCCCGGCTAGCGCCGCAATCACCCCAGAGAGAATGAACAGCATGAGTTTCACCCGGCTCACATTGATCCCGGAAAACCGCGCCGCCTCTTTGTTATTGCCCATGGCGTAGAGTTGCCTGCCCAACCAGCTAAAATGCAACACCACCACAAAAATCACCACTAGAGTGGCAAAGATCAGACTCGACCAGGGAATCTCTGTGCCCGGGATAGTGCCAAATCCAATATTGGTAAAAGAGGTGGGAAAGTTGCTGACTGCCTGATCGCCCAGGACAACATAGGCCAGACCGCGATAGAGGGCTAGAGTGCCAATCGTTATGACCAGTGAGGGCAAGGCGAGCTTTGTGACGAGTAAGCCGTTGAGACAGCCCGCAACAAACCCAACCAGCAGTGCCACTCCTATCGCAAGCCACAAAGGATGCCCGCTCTCCCAGAGAAAGCCCAGGACGACGCTGGCCAGCCCCAGCACCGAAGCGACCGACAAGTCAATCTCGCCGGCGATGATAATCAGTGTCATCGGTAAAGCCATGATGCCTATTTCCATAATGTTACTGGTGAGCGCATTGAAGTTAAAGCCCGTCAGGAAATAGGGTGAGAGAACACTACCGATCACGACACTGATCAGGAGCAGCATCACAAGCAGAGCCTCCCAGGAAATCAGGAGCGATTTGAGTCTTTTCATGCTTTCTTCCTCCTGGAGAGGATGGCTCGCTGCAACCAGCGGGTGATAAATGCATCAAGTACCACAGCAACGATAATAGCCGCGCCATATATCGCCTGCAACCAGAACTGGGAAATGTTCAGAATGTTTAACGCATTTTGCAGTGTGCCCAGTACAATCGCACCCAGCACCGCACCCATGATGGTGCCTGAGCCACCAAAGATATTGACTCCGCCTACAACGACCGCCGCAATAACCTGCAATTCCAGACCTGTGGCATTGGTCGCATCTACGGTGGCGTAGCGCGCGCCCCAGAGCACTCCTGCCAGCCCGCAGAGCAATCCCGAAGCGGCGAAAGCCCCGAACACAAGCCAATCCCGGCGAATACCAATCATGTTCGCCGCTTCGGGATTGCTGCCTACCGCGTAAAGCTGGCGTCCGGTATGTGAGGCACGCAGAAAATAACCGACGATGACTGCTATGACCGCTGCAATGAGAATCAGGGCCGGAATACCAAGGATCTGGGTCGTTGCCAGAGCCAGGTAGCTGGCCGGCACATCGGAGGCATTGATCTGAGAGGTTGTATTGGCCGAGACAATAAAAACCAGGCCCCGGTAAGCGTAAAGGGTACCCAACGTGGCCACAATCGCCGGAACACGCCCGAACGAGACGATCAGTCCATTGACAATTCCCAGAACCAGCCCCAGAGCACAGCCCAATAGAATGCCCAGCAGCAAATTGATACCGGGAAGCTGCTTAAAGAAATAGGCCGTGACAAAGGCTGTGATGCCTACCATTGAACCCACTGACAGATCCACGTTGCGCGTCAACACCACCAGCGTCTCTCCCACGGCGACGATCGCAAGAATGGCGATTGAGAGCAAAATCTGCTCGAAATTGTCGATGCTCAGAAACCGCGGTGCCTGAACGCCAACAATGAAGATAATGAGAAGCAATACAATCAGAAGGCCCAGTTCACGCACCCGGCTGACAAGGCCCGGCAGACGCGCCTGGCTCAACTGGCTGCGCTGCTTCGCGCTCTCCACTTCTTGACTCGTGGTGGTCATGCCATCACCTATCCTGTCCTGTGGCGGCCGACATTACCCGCTCCTGTGTCGCTTCGGAGCGCGCGAATGTGCCGGTAACACTTCCCTCGTGTAGAACAATAACTTGGTCGGCCATAGCGAGCACCTCTGGGAGCTCGCTAGAGATCAAAATAATCGCCAGGCCCCTGGTGGCCAGATCTGAAATAATGCGGTGAACTTCGGCCTTGGCCCCAACATCGATACCGCGCGTTGGCTCATCCAGGATCAGCACCGATGGATTGGTCGCCAGCCATTTGCTCAGGACCACTTTCTGCTGATTCCCGCCAGAAAGGGTATTGACTAACTGCTCAATGCCCGCGGAACGAACGCGCAGCTGTCTGGAATACTCACCCGCGATCTTCTGTTCCCGGCGTGAATCAACCAGCCCCAGGCGCGAAACCAGTTGCAGGATAGGCAGGGTGACGTTGGCGGCGATACTGAAGTTCATGACCAGCCCGTGCTGGTGGCGGTCCTCAGGGACATAAGCAATGCCGTAATCCATCGCCTGCTGTGGCGAGCGGATATGCACCTTCTTGCCTTTGAGCCAGATCTCTCCCCTCTCCGCCCGGTCAATGCCAAAGAGCACCCGCGCAACCTCTGTGCGTCCGGCACCCACCAGGCCCGCGAAACCAAGGATCTCGCCCCGGCGAAGCTGGAAGCTCACATCGGCAAAAACTCCAGGCCGTGTGAGATGGCGCACCTCAAGCACCACTTCCCCGATCTCAGCTTCACCCTTGGGGAAAAGATTGGAGAGTTCACGCCCGACCATGTGCTTGATGATCTCTTCGGTATTCATCTCGCTGACCGGGGCAGTAATGATATGTGTCCCATCACGGAAGACAGTCAGGCGGTCTGCAATCTTGAAAACTTCATCCAGACGGTGGCTAACGAAGAGTACAGCCACTCCGCGCTCGCGAAGTTGCTTCACAATGGCAAATAATTCTTCGACCTCATGCGCCGAAAGGGCTGCCGTTGGTTCATCCAGTACCAGAACGCGCGCCTGCGAGGAAAGTGCCTTAGCGATCTCTACCAGCTGTTGTTCAGCAACGGAGAGTCCTTGTACCGGTGTATGAGAACTGAGCGAAACATCCAGGGATGCGAGCAGTTGATCGACTTCGCGATACATGCGTTTCCAATCAACGCGCCCGAAGCGATCACGAGGGTGACGGCCCATGAATACATTCTCGGCAACATCCAGGTCGGGGAAAAGCA